>ERZ1292623.1257-Hain-H51-01um-R1-1257-length-24737-cov-6_pt1 | contig 24737 bp, 20 predicted proteins | sample MGYA00564398_ERZ1292623 | MGnify/ENA primary metagenome ERZ1292623 (study PRJEB36523, sample SAMEA6512633) | groundwater metagenome | collected 2019-01-07 | study: AquaDiva: Metagenomics assemblies of 32 groundwater samples | reverse complement strand
ATTTTTTTGAAAAGCTTAAAAAGCATAGTTTTATTATAACGTCAGCGACTCTTTGCGCGGAATGGGCGTCCGCAAATCCAACCTGCTTGCGAACAAGTTTTTCCCTGCCTTCTTTTAAAAAACCAGGATCTTTTAAATACTTATTTACGGCGCCCACAAGCTCTTCCTTGTTTTTTACCAGCCAAATTCCATTGAGTGTTTTTATATCGCGCAAATGGTCCCATTCAAAAAAACGCGACGCCGAATCCCAGTACGGGAGTTTTTTCCGGCCATCGAAAGAAGCTCCAATCAACGGCTTATCGAAAATGGCAGCCTCTATAAAAAACGTTGAATACATCGTAATTACGATATCGGCATGGGCCAAAGTGTTTTCCAAAGTAGAAATAGATTCTTCGTCGAACTCCCAATCAGCATCGCCGAACCCCACATGCGCCGTGGATTGAGTCGCCAAGATTCCGTAATCTTTTTTGAGCCGTTCCAATTTTTCTCCTGGAAAATCTGTCCTTGGATACGGGCGCGCCAGAATTTCAATATCCTCGACTATATTGCCGCCGTTTCGAGCATCATTTAAAATGCTTAAAATATCAAAATCGACGCGCAAGCCTTGTTTGCCGGAAAACGCGTAGACAACCAGCTTCTTTTTTGGGTCCGCTCCTATCTTTTTGAAAAATTCTTCGCGAGCTACGACGCCCTGTTTGGAAAAATGCCTGTCGTACTGCGGTATTCCGCAAACAAAAATTTTCCCGCGGTAGTCGCCCATTGTTTCCGCCTGTTCTTCTATTTTGCGGGTTTGCACTATCAAATTATCCGGGTGCGACAGCAGAAAAGTCTTGCTATATAGATTATCCCAACTTAAGGTCATACCCAAAGTAGCAATTTCAGCTTTTTGGGCTTCCTTGATGAAAGCGTGGTCGGTAAAAACCATATATGGAGCGAAAACCAAATCTGGTTTGTATTTCTTGAAAAATCCGGAAAACACGGCGCTTGGAACCAAAAAATATATTTTTCTCAAAAATCTCCTCCAAAAAGAAAACCGCCCCAGCCTCCATAAAATAAATTTCAAAATGAAAACTCCGGCCCTGCGAACAGCGTTGAGATTTTTGGTTTTTTCAAATTCGGACCTGAAAATCATGTATACGGTATGCGTGTGTATGCTGAATCTTTCTGCGAGGTTGAAAAACCTTTCGATTTTTGATTTTTTTATTTCCGGTAAAATGTCGAACAAAATATTCGATTGTGGAAATTCTTTTCTGTAATATTCCAACTTTTCTTTTGGAACCAAAAAAATAAAACGGATATCGCCGCGGTTTAAGATTTTTTCAAATGTTCCGGCGCGCAAAAAATTGCGCACAAAAAAGCTGTTGTCGAATTTTGCAAGGATTGTTTTCATAAATTTTCCAACAAAAAATTCGCTGTTCGTTCACCAGCCTTTCCGTCGGCCCTATAACACTGTTCCTGGACAAGCCGCTTTCTCCCTTCCGAATCGATTTCTGGATTTTGAAGATATTTATTAATCCATTCAGCAAGCTCGCTTTTCGATTTGACCAGCCGTATGCCCCCCGAAGCCAATGCCTTGCGGTAATGGGCCGTTTCGTACCTAACAACTGGATCTTTTTTGCCGGGCTTTACTTCGCGAACGGTAAACCCGACATTAATTATTGGTTTTCCAAAAACAGCTGCGTCTATTCCAATGCTGGAAGAATACCCGATAAGCAAAGAACAATGGCGCAAAGTATTGCGCAAATGATCCATTTCCGCGGAACTCATGTCCCAATCCATGCCCAGCGAGGTAGAAAACCTCGTGCCTGGAACATCGCACCGCAAATACGGGCGCTTTTTTATGTTTTCTTCGTGCGCGAAATCATTGGGAGGAAAACGCACCAAAAGTTCTAAGCCTTTTTTGAATGTTCTTTTTTGGACCAAATCCCAAAGCAAATCTATCGTGTCCCAATCGGAATCCGACCACGCGCTGCCCAAAGGGGCAAAAACCAGAAGTTCTTTTTTGGGGTCGGCTCCGATTGATTTAAAAAACTCTTCCCTGGGCGAAACCGGCTTGTTTAAGTAGTGGTCGTACTGTGGCACTCCTGACACAAAAATATCTTTTTCATTAATACCCAAGTATTTTTCGGCTTCGCCCCTTACTATTTCATTTGTCACTATCAGCTTAGATGGCAAAATACGCACATGGCCCTTGGAGGTAATCTTGTCCCACGAGTTTACAAATCCGATGGTTTTAACATTGCGTTTTTTGGCTCCGCGCAAAATTGCTATTTCCATTGGGTCGAAAAGGTTCCCCAAAAAAACAAGGTCAGGCTTGTGTTTGGCAAAAACGTATTCGAATGAATTATTGGATACGAATCGAAAATCAAAAAATCTAGCCAATTTTCTTGCAAATGCGCGGCCCAGCAAAAAACTCATGGCAAGGCTGCCGAAATACTTAAAGTAATTTCTATCCTCCAAAAAATTTGTTTTTTTGTGCAAAAATAAAGTTTCGGTGCGGACAAGGTATTTTTTTATAAACTCAAATAAAACGTCCCCGCGCGAAAGGGAAAAACCTCCGGCAGCTTCGTAAACCAAATTCGGATGCTGAAACTCTTTTTGGTAAAATTCTGCTCTTTTGCGGCTTTGCAAAAACAAAACAACCCTATGCCCCGCCTCCAAAAGCCAGTTTACGACATTCGCGCGCAAAATATCTTTGGCCTCTACCCCAGAAAGAATGGAAATAAATATAGTTTTCATAGATTTACAAATTTCAAAACTTCGTTTGCTACCCTTTCCCCCGCCCTGCCGTCTGCGTGCGAAAACCACATGGAGCGGATTTTTTCCCGCCCCGCAGCGTCGCGCGAAGGGTCTTTTAAGTAACCGTCAATATACCTCAGCAAATCTTCTTTGGTTTCTGCATGCCGCACACCACCGGTGCGGAATAATTTTTGAATATGGTCGCAGAAAAACGTATACGCGCCGTCAAAAATATGCCGAGGAGTGGGCGGTGTGTTTGCGGTAATCACTGGAGTCCCCGCAAACGCTGAATCCAACGAAATTGAAGTGGGGCCTGTGATAATCAAATCGCTATGATGCAGCTCGTTGATAAGCCGGTCATCATCTTCTCTGCGGATCTCGCGATCCCCCATTTCAGCGTCTTTAAACTTCTGCCCAGGGCGGTCAAAAAACATATTCTCTGGCTTTTTGAAATCGACAAGCTGCACGCCTTCGTCCGGAGGAAATCGCACCAAAATTTGGACATTGGGAACCATTGAAAGAATCTCCATCACATACTGGTCGATATCGTTTTTTGTCAGCAAGTGGTCACCGATGGGCGCAAAAGTAATCAATTTTTTGTTCAAATCAAATCCAAATTCTTTAAAAAATTGTTCTTTTGCAACGGACGGCGCGCGATACCTATCGTAATGCGGATTTCCGGTAACCGCTATTTTGCTTTCAGGATATTTATACATCGCAAGCATTTCTTTTTTGAGTTCCGAAGAACCCGCCAAAAGCCTATCCGGCAAAACCCGCAAAATTCTCTGCGTTGTGTTGTCCCACGACCTCAACATGGCGATTACTGGAACGCCGGAATCGCGGGCGTCGTGCATCAGGCTTACATCGTTTTCATTTTGCGGATCGGTTGAAAAAATCGCGTCGGGATTGTGCTTTTTAATCAAATTCGCAAAAAAGCCTTTAGGAGAAAATTTTTGGTCCAAAAATCTTGCTATCGGCTTTACTCCGGGAAATTTTCCTAAAAACCCCAAAACCATTGCGGAGACAAAATAAAAAAACTTGCGGTCGTTATAATATTTATATTTTGTTTTGAGAATGGATGTGCCGGTATTAAACAAAAAAACGCCGAGTTTTTTAAACAAAAGCCCCAGTTTGGTTTTGGACGCCTGGTACATCGGCACGCCCTCGATTGCGACATTGCCCCCTCCGAAGTTTTTTTCAAAATATTCTTTTTTGTACGAAGGAGCTAAAATAACCACCCGCAAGCCGGGCGTTTTTTTAAATTTTTCCAAAACTTCAGTCGAAAGGATATTTCTTGAAATATGCGGGTGAAAACTAGTTACAAAGAGGGTCTTCATTGGTTTCATTTATTATATAATAACTATAACTAATGTATGCCGTTAATATTTTCTTTGGCCAAAAAGCCAGCAAAAGCCGCAATTAGAGCCTACTATAGGGCCCGCAACGCCTTGCCAATATGGCTTGCCTTAAATAGCAAAGCGGTAAATCTGCACAAAAAATACCGTCCAAAACTTGATAACATATCCGAGAGAATCGCAAGTGACCTCAAAAAAAATGGCATCGCTATCGCCCATATAGGCGAATTATTTCCGGGGCAGGATATTTTGGCCAAACTCGCGTCTGAAGCGCGCGGTCTTGAAAAAAACGCCGGGGTCAAAACAAATAAAGAATTTTTGAGATTTTATTTTGACGATTACCCGCTTCTTGATTTAAAAAACTCTTTCGTGCGCCTCGCGCTAGAAAATAAAATTTTGGGAATAGTAAATTCGTACATGGGAATGTTTTCCAAATTCAATTATTTTACTCTCAACAAAACGATGCCCCAAGGCGAGGAATCAAAAGCGGTGCAATCCATGAGGTGGCACCGAGACCCGGAAGACAAAAAAATGGTGAAAATTTTCATGTATTTAAATGACGTGGACGACCAGAGCGGGCCATTCGTGTATATCCCCGAAACGCATTACGAAGGAAAATGGGGCAATCTTTTCCCGCCTCAACCGCCACGAGGATCTCTTCCCCCTCCTGAGGAAGTAAAAAAAATAATTCCGCAAAACGCCATAAAAGCCTGCGCTGGAACGGCCGGCACGGTAATTTTCTGCGATACACGCGGGATACACCGCGGAGGGCACGCGATTTCCAAAGAACGCATAATGCTGACATTGGGTTATTCATCTTCGGCATCTATGTGGCCGCTTAGATACAAATATCCGGAAAACTTCCGAAAAATTCTTGCCGAAACCAGCTTTTCCCCCGCCCAGAAATACGCTCTCGACAACTTCAACCGAATCGGCAAAAAGGTTTACAAATACTAGGTTATTCAAAATTAGTTAAAACTAAAGGTTTTTCCTTCCGTTACAACAGCCAAATCGGCACCCTCTACCACATAGCGATCGTTGCTTTTATAAACGTGAAATTGAATGATGCTTTTCATGTTAATTAATTATAGCATAACGCTCAAAAAGAAAAAGAGCTGATACATTTATCAGCTCTTTGTTGCTTTAAAAATTACACCGAAACTAACTCATTATTCTCCAGTTTTTTTAGAAAATCCTTTCTTCGTAAAACAAACTCTTTCCCCATATCGTGGGATTTGTACTTAATTTTGGCAATGAAATCTCCACCCCTTCCTTTCACCAAGCGTTTCCGACAATCACCATATAATTTGACTTCAAAATTCCCTGACGCTTCACGTAAAATAAAAAAGTGATCGCGGTTTTGCATATCTCTGAATACAACCTCTTGCTTAAATTCTGCAACATCTCTCACAAGATTTTTTTTGGAAGGATTGCATTTGTGGTCAAGAGAAAAATATTTGTCTGAAAAAACCAAACTGCAACGGGTACACTTAAGCAACTGAAATTTTTCTTTGCCAGCCACAATTGTTATGGGTTTTAATTTTTCAACAACAATATTATCTTTTCGAATTTTGGCGTTTTTTCTTTTTACATCCGTTTTTGTGGGTTTAGAAGGAATGTCTCCGTGATTGTAGAAACAAACATCGTTGCTAATCATATACATACATTCGCCGATTGAATTAAGATTCGTACATTGTACCCAGTTTTTTACTGTGTTTTTCCACTTTTTTGTTAAAGATGCCAGAGTGACCAACCTCATTAAACCCTCCTACTTCGAGTATTTCAAATCCAAAACCAACATAACATTTGTAAGTGGAAGTTGTCAATACCTCGCCGAGTTGAAAACTTCGAGCATACTTTTGGCATATCTTTTCCAGCTGATGTTTTCTTCCACGAACTTTCGAGCGTTGCGGGAAATTGAAGAATAAAAATCGGGATTTGAGGCAAGCTCGATAACCGCTTTTTTTATTTCCTCCGGAGTTTTGGGATTTATCAGCATCGAGTTTTTGCGGTCTGTTACCACTTCGGAGGCGCCTGTTGTGCGCGACAAAATAACTGGAATCCCGCAAGCCATCGCCTCAAACACCGCCAATCCCCAAGTCTGCAAATGGTTTGGAAATACGAATATATCGTGGGATTTATACGCCTCAACCAACTCTTGGTCAGACACTTTGCCCAAAAATCTTATTCTATCTGCCACGCCCAAAGAACCCTCTAAATTTTTTAGTTTTTCATAATATTTTTTGTCGTTACTAGTATCCCCAACTATCGTAAGCTCTGCTTGGGGGATTAAAGAAACGGCGATTATTAAATCCTCAAACCGCCTGTGGGGGAAAAAAATTCCGGTCGTTAAAAGTTTCACTCCCTTGCTGCCCCCTGTTTTGTGTTCGTTGAATTTAAACTTATCAATATCAAGCCCGCTTCGCGTGACAACCGCGTTTTTGCCGAAATGCTCCCGCACAAGCCGTTTATTCCAGTCGTCCAAAACAGTTATTTTTTCCTGCGCCTTAATAAACCGAGAATCCAAAAAATCATAAATTTTGTGGTAAACCGCTTTAGCAAACGAACGCCGCAAGAGCGGGTTGAATTGCGATTCTTTCCAAAATCCAAAGTCCTTGCTGGGAACATCATTCATCATCCAGATAGAGGGAATATTTTTTACGCCTTTTTTAAAAAAATATGCGACTTTATAAGCTTCTTGGTCGTGCGGATTTAAAACATCCGTGTTTGGGTCGATAAGCTCCGAGAGTCTTTTTGGATCCGCCAGATTGCTTGCAAATACGGCCATTCCATCAAGCAAATCATCAAAGCACTTTTCTTTGTCGTAAAAAAAAGTATAAAGCACAACATTGTGCCCCATATTTTTGAGTTCGCGCGCCAAAGAAAGCGCCTGCCTCTGCGCCCCGCCTTTTACATTTAGCCTGCGGATTATTATCGCGATATTCATCTATCCTTATTAAACACAAACAAAAAGAAGCCCGTTTCCAGACCTCTGAACACAAATATAATCCGCTGTCCATCCCTAATTCGTGCGAATTAAGGAAGATAAAATTAGCACATTATTTTTTTCGCAGAATATAACACACGGCTCGGCCGAATAGTTTTCCGCGCGGGAGGACCATTGCGTGTTTTTTTATGAATTTTTTGCCGAAAACTGAACGAAGCCTCCCCCACATTGGAATCGACCCGCGCTGGTACACGGCTTCCAACAAATCAAAATGGGCGAGATATGTTTTTTTAAAAACATTGTTTGTCAGAAACAAAAGATGGTGGTTTTTTTCTGTCCACGGAGGCATGTTGCCTGTCATTAGAAATTTCAGCCGGAAAGAAATGTTGAAAGGATTCGGCACGCTAAACATAAAAATCTTGCCGGGGCGCAAAACCCTAAACGCTTCGCGCATCACCAAAAACGGATTTTCCAAATGCTCGATTATTTGAAAAGCTGTTACCAAATCCAAAGAATTTTCCGAGTGAGGAAGTTTTTCGAAATTCAAATCCGCAGAAGCAAACTTTACTTTTGATTTTGCCTCCGGAGACAAAATATCCAAAATATCAATGCCGTTAAGTTCGGAAAAATTTTCTCCCAGCGAAAGCAAAGTTTTACCGTTCCCACAACCCAAATCAAGCGCGGAACCGGAAATATCGTACTTTTTTACAGTCTCGGCAAGCACTCCGGTCCCCACAGCCCAGGTAGTGCGGTCTTTTACGTTTTTATCTATATTCTCGTACGAAATATTTTCTTCGCGCATTCGCTCAGAGGAGATATATGTCATTTTACGTATTGTTTAAAAAAGTTTTCAAATACTTTTGCAATATAGTCCAAATGGGGTTTTTTCATTTCCGGATGGCAGCCAATGTAAAATCCGTTTTTATTAAGATTTGCTGCCACAGGATATTTAGGTTCCAAATTTCCGAAAAGCTTTATATAAATCGGCTGGTTGATTAAAGGCAATAAATACCTTGTTTCCACATTGTGATCCTCCAAATAGTGAATTAGGCTATCGCGAGAAATTTTATCGTCTTTTAAAACCAACGGGAACATCATAAACGCGTGTTCGGAATGCGATGGCCACGAAGGAAGCTGTAAAAATTTTTTAAAGGGAGTTAATTTTTTTATCAAATAATCCGCGTAGCTTTGGCGGGTACGGAGATTTTTTGCAAATTCTTTTACAGCCGCTACACCCAAAGCGCCTTCAAATTCCGTAAGCCTATAACTATACCCCACGGACTCAAAAGAAAACCTTCTGTCAGCCATGGCAAATTTCGCTTTACCAGTAACGTTTTTATCGTCATCGGCAGCTATATAAATCGAATCACGGCCGTGGTTTACCAAACTTCTGATTTTTACAGCGAGAGCTGGGTCGTTTGTGGCTGCAAATCCGCCAACACCTGTTGTAACAAGGTGTGCCATATAAGTTGAAAAACAAGCGACATCGCCAAGGGAACCAACCATTTTGCCGTGGTACTTTACTCCAACAGCCTCGCAGGAATCTTCTATAATCCGCAACTTATGCTTTTTTGCCAAAGCCAAAATCGGGTTCATGTCGCACGAAATTCCAAACAAATGCACCGGCATTATGGCGCGGGTTCGCGAAGTAATTTTTTTCTCAATTTTTTTGGCATCAATGTGGTACATTTTTGAATCCACATCTACAAAAACAGGCTTGAGGTTATTTTGCATAATGGTGTTTGAGGACGCGACAAAAGTAACCGCCGGTACCAAAATTTCATCGCCGTCTTTCCAGCAATCGAGTTCTTTTAGAGCATGTATAGCAACTTGCAGGGCGCTAGTTCCGCTGTTGGCGGATATTGTAAATTTCCTATCGCAAAGCTTGCCGAATTCTTCCTCAAACTTGCGCAAAAATGGGCCATAAGAAAGCCTTCCAGAATCTAAAACCTTATTTACCAATATTTTGGCATAAGGAGAAATCACCCCGCCCCCAACCCCTATTTGCCGCCTAACTTTCTTCATAAATTAATGTTACTTGTAACATTAAATAAACTCAAACCAATCCAAACTTGTTGCAAAAAACCCTCCGCATGGGGAGGGTTTAACTCTATATTATATTTTGATTTATAAGATCCGTTAAAACTGCTCCAAAGTATCGATGAATTTTTTCTTCTTTAATCAATTTATTTAGCTGATTTGGATATAAAAGCAATGTTTCTTTGGTATACTCTTTTTCATCAAGACAAATTGACTTTAGTTCTTCTTCGGTAAGCTCAAGAGCAAAAAGAATGTTGAGAGAATGCGTTCCAGCATTACGCGGTTCCTGCGCTCTTGTCTTCCAAAACACCATATAAATACCGAACTGCTCAAACCGGTGAGGCGGTATCGCAAGCTTTGTTTCTCGCTTAAAACACCTTGTCGCAGACGCATCCGGCATCTCTCCGAATTTCATTCTTCCTCCAATCACCCACCAATCCGCCATCGGTTCGTTTCGACGCTTTGCCAGGAAAATTTTACCTTCGCATATCACAACAGTGTCAGTGCACACAAACACCAACGAAGATATGGCATCGGAATAAGATTTGTCATCCAACCAAACCGGTTCCTTTTCAAACGGGAAACCATCTTCAATAAATATTTTCAGCATTACACTTCTCCTTTCTGGCTGATTTTGCGAACTATCCTTGCAAACAGAACTGATGCAAGCCCACGGCTTTTCTTCAATTGTAACTATTGTTAATGGAACCACACCCTCTGGATCGTACATATCCGCTCTAACCATCAAATTTCCGCAATTTTGGCACTTTGGCACAATAGCCTCCTCCCTAACCTTACTTTCTAAAAGGAGATTAACAAATCAACTCAATTTAGTCAAGAGAAATTTTTTGAGGGATTTTTTCCAATCAGGCATGCGTGGAAGCTTGGAATTTACCAAAACCACACTTTTGGGGCGTGGAACTTTAAAAACATCCGCTCTTTTGGAGGGCTTTAAATGTTTGTGGCCAGCTTTTGCAATATTCGCAATTTCTTTTGCGATATCAAACCTGCTTAATCGCCTGTCGAAATGGGAAACTAAATGATAAATTCCGTTTTCGTACTTTGCGGAACCATCCATAAGATCCACAATAGACGTAGCTAAATCTTTCGCCCAAGTAACTACCCCGTATTGGTCGCTTATAACATCTATTTGTTTTTTATCGCGCAAATTTTCGTAAATAAAATCCACAAAAGTTTTTCTGTGCTTGGAATAAAGCCAATTTGTTCTCACAATAAAATATTTGAGGCTGTAGATTTTAGATTCTTGTTCTAATATTTTTTCCCCAAAAAATTTGGATTGGCTGTAAATATTAACCGGTTTCGGGCTGTCGCTCTCTTTAAAAAATTTTTTTTCACCCCCGAAAACATCCGAGGTGCTTATTTGAATAAATTTTGAATTTGGCAATTTTGCATTACCCAGAGCTTTTGCAATATTTCCCGGGCCTATCGAATTTACTTTATACGCCTCAAGTGGGTTTGCCTCGCAATATTCCACATTTATGAGCGCGGCGCAATTAATTACAAAATCTGGATTATACTTTTTTATAATTTTAAAAACTGAATCGTATGAAACTATGTCAACATCATTTTTATCCGCACCAAAAATATTAAAATCAGGAAAACCTGAAAGATGTTCAATAAGTTCTCTGCCAAGCATACCGGCAGAGCCAAATATTAAAACCTTTTTTGCCATTACGATAGTTTATATTGTTTTTTGAGGTTTTCCAAGTCAGAATCTGTCATCATTTCCACGAGTTGTTTAAAGTTTACCTTCGGTTTCCAGCCCAAATCCTTTTTGGCGCGCGAAGTATCTCCGCGCAAGCGGTATACTTCCGCAGGACGCATAAACTGCTTGTCAATTTTCACGTATTTTTTCCAATCCAATCCCAACCGTCCAAAAGCCGCTTCAACAAAATCTCGCACGGAGTGAGATACGCCGGTTGCTATCACGTAATTTTTGGGTTCTTTCTGCTGAAGCATAAGCCACATAGCTTCCACGTAGTCTCCCGCGAAACCCCAATCTCTCTCGGCATCCAAACTCCCAAGGCGCAATTCTTTTGCCAAACCCAATTTTATTTTCGCGGCTGTATTTGTAATTTTTCGTGTAACAAACTCAATACCTCTTCTGGGAGACTCGTGATTAAATAAAATTCCTCCCACAGCAAACATTCCATAAGATTCTTTGTGGTTTACCGTGGAATGATGAGCATAAGTTTTGGATACAGCATAAGGACTGCGTGGGTAAAACGGAGTATTTTCATTTTGAGGACTTTCTTTAACTCCCCCGAACATTTCAGAAGTAGAAGCCTGGTAAAATTTAATTTTGAGATTTACCTGCCTGATTGCCTCAAGCATTCGGAGAACACCAAGACCAGTAACGTCACCGGTATATATTGGTTGTTTCCACGATTCGTGCACAAACGCTTGCGCAGCCAAATTATAAACCTCGTCTGGCTTAGACAAAAGCAGAGCGTGGACTAATGAAGATTCATCCAACAAATCTCCCGATATCAAAGTAATTTGTTCTTTGGGATGCAAAAGGTGTTCAATATTTACTCTATGTTTTTGGCTATTCCGTCTTTCAAGGCCAAAAACCTTGTATCCTTTTTTTAGTAAAAATTCAGCAAGATACGATCCATCCTGTCCAGTGATTCCAGTTATTAGCGCTCTTTTTTCTTTAGCCATAATAAATAATGTATCTTTTTATAACATTTACCGCAATAATAGAGTTTCCACGGCCCGCAAAACGTCTGCAACCGAAATCGATTCCAATGCCTTTTTTTGCTCCGACAGCGCGCCATTTTTTTTAAATGCAAATACAGATGGCTTTATGTAAGAAGGCGGTTTTACCAAAATCCCGTAATCCCGTTTTGGCGGAAGTTCATTCGGGTCCACGGGGCCTACAATATCGATAAACGGCACAGAAAGCGCGTCTGCTATATGAATTGGCCCAGTGTCAACGGCAATGTATAACTTGAGCCGTTTTATCAAAGACGGCAATTCGCCTAGTGAAAAATTTGTGGCAACTAAAAATTTTTCTTTGTCCAAATTTTCAACAATCCGCAAAATCCTAGACTCATCTGAGACTGAACCCACAAAAACAATTTTAGCTCCATACTTCTCGTTAATTTTTACGGCAAGCTCTTTAAACTTTTCATCGCCCCACTCTTTGGCCTTGTTGCCGGCGGAAACGCTTATGCCTACAATAAATCCTCTGAATAATTCGGCTTTCGCTTTGCCAGCCTCTGAAAGAAAAACGTCTTTTTTGGTATCCGTCGATTCAATTTTCAAAGGTTTTAGCATGGAAAGATAGTGCAAAATCGGATCGGTATGATTTTTATATAAAAATTTGAAATTATTAAAACGATTCGTAAAAACCTCGCCGGCCGGCCCTTTTTCTTTTATAAGTTTTGCTCGGTTAGGAATAGCGCCATAAATAGAAATCAGGGTCCCAAAAGATGCGCCGGAAAAATTAAAGCTCCAGTTGAAATTTCTTTTGTAAATTTTTCGCAAAAACCCCAACAAATTATTGGAACGATAAACCACAACAGCATCAGCATAGGGACTATTTTCTAAAACTACGGCTATTTTTTTGTTTACCGCAACCGCAATAAAACTGTTCGGGTATTTTTGTTTTATAGCCCGTATTGCGGGGGTTATAGCAATCAAATCTCCGACCCTGGTCATGTGGGGGATAATCAGAACACGCGGATTGTCGAAATTTTTTTTTCTTTTTGCCAAAAAATTAAAAAGGGGCAACAAAACTATTGCCCCCGCCCAAAAAACCATATTTTTAAATTTGCTTACAATCAACTTATTGAATTTTTAAGCTCTTCTAAACTGAGGCGCGAAGTCCCAACTTTGGCAATCGCGATAGCCGCGGCGTGATTTGCCAAATCAGCGGCTTGCCGCAAGCTCGCACCCGAAGCAAGAGCAAGTCCAAATACTGCAAGCACCGTATCCCCCGCCCCAGTCACGTCAAAAACATCTTTGGCATTGCTTGAAAAATGAGTGGTGCGCTCTTCTTCAAAAAGCATCATGCCCATGTGGCCAAGAGTCAAAAGAACGTTGGTTTCAAGCCTTTTTTTGATAATATTTCCGGCTTTCTCTGCGCTCTCAAGATCTTCGATTTTAACCCCAGTAAATCCTTCTGCCTCAACTTTGTTGGGTTTTATGCAATGGCATCCGCGGAACCACAAAAAATGTTTTGGTTTTGTATCGACAATCAGCATTTTTTGTTCTCTTTGAATTATAGCCATAACTTCGCGCGCCAATTTTTCAGTCACAAAACCTTTTTTGTAATCCGACACGATAATCGCATCTGGTGCAAATACAGGAATTGCAGAATCAAAATACCAAGTGGCGTCGCTTTCGAGTTTTTCTTCAATATACGAACAATCCCCGTCCTTGTCGGCCCTTACAATATGTTTTCCATCAACCAAAATCCTTATTTTCCGTATCGTTGGTCTTGAATCGTTAAAAAATATTCCTTTCCCGTTCACGCCGCTTGGCATATTTTCTTTGATCTGCTTGCCAAAATTGTCGACACCAACCTGACCAAACAGAATCACTTCCGCTCCCAAACTTGCGATGTTTGCCGCTGTGTTCCCAGCCCCGCCCAACGCAAACCACTCTTTTTCAACGGAAATTATCGGGATATCCGCCTCCGGAGACATCCGTGTCGCTCTCCCCTCAAGATAATGGTCAAGCATAATATCGCCCAACACAGCGACTCTCTTTGAAGAAAAACAGGCTAAAATACTTAAAAGGTCTTTCATTTTCAGCCTCAAAGTTCTCCTACTAAAATAACACAAAAAACCGAATTTATGTTTCCGGAGTTGTATTTGCGGAATATACCGGAAAATGCAGAAAATGGACGCAAACGCGTACAACATGTACAGGAGTTATTTTTGGGATTTGAAAAATCTGTACGACAGCTTGGTTACAAACGACTTTTTTGAACAAATTGAAAATGCTTTTCTTGCAATAAAAAAATCTTTGGACAATGGCGGAAAACTTTTGCTTTTCGGCAACGGAGGCTCTGCAACGGAAGCCGCGCATCTTGAAGCCGAGCTTGTCTGCCAGTTCGAAAAAAAGCGCAAAGCTATTCCGGCGATAGCGCTGACAAACTCCGGCGCGATTTTAACCGCTCAAAGCAACGACCACATTTTCGACTCGGTTTTCGAAAGGCAAATTGAGGCCCTAGGAAAAGAAGGCGATGTAGCCATTGGTTTTACAACCTCCGACGTGTCAATAAACCGCGATAGTGGACGAAGCCACTCGATGAACATATTTCGCGGATTCTTGAAAGCCCGCTCCCAAAAAATGGCAACCGTTGGCTTAGTAAGCCAAAAAACCAAGCAGATACTGGCGCTTATTGACCACCCGATAATAATCCCTCATGAAAGCACGGACATGATTCAAAACGTGCATCTGTCGATAGTCCACATTTTGTGCAAAAAAATTGAACAAAATTTATAACACCTGCAAAATCTCCTGAGCAGTCTTATGCCAGGAGAATTTTTTTGAATTTTCCATGCCGTTCTCGATGAGCTTTTGGCGGAAAAGCGGGTCTTGGCATATTTTTTTCATCGCTTCGGCAATTTCCAGGGGCTTATTTGGATCTACAATGATCGCGCCGTCCCCCGCGACTTCCGGCAATGAAAAAGTGTTTGAAGTTACAACAGGCAAAGCGCATGCTTGGCCCTCCAAAACCGGAATTCCAAATCCTTCAACAAAACTGGGATACACAAGGGCTTCCGCCGTTTGGTAAAGGTAAGAAAGCTCGTTGTCGGAAACCTGCCCCAAAAATACAGAATCCATTGAGGCAAGTTTTTTTACTTTTTCAAAGTATTCTCCAGAACCGTTGCCGGCAATAACAAGCTTGTGCTGAAAATTTGACGAATTTTTAAACAAATTGAAAGCTTCCACAATACCGAGGACATTTTTGCGTTCTTTGATGGCGCCCACGAACAAAAAAAATTTTTCCGGCAGACCGGAAATTTCTTTTTTTGGCAAAACGCAAATATCATTGAAACCCAAATAAATTACTTTGATTTTTTCTTCCGGTATTTTAAATATTTCTATTAAATCTCTTTTTGTGGCCTCGGAAATGGATATTATCAAGTCGGCTTTTTTGAGAGCATATCGGTGAACTAATTTTAAAATTTTTTTTCCGACTTCCGACTTCCAACTTTCGACTTCTATTTTTCTCAAATACGCAAAATCGTACGCTATTACCACAGAATTTTTTGCCTTCCCTAAAATTCCGTACCACAAAGGCATAACGGGCGTGTTGAAAATGCACGCATCTAAAACTCGTACAGTGTCGGGCGAAATAGTGGCGGACTTCCATTTACTCCCGGGCAAATCCGGTTTTAAGCCGGGATTTTTTAAAAAAATCGAGTATTCATTTTCTGAATCGACCTCCAGCATTGCCTTGACGATTTCAAAAACCGCTCTGCCCAAGCCCGCGGGTTTTTTTTCGCCGTATGGATGCAATGTAATGCCTATTTTCATAACTTAATAAAATTTAATACGCTTTCTGCTCGTTTTTCCCAGCTGAATTTTTTTACTTTTTCATGCGCGTTTTGGGCTTTGTTGCGCGACCCCTCCGCGCCTTCAAGCGCATGTTTTATTGAATCCGCAAAACTCTCGGGATTATCCGGTTCATAAAAAATAACGTCGTTTTCGGATACAATCTGCTCAATTGCAGGCGTTCGGCTTGCCACAATTGGACGCTCGGAAGCCATGTATTCAAAAAGCTTCATTGGCGAAGTATGTTTATACGAGTATTCATTGGCTTTTGTCCCCAACACAAGCAAAACATCCGCGGAAGCGAGCCACAAAGGCATTTCTTTAAAGTCGCGCTGGCCGGCGCAAACTAAGTTTTCTGCCCAGTTTTCGATTCCGCTCACCTTTTTGAGTTCTTCTTTAGAGCCGCCGACAAGATAAAATTTTACGTCTTGCAGCTTTTGAGCGGTATCCGCCAAAATGCCAAGTCCCTTCCAATTATAAAACTTCCCAACATATAAAGCGATTTTTTCCCTTTTCGGCAAGTCAAGTTTTTCTCTTGCTTCGGATTTGGGAGACAAATTAGAAAATTTTTCCAAATCGATTCCATTGGGGTGCACAATGATTTTATCTTTTGCAAAAGAAAACTCTTTGGCGATAGTTTCTTTAATTATGTTATTTATAACAATGATGCCTTTGGCGTTTTTAAAAAGAATATTGAAGAAAAATCCTTTCTTTTTGGCATCGTGGACCTCCACAAAATAAGGCGCCCCCGCAAATGGCACCGCGAAAAATGAAAACTGGTCTATGTCTATAGTATAAATAATAAACTTTTCGCCTCGCAAGCTCTTCCAAATCAAAAAAAACCAGTATCCGAGCGCAAAAGAAACAGAGCTAAGCCAAAATCCAATTTTCCCAAAATTATAAAACGGCAAAACAGGCAATCTTTTGATTAAAACCTCGCGCCTCAAACCATAAAATTTTTTAATATTTCCTTTGCCCCTATTTGGCGCCAGCACCTCAATGCTTGCCCCTTTTCCGATCATCGCCTCTATCATTTTGGCCATTTGGATGCCGTGGGCTTTTTCCGTTGGAAAACGCGCGTTGGCAACATAGTATATTTTCGGCTCAAAAAGCTCCGAAAACTCTTTTACCGCCTTTTCCTTGCTGAAATTTCTTACAAACTCAAATCCGTTTTTTCTTATATTCTCGCGCAACTCGGCATCGTTTAGCAGTTTTTTTATCTTGCCGGCAAAGCATTCAATATCGCCAACCCCGCACAAAAACTCTCTGGCTTCCGGCATTGTAAGCTCCGATATTCCACCAATGTTGGACGCCACAAACGGCACCCCGGAAGCCATTGCCTCCAAAATAACATGCGGAGAACCTTCCTCTCGCGAAGGCATGAAAAAAACATCTGAAGCGTGGAAGTATTTAACTACTTCTGATTGAGGAATTTTGCCAAGAAGAATAACTCTCCCCCCACAAGGAGATAATATCTCCTTGTCTCCCCCCTCTCTTACTTTAAGAGAGGGGGGTTGGGGGGGTGAGTTATCTACTTCAGATTTCAATTTTTTAAAATACTCTCCATCCCCGGCAACTAAAAACTCAACATTTTCGTTTTTAAATTTCTCTGCAACCGGGGCGATAAAATCCGCCCCCTTTCTTTCAGAAAGATGGTGCACAAAAAGAACATATTTTTTTTCAATCTCTAAACCCAAATCTTTTTTGTATTTTTCTTTGGATTTCTGTGGAATATATCTTTCGTGGTCTATCCAGTTGCCTAATATCCGGTACTCCCGCACTCCGTATATTTTTTTGTAATCTTCCGCCAGCGAAACAGGGCTTGTGGCAAGTATCGTGTGGCGCAGAATAAATCTAAAAACCTTTTCCTCAAAAAAACCCCGCTTAAAAAGCCACGGCATCCCGCGGTTCCAATAAAACGCCTTTCCGCCAAATATTAAAGTTATAAGCCACGATGCCAGCGCTCCAAAGTAAGAATAATGCGTGTAAAAATTTGAGTATCCGCGAAGCCTGGCCAATTTAACTATCAGCAAAAGCTCTAAAAACCTCAAAACTGGATTTTTAAGTTTTTGAACTTTAAATTTGCAGCCAAGCTTCGTGGGATCACCTTTCGCCCGCTCAATTATGAGAAAAATATCTAAATTTTTTGCTGATTCCTTTATCAACTCATAATTGTAAAAAAGATGAGTATCGGTTTTCTCATCAAAAAACGGCAAAATATAGCAAACTTTTACTTTTTTAGACATCGTTCAAGATATTCTTTATATAATCGCAAATAGTTTTCTTTGGTTTGAGGTAGGATTGGTTTAGGTTGGCTTATTTTCCCATCAATTGCCAGCTCAAGCTTTAAAGTTAAGTCGTTTTTGTCGCCAACGCGGAAAATATTTTCCCTATCTAACAACTCCGGAGCAATTCCCACATCGCTTGATATGATTTTGGCACCGCTTGCCGCAGCCTCAAGCAAAGCCAAGCCATAGCCCTCGTAGTTGGATGTAAGCAAAAACAGATCGCAGGATTTGTAGTATGAAATTAAATCATTGTTCCAGTTTTCAATTACTATATTATCTCCTAATCCATAATTCACAATTCTTAATTCTAGATTTTTTCGTTCAGAACCTTCTCCTGCAATAACCAAAACTATTCGCCTATTCGCGCGAATTAGAGAAGACAAAACATCAACCGCAAAACCAATACTTTTCTCCCGCGAAAGCCTGGAGGCCATTAGAACAATAAATTTTCCCGGGTATTTTTGGCGAAGATCCGTTCTAGCCGGAGAATTTTTTATTTTTTCAATATCCACAAATATCGGCGAGGTCTGAATTTTGGACTCTGGAATAGACAAGTTTGAAGTCAGCGAATTCTTTATCCTTTCCGAAACAACGCGTATGCCGTTGGCGCGCGTGGCTAAAAATTTTGCCAAATTTACGCGGATTTTGTTTTTCCATGATTCTTTCGCAAAGTGCCGGCTAAAAATATCCGTGTGGATCTGCATTTGCCACGGCGTACCGAATATTTTTGAAAGGCTCCATGCCAAAAACCAGTGTTCCGGGCTTTGAGCTGTAACAACATCAAACCTTTTTTGGCGCATTAGTTTGTATCCGCGCCAAAAGCCAGAAACGAAACTCGAAACACTTCTTTGGCACAACAAAACCTCAAGTTCCCCGCAGATTTTTCTGTATTCTTCGGTTCTTTGCCCGGCTGGAGAATTTTGGTTTAGAACAGAAGCGTCTCCACTTAGCATTAGGACTCTCATAAGGTTTTTATGACATCAACTATTCCATTAATCATGCGGTCTTTTGTAAATTGCTGAGCCGATACTCGCGCTTTTTTGGAAAAATCTTCCGCCAAGTTTTTATTTTCCAAAATTTCGGTTATTTTGGCCCGGAAAGCTTCTTTGTCGTTGTATGCTACCAAAAACCCGTTCTCTCCGTTTCGCACAATCTCCGGATTGCCGCCGATGTTGGTTGTAATTACAGGAACACCCAAGGCCATCGCCTCCAAAATTTGATGCGAAAAACCCTCGTAAGCGGTATTGAGCACAAAAGCGTCCGCCGCGCGGAGATACAAAAAAAGATTTTCTCTTGGTTCGTTATGAAAAACAAACAGCTTTGCGTCCGAAAATCGGCGCGTTACTTCCGGCATAAGATCCCTCAATGCTTGAAAGCCCTTCCAAGGAACATTTCTTCCGGCAGAAACCAACACGCTTCCGGAAAGCCCAAGTTCTTTTTTAGCTAGTTCCCGCCCATTAAGGGCGAGGCTCGCCCCGTCCCGCGGGGCGGCAAAAGAATTGTAGATAACTTTTATTTTATCTTTGTTAATACCCCACATTCCAACGATTTTTTTGAGATAATCGCTTGGAGTGATTATCAGCTTCGCCCGCTTGGCCACAAATTTTTGAATTTTTCTTTGAAATTCAGTAAAAAAATCAAATGTTTTCACTTGAAAGTCATCAGGAGTAAAAAAAACCGATCCACTTCTTTGCTGGTGCTGTTCCCACGCGTAGTCGCCCACAACTTTAAGTAAAAACTTTTTTCGTAAAATAAACGTGGCCACAGCGGCAGGAAACCCAACAGAAAAAGGATCCTGCGCGAAAATAATATCCGAACTCCTGCCGTAGGTTAAAATCCGCAAGCCATAAACCAAGTGGCGAATAAAGTTTGGCAGATGCCGAACAGAACCGAAGCTTAAAACATTTACATTTATCCCGCGCTTCGGCAGCTCATCGAGCAAAACCTTGCTGTACGTTGCGGGCCCCCCAATGTCCGGAGGAAAAATGCCGGTACAAATCAAAACCCGCTTGCTGTTTTTCAAATTGAACAGGTTTTCATAATTTTCGGAAATTTTTTCCCATAAAAATTTTTCTTTTATCATTTTCTGGCCGTTTTCAACAATGGATTTAGCCAACGGCTCGTTTTCCAGCAAATTCATGATTTTTTCCGCCAAATCTTTGGGGTCTTCCGGATTGCAAAACAAACCAGTCTTTCCATCTTCAATAATATCCGGAATTCCGCCAACAGGCGGCGCAATAATCGGCAATCCGGCTGCGATAGCCTCAAGAAATGAAATACCCAAACCCTCAGATCGAGAAGGACGGACAAAAATGTTGGACTCCGCCAAGTATCTGGGTATTTTTTCTTGGCCGATTGTGCCGAGAAATTTTATATTTTGAGAAATATTCAACTCTGTTGCCAAGTTTTTCAATGACGCTTCCTCTGGGCCCTCGCCCAAAATCAAGCATTTTATGTCTGGAACCTTTTCTTTAACTACCGCAATCGCTTCAATCAAAATATCTACTCCGTTTTTTATAACAAGCCGAGATGTTGTAATGATAGTTTTTTGCTTTTTTTGAAAATTTGAAATTTGAAAATTTTTTAAATCTATTCCGTTGGGAATAATCGCCGAGTGGCCTTTGTATCCGTAATCTTTGGCGGTGTCCAAAAGATAGTTGGAAATTGACGCAACCGCATCCGCCTGCGAAAGCATGAATCGAAAAGCCGTTCCTATAAGTCCCGCCCTTCCCTTGGCCAGTCTTTCGTCGCCGTATCCGTATTGGATATTCAAAACAAAAAAGCGTTTTGGAAACAAAAACTTCAAAAAAGCTGGCGCAAAAGAACCTGCCGAAATATCGAGGCCGAACAACATTCCTTCTTTTCTTAGAGCCCACAAAACTCCCAGAACCGGCAAAAAATATTTATCTAAAATGTTGCCAAAACCTAAACGCACAATAGTGCCTTCCTTAACTTTTTCGATTTTGGGCAAATTCCGTTTGAATCGGGAAGTTATTATGAAAAAGTCGAACTTTGGCGAAAGCCTTCTGGCTACCTCCCTTATTGCCACTTCCGCCCCCCCGACAAACGGAAAATAAGCAGTAGAAAAGACCAAAACCGCCTGTTTTTGCGTTTTTTCGTCCATTTATGCTTATTATAACGCTGAAACTGGCTTAAGGTGTCGTTTAAAAAAAAAGTACAAAAACCCGAGTAAAACACCTCCGCCGAGGCCGAAAATCAGCCATTTGATTTCGGACCAAAAAGAATTATTTTGAATGGAATTTATAGCGGAGGCTTCGCCTCTGACCTCCCCATACCCCTCCTTATTAAGGAGGGGAAACTCTTTTGTTTCTCCCCCTTTATAAGGGGGAGCACTTCCTCCGACTTGTTTTGTCGGAGGAATGGAGGGGGTATTTTTCTCTCCCGGAGTTGATGCTCCTTTTTGCCACAATTTTCCGTCAAAATTCAAACTTTCATTTTGGCTTAAAACTCCAGACTGGTATTTTGAAGAAAACAAAATCTTTCCGTTGGGGTATAAAATTTTAACTTCTCCTGCGCTGGGAATTTCAAAACCAAGGGCTGAAACATCCAGCGCCAAGAAAGAATTATGCGAAAGCATGGAATCTTTTGGAAAACTAAAAATTTTGGAATCGTTTATTTGAATCCCAAAACCAGAAACATCGGAAATTTTCCCCGCGCTGTTTTCTATTTCCAAAAAAGTCCCTGGCTTTATTTCAGAAATCGAAATTCCAGCCGGCGACACAGCGACTTTCGCAGAATCAGAGCTTGAAAAAGCGCCGAACGAAACATTTAAATTAACTATGTAATTTCCCGGATACTGGAATATGTGTTTTATGTTCTTTCCTTCGCCGATTGCCCCGTCCCCAAAATTCCACAAAAATCTGGCTTTGGAAATTAAGTCTTCGCTTATGCCGTCTGCATGCCCGTCAAAATATACTTCCGCTCCCGCTAGCGCAAAGCGGTCTTTACCCGCAAAAGCCTGGAACGGAGAAGATTTTGGTTCTGGAATACTACCCCCTCCACCCAACTCTTCACTACCTCCCCCCTCAATCCCTCCTCCTTCTGAAGGAGAGGGTGAATTATTCTCACTTTCAACGCCAGCTCCCAGTGTTGGAGAATTAGATACCCAAGAATTACCAACTTTCTGCAAAGAATTGCCATCGCCATTGGCTCCGAAATCCGACGAGTAAACCACCGTGTCGCTATCTCCCAAGCCGGCATCGCGCAAAATAACGGTTTCGCCGGAATTGGAAAGAGAAAAGGAACTATCAAAGATAGTCCCAGAAAAATCCGGCCAATCCAGCAAAAATTTATCGATATTGTCTGCGATAATCGCAAATCCGTTTTGCGGAAGCAAAATATTCCCTTTCGCCAAAACAAGCCCGTGGTTTACTCCGCTTTCAAAAAGTTTCCAACCCGTGAGGTCTGCATCTGCGCCGATATTTTGAATTTCCACCCATTCTCTCCCCGTGTCCGACCCTTCAACGTCGTACATAATTTCCGAAATAACAATACTGGCATAAGCTGGAAAAGCAAACACAAATGCAATTAAAATCAAAAACAGAAATTTCATTATTTAAAAATAGCGCAATTGCCTCGAAACTTGAAGTTGACAAAGCTTAGAGTTGTTGCTAACCTAGAGAAGGATTTGAAAGCGAGGCAGTGATGAAAAAACTGATCGATAATTTTTTTATTGGATCAAATGGCCCAAGCATGGTAGCCGTAGCCACATGGATATTGGTAGAGTGCGGTATTGGATTAAGGTGGCTTTTGCAGGGCATTTTTATTTACGTCGTAATCACAACTCAGCCTCCAGCAGATTTACAACATGTACAAACATCGCTTATTGTTTTGTTCTCCGTCATGTTCATAGCCGATGTGCTTGTAGTCATTGCGCAAATAAATTACGGATTGAATAAATTTACTCACTATATTGGGAGCGCTGTGGATTTGGGATGGATTATCACAAGCAGTGTTGTGTTGTATATCGGGCTCATGCGTGTCGGGAGAGTAAACTTTGAAAACGCAACAGCATTTTGGGTAGTAATGAGTATGGTTATTTGGACCTTGGGAGCAAGCATTCTAAATCTCTGCTATCATATGCCAATGTGTTTTGAAAAAATAAGAACAAGAGTAGTGAATCTCCAAGCCACCGCATAGGCGGTTTTTGTTTTTTAAAAATTTGTTTACTAACTTTCTTTAGACGACCGTTCGAAGAAAGTTAGTAAATTAAATTTAGATAAATTTTATTTTTATTTGCTAAACCCGGCGCCGTAAAGAAATTTTGTTAATTTTTCGGACGCAAAATGAGGCAAGGATTTCAAAAGCAATCTAGAAGCCGTGATTGCGCTGAACATACTGACCAAAACTCCAATTCCAAGGGTCAAAGCAAACCCCTTAACCAAGCTTGTGCCAAACCAATAAAGAATAAGCGCCGTAATCAAGCTCGAAACATTTGAATCGCGAATCGATGTCCACGCCCTGCGGAAACCCTCAAACAAAGCGACGTCCAAATCTTTGCCTTCTCTTAGCTCCTCCTTCATTCTTTCAAATATCAAAATATTGGCGTCTATTGCCATACCTATCGATAGTATAAAACCAGCGATTCCGGCGGAAGAAAGAGTTACAGGAATAGTTTTAAACAAAAACAAAGTAATTGCCGCGTAAACTCCTAGAGCCAGCACAGAAACAATTCCCGGCAATCTGTACCAAAAGAGCATAAAAATCGCAACCGCCAATGTTCCCCAGATTCCCGCCGTCAAACTTCGCGCCAAAGAATCCTGGCCCAGCGATGCCCCAACGCTCTGTTGGGAAATTAGAGAAATCGGCACAGGCAAAGCCCCGGCGTTGAAACGCCCCACAAGTTCTTTTGCTTCCGCCAAAGTGAATTGGCCTGTTATTTGCGCGCTTCCGCCAGAAATTTTCTGCTGTACTATAGGAGCGCTGATCACTGAACCATCCAAAAACACCGCAAGAGGAAAACCAATATTTTTCTCGGTAATTTTTTCAAAAATATCCGCCCCCTCCGGAGTAAATTCCAATAACACCTGCGCCTCGCCTATTTGACCAAACACGACATTGGCGCGCTTCACGTATTTTCCAGTAAGATTGGTTGCCGCAAAATCTTCGTAAGAAACATTTTCGCTCTGAGTTGCTGCGTTTTTGATGGAATTGGGCAATTCTTTAAACTCCAAAAAAGGAGTTTCGCCAATGAGCTTTATGGCTTCCTTTATGTCAAAAACTCCCGCAAGTTCAACCACCAAGCGGTGGGAGCTGCCGGATTTTTCGGTTTGGACAACCGGCTCGGATACTCCGTATAAATTTACTCTCCGCTCAATGACATCGCGCAAAGAGTCCATCGCCTCCTTTTCTCCCCCCGCAACGGAAGAAGTATTGGCCTCGTAAACAAGATGCGTTCCTCCCCGCAAATCAAGCCCCAAGCGAAAAGGGGTTGCTCCAAACAAGTCAAAATAACCCGCCAAAATCCCGATTATTAAAATGGCCAGAGCCATAATGCGAACTTTCATCGAGTTCACTCTACCAAAACTCTCAAAAAAATCAAAACTCCTCTGCGACCGTGGTCGAAGAGGAGTTATAATTTAATCCGCGATTTTCAATTTTCTGGCTCTCAAAAATGAATCAACGGCTTCATGGGCCCTGCGGACGATATTGATAAAATCTTCATTGGAAGACATAGCAAGCTCATCAAAATAAATATTAAAAACTGAATGGAACTCCTCAAAGCCTTGGCCGTCAGCCACAACAACAATAACCTTTATCATCCGTTTTCCTTCAAAAAAACCGTATATCTGGTTTATCCGCACAAAATCC
>ERZ1292623.955-Hain-H51-01um-R1-955-length-28975-cov-4_pt2 | contig 24759 bp, 22 predicted proteins | sample MGYA00564398_ERZ1292623 | MGnify/ENA primary metagenome ERZ1292623 (study PRJEB36523, sample SAMEA6512633) | groundwater metagenome | collected 2019-01-07 | study: AquaDiva: Metagenomics assemblies of 32 groundwater samples | reverse complement strand
TGGAGATACATCGCCACAGCGAGTGGGAAATCAACTTCTTCGTCGGTCTCTCCGATTGCTTCCGCGAGGCTCTGTCCCGTCTCGTGTTGTTTCGCCGCAACAAGAAGCCAGAACCGCTCCTCCACCACTTTGGAAATCTCCAAAAGAAGCTCTACCCGCTTTTGCCATGGCACTGTCTGCGAGAATTCAATGCCCCTTCGCCGCACAGCGGGCAATAGCTTAGAAACGTGCGCAATTCTGTCTTTCGAGAGAATCGGGAACGTGCCGACTACCGTGCCATCCGCAGGGTTACGTGTCGAATAGAACAAACCGCCGTCAAAAACATCGCTTTGAAACACACGTCCGTCTATGATCCAGCCATATGTCCAATTAAGATAGTTCTCTTGAAAAGATTTTCTCCCTCCCTCGATGGCTCTTTTGATATCCGGGCTATTGAGGTTAGGGTACATCTTCTCGGAAAACCGATCGCCAAGGATGGTCCGAAGGGAACCCATTTTCTCGTCCTCTGTGTCAAAGTTTCTACCGAGAATCTAACACGCCACCCTCTCAAAAACAAGCTATTTTGCTTTGTTAGCGACGTAGGGCGAGCGGGATGCAAAGCTGTAGGCTTAAGCATTCCCGAGCCGACCTGCCTGCCGCAGGCAGGGGAGGTAACGTAGGCTGATGCTTTTATCTGAAAGGATGAATCGATATGGTTTCTCTGCCCACTCCCCCTCATATATCTTCAAGCCTCTTCGCCATATGAACATCAAATGTTCCGATTTTCGTCCGCCGCAATTCCCCGACCACGGCGGGAACACCAAGTCGCCTGCCTATCTCTTCTGCGACGGAACGCACATATGTGCCACTCCCCACCGCCATTTCCACGAGCAAAACAACGCGCTCTTTCTCGCGCACGACATCCAGAAGCTTGATCTCTTTTATCTCCATCTCTTTTATTGGAGGAACGACTTTCTCTCCCCGCCGCGCACGCTTATACAACGGGACACCGCCCCGTTTTACCGCAGAGTATACGGGTACCGGTAAAAGCAGTTTCCCGAGCATTCCAGAGAGCATCTTTCTAACCGACCCCTCGTCTATAGAATGGACTGCCTTCTTCTCAATGACTTTTCCCTCCATGTCGCCGGTATCCGTCTTTATACCCAACACGATATGAGCCTTATACGACTTAGGGAGTTTCAAGAATTCATTCATCCGCTTTGTTCCTTCTCCTATCCCGACGATAAGAAGTCCTGTTGCAAGCGGGTCAAGCGTACCGGCGTGCCCGATCTTCAGATTTCTGGCGTGCCCGATCTTTAGCAATCCGTACTTTTGTTTAAGAATCCGTATGACGTCAAACGACGTGATGCCTTTAGGTTTGTCTATGAGGAGTATCTCCGGAAATCTTTCCTTCCTAGAGGAGTGCAATACCGCTTCAACGAGTGCTCTCAACATGGGGAACATCATACGACATTTTTCCAAAGCCGCAAGTCCCCTGAAAAAGCAAAAAAGGCTAGAATAAAGCCAGAAAATTGCTGTTTGAAAAGGCAGAAAAATGAATACCCGTGAGAAGAAGGTTGCGCGTGAGCGCATTCCGCGAGAACTTACCGAGAAGGTTGAAAAAGGGATAAGGGAAAATGCGAAGCGCGGCTATCCTTTGACCGCGCGCGAGCTTTCTGAAAAGCTTGCACGGGAGCTCAAAGATGCACGCATCACCACTACGCGCGTACAAAATTTTGAGGCACGCATGCCTAATCTTCCGGCACGCGGCGGTTCCCGCCACAAAGGCAAATGGATGCCAGCCAAGGGCGGACCTGCCGAGTACGAAAAAATCGACGATTTCATCATCGCGAACAAAAATCTCCCCGAAGTGGAGCTCATGCGGCTGTGCAACTTGAAGCTTGCCGCCTTGCGGCAGCGCAAACAACGGTTGCGCACTGTGGGACGGCTTATGAACACCGAGCACGACAAGAAGCTCATCACGAATGCGATCAATGCGGAAATCATCCGCCTGGTAAACGGAGGGATTCTCATCCGTGAAACCATGGACGCGCTTCATAAGAAGATCTGCGAAGCATTCCCGGGCCACGAGCCGAAGCGCTCAAAGTTCGGCGAATACGTCAGGCGCGTCATTTGGGAGAGTCCGTACGGAAAAGAGATGGATAAGGCGCTCCAAGGGTTTGTGCGTGTCAGCATGAATCCGAAAGAAGCGTTCGCTCCCCTCTTCCCGCACATTCCCATCCAGATGGTTGAAGAACGCGCCGCGTGGCATCGTGGCGTCTCTCACACGAAAGAGAACAAGGACCGTGCGCTTCCGGGTATCGGACGCGTCCGCGCTTCAAAAGAGCTCGGCGACCTGACGAAATTCCGGATGCCGAAAACATCATTCGAAAAGCCTTATCGCGTTACTTTTGATGGTGATTCCGGAGATTACCCTGTCATGTTCTTGAACGGTGCGAATATTGGCACCCGTCACGGACGGGACATTGTCGGTAACGTGGTGCGACGCGCTCTCTCCGACGCGGAATTCCGCGGCGACAAAGCGGTCTTTCTCACGAATCTGATCTCTCTTGATCTGAAGAAAGCGGGTGGACCGCAGAAAGTCGGCCGCTCGCTCGTCAAAGGCGACAACATCAATTTCTCGATTTTCGCGGATCCGGGATACCGGGCGGAAGTCGAAAAAATCATGCGGGAAAGTCCGCCGGATAAGGTTGCATATCAAACGGCCGAAGAGACCTTCGACAACGTCCTCTCCGGCTGGAAGAAAATTTGTATCAAACCCGACGGTGAACTTGAATTCCCGGGCCCCATCTTCATTATCCTTGGAATAAATGAAGAAGAGCTCATTGAATCAATCGCGTATTGGGAAATCAATTACTGGACGAAACGGAAACAGATCGACCTCATGAGCAAGCTCCAAGCGGCAAAAAAGGCGCTCGCGAAAGCGGAATCAGACCATAATACGGAATATGCCTCAAAACTTCACGGACAGATCGACACCATTCAGGAGCAGTTGAACAGAGCCACGGTCACCAATGTGGCAACGCAGGAATACCAGCGCTTCTATAATTACGCGCAGGCGCTCGTCGTGCGCAAGTTGGAGAGCGCAATCCCGCGTTCAAAAATCATCGGACAAGGAACGACGTTCGTGCAGATCGGCACGAGAAAGATCGAAGTCCATATCCCGAGCACTGCAGATGTGACGGATACGTTACTCGCACGGTTCACGAGCCAGTACGGACCGAAAAATCTGCGAGAGCAGCTTGCAGTGACGACTGTCATCTGTGCGCCGTGGGCGATTCAATTCAGAATGACCGTACGGGAAGCGGATTACGACGGCAGGCGCGGTTCCGCGCATGTCTTCGTCGCTCCCATCGCGGTCGATGATATGTTCTTGCGTCAGGCGCTCGCAGACCAGGTGAGAAAATCACACCCTCTCGCGAAAGCCGTATTCAATAATCAATTCAGAAGCGGCGCCCTGCGGCTCCGTTTCGTGAATGGGATCCCTGAGGCAGACGTCCTCTCGGCCGGTGCGCTTGAAGCGTTCAAGAATTATCCGGAAATTCGCGAGAATGGAAAAAAGAAGAAGGGGCATGTGCATGTCCCGCTTATGTACGACCGTAGCTCCAAATATATCTGGGCACATACCGCGACCGACCAGCACTGGGGCGGACGAGCGAAAGAGTTCGTCACCGATAAACTCACAAACAAGCGCCTCGGCATGGCGGAAGCCGTATTCGAAATGATGCGCCGCGAAAATCTTCATCTTGACGGCTCAATGCCGGTCCACCTTTTCGCCTCAAACGACGATGGCGTGCAGGGACAAAACTTCCACTACAGAACGGAGCTCGACCCGCACCAGCGTCCATTTGCGGATCTTGAAAAGGATTTCTTAAAAGCGCTGAAGGAAGCGCGCACCACGCACCGCGAGCAGGCGCATGAAATCCTTGAGAAAATCGGGAAAATGCTTCTCCATGGAATCGAGAAACGGGGCAGCGATTTCCCCCATGAGCAGATGTTCCAGATGATCAATCGGCACGTGCTCGCAAATGTCGACATTTTCAGGGCAATTCTAAGGCGGCATCACGCGAGCCGCCTCATCATAAAAGGTGTCGGCGACTACAATAATGCCGAATATGAGGGCTTTGACATGCGTAACGTCGGAGCCATCAACTTTCCTTCAGGAAATCACCTTGGAAACACCATTGATGGAGAAATCCTTGAAGGTCCGTTCTACGCCGGATTCTTAAAGACAATGCTTTCCGGCATGCCTGAATGGCAAGGGAAAAACGAACTGCTTGACCGGCTCGTCGTCGCTCCGCTTTACGGCGGAAAAGCGATTGCGTGGGGAACTGTGAAAGCCCCGGGCGGATACGAGTACGGGCTTGACCTTCGCTCGGCGCCTCCCCGCATGTCGGGATGGGCAGACCCGCTTCTTGGTGCAACGAAAAATGACCCGATGCGCGGAAATTACTCGAGGATCTATAACGGCCGATTCACCCTGAAAACGTACGGTGACAAGCACTTCTTCGCTGCCGCCGCGACCTCATACGCGTTCTATCACATGTGCGCATCCGGTACCCATACCGATCCGTACGGAGAAAACGGATTTCCCCCGAATAACACTGGTGTGTCGTTCGTGGGACTCCCCGTAGACGGCCCCGACAGCGGCCCGATCCTCCTTCGGATTCTTTCCTACGATGCCATCAAAGACTTCGTCGAGGAGAAACCGCGTCCGTTCAATTGGAAAAATTTTCTGCCAAATCCCGTCTAAATTGTTCTTCATATCATAGTATAGTGAACCCGCTCTCGGAGAGCGGGTTTTTCTTTTGCAAAAGAAAAACCCGCCTGTGTGGAAAGCGGGTATTTAAAATTTCTGTTTTACGCCTTCGCCGGTGCCGGAACGTCCATGACTGACATGAGGTGCCGTTCCACCTTAAGCGAGAGACGTTGCGCAAAGAGCTGTCCTGCCGCAGAGCCAAAAATGGCAAGCGGAACAAGGTCCATAAAATTCGCGTTCAAGATAACGAACGAACCTGTCAGAAAGTACAAGACGCCGTGGAACACGCATGTCACAGCATGATACGATGCATGATTCCTGTTGCCTGCCCTGCTCGAGAGCGTGTGGGTCACGTTCTGGATAAAGAACATGAGCCCGCCGAAGAGAAGAGTGGCAGGTCGCGCCCATTCCCCCTCTAGCCACCCCGGAAGCGCAAACGGGAGCACGAGCGTGCTTGGCGCGATCCCGAAAAGGGCAAGTACGTCCCCGCTCATGACGATGTACGGCAAACAGAGAGAAGCGGCAACCCACAGAAGACCATGGTGCCAACGCACATCTTCGAAGGCATTTTTATCATAGACATGCTGGTCTGCCTTCAGATTCAAAAACTTCTCGCACACCATGGAAATCGTAGCGCCAAGATTGCTTCCAGCGACTGTCGCAACCGTGTAGGGAATAAGAAGTACGAGCGGCATGAAACCGCCGACTGTCGTGTACGACACAAGGTACACCCAATGCACGTAATAGACGACACCGCCTATAAGACCGGTCACTGCGGACCACCCAGGATGATTCCTGTTCGCAAAACGCGTATTGATCGCATAGATTCCATTTTGTGCCAAACCAAGCGCCATGACGATGAGCGCGTCGCGGAGAAATTCCGGATAGAAGAAGACGTACGTGAGCACACAGAGCGCAACAGACAAGAAGAGTGTTTTCGGCGTCCACGCGTCAAGCGCGCGAAGCGCGCTTGAGCCGACGCTTTCCGTCTTCACCTCCCACCGCGCTTCAACCCACTGCATCCACTGCGCTCCAACCATTCTTCCGGCAAGTGCGCCCACGATGGCCGCGACGAGAAGCGCGGGAAATTCCCCCGAGAACGACATCCCGCCCAAAACGCCCTTCGCGTATTGGTTCGCGAGATACACGTCGGAGAGTATCCACATGGTGATGAACCACTGTCCGTTCGACGGGATACTCATGAGCGCATGGAGAAATTGCGATTTCCGCTGCCGCATGCGGCTTACAGAAACGAACGCAAAGAAGAGTAAAAATTGAAAAAAGAGAAACTGGAATGCCTGAGGTGTGGCTCCGGAGAAAAACGGGTTCAACACGAACACGAATGACAGAGCAAGTGCAGCGGCAACAATGAGGAAACTCTTCGTATCGGGATTGCCCCTGGGGAGCATTTTGATAAGAAGCGGGCTCAAAACCCCGCCCGCGGTAAGCGCCAAAAAGATGAACGCTGTGTTCACTTGTGCCTCACCGAACAATTTCGAAGAACACTAGCAATACCCTACCACAACCGGCCTGCGCGGCAAAGGCGTGAAATGAAAAAAGCCACCTAGGGGAAGGTGGCATAATTACTGATTGACTCGTCAGCGAAAATTATCCGGAAGCTTGTCGCCTGCGTTGAGGTCATCGAGAATCTTTTTGAGCTCGGACACATTTTTCTTTTCGAGCACTAAAAACGTGGCGTGCGCCGTATACTGGTCCCTGACCTTATTTGACGGATGGGTCAGAATGGCATCAATAAGGCTGGAGGCTCCGGTCTCCTCGACACAATTTCCCATGTCGTATCCTTACACTCTATATATCTGCCGCTCATGGTACGCGAGGCGTATCACAATGGCAAGCCTAGCATCTTAGGCATAACGGTGATATAAAATATTTAGGCATTGATACAAAGAGAGGCTCGTCATGAAGCCTCCGAAACTACTGTTTCTTGATAAAGAAGAACTGTTCATTATGGTAGGCATGCTCTATCGAGTCATGTTGGCGATGGAAGACGCAATGGAAAAGCAGGGAGGGATTACCTTCCAGCCGGACATGAAAGAGCCGGGCACGAGCGAGGAGCAAGGCCCCGAAGACAAAATCGACCCGTATCAGGAAGTGCTCGACATGCTCGCGCTCCTTCTCCCGCACATCACTAAAGATAAGGAACTCGAGAAAGAATGTAATACATACATCGCGCTCCGATACGGCATTGTCATCGAAGACGAGCCTTCTCCGGGGTCCGGCTCGCGGCGACCAAACTTGAGACTCGTAACATGATACAACTCGACACACCTGTGTCGAGTTTTTCAACGGCGCATATGTTGGTATAATGAGAATTATCAATCTTAACCCGCACACGGTTATGCTTCAAAACCACGTGTACAATCTCATAGAGCAGATGGCGCACGAGAGTAAAAGTTTGTGGAGAATCAAGAACGATTACGGAAAAGATTCGGGCGATTGTGCAAGCTGTAAGGCGTTCTGGGAGAAGCTCACGGAAGAAAAAGACGGCCACGTGAAAGAACTCATGAGGCTTATCGAAGACCATCTCGGGTAGCACATCCTCTGTGTTCTCATTCAAAACAGGCAGGCATCACGCCTGCCTGTTTTGTCGCATACCATCGGTATAATTTAACAATCCCATCTTATAAAATCTGGTGTTCATACAGCCCACAATATATCCCGCCATTGATTTTCATGAGCTCCGCGTGCGTCCCCTCTTCGACAAGCCGCCCTTTATCAAAGACAAGGATTCTGTCGGCCTTCCGGACAGTAGAAAGCCGATGCGCAATAATGAATGTCGTCCGTCCTTGCATAAGCTCTTCGAGGGATTCGGTGATATATCGCTCCGTTCTCGAATCCAGGGCGCTCGTCGGTTCGTCTAAAATGAGAATGCGCGGGTCGCGAAGCACGGCACGCGCGATCGCAACACGCTGTTTTTGTCCCACGGAAAGTTTCACGCCGCGCTCACCGACGACTGTCTCATATTGAAGTGGCAACGTCTCAATAAATTCATCAATGTGGGCTTTCTGCGCGGCATCTTTAATATCCCTCTCCCCTGCTTGAAATGTCCCGTATCGGATATTCTCTTTAATGGTGTCGTTGAACAAAGCTATCTCCTGCGGCACAACGGCAATCTGTTTGCGCAGGCTCGTAAGATTGAACTCCCGCGTATCCGCATCATCGACATACACCGCGCCGCGCGAAGGAAAATAATATCCGGATATAAGCGATACGATGGTGCTCTTCCCGACGCCGGATTCACCCACGAGCGCGACAATCTCGCCGGATTTAACCGCAAAAGAAACATCTTTCAAAATCTCGGGTTGTCCGTTCCCGTACTGGAACGAGACATTCTCGAACTTCACTGAGCCTTTAAGCGGGGCAAAAGAAACGGCGCCCTCCGGAGCATATACCTCTTGCCGCTCAAGAAAAACTCTCTCAGCCTGCGCTGCCGCGGTAAGGCCGTTCTGTATGGTCTGCCAACTGTGTCCCAGGGCGACAAAGGGGCCGAAAAACATGAGCGCATAGCCGTTCAGCGCCACAAGTTCACCAACAGTGATAATACCCTGCTCAATAAAATAAACTGATGCCACGAAGAGGGCGCTCTGTGTTGCGAACACGACGATTCTCTGGAAATAGCTGACGTTACTCCATATTGATTCAAGCCGATACCATAGGCCGTACGTCTTTTCGAGCATTGAGACCCTTGTCTTCTCAGACTGGTATTCCTCGGCTGTCGCTTGTTTTATAGACTCGATTTGCTGCGCCGCTTCTGCCGCATCGCCCCACCCCTCGCTCCACGCCCGATGAGCAACCTCATCAAGAGCGACAACCGGAGGAAGAATGCGCATCAGCAGCAGGACATACAAAACGACGCCGGTAAGTAATATCCCCGCAAGCGCCACATTGATACTCGCCGCAAGTGTGATACCAATAATGATGCCTAAAAACTGAGGAGCTATGTTTACGAACGTCTGCACTATGGCGCTTGACCTCCATCCGGCCTTACTGAACAGCTCTATAACCTGATTGACCTTCGCTTGTTTATGGAAAGACATCGGGAGATGGAACAAGTGTATGAACCCCGCTGCCTGGATGCCCAAGTGAAGCTTGATATCCACACTGCGCCGCAGCCGGTCTATGACCCAATCGGCATTGTTCGCCACGAGCTGAATAACGACCCAGGCGAGGAAAAAAGAAAGCCACACCGGAATTTGTCCGGCGTCGAGTTCCCCACGGGAGACGCCTATCAAAGTATCGAAAAAACGGCCGGTGATGTACGGAACAAATCCGTTCGCCGCCGCCGAGACAACTCCAAGAAACGACAAGAGGACAAGTTGTCGTTTAAATAAGCGCAAATGGCGCCACAGTGCTTTCACACCAATGTGGATGTTTGTTTTTTGTTTTTCCACTGGGTTCATCTCAATTGCTTTTAAAATATGCAGCGTGGAAGGTGTGCATTCGCACTCCGTTCGACATGGTCACAAGTCACTAATCCTTCGACTGCGCCCCTTGGGCTTGCTCAAGATAAGTGCTCGCGACCCCGCCTCGCGGTTTTGCTTGCCCATGCAAGCAAAACATCGCTGCGGCTTCACAAATTGCGCAAAGCAGGCAAACTGCTTTGTGTGCGGGCAATTTGTGACCCCACCGGGATTCGAACCCGGGTTCCGAGCTTGAGAAGCTCGTGTCCTGACCAGGCTAGACGATAGGGCCGGATAGTGGTGTATTTATAATCAGCCGTTCAATTGCCTTCCTGCTTTTCCATTTTTTAATCTGATATTCTCTGGTTTGTGCCTCACTTCTTGTCTCGAACTTCTCAATATACATAAGGATACATGGCAATTTGTTCCTTGTCGATTTTACCTTACGGGCATTGTGATACCCTAACCTTTCGGTTACACTTCTCGTGCTTCCGCTATAATACGAGCCATCCCTTAACCGAAGTATATATACATAATACATATTTATGTGGCTAGTCCCGACCACCACACTGTGTGGTGGTCGGGATCCTCGATTTTGATAAATCAAAATCGGGAACGATAGGGCCTACGAGATGAGCATACTATAACACGAAGTCATCGAAAATCTATCCTCTCAACCGCGCGAAAAACATGCGATATGCACATCGCTCATATATCAGCCGGCACTTCCCTGGTATATAATGTAGATACGTATACCACCCTCCATGAACGACGGCATCCTTAGCAAAAAAATAGCGGAGATGAAAAAAATCGGAGCACATATGAATGCGCCGGAGTGGCTCATAGAGGCGCTCGCGACGCCGAAACGCGTTTCGAAAATGCAGTTCCGTTCATCGGTCGGAGGAAAAATGGAAACCCTGACGGCCATCCGTGTGCATCATCGAAACCCACACCCTACCGGCGCACGTCCGTACAAAGGCGGCACACGGTTCCATCCGGGCGTCACCGAAGAACTTTTGACGGTTCTCGCGATGGACATGACGGAAAAGTGCGCGCTTGCGGGCCTTCCTTTCGGGGGCGCCAAGGGCGGTATCGCGATTGACCCCTCGGCATGTTCCGAAATCGAACTGCGGCACATCACGGAGAAGATGACGATGGAGATGCTTAAAGAAAACATCCCCCACCCCGACATTGATGTTCCGGGTCCCGACATGGGCACGAACGCGACAGTTATGTACTGGATGTATAATACCGTCGCGCTCATGAATCACTTCAGGAATATTCCCAACGCGACCGCTGTCGTAACTGGAAAGCCGATAGAAAACGACGGTATTCCCGGCCGTGAAAATGCAACCTCAAACGGCCTCCTCATCCAGCTTAAAGAATTCATCCGCATTGCAAAACTAAAATTCAAAGAGCGGCCCACGATGGCCATTCAGGGGTTTGGAAATGTCGGCGGAAATGTCGCTCTTCTCGCGAATGAGAAAAAGTTTAATTTCAAAGTTATCGCCGTAAGCGATGGAAAGGGTGGTATATACAATCCGAAAGGACTCAATATCCCTGACGCTAAAGCGTGGTACGACACCCATGGAGGGTTCAAGGGATATGCCCGCGGCGGCGACCACATAACGAACGCTGAGCTCCTCGCGCTTAAGACCGATATTCTGGTTCCCGCAGCGATTGAAAATCAAATCACCGGAGCGAACGCCCACGCGATTAACGCAAAAATCGTCTCGGAAGGAGCAAATGAAGCCATCACGCCCGAAGCGAACGAAATACTTGCGGAACGCCGCATCGCCGCCATTCCGGGAATCGCAGCGAACGTCGGCGGCGTCGTTGTGTCATACCTTGAATGGAGAAGGAATCGCGGAGATCGAAGGCACTCTGTTGACCTTGAAGAAGAACACGCCTGGGTGGAAATGGAGCTCACGAAAATCATGCATTCGGTCATCCGGAATGTGTACGCAAAAAGCAAACAGGAAAAATGCTCTCTGTCGCAGGCGGCGCACATGCTTGCGATGGAAACGATCCAAACGCTCCTCAAGAGAAAATATAGCGTCTAATTCTTGGCACTTATAGAGCGCTGATTTTTTTAAGCACCGCGAAATCTTTTTTCAAATCATCGAGTGTCGCCCTGTTGTATATCGCCGCCGCGGGATGATAAAGCGGTATGATTTTTAATTTTCCGTACGGCGCGTCGGCTTCAAACACCCTACCGTGGAGTTTCCCTATCGGCTGGAGCTCTTCCCAAAGGTTGAATTTCTCCAAAATGTACTGCATTGCGTAGCGGCCGAGTGTTGCAATAATCCGCGGCTCTATAATCTCGATCTGCCTGTCTAAAAACGGCGCATACGCTTCTATCTCATCCGGAAACGGGTCGCGGTTTCGCGGCGGCCTGTCTTTGACAATATTCGTGATGTACACCTCCTCCCGCTTGAGTCCGGCTTCAGCAAGGAGCGAATCCAGAATTTTGCCCGCCGCGCCACAAAAAGGACGGCCTGTTGCGGCTTCATTCCTGCCCGGCGCTTCGCCGATGAAAAAAATATGCGCGTCGTGGCTTCCTTCCCCGATGACGGGAAAAACTTTATTTTTCACCCGCTCTGTATAGAGCGGCGAGTCCCGAAGCTCAAAGACTTCGTCGCGGATCTTCCGCATTGCTTCTTTTTTTTCATCCGCAGTCTTAAAGCTCGCCATTGTCCCAGATGCCGACGGTTTGTTTTATCTTTTTTTCAATTGCCCACATTCCGATAAAGACGAAAAGCATGAAGATGGTGGCAACGGCGGCGAGGGTGAACAAGCCAAATCCGGCGGCAACGCCGATACCGGCCGCGACCCAAAGACTCGCGGCTGTCGTGAGCCCCTCAAGCCGGGCATCTCTAAAGATGATCATACCCGCGCCGAGAAATCCGATACCGACGACCACCTGTGACGCCATGCGAAGCGGGTCAAAGTTGGTAAGGCCGACATACTGTTCCGTCATAACCCACGAAACGACGACAAAAAGCGCGGCTCCCAAACTCACGAACGCATACGTTCGCATCCCCGCAACTTTATGAGCGAATACGCGCTCTGTTCCCAGTATCATTCCGAGGAGCATCGCAACGAGGAGCCTCGTTATGATCTCGATAGTCTGCTGGTCAAATATGGTAAGAAGTAGTTCCATAAAACCTTAGTATATCTTTTTGTTTACATTAATTATATATGAAAATACCTGTCATTCCCACATGCGGGGAGCGGCGTCAAAACAACGTGCGCGGCTTTCCTGATTTCTCCTTCTTGTCCGATACCTCTCGATCCCGCTCGCCTCTCATCTCCTGGAGAGTCGCTGCGATAGTATTCCGATAGAGACAATAATCACACTCGGGCGACGCATCCGGTATCGTATCTTTCTGAAGGCATTCTTTTACTTGCAGGAGCATGGCAGGAATCCACGCGTCGGAACCAGTATACGGGATGATGGAAATATCAAACTCAAGCTTTCCGTCAAATGCTTTGACGTCCTTTTTGCCGTTCGCATATACGAAATACCCCGTATCGGAAACCTTGAACCCGTTCTGGCGCAAAAGCCACTGATACACCTCCATCTGCCGCTTATACCCATCCTGCCAATCGGCATCCAGAGTCGGTGCTTCGTCTTTGCTTGTTGATTTATAATCAACGACATGAAGCTCGCCTTTCGGATTAACCCACACGTCGTCGATGGCGCCCGAGATGGTGAACCCCGTCGGCTCGTGCACGCACAAGACACCCTTGAAATTCTCGCGCCAAACGTCGATATCCGCGTGTCGGAACGGGACCGCATCGATACCGTAGGCATCCATGAGTGGATGTGCTTTCCCTGCCGCGCGATGGATGTCAAACTCTTTTTTAAGAAGCGCATCAACGGCACTATTTAAACTAAAAGGGAATCCTGGCGGACGGGCAGTGCCGAGTTTGTTGTCAATATAAAAGCACCGAGGGCAGGACATAAAGAGGTCGATTTTCGACCTGCTTAATTTCCATTTTTCTCCGCCGTAGTTCCAGTTATTGTTCCTACGAGGTTTGTAATATTGAGACATAGTATGCAGATACATCACGCGCTATACAAAACAAGAGCCGTGTGCGTCATCCCACAGTATAACAAAGCGGAAAGATATAAAAAAGAAGGCGCTGCGGTTGCATCGCCTCCTGTAGTGCGCCGTTCTTGTTACTTTTTGGTGCTCTTCTTCATCGCTTGGTCCCCTTTCCACTTCCTGAAGGGGTGGGGGTGGGGGCCATTCTTCGCCATCCGCTGAGCGAGTTTCTTCCGCATCCGGCGGGCTCTCCTGACGTTGCTCATGTCCGTAATCCTTATCTTATGTTGTGACTACGCTTTTCAGTATACATAAAAATATTATATTGTCAATACCTTGACAAAATACAGATTCTGTGTAACATTCAAGCATACGTTTTTAGTTCCTGTAGAGAAGAAGGAGACGAGCCATGGCTAGTAAGAACGACTGCGTTTTTTGCGGCTTCCCCGTCGGGAAGGGCGGCGACCGCCACAAGAAGGGCCACTGCCCGCCGATGCCCAAACCGGGCAAAAACCGCTTCTCGCGCAAGCGTGCGATTGCGCGGAAGAAGCGCGAGGGCATGGTCCATGTCGTCCGTGGCATGCCGGTCGCCGGCACCGGCAAACCCGCCGCCTCGTCCCCCGGACGCGGTGGAAAAATCTAAAAAGACGCCTCCAAACACCAGGAGATGCGTCAAAACTAACGGCAGCTTTTCGGAGCTGCCTTCTTTTTTTGTCGCTACGGTCTATCGTTCGTAAAGCCCCACAATCTCTGCTTTGTCGAGCACGTGCCCGACTATCGCCTCTTCAAGCATTTCTTTGTCTGCATCGGGTGGCAACGCGAGCTCTACATCAAGTGCATAGATCTTGAAAAAATAGCGATGCTCACCGGACGGCGGACACGGACCCCCGTATCCCGGCCTTCCGAAACTCGTTATGCCTTCCGTCGCCTTCTCCAATGGGAACCCTGAAGCGATAGTATTGTTTGTCGCCGGTATATTCCAGGCTGTCCAATGCACCCAAAGCCCCGATGGCGCATCAGGGTCGTCGACGATAAGGGCGAGCGACTTTGTCCCCTTCGGAATGCCGGAGATTTCAAGCGGCGGATTTATATTCTCTCCATCGCATGTGTATGTTTTAGGAATCGCTCCGTTGTGTTTAAAAGCAGGACTTTTTATTTCCATATATTTAGAAGTATCCGATATGCGCACGCTCCAATCACTCCCCATTATAACACCACTCAAAAGAGCGGCAACCGCGAGAATAAATACGGCAAAGACGACACTGCGGACAGAAAAAGGCAGCGGGGTCATTTTTTACGTTTAAAACTCACGCCCTCTTCAGTAAGAAGAAGTATCTTCTTTTTTGCGCCTCTGTTGTAGCGCCCCGCTGTGCCATCGGATTTAATAACTCTGTGACACGGGATCCGCGGGTCGTAATTTTTTGCGAGGATATTGCCTACGGCGCGGGAAGCAAAGGGGCTTCCCGCGCGCCGCGCGACCTCGGCGTATGTGAGCGTCTTTCCGCGCGAAATACGCGCGACTATACCAAGAACACGTCGGGTAAAAACGGAACCCATACTGTTTGCGGCTATCACGCTGTTATCGCGCAAATGTTGAAAGGATATTCGCAAAGAATTGCGATGCACCGCTTGAAGAAGTCGGCGGAGGAGGCGGTGGCGCAGACTCAAGCGTTCCTGTCGGCGGAGGCACGAAAATCTCACCCGATGGTGGAGCAAAACTTCCCGACGGTTCACTGAAACTACCGGAAGAAGGCGGCATTACATACGTCCCGCCGCTCCCGTCAAAACTTCCGGGTGGCGGAGGAGGCGGAGTAAAACTCCTCTCTCCGTCATATGTTCCTGCGCCCGGCATGGGCGACATCTGTGAATTCGGCGGAAGATACGGCATCGGCGACATTTGCCCAGAAGGAGGAGCGCCTTGCCACCCTTCGGGCGGACGCATAAATCCGTTTTCGCCTCCTCCTGCATTTCCGGGACTACCCGGAGCAAAGCCACCTTCCGGAGGCATCATTCTCGGCCCCCCTTCTCCGCCAGTCGGTGCTCTAAAAAATCCTCCTCCAAAACCAGGCATTGGCGCTCCATCGCGCGGCCCCTGAAATTGCGGAGGCGTGGGGAATGTGCCCTCTCGCGGCGGCATCTGCCCAGTCTCTCCTTCTGGCCTACCTCCCGATTGTCCTCCAAAATTCTGTGGCGGCATCATGGGAATTTCTCCGCGCTCAAACTGGTCTCTCATTTGATTGAACTGTTCGAAGCGCGATTTGAATTGTTCCTCGACTTGGCTCCGAAATTCGGGCGGTATGTTTTCAAAACCGGGCGGAAATCCCCCTTCGGCACCCGGACCGAATCCTTGCGGCGGCCCGAATCTCTCCGGACCTTGCGCCGGACCGAATTTTTCTATTTCAATGAACTGACGAAGGGATTGCTCCGCTTCTTCTGGTTTCAGAAATCCTTCATTTACGGCGAACGCCGCACATTCATCAAAGTGCGATGTGTCGGAGCAATACGCACGACACTCTTCTTCACCACGGCAACCGCCGGGACCTCCCTGTGTTTTCACTTTCTCGTCAATCGCTTTGAATTTTTCTATCCGCTCAAGCTCCTGCGGAGGCAAGAGATTGTTTTTCTTTGCGAACTCGAAACATTCGTTTCTGTGCGCGGGGTCATTACAGAACGCTTCACACTCTCTTCCGCGGCAGCCGCCTGGCCCTCCCTGCTCCGCCGCTCTCACGAACTTCTGCGCCTGTTCAAACTCTTCCTCGCCGATAAATCCCTGCTCGCGTGCGAATTGGAGACACTCGCGCTCGTGCCCCGGCGCGTTGCAGTATGTTTCACATTCGCGGCCACGGCACCCTCCGGGGCCTTCCGCATTCATTGCTTTTTTAAACTTCTCGGCATCCGCGGAATTCATAAGCCCGTGCTCAACCGCAAAATTGAAACACGTTTCCGAGTTTGCGGGATTATTACAGAACGACTCACACTCGTTGAAATCCTTGCATCCTCCGGGACCTCCCTGCGCTTTCAAAACTTCTTCCGCTTTTGCTTTATCAATTCCGGGCTCACCGGGCCTGCCTGCGCCGGCAGGGCCGCGCGGTCCCCTTTGCGGAGAAAATTCTCCCGGACGCGGAATACCGGACGCACCACCCGCGAGGAATTCTTTTGCCTGCTCCGCCTCTGTGGATGTCATGAATCCTTTTGAAACAGCGAAGTCTATGCAGATATTCTGATTTGCAGGATTTTTACAAAACTCATCGCACTCCTTGGGTCCGCGGCAGCCGCCGGGGCCTCCTTCATCCCTGTGGCTCCGTATCTTCGCCGCCTCGTCAGAAGAAATAACACCTTCCTTCACACCGAAATTAAGACATTCATCAATATGCTCGTCAGAATCGCAGTATGCGCGGCACTCGCTGTCACTCCGGCAGCCGCCGGGACCTCCCTGCGGCGGCACAGAAGCACGCTCTTCTGTAGCGACACTGATACCATGTCCTTCCGCCCATGCGACACAGGCGTCTTTGTTTGTGCTATCGTCGCAAAACGCCTTGCATTCGCTCATCGAGGAGCAGTTTCCCAACTCCGGAATTGGAAATGTGACATCAGACGGATTCTGCGCGTACGCGATACCGGTAAAAAATATAAAAAACGCGAAAAGCACCAGTCCGGCATACACCAGTACGGGATTTTTAAGAGTATGTGTCATGGTTATTGCTGAAACGGATTAACGCTCTCAAACGGGTTTTTATATCCTTCTTCAAACGGATTCACCGTCTCGCCGAAAGGATTGGCTTTTTTTGCGATCTCTTCCTGCGCGGCTTTCTTCTCCGCTTCTACCGCCGCCTGCTGTTCCGCGAGAAGGTCGCTCTTACCCTTTGAGTAACCGAAGAAAAAGCCTCCTGAGGCTCCTGCGATAAGCGCAACGATGGCCGCGATTATAAGTATGTTTTTGTTTCCCTCTTCCATCATATGATGTATATTCCGCAGGGTATCCTGGAATACCAGGCGGTAAATGAATTAGTGATAATGTATACGCTAAGTATACTACCGTGGGGCAAGAAACGGAAAGTGGGCGCAGCTGACGGAGAACACATGCTTCTAATTCATTGTATGATTCCCCCGCCCAAACATTCGTCGCCGCCTGCACCGAGTGAAGCCGAGGTGTCATAGAGCACCAGTGATTGCCCCGAGCTCACCGCCCGCTGCGGCTTTTTGAATACAGCGATAAATTTTGCGTTGCGCATTTTGATTTTTACATCTTGAAGCGGCTGCCGATACCGTGTGCGTGCCGCATATACCTTCGAAGGCCGCGGCGCAGTGCCCGAAATCCAATTCACACCCTGAAGGGTGACTTCTTTTACGAGCCCATGCTCGCCCCTGCCGTGCGGAGAAACGGTAATCGTGTTTTTTTTCACGTCCTTTGCAACAACATAGAGTGGTTTGTCGCGAGGTGTCTTCTTTGTGACCGTGAATCCATGCCGCTGTCCGATAGTCAAAAACATCGCTCCATCGTGCCGACCGATTACATCGCCTTTCTCGTTTAAAACGTCGCCCGTTTTTTTTCGCATGTAGTGTTTCAAAAATTCTTTCATGTCGAGCTGGCCAACGAAGCAAAGCCCTTGGCTCTCCTGCCGCTCCGCGTTCGGAAGTCCGAATTTTTTCGCGAGCTTCCGCACCTTCGGTTTTTCATAGTCCCCGACAGGAAACAGCACGTGCTTTAACTGCCCTTGTGCCAGTGTCCACAAAAAATAACTCTGGTCTTTGTTTTTGTCCTTCCCCGCTAAAAGTTTAATATTTTGCGTTTTGCGTTTTGCGTTTTGCGTTCTCGCATAGTGCCCCGTCGCTATCATATCTGCCCCCATACCGAGCGCCTTCTTTAAAAATACTCCGAACTTTATCTCTTTGTTGCACATGACGTCGGGATTCGGCGTCCGGCCCGCTTTATATTCCGAAATCATGTAATCAATGACTTCTTTCTTGTATTCTTTTTCAAAATCAAACACGCGGAACGGAATGCCCACGTGCGCCGCTGCGCGCATTGCCTCTTTCTTGTCATCGCCCCTCGTGCATTCCAAAAAATCAGGCTGCCATACCTTTATAAAGACGCCTGTAACGTCATACCCCTGTTTTTTAAGAAGCGCCGCGGAAACGGACGAATCAACGCCGCCGGACATCGCCATGAACACTTTTGTACGCGTCTTTTTCATACCCTCTGTTATAACACAACCACGACACGATGAAAGACAAAGCCCGGCGTCGAAGCTTCAGCGCCAGATTTTTGTTGACACGTCGAGCCTGGGGACGTATACAGTGATAAGAGGTATCCACGAGAAAACACCGCAATGTGGCAGAGATTCAAAGAACTCTTGCTTTGGAAGCCGCCTGTGCGCGTAAACATTTCGACCCTCACCAAAGACAAGCGGAGGTCATTTGAGACCGACGAAGAATATGGGCAGTTCCTGGATACGATCTCGCGCCACATAAAGCGGGCGACTATCTCCCTCTTCGCGTCTTTGTTCGCAGGATCTGGACTTGTTGCGGTAGGGTTCATGCACCTCGTGGGTCGCGGCGCTCAGGAGTTCCCGTGGACATTGACCATTATTCTGGTAGCGGTGTGGCTTATCGAGCGGTGTGCGGCAAGCAAAGAACTGCAGGCAGTGCACCGCCTTCTGGATATCAAGATATAGTCTTACAACAGCATGGCTCTCGCGCCTGCTGTTTTTGTTTATCGCGAAAGATATCGCGCTTTATTTGCCACATGCTCGGCATGGGTTTTCGCATAGTGCATAACCCCGTCCTTGTCAGAGAGGTAATACAAATAGGGCGACTCTTTTGGATGTACGGCTGCAAGGATAGCATCAAGCCCCGGGTTTGCGATAGGACCCGGAGGAAGCCCTTTGTATTTGTATGTGTTGTATGGGGAATCGATCTGCAAGTCTTCCAGTGTTAGTTCATAGGTGTTCTTCCCGCTTATGTACGGAAAGACTGCGTCAACCTGGAGCGGCATATCGATTGAAAGCCGCTTCCACAGAATACCGGCGATCATCCGTCTGGTTTCCGTCGTGCGCGCCTCTCGTTCCAAAATCGACGCCATACTAATGATGTCGCGATACGGTTTGCCGAATGCAACCATATCGCCCTGTATCATTTCTATTTTGTTTTCGAAATTATCGCGCATCGCTTTATATATCTCCGGCGCTTCCGCGTTCGGAAGGAATCGATATGTATCGGGGAACAAGTATCCTTCTTCACCATGCGCGAGTCTTAAGAACACATCTTCATCGAATCGGGGAAATTGTTTGCTGTACGCCGCCGCTATCTCCCTCACTGTATATCCTTCGGGAATGAGGATTTTTACGTGAGTCAGCATAAACTCCCCTCTTACGAGACGACGCGCTGTCCCGAATACATTTTGTTTTCGCGGAAGATAATAATCTCCCGACAAAACTCCTTTCTCTCCGGCGCGCACAATGACTATGGCCTCAAAAAGAAGCCTTGATGAGATGACCGAACGCTCTTTAAGAAGCGCAGATATGTCTTTGAGAGTCGCGCCGTCCGGGATGGTAATGGTTTCCCCTTTGGGGAATTGCCGGGGCGGAGCCGCAACCACCAAATATGCCGACACAGAAAGTACGGCGAATAAAACCACCACCCAGAATACCCGGGGTCTGGTCTGTAAAAAAGAGCGCACGCGCGCCCCATACGAAGCGTAGGGGTGTTCGTTGTCCATAAGTCGCATTATAAAGGCAAATTCGGCGGCGGCTCTGCTTTCTTTGATTCGATACGCTTGAATGTCGGCGTCTCCGCCACGCGCCCGGGGAAGTGAAAGATCGTCGCCAACTCCTCAATGTTCAAGACGAACGGCTTGCGTTCATACGGCGGGAAATACCACGAGCGGTGGCGATAGGCGTCAAAGAGCTTCCATTTGAGCTCCTCGACAAGCGCCCCGCGGAACGAAAATGGTTTTACATCCGACCGCAAACCGACATAATTCTGCCACGGAAAATCAGACTGCGTGACCCGCTGGGGTATGATGGAGTTCAGATCATTCGAGCCATATTGCCTGAGAGAACCTAAAAGTCCCGGAATGTTGAGCCCGTTAAACGATTCTTCTTTGGCGAGATAAAATGCCCGCATGCCGCAATCAAATCCGATCTTCGATATGTTCCGCTCTATCGCTTTTATCGCATTCCGGTCCCCTTCGGTCAGGTTTGAGAATCGATAATCCTCTCCATCCTCCGGTGGAGGCCCGGAGCGCTCTTTCGCCTGCTTCATGATATCCTCGATCGTTTTCTTTCCCTCGTCCTGCCATGCCGTCTTCCAGTGGGACGTCGGGTCTTTCTTGCCCTTGTTCGCACGCACAAGGATCTGGAACCACACCTGTTCGTTCCGTCCGATGCTTCCCATATATTCAAGCATCGGTGTTATTGGATCGATTTTGTATTCTTCTTTCGGGTCCTTGTCGAGATTGTAGTCGACATAGGTCTTGATTGGGTATGGGTCGCCCTTCGCAAGCTTGAATTCCGATCCCCAGAGCACCCAGCCGGAGCCGGTCTTCGCGTACGGAACATCCGCAGTATAATCCGGAACTTCGTACACCTCCGCTGTCGGATACTGCGAGTAGATGCGTGATTCTACCGATTGCTTAAATCCTTTTCGTGTCCATATAAAAAATCGTATGTTCCCTTCAATCGAGACGATTTCCAGAGAAAACCATGCGCGAACCTTCCCTAAAATATACCGGTCGTACCATGTGCTTTCCCCGAAAGTGACATAGACCCCTTGGAGCACGAGCTCCATGGCAAGCGGCGATTTAAAGACATCTTTGGGTACTTTTATCTCAAGAAGCGCATATTCCTGTTTTGAAAGGAAGAGCGCCCGTCGGTATGAGACCCACATATCCCAGAAAATAAAACCGAGCCCGACAGGCAGCCAAAAAGGCGCGAGTTCAAAGGCTCGTTCAAAAAGCATTAGCAGGCTCTCTCGTATGAATTCAACAACAAGCACCTATTAATCATACAATACACGCTCCCCGCGGCAAAGATTGCAAAAACCGGGCAGTTATGGCATCCAAACATAAAACCGCCCTTGTGGGGCGGTTTTATGTTTGGAGGTTACGCGAGCGTATAATGATCCTCTTCGTCTCTTTTGAAATATTTCCTGTTCTGGAGATTCACAAGGACGGTGTTCGGTTTAACATAGCGCTCTTTGAGAACCCGTTCGACAAGGTCGTCTTTGTGGAGTGCGCGGCCTTCCTGTTTCAAGATGTCAGAAATGACGTCGCGCACGATGCCGCTTGAGTATCCCCACTCGGCAAGCCCGTAGATGCCCCGGCCGACCAAAACGAACCGTTCTTTATCCTTGATAAGTTCGTTGTGGCACGTCGCGATATGCGCCGAGCGCCCGAAAAGTTTCGTGATCTCTTTCGCAACTTCCGAGAAGTGGAGCGGTGAACCGTGTCGCCTGATGACAAGATACGCATAGTCACGTGCGCCGCGCGCCCGGATGTTCGGCGATGATGCAAGTCCCCACTCGCCCAAAGGATTTTGTCCGATGACTTTTGAGATATTAAGCCATCGCTTCAGTATCTCCTGCTTCTTGTAGCTGTCTGAAAGTTTCTTGAGCCTGGACTCAAACCTGTTTAATATCTCGTCCTCAACGACGATCTCATCTTCAGAGAGATTCTCGTACAAGTCATGGAGCGCGCGATGCACGTGCTGGCTCACATCCTCATCCAAGACCCATCGGTGTTTAAAATTCGCATCCTCGCGCTTCTTATTGAAATTATCGCCGATAACCAAAAGTAAATGGACGTGGTTCTGGACATCTTTCTGCGGAGAAATATGGGAGAGCAAATCCTCTTCGGCGCCAATGCCTCCGAAATTCCCATGCAGGAGGTCTTTGAGCTCTTCGAGGGCATCCGTCTCTTTCTCGTACGCGTCGGACTTTCTCATCGCCTGGAGGGCGAAATTCTCTATCTGGCGGACGCGCTCACGGGTGATTCCGTATGCCTCGCCTATGGATTCGAGGGTTTTTTTATAGGGGTCTTTGCCGAGCCCGAAGCGGCTGACAACAACATCCTGAGCTCGCTCAGGCAAAACTGCAAGGAAGGTCTTCGTTACCTGCTTTGGTTTAAACGTAATTGCCTTCATAGACATAATAGATATGCGTTGATTCTCTTTTTAGCACTTCGCAAAAGATGTGTCAACCCCCGCAGAACATCCTTACCCCTTGCTCTCCGCCTTTGTCTGTCCAGTCACGATATTCACCAATCTGCCGGGAATATACACTATTTTTCGTATGCCATCATCCTGCACCCACTTCGCAACCCTGTCAAGCCCGCACGCCATTTCTTTTATTTTTTCTTCGGAATCATGCCGTGAGACGGCAAGTTGCCCGCGAACCTTTCCGTCGACCGAAACAGCGATGACGAACTCTTCCATTTCTATCTTCTTCGAGTCAAACAGCGGCCATGGCTCTTCGTGAATTGAGTTTTTATTTTCAAGAACAGAGTGCCAGAGTTCTTCGGTTATATGCGGCGCAAACGGCGCAAGCAGGCGCAAAAATGTCGCATATGTTTCATTTGAGACGGAGTCTCTTTTCGTAAGTTCATTTATGAATATCATCATCTGACTTATCGCGGTATTGAACTTGAACGCCTCAATATCCTCGCCGACTTTCTTCGTCGTCTGATGGAGTATAGCTTCGGTCGCGGCATCATCTTCTTTTTTACCATCAACTTTCTCACTGAGATTCCAAACTCTCTCAAGAAAACGACGAACGCCGACAATACCTCCCATATCCCATGGGTAGTGCCCGACGACGTGATACGGGCCGATGAATCCCAAATACATGCGCACGCTGTCCGCGCCGACGGTCTCGACCTGTTTATCCGGGTCGATGACATTTCCCCATCGCTTGCTCATTTTCTGTCCGTCCGTGCCAAGAATGATGCCGCGATTAAATCGCTCCGTATACGGCTCCGGTTCGTTCACAATGCCGATATCAAAAAGTGCTTTATGAAAAAATCTTGAATACAGAAGGTGCATCGTCGTGTGTTCCGCGCCGCCGGAGTAGCGCTTCACAGGCATCCAGCTCTGAAGCGACTCCCGCGATGCGAACGCATTCGTATTGTTAGGGTCCGTGTATCGGAGGAAATACCACGAGGAATCAATGAACGTATCCATGGTGTCATACTCCGGCCGCCATCCTTTCCCAAATATGCGCTCCGTGCGCTCGCGAAGCTCTTTTGAACTCGCAAGCGGCGGCTCGCCCGTCGGTGTGAAATCGACATCGTCCGGCAGAAGCCATGGCAAATGCTCTTCAGGAATCGGATGCGACGTACCATCCGGCGCATATACGACGGGAATCGGGCACCCCCAATACCTCTGGCGGGAGATGAGCCAATCGCGGAGTTTGTATGTGGTCTTCTTTCTGCCCTTAACAAATGCTGTTATTTTCTCTTTCGCCTCTTCGTTGGTTAAGCCATTAAATTGATTTGAGTTAATGAGAAAACCATTTCCTACATGAGCAAAACCAGACTCTAAAATACTCTTGAGTTTTGCTTCTGCAAGACCAGGAATTTTTGTTTCTTCTGGAGAGCCGACTTGGGCTATCACCGGCTTAATTTTGAGATTAAACTTTAACGCAAATTGTAAATCTCTATCGTCATGCGCTGGCACTGCCATAACAGCTCCCGTGCCATATCCACCGAGAACGTAATCCGCTACAAAAACAGGAATTTCCTCGTTGTTTGCGGGATTTACCGCCACGACACCTTCAAGCCGTACGCCGGTTTTTTCTTTTCCTTCCGCAGTGCGCTCTATCTCTTTTTTGTTTTTCGCTTGTTTAATATATTTTTCAACTTCGTCCCAATTTTCAATTTTCGATTTTAAATTTTCAATTTCAGAGTGCTCTGGCGCAAGCACAAGATACGTCGCTCCAAACAACGTATCCGGTCTCGTTGTAAATACCTTGACTTTCGTCAAGGTCGCAGAATCACGCAGACCGAACACTGACTGTCGCTGAATTTTTTCTGCGTCATTCCGCGTCTGTTCAGCGTCTTTCTGCGAAGAGCGAAGGATGCGGAATGTTATTTCGCATCCTTCGCTCTTACCGATCCACGCGCGCTGCTGTTCCTTTATCTCTTCAGGCCACGCAAGTCCGTCCAGATCAGAAAGCAGCCTGTCGGCGTAATCGGTAATTTTCAAAAACCACTGCTCGAGTTCGCGTTTTTCAACAACCGCACCCGAACGCTCCGCCGTGCCGTCGGGAAGCACCTGCTCGTTCGCGAGCACCGTCTTGTCGACGGGGTCCCAGTTCACAACCGCTTTCCCGCGATACGCAAGCCCTTTCTCATAAAGCTTTAGAAAAAGCCACTGTGTCCATTTGTAATATTCGGGGTCCGATGTTATCACCTGCCGCGACCAATCAAACGACGCCCCCATGCTTTGTATTTGCGCCGTCATCCGTGAAATGTTCTCATACGTCCACTTCTTCGGGTCAAGGCCGTGTTTGATGGCGGCATTCTCTGCAGGAA
>ERZ1292623.929-Hain-H51-01um-R1-929-length-29399-cov-9_pt2 | contig 24764 bp, 14 predicted proteins | sample MGYA00564398_ERZ1292623 | MGnify/ENA primary metagenome ERZ1292623 (study PRJEB36523, sample SAMEA6512633) | groundwater metagenome | collected 2019-01-07 | study: AquaDiva: Metagenomics assemblies of 32 groundwater samples | reverse complement strand
ACAGGCGGCGGTTTTGCGGGTTGTAGCTGTAGGCGGTGCGCACCTGGTTGCCGGCGTCGAGGTAGGCGCGTTGCTCGAATTTGTCGTAGTCGAGGCGCTTTAAGTAGTCATAGGTGTAGCCGTTCTTGACGCCCTTGGCGGTGGTGACGAGGCCGCCAGAATCGTAACCATAGGTCAGCACCTCGCCATCCGGATAGGTCATTTTCAGGATCCGGTTCCAGGTGTCGTACTGGTAACGGGTGGTGTAAACCTCCGGCGAGGTGGTGCTCGTGCCCTGGGTGGCGGAGGCGATGGTCCAGGTCTGGGTGGCCAGTTCGCCGAGCGGGCCGTAGGTGCGTTCTTCCACGCCGCCCTGGCTCGTGACTTTGACGATGCGGCCGGCGGTGTTGTTGGCCGCACCGGGCGCACCGTAGGTGTAGGTGATGTTGTTGCCGGTGAACCGCGGGTAGGTGACGGACTTCAGACGGTTGAAGTCGTAGGCGTAGGTCACCTGTTGGCCAGCATTCCGCAGGTTGGCGGTGATCCTGGCGGTGACGTTGCTGGCCGTATCGTAGACCGTCTCGGTCTTGCCGGTGTCGGGGTTGTCGATGCTGGTGCGGCGGCCGAGGTGGTCGTAGGCGACGCGGGTGGTGTTGTTCTTGTCGTCCACCACATTCACGATCTGCTTCAACGGATCGTAGGCGTAGCTGGTCCACAGGGTCGATCCCTGGTTGAATTCCTTGACGCTGGTGATGAGCTCGCGCACGTCACGATAGGTCTTCTTCAGCTTGCCGTTGGCGTCGGTCACCGTGGTCTCAAACTGCAAGGCACTATTGCGGTCCGTGCCGAAGCCGTAATCGATGGACGTGCTGGTGCCATCGGGGATCGTGGTCTTCCGGTTGCGATCGAGCACGTCGTAGACCATCGTGGTCGGGACAATGGCGTCGAACGACGGGTTGAAGGCGGTGTTGGCGCCCTTGGGCTCGGTCACCGGGTAGTGCTGGGAGACGGTGCGGCCGACATGGTCGAAGAGCACGCGGCCGGAAACCACCATGCTGTTGACGGGTGTTGTATCCGGCGAAACATGGATGGCGGCGTCCTTCTTGGTCTGCAGCACGCGCTTGAGGCCGTCGGTGAACAGGATGGTGTCGATCGTGCCCGAAGGCATGAGGGTACCGCTGGCATCCTTGTCGATATGCCGGGTAACGGCATAGGGCACTGCCGCTTCCGGGTGATACTCGAAGCCAATGGTCGTTTGAGCAGCGGCAATCTCGTACGGACCGGCGATGGTGCTGACACGGCCGGCCGGATCGTAGACGTACTTCGTCTGCTGGTTGTTGGTGTCGGTCGTGGTTTCGACCTTGCCGAACAGATAATTGTGCGTGGCGCTGGACGACAGCCCAAAGCTGTCCGCTATCTTCGTTACGTGAGTCGCGATCGCCGGGTCGTATTCGTAGCTCAGGCTGTAGCGCTGGCCGTTCTGGTTGGCCGGGCCGGTGACGGTTTGCAGATTGCCGTTCGGGAAATACGCCAGTGTCGTGACTGCGGCCGGACCGCTTTCCAGGTATTGCGCCACTTCCTCGACATCGCCGTTGGCGCAGTTGATACGCGCGGTGCGGCGGCGCATGGGCACACCGGCGCCGAGCACATCGATGCCGGTGGCCTTGCCCACAATATGCTTGTCCCGGCAGGCGGAATCCGCAGCCGTGTACTGAATGAGCGCCTCGACGTCGTCCTGGGAGCCCACATCGCCGGTATCCACAAAACGGATAACGTTGCCCAAGGCATCGTATTCATGGGTCGTGTACGTAGTCTTGCCCGGACTGGTCTGGCCTTCGTAGAAGCGCCGGTCGGTGCGCGCCAGTTGCGGGAAGATCGTGTCCGCCGTGCTCTGGGGATTGGCCGGGATATTGCCGGTCGTGACGTCGCGCAGGACATAGCTGTTCTCGGTCTCAAGGAACGGCTGCGCCGCGGCATCGAGCGTGAACTCGCGCTTGAGCAGACCCTTGCTGTAGAAGCTGTCGTTCAGGAATTCGCGCGCGATGGAACGATAAAGGGCGTTGGCCACGGTGGTGTCGCGTTGTTCCTCGGTGACCTTGCGGTAGCCGTAGAAGTCGCGTTCGAAGCGATCGTATTTCCCGCCTTCGTATTTGTAGGTCGTGACCTGGGTGTCCGGAGTGTTGCCGGGGACGCCGTTGAACACGGTGGTCTTGGACAGCACCAGACGAGACTGCGGCTGGTCGTAAGTGTTGCCGGAACGTACGTACTCAAGATCGAAACTGGCGCCAAGCGGACGATTTACCTTCTTGAGCAGGTTGGTGCGGTGAATCGGGTTGAGGACCACTTTCATCTCGGAATCGTCGGCGGTGAGAACGCCATCCACGAAGCCGTCGCCGTTGACGTCGTTGTAGGCAATGGACGGCTGCGAAACGGTTTCGCCGACATTGAAGCCGAAAGAGAATGAGATAGTGATCCCGAAGAACGGTCCGATCCCAAATCCGAACTTGGCGCTCCCCGAGGCGCTGCTCGAGGTTCCGTCGGTAACCGCCGGGGGTCCGCCGGGCGTCTTGTTTTTAACATTCTTGTAGGGCGCGAGCGCACCCGGCCAATCGATCGGGCCGACGAAGCCGGCGCCGGTGTTGAGCAAGACGGAAAGCCGGCCCGCACCCGGAGTCACAACGTCGGTCAATCCGTCGCCGTTGATGTCCATCAGGGTGGTGTTGCCGTAGTTGTGATTCTCGCTCAACGACACGCCGCCGCCGAAAAGTCCGTTCCACATGCTGAAACCGACACTGGCGGCCTTGCCGAGACTGGTGCCCCGTGTGAGCTGGCCGTTTGACCAGGTCTCGGCGGGCTCGAAGCCGTAGCCTTTGTTGAGCGCAACACTCAAGCCATTGCCGGCCGGGGACACGCGGTCGGGCAGCCCATCACCGTTGATATCGATCAGATCGGTGCGGGTTTCATTGGTGCCCTTGTTAACGCTGGCACCGACCGGGATCGAGGAGGTCTCGCTCGGTTTGGTGTCTCCGCCCTGGGCAACAACCCCTCTGCCACCAGCCTTGCCGACCGGTACGCCCACGCTGAGGCCGATCGTGGTCTGCTTGTCCTTGCCGGTACGCGCTGCTCCGGCGGCGGAACCGCTGTCGAAGAAAGTGCCGTCCGCCCAGGTGTACTGAGCGGCGCCGCCATTGCCCACGAGATCGGGGAAGCGATCGCCATTCAGGTCGAGGAGATCCATCTGGCTGCTGGAATCGCCTTGCGATTGTGTTACCGACAGGTAAAAACCGATACCCAGGACTTTTTGTTTGGACTTGCTCATCCTGGGCGGGCGCGAGGCGCCGGAGTAACCGGAGAATTTCTTATCGACGAAGCCGCCCTCTCTCGGGTCCCTGGGGTCGTAAACGTTGTCGGTGCCCTGGCGCGAGGCGCTCATCTCAGTTGCCGAGGTCCACCAGAAATCGTCCAGGCTCTGCCAGCGTTCGACCTCGACCGCTGGGTAGGCAAACCAGACGTGCGGCTGCTTGGTGCTGTCCTTGTAGTCATTGAGATGGGCTTGCGTGATCGCCAGCACTGACTCGTTGATGGGCTGATCGGCACGAGCGCCATTACCGTTATAGGCCGCCAAGGCCCAGCCACGATAGGGATTGCCAAACAGGATGTCGTTAAGGGGGAAGTGGCGCACAGTGGTTTGCGGCGCCTGATAGCCGAATTGACTCGGCAGACCGGTGATGGTGAAGCTGGCGCTGCCCACGGTTTGCGGGGTCCAGCCGGACGGCGCCGCGCTGAGGTAATCGATCGTGACCGCACCCTTGTCAATGAGATAGCTCGACAGCGCGTAATTCGCGGTGCTGAAGGCAAAGGTCAGTGTCTCGCCGACGGTCGCCGCAAGCGTCACGGCGGGACCAACCACGCTGCCGTTCTGAATTGAGTAGGTTTGTTGTGCCGCGCTGGCGCCGTTGCGCAACACCGTCAGCGTGACATCGCCATTGGGCACGCCGGCGCGGAAATTGAGCAGCGGCGCCAAACTGACATCGCCAGTGGCCGGAACGCTCCAACTGCTGGCGGAGGTGTAGCGGGCGCGGACTTGATGCGTCTGAACGTTGACGCCGGGGGCGATCGTGAACACGTCGAAATACAGGAGGTCGCCTTGAGTGACCGCACGGGCGTAGCTGCGCTCGACGCTCGGGGTCTGGCTGAAGTCGATAATCTCGCTCGCTACAATCTGGCCGTTTTCACGGTGCACAACGAACATGGCGCGGCCGTCGACCGGAGTGGTGCTGTTCGGGTCGGCCGGCGGCGGCGTGCCGGCAACGGTGGCCAGGATGTCGATGGTGTCGGTGATCGGCACCTGCCAGGCGGTGTTGCTGGCGTAGTGAATGTTGACGACCGCGCTGTCAAGTCCAGCTTCAATCGCCGTATGTCGTGTGCTGGCATCGAAGAAAATCGCGTCGCCGGCCTTCACGCGGAAAGCCTGCACACCCGCGTAACCGTTGGTGGCTTCGACGACCTGACTGTTGCGGACAAGAATTTCGTGCTTGGCCAAACGCACGCCGTGACGCTTGGCGGTCAGCACCACGCTGCCATCCGGCAGTACGACAGGCGGCATCACTTGCGGCTTGAGCGTGACCCACGGAGTCCACAGGATTATGCCGTCCTTGGGCGCAATCCAGGCCTGTTGCGGCGCAACCAGATGGTTTTGTGAATAGATGTCCGCGTCGTATTTCACGGGCATGGTCAACAGCGGCTTGCCATCCGCGTCAACCGTATCGAGCTGTCTGGCAGGAATCGTAATCGGGCTGCCGTCCTCGTCCGGGATCGGCGTCATGCCGCCGGGCGTGTTCTTCCTGTTTACGGCATCGTTCTTCAGATTATCGGCATTTGTGTGCGTTGGCCCGGCGTTCGCGTCATCCAGCTGCGTATCCGACGGCGCCACCGGGCTCTCGGCATCCTGGAACGCCGCGGTGTAATAGATTTGCGGCTGACCGGGACGCGGTATCTGGGTGGAACTGAGGTCGCCCCACTTGAGCGTGGTGAGGTTGACGGGCGAGTCGACAACGAATTCAATCTTGACGCTGCTGTAACGCTTTACCTCGATATCCTCTTGCAGGGGGACCGGGCCCACGAAATCCCACGCTAAAGGCTTGTTGAGCGGCGGGTTGACGGTTTCACTGGCGATGCTTCCATCCGGATTGTAGACCCGATCGGTAACCGTGACGCGCAGGGTGATGTCGTCGGTAGTGGTTGCTGTCTTGTTGAGTATACCGGTCAGGCGCAGGGTGCCCCGATAAGGTACGGTCATATCGATCGGCCGCCCGGCATGCACAAAATCCTCGCCGGCCTGAAAATGATAAGCATTGGGATTGTTGGCATCGATCGCGGTCAGCGGTGTGCCACCGCTCACGTACTCAACCATTGGCGACCAAGCCACTTGATCGTAGACGCCGTCGTACACCGACTGGACACGGAAATAAAGACGGTCGCCCTTCGTGACGGTAATGGCGTCAACACCGGCTGGCAGCTTCTCGCTGTAATCCGTGGCCAGGATCGGGATATTCCAAAACGGTGCGTTATTGTTCTGCTGGATGGAAACCCGCACACCATCGGCGATCTTGTAGTTCTGACGCTCCTCCCTCTCCTCCGGCGTAAACCGCGGATCGGTCATGACGTCCACGAGCTTTACGCCACCGCTTACGCGCACCGTGCCGTTGTACGGAGCAACCCAACGGCGGACGTTGTCCATCAGCGGGTTCTCCGTCTCAAGGCGCGTTCTTTCCTCCGACACATCCGGCAGGATGTCCTGGCTGATTGGGAGGCCGACGTCACCGAGCGGAGAATCGGTGTCGAAGCTGTTGTCCGAGAAGCCGGCGACACCAGTGCTCCTGGCGCTGTTAAAGCGTACAGCGCCGCCGCTCACGATATCGGTGAGGCCGTCGCCATTGACATCGGACAGGTAAACCTTGTCGCGCGTGTTGGTGGTGGCGAGCCCGGCGTTGGCGGTGATGCCTACTACGAACGCCTGGACGCCCAAGTTGCTGGTCGTGCTTTCACTCTCGGAAGGCCGGCTGAAATTGACCGGCTTGCGGCCATCCGGGGAACTGGCAAAACTTATATCGTCGAGGGACCCCGAGGCGGTTGTATTCGGGCGATAGAAAGCACCGCCGCCGGTGAGGAACACCTTGTCCGGCAAACCATCGCCATCGACGTCAACGAAGGAATTCGTACCCTTTGACTTGCTGCGACTGGCCCCGAGACCAAGACCCACCGTAACCAGCTTGGTGCCGAAACCGATACCAACAAAACCATCCAGGCCCTGGCTGCTGCCGGCGGTACCGCCCAGGACGGTGTGCGCGAATCCGCGCGTCCTGAGGCCATCCGCACCCGTGCCCACCGACTTCTCAGCATCGAAACCCTTGTAGTTGTTGTCGGCGTTACGGATATCGTCGTAGTACTGGAACGTGTGTTCGTTGAACTTGACGCCGTTGGTATCGGACTGGCTGACAGATTTGAGCAGCGTCTTTTTGAACGCGCCTTCCTGGTACTCGAAGTCGTAACGGCGCACCAGCGTTGAGTCGTATTGCACGACAATGCGCTTGAGCAGGTGCGCAGTGACCTGCTTGAATCCGCCGCGTGCATCGATCTGCACGTCCGGGCGGCGCACGTAGCCGGCGATTTCGGAGTCGCGCAGGAACGTGACACTGTAGCGTCCGGCGGTCGTTCCGTGGCCGGTGTACACACACTGCTTGAGATAAAGCTGCCGGCCGGCAACATTACCGCCCTCGATGCCTACGTCGTTGACGGTATCGTACGCATAGGTCATGTGATTGCCGTTCAGGTCGCGCACTTCCTTGAGCGCCCAGCGGAACACGTTTCCACCGCCGGTCTTGAGCACGGAATTGGTGTCTTGCGCCTGTGTGTCCAGAATACCGCCGTAAATCGAACGCACGCCGTTCTTGTCAATCACCTCCCACCAGTAATCGCTTGGGTTTGTGCCGTGGCGCACAATCTTGCGGAACTGGCCCTCCACGCGCGTGTGGAAGATCTTCTCGGCGGTGCGCGATTGCAAGGGACCACGATGCGCCACCGGCGTCAGCATCTCGCCATTCAGGGTGTAGGTCTCGGTTTCCCTGGTGGTGTCGTAGCGCGGCACGCCCCAGCGCGTTTCGATGCTGATGGCCTGCATGGGAATGTCCCAGCCCATACCCATCCAGCCGTTGCCGCCAGAGGAGTTGTACTGCACCGCCAGTTGCGGTTGCAGGCCCTGGCGCCCCGGCGGGACTTCGATCGGGTAGCTCAGGCGCACATCGCCGGTATTGTTCGCTTTCGGCGGCTCGATGAGGTTGATCTGGGCGCCCGGGTCGGCGGCCTTGATGTCCTTGATCTGGGTCGGGTTGAAGCTCACCGCCTGCGGATGATCCGGCACCGTGACGGTGGCGTTGATCATGTCGGTGAAGTGGTCGGTGAGGCTCGTGACGGTCTGCGCCTGGGTGTTGAGGGCGGCGCGCTCGAGCAACTTCCACGATCCGGATTGATCGTCGAAGTAGAAAGTCCTGATGTCCTGTTCGGTGAGGCCGGCCGGAACCAGCGCCTTGTTGTACGGCAGGGTTACCTTGATCTTGTTCTTGAACTTCATCGGGTGCGGCGTGAAGCGATAGCCTTTGCGCGGTCCCCTGGTGACGTTGGTCAGGCCCTGATCGAGCGCGGCAAGGTCTTCGTCTTTCAGCGGGGTGATGCCGATGGTGATTTCGGACGCCAGGCTCGCCGCATCGAGTTCGAGCGAGGCCGCGTCGTAGCTGATCTTCTTCGCCAGCCCCGGAGGCACGGCCAGACTGTAGGTCGGCAATAACTGGCCGTCGGTGGACAAGACGGCCGGCTGGTAATTGTTCAGGGCGACGGTCGCGGTGACGGTTTTCCCGTCCGGGTAGACCACCTTCGCCTCGACTGTCCATGGGGCGCTGTCGCCGTCGGCGCCGAAGCCGACGTCGTCCTTGGTGATTGTCACGCCGAAGGCGCCGTCGCTGGTGATGACCGGCTTGCCGCCGATGGTGAGTGCCGCCGCACCGGAGCCGTTGTCGAGCGGCTGGATGAAGCCGCGCAGGTAAGCGCTGCGACCATAGTATTGGCCGCTGTTCGGGTAACTGAACGTGATGCCCGGCGCCCAGGCCGGGCCGACGCCGGAACCGACCGGTTGCAGTTCCTTGATTTCGGCGCTTGAGCCCGGGCCGCCGCTGAACACGAGCCGGGCGCCGTCCACGGCGGTGGCGGTGGCTGCCTTGAGCGTATTCCAGCCGGTGACCAATTTGCGCGCATCCATGACGCCGCCGGCCGCGCTCCACACGCCGTCCTTCAACACCTCGACGTTGATGCTGCCCTTCAGGTTATTGACGAGGTAGAGCGCGAACCCGTCGAGCTGGGTGGGTTTGTCGAAACCGAGCGTGAGTGTCGGGGTGTCGGCGCGCACACTGCCGCCCGGGTAGGGCGTCCAGCCGGAGGCCAGGTCGCCGTCCACCGCGGCGCGCGCGGGGTTGGTGTCCTCCAGCTGATTGGCCGATACGGTCGCGATAAAGTTCGCGCCGTTCTCAAGTTCGGCGACCAGATAGAGATTGCGCACCGTGTAGCTGCCGGTGGAACCGGCCGGCACGCTGAAGACGATGCTGTTGTCGCCGCGCACGAAGGCGCCGGGATCGACGGGTTCCACTTGCGTGGTCCAGTCGGTGGTGGGCGGCAGGAGGAATCCGCCCTGCACGGATCCATTGTTGATCTGGCGCAACGCCGCGATCCAGTGCGCAATGCCGGTAGTCTCGTAAGCGAGATAGAACCGTTTGAAATTCTGCGGATCCTGGTCGAGGGTGACGGTGAATCGGTTATCGGCCGGATCGTCGGTGACGCCGCCGATCACTCCCTGGGTGAGCGTGGCGGCGTAGAGCCGGCCGTGCGACGGCGGTGTCGTGCCGCGCAGGGCGGTCAGCAGCGCGAGCCCGTCCTTGATGTGTACACGCCCGCCCTGGCCCCAGATTTCGATGGCCTTGAGGCCCGCGGCATTGCCGCCGGTGGCCGGGACAAGATTAAAACGCAGCGTCTGCGTACTGACCGGGGTCGTGACGTCGAAGACGTTCCAGCTCTCGGAACGGGCCGCCAGGTTGAGGTTCTGGAGGCCCGCAACCGGCTGGTAGATTCCTCCGACATCGGCCTCGACCGCCAGGGTGTAGGGTGCGGCGCCAAAAATCTTGAGGGCGCGGATTTCGGTGACTGTGTCGAGACGCACCGTGATCTTCGAACCGTCGAAGGCGGTGTAGACGCTCTGCGTGCTGCGGTCGAGCGCGAGCGGAGCGGTCTGGGTTTCAAGCGACTGGACTTCGGGCGGGAGCGCGGCGGACGGTTCTACTAATGTGACAACGGGGCTTAGGCGAATACCGTCCGAGGTCAGTACCTCCGCGCCGGCGCCGAGCACGATGGCACAACCCACGATCGCCGCACCGAGGGTGCGCACAATTCGCGAACGGTCCATGGCACCCCTCCCTTTCACCGGCATCGTGCGGGCGTTATTTTATATTCATTCCTGCCTGGTCCAGGTCGAGTGTCGCCGCGACGCAAGCACACTCGCCGTCCGATGTCCTGATCGGACTGTCGGATCCAGACATGTGTTTTTTATATTACTTTTTTTGGATAGTCAACAAAAGAAATGGCGCAGAAAAAAATCGATTAAGAATGAAAATTAATCGCGCGAATAAGTACAGGAAAATAGCGGGTTAGATGGCGTTTATCCCATGGCCCATTCAGGCGTATCGGTACTTTAAAATATTATTGAGTGACCGGGCACAGGCCGGACCATCGAGGCATCAGTTTGTCTTGAGCACGGGCGGACCGGCGGGCGGTGTTATGCCCGGTAGCGGAACGCCCGGCCTGAGCGGTATTTCCGGTACATATTCGAACACCCACTGCGCGTAGCTGGTTGCGCCCTCGAATTTCTCGAAGCCTTTCGGGAAGTTCGCCTTCTTGCGCGGTTCGGCAGAACTGGTACTCGCGATGCCGCGAATGCCGGCGCCGGAGTCGCGCACCAGAGTCCAGCCTGTCTCCTCGCCGCGTGGCGTCATGGGATCCGGATAGAGTGCGCGCAGATGATGCTTGTCCGGATGGCGGTTGTCCCGAACCAGGTCTTCCAGCGCCCGGGGGTACGTGCCGTTCGCGCGATAGTAGCTGCGAATCGCATTGCGATACGTCATCCCGCGATACAGCAGCTCGGCTTCCTGCTCGGCGCGTTTCACCTGCGAGGAAAGCGCCGTCGTCACCTCGACGACGATGCCCAGCACGACCACCGCCGCCAGCACCATCACATAGGTGAAGCCGCGCTCGCTACTTTTGCGCTTCCCAACTGTTGATGTCAGCATGCTCACCCTCGCCGCCTTCTTTGCCGTCTGCTCCATACGAAACGATTTCGTAACCGCCGTTACGCCCGGGCGAACGGTAGACGAAAGCATGGCCCCACGGGTCGGCCGGAATGTCTTTTTTGAGGTAGGGTCCGTTCCACTTCGCCGCACCCTCCGGGCGGATGCGTAACGCATTCAGGCCCTGCTGGGGCGCGGGAAAGTTGCCGTTGTCGAGAAAATAGGAATCCAGCGCGGTCATGAAATTCTCGATCTGGGCCCGGGCCACCGACTGCTTGGCCGGATTGATGCGCTGATAGAGCACCGGGCCCACGAGCGCCGCCAGCAACCCGACAATCACCAGCACAATCAGGAGTTCCGTCAGGGTAAAACCGCTGTTCCGCTGATTCACACGGTCCATTCGTGTCCCTCCATCATGAGTTGTCATTTGATTTGAATTCCCAGCACATCGTCATTTCTACCAGTCGCGATACGCCACACCATCGGCGGCTTTCTCCTCGGCGCCACTGCGCACGTCCATGACGCCGGTGTCCTTGCCCTCGCCTTTTATTTCTACCCACGTGGTCGACTTGTCGGTGATCGGGTCGACCGGAATCTTGCGGAGGTAACGCTTTTCGACCAGTTGTTTGAGCGATTCGGGGTAGCGGCCGTTGTCGGTATAGAAATCGTCGAGCGCCTTGCGCATCTGGTGCAGATCTTCCTTGAGCGACGATTCCCGCGCCCGCTGGATGGTGCCGGTCACGACCGGCGTCACCAGACTCGCGAGCAGCGCCACCACGAACAAGACCAGCAGCAGCTCGACCAGGGTAAAACCGCGGTTGCCGCCCGATCGCACGGCCTCACCAGTCACGGTAGCGGGTTCCGTCGATCGCCGTCCGGTCGCTTCGAGAGCGAACGTCATACACGTCCCGTCCGTTCCAGCTGAGTCCATCGGGCTCATCCTGGTAACCGCGCATCGCCCACTGCTCGGCCGGGGGTTTGCCCGGCTCGCCATAGGGGTCTTCCGGTATGCGACGCAGATACTTGCGCTTTCCGCCTTTGGCGTCGCCCGACTCGGCGCCTTCGAGCAGTACCTGCAGGGTGCGAGGGTAACCGTCATCGCTGATGCCGCCTCCCAGCTTGGAAATCTTTCCGGTTTCCCAGTCTTCGTGCAGGCGGTCAATGGCCGTTCGCACTTCACGCAGTGAGCGCCGCAACTCCAGTTCCTTGCTGCGGGTTATGGTCAGTTCTGCATACGGGATGGCGGCGGCGGCAAGAATTGAAAGTATCGTCAAGGCGACGACCAGCTCGATCAGCGTGAAGCCCGATCGGGCCCGGCGTGTATCCGCTATTGTCCGTGGCAGGCACTGGCGAATCACGGGGTGTTACTTGATGACCACACGCGAAGCGCGCACCTGGGCGCTGACCGCGGCACCGCCTGCTCCTGCGAGGGACGTGGCGCGGTAGACGAGGTAGGAAATTCCCGCCTTGTCCCCACGCAGCACCAGTCGCGCAAGCACCATTTTCTCGTCAGTGCCGCCGCCTTCTTTCAGTTTGGCAACAACGCGCAAGACACCACGCGACTCATCCGCATCGACCTTGAGGTCGGCCACGGCCGGCCCGGCCTCGGACCGTACGAGTTTGAGCAGCTGCGGGTTCAGCAGAACCTCCATCGGCAGATTGACGATGTCCTTGAGATTTTCACCCACGAGTTGCACTTCAAATTCCGAGTTGCTGCCGGACTCGTAAACCGGTTCGGAAAAAGACAGTAGCGGCGGCCTGGCAACGGGCGGCAGCGCAAGCCCTGCAACCGGCGTCGTTCCGGCAGCGGGCGGTGGCGGTGTGAGCGGGAGTGGCACAGGCGCCGGCTGCCCGGATGCTGGAGCGGCTATCGCCGTCCGGGCCGGACGTAGCGCGCGCTGCTGAAGGCTCGCAAACAACCGCTCGCTCAAATAGCGATCCTCCGTTCCCGAGACAAAGCTGCGCGCTTCCTTGGTCGGCAGATCCCAGCCGCGCACCACACGCGGGGTGATGGTCAGGAGGACGTCCGTTCGTCCACTCGAATCGTCAAACGAGGTGAACACCGTACCAACCACCGGGATGTCGCCCAGGAACGGAACCCTCACCCGGGTCTTGCGCTCCTCATCGCGAATCAGCCCGCCAAGGATGGCCGTCTCGCCATCGCGCAAGGTCATGAATGTCTCGGCATTGCGGGTGCCGATGCGAAACGCCTGTTCGGTCGCCGTTCCAAGGTTCTCGCCCAGGGTGCTGACCTCGAGGCCGACCTTTACGGTCACCGAATTGTCGATATGTACAATCGGCTCCGCCAGCAGCCGGATTCCAACTTCCTTGTAGTCATAAGTCGTCCGGACCTGCCCAGTCACATCCTGAATGGTGGCGGCACGAAGCGGCACGCGGTCACCGATATGGATCTTGGCGTTCTTGCCGCTCAAGACACGCACCTTGGGGTTGGCAAGGGTTTTGGCGTCGACGTCCTGCTTGTAGAGGTTGAACGTGGCCGATGGCAGCGTCAACGTCGCCGCGTTGCGGATGGCCGCCCCGATATCTCCAACCACCGGGATCGGCGTGGCGCCCGTCGATGCCGTGACCCGATAGGTTCCGAGATCGAGGCCAAGACGCTCGGCCTTGGAGCGATTGATCTCGAGAATCTCCACTTCAAGGATCAATTCCGCCACCCGGCGATCACTGGCCGCAATAATCTTGCTGGCCAGCTTGATGACTTCCTCGGTGTCCCGCATGACCAGCGCATTGAGCGATTCAATCACCATGAGCTTGCGGATCGTGATCAGGCCTTTGAGAATATCGGCCATTTCCTTGGCGCGAATGCTGGACAACTGAAAGGTACGTACAATCTGGTCTTCATACTGCCCGCGTTTCTCTTTGGTATCCGGGGCAAGAAGAATCGTGTTTGGCCCGACCTTGCTGTAAAAAGTCCTGGTTGTGGCAAGCATCAGGTTCAGCGCCTGTTCGAAAGTTACATCCTTGGCGAACAGTGTAATCGGCACGCTCTTCACGCCTTCGTCAAAAATAATATCGACGCCGAATGATTTTGCGACAAACTCGAATGCGGCGCGCAGGTCGGTCTGACGGAAATTCAAGGTGATGGGCGCGCGCGACGTCACCGCGAGCCGATCGGCGTCTTCCTCCGCCAATGTCTCGACTTCGTATTTCGCGAGGAGTTCGGAGGCGCGCTTGTGATCGGGGTCCGCCTCGAGTGCGCGACTGAGCAGACGCTTGGCCGCTTCCGGCTTGCCGGCATCCATTTCACGGATCGCCTCTTCATAGAGACTCTGAGCCTCCTTGCGCAGCAGGACCTGGCCCATAACCTGTGAGAGCTTGACGTGCTCCGGCATGGCGGTGAGGCCCTGCTGAAACTGGACAATCGCGCCGTCGATGTTCCCCTGACCCAGTTGCTCGAGACCGCGCTGGTAATAGTAATCAGCCGCCTTCTGTTCAGTCTGTCGCAGCCGCGAACGGAATTCGATATCGGACCGGTCTTTCGCCACCGCCTTGCGGTATTCCAGAACGGCCTTCATCCACTCGTCCTGGGCGATGTAATCGTCGGCGCGCTCGACCGTTCCGGCACAGGCCACCAGCAGGTTCACGGCAAATCCGAGCAGCACGATGCGTCGAGTCCATCCACGCCCTGTTTCTGTAGCTGTATACACAACTCACCTCACCGTTTTGCTTCAGACAAGTTTATCTTGCCGCCGATCCCGGTCTGCGGGTCCCTGATCTCAACTCCGTTCTGCTCAATTTTATCCACCACAAATCGAATGCCCACGCGTTCACCCACGCCCACATGGAAAATCTGCTGGCCCGAACTCAACATCGCCTGCCCGTGATTATCGCGGAAAGCGATGCCCAGGCAGCGTATCTGCGCGTATTCCGCCTGCGCGGCCTCGAACTCCAGCTCTTCCGCGGATTTTAGCGGTGGTTCCGGCGGTTTCATGGGCGCCGGCGTCCTGACCGCGACCGGCCGCTTTGGCTGGAACACGTCCCGTTTGGCCGGCAGCAGTTTACCTCCTGGGACGCCCTGAATCACGAAATCCTCGACTCGCAGCGTTTTCCCAACCGAAGCGCCTCCGGGAACGCCGGTCGAGTGCGTGGATTTTGGCCACCAGTGCCAGACATTCAGGGCCAGCAACAGTCCGGCCGCCCCGAATAACAACAGGTGGCGCCGTTTCATCGCGCCGCCTCCGGACCGCCGCTGCGGCGCCAGGTCCGGAAGAGCAGCGTGGCCTTGAGATTTCCTCCCTCCCGATTGCGCGTGATCGTGCTGTCTTCAATCACCGTCAGTGTCGGGAGCGATGGAATATCGGCCAGAAACCCGCGCAGTCCCGAATAACCGCCCTGCACCATGAGTTCGTGGTGCATCGGCTGGAAACCGTCCTGCGCCTTGCCCTCATCGAAATTGGAAGTCAGGATTCGCAGGCCGTGACGCTTCGCGAGCTGGCTCAAATGCTGAACGAGAACCGATTGAACCGCATTCTGATCGAGTTTCGTCTCGGCCTCCGCAATCTGCGCGGACGCACGCCTGGCCGCCGCGGCCAGCTCGGCGCTGTAGCGTTTGTCGTGCGCGATTCGCCGGTAGTGGTCTATCTCTCCGGCGAGGGATTGCGTGGCATGGCGCGCCGGTAACCAGTAAGCCAAGACGACCAGCAGCAGGATTGCCGCGCCCGCGAATGCGGCCATCAACGCCGTGCGCACACGCGGGTGACGCAGGACATAGCGAAGTTCGAACTTCCAGTCGACGCGCATGCGATCAGTCCTTGAGGCGCAATTCGAACTGCATACCGCCCCGTCCCCCGGCGCGCTCCGATTGCCGCACCAGCCGCACCTCGCGGAATACGGCATTGCGTTCGAGCCGCTGCAATACCTCGCTCAGATTGTCGGCACGGTTCGTTTCCGCCACGGCCAGAACTTCCCGTTGCCGGCGCTGATAACGAAGGCTGATCAAGGCGACGTCGTCCGGCAGGCTGGTTTCCAGCCGCTGCAATACGCCGGTCAGGGCATCGCCCCCGGACCCGGTGATCTGGTTGACTGCCGCAATCCGCGCACGCAACTGATGGAGAGCCGACTGCGGCGGCAGCGGTGTTTCGGCAACCTCCTCCGCTGCCTGTTTCGCCAGAGTCAGCCGGCTTTTGAGTTCCGGTTGCTCGGCGCGCAACCCCGCGCCCTGCACGGCGAACACGAAGGCGGCGATTAACAAGCAGACGCCGACTGCCGCGAGCGCCAGCGCCAGCCAGGATGCGGAGCGGCCCGGCCGGGAAACAAAGGAGACCGTGATCTTCATCGCCCGTTCCCCAGCGCGACCGTAATCGCCAGCGCCGCATCCGCAGGCGCAAGCGATACGCCGTCGGCTATTTCCATACCGGAAAGCGGCGACAACCGCGCACAGGCCTTCTGCATGCGCGCTTCGAGCAGTGCGGCCACACGGTTCGCCACGTCACTCGCGCCGATGAAATGCACCGTGTCCAGCTTGCGGCCGCGACCGGCATGCGTGTACGCGCGCACCGCACGCTCGGTTTCCATGGCGATGGTTTCGGCCTCGTTAGCCGACGCCGGGTCCCGCCAACGCGAGCGGAGATGACGCACACGTCCATCCTGATCCCACAACAACAGCGCCCACGATGCCGAGTCAATGGCCAACAGTGCGCCATCCCGGCTCTCGCGGAGCAGTTGCTCCTCGAACCGGTTGAATCGGTGTGCGATGGCCGATTGCCAAACGGTCGGCACCACATTGGCCGCGTGACAGGCGCTCAACAAACCCTCAAGCCAGGCACGCGGCATGGCCGATGCCAGGAGCAGGTGTTTGCCATCGCTCATGCCCAGGTCCTGGGCAACGCACGCAATGGCTGTATCGGGTGACCAGAGTTTCTGCAGATGCCAGCGCGCCAATGCCTCCCGGTCCGCGGCTGTCTCGGGCAGGGTTTCCAGTTCCAGAATCGCCATACTGACGGCCGGGTCCGGTATCACCACACTGAGCGGAATGCATTTTCCGGCGGCGCCGGCGGCGACCCTGGCAATCACCGGCGCCAGTTGCTGAACGCTATCGGCGACCGGCGCTCCTTTATATATAGGAATCGGAGTCGCTTCGACATTCACCGCGGCGACCCGCCACGAACCGCCCCGGTGCAGAAGCTGGCAGGCCACGATCTCCTGCGCCCCGATCGACAGACCCCAGAGTTCCGCATACGGCGGCCACAACGCCGCGCAAGCCCTATTCAACAAAGGTGACACGATTGATCTCTTTCAGGGTTGTCTCGCCGGCCAGGGCCTTGACCAGTGCGGACTGGCGCAGGGTGGTCATTCCCTCTTCGATCGCCGCCTTCTGAAGCTCATCCGCCGGGCGCCGGTCGATGATCAGTTGACGGATGCGCGGGGTCAGCGCCAGAAACTCGGTCACGGCATTGCGGCCCCGATACCCGGTGCCGTGGCAGTGCTCGCACCCGCGTCCCTCGTACCATTTGTGCGACTTCTGCTGGCGCGCATCGAGCCCGGAATGTTCCAGCAGCTCCGCACCGAGTTGAACCTCGTGCCGGCACTGCGGGCAGATCCGGCGCACCAGCCGTTGCGCCATGACGCAATTAAGCGCCGTAACAAAATTGTAGAGATCGATCCCCATGTGCGTGATACGGCCGATGACATCGATCGAATTGTTCGCGTGCACCGTGGTAAACACCAGATGGCCGGTCAGCGCCGATTGCACGGCGATCTGGGCGGTCTCGGAGTCTCGAATCTCTCCCACCATGATCTTGTCCGGATCGTGGCGCAGAATCGAGCGCAGCCCGCGCGCGAACGTGAGGCCCTTCTTTTCGTTCACGGCAATCTGCACGATGCCGTCGAGCCGGTACTCGACCGGGTCCTCGATGGTGATCACCTTCTCCTCGCCGGTGTGCAGTTCGCTCAACGCCGCATACAGCGTTGTGGTCTTGCCGCTGCCGGTCGGTCCGGTGATCAGCACCATGCCGTAGGGTTCGGCAATCGCCTTGCGAAACCGCTTCAGGGTTTCCGGCGCGATGCCGAGCGTTTCGAGTTGCAGCTTGCGCACCCCCTCCGCCACCGAAGACTTGTCCAGAATACGGATCACCACGTCCTCGCCCAGCGACGCCGGCAGTACCGAAATGCGGAAATCGATATCCCGTCCATTGACGCGCAACCGGAATCGACCGTCCTGCGGAACGCGTTTCTCGGCGATATCCAGTTCCGCCATCACCTTGAGACGCGAGACCAGCGCCGCATGATGGCGGCGGTCCAGGGTTTCGGTGGCCGGATACAAGACCCCGTCGATCCGGTACTTCACGATCACGCCACGCTCCTCGACTTCGATATGCACATCGCTGGCCCGTTTCTGAATGGCGGCGATCAGCAACGTGTTGATCAGGCGCACCACCGGGCTGCCGCTGTCCTCGCCGAGCGCATCCAGCGCCACGGTCTGTTCCTTGCCCTCTTCGGTTTCCACCACCTTGACGATGCGGAACTCATCGGTCATCCCGCGCAGCATTTGCACCGTGCCTTCGCTGCGCTTGAGCACGCCGGCGATGGCGCTGGCGCTACCCACGGCCAGTTCCACCGGTCGGCCGGCCAGGCGTTCCAGAATGTCCGGCAGCGTCAGGTCGAGCGGATCGGCCACCACCACCTGCAGGCGGTCATCGATCAACCGATAGGGTATGGCCTGGTGCTGATACGCCTGTTCGGCCGGCAACAGGGCAAACAGTTCCGGCGTGATGGAGAAACTCTCCAGTTCGACATAGGGCAAATGGCACTGCTCGGCAAGCGCCTGCGCCAGGTGCTCCGGTCGCACCCCGTGGTTGCGCAGCAGAGTTTCTCCCAGTCGCGCCCCGCCCTGTGCCAGAGCCGCTTCGACATCGGCGCGCTTCGCGAACTCGCGTTCGATCAGCAGTTCGCCCAGGGCGCGGTGACTGAATGGATGCGTCATTTGATCACGTCCACGATATAGAAGATCGGCAGGTACATGACAATGATTATGCCACCCACCAGCACGCCCATCAGCAGCATCAGGATCGGTTCGATCAGCGCCATAAGTTGAGTCAGCCGGTGCGACAGGTTTTCTTCGTGAAACTGGGCGGCCTCTTCCAGCATGCGGTCGAGACCGCCGCTGGCCTCGCCCACCTCCACCAGCCGCACCGCGGTTTCCGGCAAGAGCGCCTTGCCGCGCAGCGCATTGGCAAGGCTCTTGCCCTCGGTCACCTCGCGAGTCGCCTGCAGCAGCCGCTCGGTCTGACCCGGACTGGCGAGCGATTGCGCGGTGATACGCATGGCCTCCACCAGCGGCGTGCCTCCGGCAAGCAGCGCCGACAACGCGCGCGCGATTTGTGCGGCGGCGGCTTCGCGATAGATCGATCCAAAAAGCGGCAGTCCATCACGAATCGCATCGAGGCGCCTGGCCACGGCCGGCAGCTTTTTCCAACGCCGCCAACCGGCCCAGAAACCCGCCCCGCCGAGAATAAAAACCGGCAGGAGATAAGGCAGAGAATCCACAATGCCGATCAAGATCCGCGTCGGCAGCGGCAGCTCGGCGCCGTAATCGGTGTACAGCGACACAAAACGCGGCAACACGAATATAAAAAGGATCAACAGAATCACCACGAGCGTGGCAAGCAGAAACGCCGGGTAGGCCAGCGCCTGCGACACCTTGCGTTGCAAGGCCACCCGCTGGCGCAGATACACCTGGTACTTTTCCAGGACCCGGGCCATGTCGCCGGTTTTTTCGCCGGTGCGCAACGCCGCCAGATACGGCCCTTCGAAAACTTCCGGATGACGGCCACAAGATTCGGACATGGCCGCGCCCTGCCGGACCTCATCGGCCACACGAGCCAGCGTCTGGGTCAATGCCGGGCTCTCCGGGCGGTTGGCGGCAAGCTTGAGCACCTCGGGGATGGGGAGCCCGGCACGGATCAGCGCCAGAAATTCCTGGTTGAACATCAGAAATGCCTCGGGCGTGACCGTGCGGCGGCGGAACGACAGCAGCTCCCGCTTCTCGCGCACCTTCTGCACCAGCAACCCCTGCTGGCTCAGAGTCTGGCGCAGTTCCTCGGGGCTGATGGCCACCGCTTCACTCTGGATGCGTTGGCCTTGAGGGCTTAGGGCGATATACGAATAGACGGGCATGGGTCGGGCTCATTTCCCTTCAGCCCATCATAGACCAACAGGGCGCGATCATGATAACCGCCACCCTTCCTTCGCGTGGATCTTCACACTCGGCGTGAAATCCCTCAGCCGGCGTGTCCCGGCTCCCTGCCCTCAGACGACTTTGACGCCGTCCCAATAGTCGCCGAGTGCGGCGTCGTTGGTCAGAAGCGTCATCGGTTCGGCCATGCTTTGCGCGACCAGCAGGCGATCGAACGGGTCTTTGTGGATCGGAGGCAACTGCGCGACGCCGATGGCGTGCGTCGCGGTGATCGGCAACTCAATAAAGCCCGATGCGGTCAGCGCGGCCATGAGCGCTTCCAGATCTATCCTGAAATCCTTGCGCCGAAGACCCTGCTTGATAGCGATCTCCCACAGGCTTGCCGCGCTGTAGTAAACCTCGTTGATGGGGTCGAGCAACTGCGTCTTCACGGCGCGCGGCAACTTGCGGCTGGCGGCCATCGCCCACAGCAGCAGGTGCGTGTCGAGCAGGATGCGCATCACTCGCCGCCGAGGAATTCGGCGAGTAGATTATCCGACAGCGGCGTGTTGAAGTCGTCCGGGATACGGGCCTTGCCGTTGAGCAGTCCGAGCCTGCGAACAATTTTAGCGGCCACGAGCGGCGCGATCCGCGCGACCGGTTTGCCGGCCTTGGCGATGATAGTCTCCTTGCCCCGAGACGCCTCATCGACATAGCGCGAAAAATGGGTTTTGGCATCGTGGATGTTGACCTTTGGCATCGTGGCGCACCTCATTCATGACTGGACTAAGTCTAGTCCAAAACGAGCGCCGTGGTCAACCGTCTCGCCGTGGCGGAGATCGGTCTAAACGACTGTACGCGAAGTGATATTGAGGGCGGCTGTGTGCACACATCTCGTTAAGATGACAAAGCCGAAACGTTGCCGCCAGAAATGGAACCGATACAGCTATTTCTTGATACGCCTACCCTGTCAACGACTCCTTTCCTTCAAGAAGGACATCGGGCTATTGAGGCGAGTGGCGATAACCCGGGTTACGGCGCTGCGCGCCTAACCCGGGCTACGCTTCCTGACCTTGAGGACTTAGGGCGGTATAGGAATAGATGGGCATGATCGGACCATTTCTCTCTATCGTCGGCCCACCATGAAATCAGTCGTAACGAAATTGTAGTCGCCGAGAAAGTGCGAAGCGGCGATGGGCGTGGCGATCACGACATTTAAAATACTAGTAAAGTCACCGCCTATTATTCCGGTGCGAGATGCCATTCCAGTAGCGGCGTCATAGCCATATGCGAGATTATTCAAGAAATCATGTGGTCCAGCAAAAGCTTCAAATACGGAATTCCAGAAACCTCCAGCGCTGTATGTCAGGCCACCTAGAAGGGGGCCATTACCTATAGCACCTCCAAGACACGATCCAGAGCAATACAAGAAGTATTTTATGTTGCCCTCAAAACCACCTAGACAGAGGCCCGTACTGCCATCGCGGCATCCCGCGAGATTAAAGCCATCACCGTTCAATCCTTCACTGACACCACTTTGCTGGCCGGTGTCCGTTATACCAGACTGCGTCTTCATTCCTTCTCGCATAGCCAAGCCGATGTAGTCCAACAATGCCCACCCAGCTCCCGACGCATACCCCTGCCAGAAGTCCCCACCCTGAATCTCCGCGGCCGCGCCGCTGGCCACGCCACGGGCGGCAACTGTGAACGTAATGGATTCCCACGAGGCACCGGTCTCGATCGGGAAAGCTTGACTGACGTAGGAGGTCAACAAGGTTGAGGAATAACTACGGTTAAACGCATGCCACTGATCAGTGTTGTCGCCGCCCATGAGGTAGGTAAATCGGGCGTCATACATGCCGTTGAACAAGGCGGCCGTCTCGCTGCCGGTGAAGTAAAAGATCACCGCCGAGATCACAACCTTGACGACCGGGATGAGCTTGGGATTCCTCATCAACATCGGCTCTTGGTGATTCACTTTCACATAATGTTCAAAACCCGTAGCCGTGAATCTATCTGGTGAAGCTGTGTACAGAAACAGCGGCCCGTACCAGAATATTTGCTTTGACGTCAGCCGCTTTAGGAAACTCCTGTTCCCGCTCGGGTCCGTCGCGCTCAACGGGTTGTTGAGAACGTAGCTGTAGCGATTGAGCCCCTGTCCGCCGAAGCTATCGGCAATCACGTCCGCCTGCATAAACCGCCCCAGCACCGGGTCGTACCCGCGGGCGTTCATGTTAATGAGGCCGGACTCGTCATCCATCTCGTGGCCGGTGTAGCCACGGTTGACGCTGCTCTCAATCGGTTGAGTGGCGTCCTGGCCGTTCGGCTGGCGACGCTTGCCGTGCGGGTCGAAGCTCAGGCGTTCCACCACGATGCCGGTTTCATCGGTGATCACACTGGTGGAACCGAGGTGATCGCCGTGCAGATAGCGCACATTGTTGGTCGCGCCTTGGCTGACCACCGCCACGAGTCCGGCCGGGGAGGCGACGTAGTGGCGATGGGTGATGGCGCTGCCCTGAGTGAAGCGCTCGTAGAGCTTGCCGAGGTACACGGTCGCGCCCTGGGAATTGGTCTTGGTCAGGCGCTCGAAGCCGGGGCCATAGGTAATGGTGCTGGTGAGTCCGTTGACGGTGATGGTCTTCGGTTTGTTGAAGCTTGTGTAGGTGAGCGTGCGGCCGGCGCCGGTCTGCAGGTTACCGTTATCATCATAGGTATAGGTGCTGTTCAGCGCGCCGACGGTACCGGTGACGGCGTGCACCTTGGTGGCGTGGTAGCTGTAGCTGCCGACGTCGGACTTAGTGGTGAAGTTGCCGATCGCGTCATACGCATAGGTCTTGGGGCTGGGACCGGCGACCTGGGTGAGGCGATTCAGGGCATCGTAACCGAAAGTCTCTGTAAAGCCCTGGATGTTGTCGAGCCGGCTTATAAGATTCCCGAGCGCGTCAAAGCCATACTCAAGATTCTGCACCGCCCCGCCCGTCCCTGTGCGCACGGTCTTGAGGGCATGGGTGAGGGGATCGTAGGTCAATTCGGTGGTCAGTCCATTGCCGAAGCTGTGGCTCAGGGACTTGCCAAACTCATCGTAGGCGTTGGCCTTCCAGAATCTGGTACCCGCATTGCAGTCAGCACCGGTTGAGGCGTCACGCACCTCAATCAAGCGACTTGCCGAGTCGTAGCAATTTCTAGTCTTGAAGCCCGTGGGATAAGTGATGGTGTCGGGGCGACCCAAGGTGTCGTAGGCAGTGGCGATTGTGTAATTCGTGCCGTCAATGGCCGTCGTCTGGCTGAGTGCGCGACCGAAGTTGTCGTAGCTCGGAGTGGTCGCGTAGCTGCCGGGACCCGTGATACTCGCCAGGCGGCCCTTGGCCTGTCGGCCGGTGCTGCCCAAGGCGGCGGTGTCGTAGGTCCAGGTAAAGGTGCCTTCAAGATTGGTGCGGGTCTCAATGCGGCCCAGAAGATCGTAGGTAGCGCTCGTGGTCTGGGCCTTGGCGTCGGTCTCGCTCAAGAGTTCGCCGAGTGCGTTGTAGTTATAGGTATGGGCGCCGCTGTCAGCATCGACCATGCTGGTCTTACGGCCCCGAGTATCGTACACCGCTGTGAGCACGGTGTTGTTCTTGGCGTCCACGACCTTGGTGACGTTGCCAATTGCATCGAAGCTGAGAACAGTCTTGCCGTTCAAGGCATCGGCGCTCTCGATCACCTGACCGGCGGCGTTCGCCGTGACGCACGAGGTTTGGTTCAAGGCGTTGGTAACGCACACCTTCGGACCGATACCGGTGGCCACCTGGTAGACCGTGGTGGTGGGCACGCTGCCATCCGGAGGAGTGACGCTCGTCACCCGGCCGGCGGCGTCGTAAGCGTAGCCCGTCCACTGGCTGGGGCTGGCGCCGGCGTAGTACGGCAATGAACTGCGTGCCACCTGGCCTAAGTTGTTGTACTCGGTGTCCTGGTACACGCTCTGGTTGTCGAACGCCGTGCCTTTGGTGCGAAGGGTGCGGCCAAGCAGATCAAGGTAGACCACACTCGGCGCGATGCTGCCGGCACCGGTGACCGTGGTGGTGAGTTTGGTCTTGGCAAGTGGTACCGGGCACGCGGGGTCGTTGCCGTCGCACAGGGCGAGCGCCGTGGTCACGGTCTTGCCATCCGGGCTGGTGGTCGAGATCAGCCGGCCGAGGCCGTCGTAATCCATGGTGGTGACAAGCCCGTTCGGGCCGGTGTGGCTAGTGACCGCGCCCCACTTCGGATCAAACACCCGGGTCTCGCTGTGGCCGAGGAGGGCATTGGTGGTGGTCAGCGGGAACTGACCGCGGCCGTCGTAGGTGGTCGTGGCGGGGTCGCGACTGGTGAAGTTCGGACCGCTGATCGTCACCTTGGTGCGGTTGCCGAACGATGGATCATATGTATAGCTGCTGGTGACCCGCAGCGTGGTGGAATCGGGTTCGACGATGTCGCTGGTCATGAATCCGTTCGCGCCGTAGGTGTAGGCCACGGTACGGGTGATGGCCGGCACCCCGGGGGCTTCGTTCACGGACTTGGAAAGGGTGATGCGGCCAAGACGCCAGTTCACCGTGTCGTGATCGTAGGTAGCGGTGGTGGTCTTGGTGAAGGGGTTAGCGAAGCTACAACTGGGCGCCACCTTCGACACCACCGACAACGCAGAGCCGAAGTCGTCGTACGTGGTGTTGATCTGGGCACAGCTCAATTCGGCGCCGTTAAGTTCGTGCTTCCGGCTGAGCGAGGCATCGAGCTGGATGAACTTTTGTTTGCCGGCATAGGCGCCAGTCAGGAACGCGCGGGCGCTGTAGAAGTTCTCCGTCTGGCTCGTGAGGACCCCGTTCAGGTAATTCTGGCTGCGGGCAATAGTGCCGTGAGTACCGGCTTCGAAGTTCTGGTTGTGGCTGGTGACGACCTTGCCGCCGCTGCGTTCGTCGCTGATCGTGATCTCGCGGAAGCCGAGCCAACCGCCGCCTTTAAGATGGGTCTTGGCGCCGGCGTATTTATAACTCGCGCCGTGTTCGCCGCCGAGGCCGTCGCTGACGGTGTAGCGGGAGACGACGTAGGTGGGGTTTTGAATATTATGATAAGGGTAAGCACCGGAAGTATCTTTGGTGTAGACAGTGCTGTTGGTCAGAGGTTTGTATTCGACGCTCGTGGTGGCACCGAGGCCGGTGGTAATTGACTGCAGGGCGGTCGATTGCCCCGGAGCATTTCGCAAATACGTGGTCCTGTATGATGTGGAGCCACTCTGCTTCGCCATCATCCAGTCCTGA
>ERZ1292623.1256-Hain-H51-01um-R1-1256-length-24815-cov-8_pt1 | contig 24815 bp, 21 predicted proteins | sample MGYA00564398_ERZ1292623 | MGnify/ENA primary metagenome ERZ1292623 (study PRJEB36523, sample SAMEA6512633) | groundwater metagenome | collected 2019-01-07 | study: AquaDiva: Metagenomics assemblies of 32 groundwater samples | reverse complement strand
AGGATGTAGTAGGAAATAAACTTGGCGAAGCAGCAGAAGTTTGGGGGGGTTTAGGGGGAGTATAAGTTGGAGTGGGTTTAAGTCTTCCAGTCTTAGATAAATAAGGTCGAAGGAGAAGGAGAAGTTGTTTTTGCAGAATAGGAACAGTCTTTTCTTGTTCAGGCCATCCCTGGGTGGGTAAATTAAATATAGGTAGGTCAGTTGGGTTTTCTCGGGGGACCAGGTGGAATAAGAAGTGAGGGCTTTGCTGTCCAGCTGCAGCGCCATTGGCAATGAATAGGGTAACGCCCGGGTTTACCGTTGCTTTTTCAAGGGCGGCAATTAAGTTCCTCGTCTGAGTAAAGAGGTGGTTGAATAAGCTGAAAGGCAGTAAAGGGAGCAAGGGGTAATGTTCTTTAGGTAAAACGAGGGTGTGTCCTTTACTCGCTGGGTTAATGTCTAAAATAGCAAGCATCTCATCATCTTCATAGACTTTCTTGGCTGGAATGTCTCCTCGAACGATCTTGCAAAAGAGGCAGTTCTTTCGCTGTAGTTCCGCAATCTCTTCGGGGCTCATATTACGCAAGTCTTCTTCCGTGAGTTGTCCTTCTGGCATGGTGCGTTTTTATTTTCAAGGTATATAAATCTTTGTTCAAGTCGAATGGACTAATTTCCAAAGATACTAATTTCCAAAGATATATCTATTCGTAGGAAAACTTATATATATCAAGCACTTACAGTAAGTATGCATAAACCTATAAAAAAATTGGTTGAAAGATTAAGAACAGATGGAATAGGGACAAATTTACCGAATGAGTTTCATTATGATGCTGTAAAGGAAATTGAGCGGGGTATTGCTTTAATAGAGGAGCATAAACGTAAAAGTGATCTGAGAGTAGTTTTATTAGGGGAAGTTTTACAAAGTGTTTCTCGTTTTGAAACAAACTATGTGTTGTATGAGCAAAGACGAGCTAAAGAGTTACAAGACCAGGGCGGATTCGGAAGAATAATTTCAGAAGGTTATTTACGCCGACAAAAAAGAGATTTGCTCGTTGAAAGTTCGAGTCAGTTTTCTCCTGTAGCAGCTTACCATTAGAGAATATGGTTTTTAGGCAACTTCTAGGTAGTCTTCCACGAAGGTTCGTAGAACATAGATATCATCTATTCGGTGGTGAATGCTGTGAAAGAATAAGAATTCTTTCAGATATTGTTTCTTTGATTTTGTAAGAATCTCTATGAGGGTGCTGGAATCCTCTCCTAACGTTACGGAAAATCTACTGGCATGAAGAAGATCTCGGCAATTCTTGGGTTTAGGATAATCGGTAACTGTTAAAAGGGGGACTTCCCAGGAGCCTGGGATGTAGCGGTTCCTTTCTCTATTGTCTATATTCTTTTTAAAGCGATGAGAACGTGGATGCGTTGGGACACGTCTTCCTAGGCTATCTAGTCTAAAGACGGAAGTATACTTTTTAAACAGGTTGATGAGATATCGTAATTCGTCTTTCGTATAAATGGCCATTCGAAGTTTGTACTGTTTCTCCTCAACAATGCAGGGTTGATTAAGTTCAGCGGCATCTTCCAGGCTTAATTCTCTCCCTTTTAAAGTGAAGATTCTCATCTCAGTGCTTTTCTCCCAGGAAGGGAGATGCCGGTAAGTTGCATAGCGTTGTATAATCCGCTTAGGGACTTTACGAGCGTTTACAAATGGGGAGGGTTGGAAGCCTTCATTGCGCAATATCCAATCTAATTCTTTGTAGTGATCATCTTCTTTACCTAGATTGGAGTGGTAATAACCAAATTCAGGGAACCCTCCTAAATGAGTGGGGGGATTTTGCATAAACATTGTATCCGGTGATCAAACGATTTTGAATGGCGGGAAAGAAGGTAGAGCGAACTTGGGTCAAAGCGGTCTCGTTGCTTATTAAATGATCTAAGGTTTTTGCCTGCATTACTTAATAGAAAGAAAGAAGGTTATTAAAAAGTTTCTACTAATAAATGGGTTCATAAAACGCAATTGAATTGAAGTGTATCTGGAGTAATAGCACGCGACGGATAAGGCTTTCCGGCTCTTTTAAACCCATCCGTCAAAACCCTTATATACCAGTATCTCGAAGTTCATTTTAGGAATGGACGCGTATCGTCTAAGTGAAAAAGAGGTGCTAAGGGAGCTAGATTCTTCTCCCAAAGGGCTATCGAAAGATGCAGTTTCTAGGCGCCTGGAAGAGCACGGATTGAATGTCTTAAAGGAAGCGCCAAAAAAGCCCTGGTGGCGAATGCTGCTGGATGAGTTTAAGGATGTGATGGTGCTTTTGCTGCTTGCAGCATTGGTGATCTCATTATTACTCGGGGAGCATACCGATGCGGTTTTTATTTTTGTGGTCGTTGTTCTCAATGCCATCATTGGATTTATTCAGGAATACAAGGCAGAAGAGTCTTTGCAGGCGTTAAAGCGCATGATGAGCCCATCAGCCAAAGTAGTTCGTGATGGGGTGGTGCAAAACATTCTGGCCAAGGACTTGGTTCCAGGTGACATCTTGATCTTAGAAGAAGGAGATAAGATTCCAGCGGACGCGCGGCTCTTGGAAGTCATCTCGCTTGCAGTCGATGAGAGTGCGCTTACAGGAGAGAGTGTGCCTCGGGTAAAAACAGTGGAGCGAATGTTGAAGGAGGCCGGTGTGGCCGATCAGGATAACATGGTGTTTATGGGTACGATCATTTCCCGAGGCAAGGGTCGCGCCATTGTCACCGCAACGGGAATGACTACACAATTTGGAAAGATTGCCAGTCTTACTCAAGAGTTGAAGCAGGAAATCAGTCCTTTGCAACGTGAGCTTGATTTATCAGGTAAGTTGGTGGCTAAAGGTACGATTTTTGTTTGCTTGTTTATGTTCTTGTTTGGGATGGCGATGGGAAATCCCTGGATGATGATGTTCTTGTTTACGGTTTCGTTGGTAGTCGCTGCAGTTCCCGAGAGCTTGCCGGCCATTGTAACCATTACCTTGGCATTAGGGGTTCAGAAGATGGTGAAAAACAATGCCATTGTTCGCAGGTTAAGTTCAGTGGAAACCTTAGGCAGTACGACAGTGATTTGTTCGGATAAGACAGGCACGCTCACAAAGAATGAGATGACGGTAAAAAAAGTGTGGGTAAATCAAGATCTCATTGAAGTGGAAGGGGCAGGGTATAGGCCTCAAGGAAGGTTTTTGCTAAAAGGGAATATGTACAAGGAAGCCGAGTTGGAATTGCTCTTGAAAGGAGTGGTTTTATGCAGTGACGCCGTCCTAACAAAGGAGTTTAAGATTGTGGGTGATCCAACAGAAGGAGCGTTGGTGGTGGTCGCTCAAAAGTATGGAATTGAGGTAGAGGCCTTGCGTACCTCTTCAAAGAAAGTCTTTGAGCTGCCCTTTGATTCTTCAAGGAAGTTGATGTCCGTAGTTCAGGTATTGGATAAAAAACAGGTGGTGTTTACAAAAGGGGCTCCGGATCGAGTAGTTGAGTTGTGTAAGAAGGCAAAGATTCATGGGAAAGTAGTTCCTTTTTCAGATAAATTAAAGCAAGAAGTGCTTGAGCAGAACATGTTTATGGCAAAGAGTGCTTTGCGCGTGTTAGGAGTAGCCTATAAGGAGCTTCCTTCTAAAGGATTGGACCTTAAGAGATCGGACGTTAAGAAAATAGAGGGGGATTTAGTATTTTTGGGGCTTGTAGGGATGTTGGATCCTCCAAGAGAAGAAGTAAAAGAAGCGGTGTTAGAATGTAAAAAAGCAGGGATTCGCGTCTTTGTAATTACGGGGGATCATGGGATTACAGCAAAGGCCATTGCCATGGAGTTAGGAATTGCTGATGAATCCACTCGAATTGTTACCGGGCAAGAGCTTGCCCGGTTAAAGGAGTCAGACCTGAAAGAGATTCTAAAGAAGAAAGCCATTTTTGCAAGGGCAAGTCCGGAAGATAAGTTGCGTATTGTTTCTTGTTTGAAAGAGCTAGGAGAAATTGTGGCCGTAACTGGGGATGGAGTAAATGATGCGCCAGCCTTAAAGAAGGCAGATATTGGGGTTGCAATGGGTAGGGGAGGAACGGATGTGGCGAAGGAAGCAAGTGATATTGTTTTAGTGGATGATTCATTTGCCTCCATCATTGCAGCAGTAAGGGAGGGGCGTATCATTTATTCAAACATCAAAAAGTTTATTCGATACATCTTTTCATCCAACATGGGTGAGCTCTTTACCGTCTTCTTAGGTATGTTGCTGTATCCGACTTCTTTAGTCATTTCAGCAATCCAGATTTTGTGGACGAACTTAGCTACGGATGCCTTACCTGCCTTGGCTCTGGGTCTGGAACAAGGAGAAAAGGATATCATGGAAAGGGCTCCAAGAAATCCGCATAAGCGTTTAATTACAGCAAGACATTTTTATCGTTGGTCGGGTATGGGGATGGTAATAACAGTATGTACATTGGGTATCTTCTTTTTGCACGTAGAAGAGTTGGATAAGGCAAAAACTTTAGCCTTTTCAGTGCTCATCTTTTGCGAGCTCGTGAACGCCTTTAATTGTCGTAGCAATAAAAAGTCCTTGTTTTCCATCGGGATTTTAGAGAATAAATACTTGTTTATGGGAATTTTGATTTCAGCAGCCTTGCAAGTGGTGGTCGTGGAGTGGTCTTTCTTCCAAGAGGTATTTCATACGGTTTCACTCTCGCTCTTGGAGTGGGTAGAAGTGGTTGTTTTTTCATTGATGGTGTTCGTGTATGAGGAAGTTCGTAAGTATATAAGCAAGAAGCGTTGGGAAGCAGGGCTCGGGCAAAAACATGCCCTGCCCAACTGAACGTTTATAAACTGTTTTTCTCTTCTGGAATAAGATGGAACCCATACCCCATGTGAGAGCTGAAGTAAAGCCTCGTTTTGAAGAGCGTTATCGCGCCTTGTTAGGAAAAGACTATGATACCTTCATGGCGTATTCCTTCTCGTACATTCGAAAAGCAATTCGTGTAAATACCTTGAAGAGTACGGCAAAAGAAGTTCAACAGCGGTTAAGCGACTTGTGGCAGCTCGATCCGGTTCCTTGGTGCAAGGAAGGCTTTTGGATTACGTATAAGCAAGGTAAGCGTTTTGATATTGGAAATCTTCAAGAGCATCAGCTGGGTTATATTTATGTGCAGGAAGCAGCAAGCATGATCCCTCCAGTAGTGTTAGCTCCACAGCCAGGAGATCTTGTTTTAGATATATGCGCAGCTCCAGGAAGTAAAACCTCGCAGATGGCGCAGTACATGAAGAATGAAGGGGTCCTGGTGGCAAACGATATTCAATACGCTCGTTTGAAGGCCTTGGGGATGAACTTGCAGCGTTGTGGCGTTGCTAATTCCATCATCACGCACATGCAAGGATTTGCCTTCAAGAACAAAAAGGCTCGCTTTGATAAGATTTTAGTGGATGCACCCTGTTCAGGAACCGGTACGATTCGCAAGTCCCTTAAGACTTTAACCATGTGGAATCCAAACATGATTACGCGTCTAGCTGCTCAGCAATTGGCCTTATTGGATGTAGCCTTCAGTCTTTTGAAAGAAGGAGGCACCGTTGTTTACAGTACCTGTACCTTAGAACCTGAAGAAAATGAAGGCGTTGTTTCCAACTTCTTAAACCATCATCCTGACGCTCAATTAGAAGCCTTTGATCTTCCCATCAAGCGCAGCCCTCCCGTCATGGAGTTCATGGGAGAAACCTACAACTCTGAAGTCAAGAAATGCTTGCGCATCTTCCCCCATGACAACGACACAGAAGGCTTCTTTGTGGCAAAGATAAAAAAGGTCTAAGTTCTCACCAATGCTTCAAAGTCTTGTGTAGTCAAGGTTTCTAAATTGACTAGTTTAAAGACCACAATTTGGTCATGGGGGGTGTCACATCCACTTCCGGTTTCCTAAGATTAGCTTTTCTTGCTCTTATTGAAGGTATTCTATTTATAAATTGAGAACTGCTCTTTGTGTAACATGAAGAAGTTCGACCTTAACATCGAGAAGGTGTTGGAAGACTGGGGAGTTCATCATGCCCTTCGAGAGGTCATTGCCAACGCCTTAGATGAGCAAGCACTGACAAATACTAAGGACATAGAGATTCTCAAAGAAAAGGCTGAAAAATGGCACATCCGGGACTTTGGTAGAGGCTTGAGACAAAACCACCTCACCCAAAATGAGGACAAGGAAAAGCAAGCTCATCCAGATCAGGTTATCGGCAAGTTCGGAGTCGGGCTTAAAGATGCTTTTGCCACTTTTGATCGGAACAAAGTCAAGGTGATCATCAAGTCCAAATACTGTGGTATTACGCTTGGCAAAGAGTCCAAGCATGGCTTCGAGAGTATCACGACATTACATGCGCTCATCGATGACTCTGCAGATTCAAAATTCGTAGGAACAGAATTCGTTTTTGAAGGGATTAAAGATGAGGATATGAATCTTGCGAAGGAATTCTTTCTCAAGTTCTCAGAAGAGAAATTGTTGGAGGCAACAGAATACGGTCAGGTTCTCGACAAAGGAAAATCAAAAATAGCGCGGATATATATCACAGGACTGCGAGTAGCCGAAGAAGAGAATTTTCTGTTCTCATATAACATCACATCGGTAACAAAAAGCATCAAAAAGGCGCTCAATCGAGAGCGTACAAATGTTGGGCGTACGGCATACGCAGGTCGCGTGAAAGATATTCTTCTGGAATGTAGGGAGAAGCGCGTTGCGGAGTTACTTGTAGACGACCTCAAAAAATTCGAGGCAGGGGAGTTGCATGACGAGCTTGACTGGATCGATGTGTCAGTCCATGCGTGTAAATTGCTTAACGCAACAGAAAAAGTTCTCTTTCTCACACCATCAGAACTCTTCGACGCTAAAGAGATGGTTGATAGAGCTAAAAAAGATGGTTACAAAATTGTTACTGTTCCAGATAATGTAAAGGAAAAAATTCACGGACTCAATGACCTCGAAGGCAAACCCATTCGAGACCTCAGTGAATATGCAAGCGAATGGAACAAAAGTTTTGAGTTCAAATTTGTTAAAGAAAAAAACCTTACAAAGCAGGAACATGAAGTGTTTGCAAGAACACAAGCCATTCTCGACCTCGTTGGTGGAAAACCCAAGAACGTCAAAGAAATTCTTATCTCAGAAACTATGCGAACGGAAGCGTACAGTTACCAAGAAGCAGCAGGGCTATGGGAGCCAGAAAATAATCGCATCATTATTAAGAGAGACCAACTCAAGAATTTGGACGGATATGCTGGTGTTTTGTTACATGAGGTGGCTCATGCCCGTAGCAACGCGAAAGATATATCATCGGAGTTTGAGGACGAGCTCACTATTCTGTTAGGCAAGATAGCTAAGAAATCACTATGATAAGATAATCATCCCATTTTAGAGATGATTCCCTTTCTTTACTGAGTCCTTTATTTCATCGTTGGCATTGCTTATTGTCTTGACGCCGCGATCTATACTGTCAGTCTTATCTTGTATTTGCTTGAGTAAATGCTGGTATTGTTCAACAATCTTTTTGTATGCCCCCACATCGCCTTTTTCAGCGATGAGTTCATATTCCTTCATGAGAATAAATAGATGTATGTATACAGTTTCAAAACCGCAAATCACGACATTATTGGATAACCCCTCATCAATAAGCTCTGGGAACATCTCAAGCACACCATCAGGAATAACCAGAACACATTTGTCAACAGTTTTCGATGTATTCTGATACTTTTTGATGTTGGTGATTTCTTTCTCTATTTTCACCACAATTTGCTTTCCTATCTTTTTCCTATCAGAATCTTCCTCAGCAGCATCAAATTCTTGAACGAGATTGTCAACTTCTGGGAGTTTCGCGTCAATAGGAATATATTTTCCATTGGATAATTTCCAAGCATACTCAACAGTTTTTCCATCTACCCGCAGGTTTTTCTCAACCCTATTAGATTGAAGAGCGGCTTTGAGAGTTTCCTTTAGTGCTTGTTCACCAACCTGTCCACGGCGTTTTGTTCCCTGAATAGTACGTTGAAAATCCGCTATGCTTTTGTGCATCACAGTGATCTGATCTGTATTCACCTTCAAAGTTTTTCCAGTGCCCTCTATAAACTGTTTCTGAGCTTCTTCATCTTTTTTCCTCAACTCATCCTCGTGTTTCTTGTCCAAGGCACGCTTCTCATCAATCAATTTCAGTTGACCTTTCAATTCAGCCAATTGCACTCCAATCTGGGTAGTATCCCCCAGAGCCGATCCTGATGGCGTTTGGAGTTTTTGGTAAATGATGTAGAGGAACACCCATACTCCAATGAACAAAATAACAGTCAGTGTATCCATATCACTTTTCAAAAGAGTATCGTATATTAAAAAGTTTGCTTTGTTGTAATAAAACAATAAAAGAAATAATTACTTCCTCGCCTTTTCCAATTTTCCAAACAACAAAGCATTCAAGGATTGATCATTGACTTTGATGACTTGCCATCGAACGCCAGGAATATCTCCTTTGGAACGTCCCATCTTTCCACCGATGCATTCAATCATGACTTCATCGTGTTCGTCCACCATCTTGGTGGCGCCATCTCCCGGTAAGAAGGCGGTGACTTGTTTTCCGTTCTTAACCAGTTGGACTCGCACGCATTTTCGCATGGCTGAGTTGGGTTGTTTGGCTTCTCGCTGTACTTTTTCTAGCACAATGCCTTTAGCTTGTGAAGCACCTTCTAAGGGGTCTGATTTGGCCTTTAAATTATTGGTTTTCTTAACGTACCATTTATACATCCATTTACTGCGTTTGCGTCTCGCACGTAAGCGTTTGGCTGAGTTGAGTCCGTTTGATTTTTTTCCCATGTTTTTTTGACCTTTATTTGACTTGAATCTTGGTGATGGGGTAATACTGTTTTACGGTTTCTTCGAGCCTTTTTAAGTTTTGTGCTCGGATCCCAATGATATACCCTTTGGTTTTGGCATCTTTGACCTTAATGAGGACTTCTCCGTTGTTTTCAGTGATTTCATCCACTTGCAACGGCTGCAAGAGGCTGCGAACAAAGCCAATCAAGGTGTCGGCATACTCTACGATTTGCACCTTCTTTTTAAGCATTTGCTCTAATTGACGAGGATTGTTCTTGTGCTTCCCCAACGCCTTTCCCATTTGGCCGGCATTGACAACGATGAGGAGGCGATCCGGAAATTGGAAGCAATCCTTGGTTTCAGCGCCGCTAACCTTCTCAAAGAGCGCACGCATTTGAATGAGTTGAGTGTCATACTTAATAGCCATGGTTTACCGAAGTTGACCCAAAAGATTGATGGAGAAGGGCTTTTTGCATAGGGTTCCAAGTTCATTGTTGGGAACTTCTAAGGGTATAAGCTCTGTTTTGGCGATTTGGGCTTGTCGCTCGATGTTTTGTTTTAAAAGAGGAGGGCAGTTTTCGGTTACATAAACCTTAGCTAGTTTTCCTAATTTAAGTGCCTTGAGCGTTTTTTGGGTGCCAATCGTTGCTTTTTTGCTGTTGATGAGTTGGGTAAAATCAATCATTTCGCTTCCTCCGTTTCTTTTTCAATCTTAGGGCCTTTTCCGATTTTGGTGACGAGGCCAGGTAGGCCTGTTCCAACAGGCACCGGCTGGTTTAGCATGACGTTTTCAATCACGGAGTTCAGTTCATCGACCTCTCCGATGAGTGTAGCGTTAATGATATGCTTAATGGGTGTTTCGAAGCTAGCCCTGGCAAGTACAGATGGTTTTTCTTTGACGACTCCGTATCGGGTAATGCCTAGAACTTCACCGCTCATGGTCATGGTGTCGGCAACAAGCAAGATATGTCGAATGTCAATATCAATGCCTTGGGTGTCGATGACTTTTAAGATTTCATTGATGATGGATTGTCGTGCAACTTCAATACCAAAGGTTTTTTCCATCTCAAAGATATTGTTGCTGATCGTCTTGGTGGGGTCCACAAAAGGTAATTTGAGGATTTCTTTAAGATTGGTTCCAGCAGTAATGATCAAGTATTCTTCACCGCGCTTGACAGGAAGGACTTGTCGAACGCCCTTAATCCCATGCACATAGACGTCCTTGATTTTCTCTTTGAGTTTGTACAATTGGTTGAGGTCTTGTTCACCGCTTACCGTAACACCCAAGGTGCCTTCTTTATTGAGTTTGAAGTTAAATCCTTTGACTGTTTTTTTAAAGCCATTCACAATACCCTCTTCTTTGAGTTTGAGGTCTTCTAGTTTTTTCTTATTCAGTTCAATGGTCATTTCAGCGTCTACGATGTTGATGCTGATTTCCTTGATGAGTTCTTTGAACTGAGTTTCCTTGAGGCCTTCAGCTATTTTTTTGATGTCTTGTCCTTCAGAATAGGGTTTTACAAGGTGAACTTCCATCATCTCGCTGCTAATGGTTTTTCGTCCGTCAAGAACTTCAATAAGTCTAGGAAGGCCTGTAGTCACGTTCATTTCAGATACGCCGGCAAAGTGGAAGGTGTTTAAGGTCATTTGTGTTCCGGGTTCACCAATACTCTCGGCCGTGATCATACCCACGCTTTCGCCCGGCTCAACCAAGATTTTTAAGTATTCTTGATACACGGCTTCAATGCACTTTTTGACTTTGGCTTCTGCGCAGCCGCTAGGAAGGGCTTCTTTGAGTTCATCCAGGATTTTCTGGGGGATCTTATTTTGGTATTCTTCGAATATTTTCATGAAGTCTCACCTAGGGTTTCTTGGATGACACGTTTGACATTGAGTTTGCCGGCTTCGCTCTTGCTGACATCAACGCCGTCTTCTCCATAATGGAATTGGACGATCTTTTTGCTGGCGTCTCGTACAGTGAAGTCGTATTCGACTTTTAAATCTTGCATGGCATTGCTGAGTCTTCGGTATAAATAACCAGATTTAGGTGTACGCAAGGCAGTATCCATGAGGCTGTCTCGCCCAGTCATGCTCATAAAGAACATTTCGTGGGGTTGGAATCCCTTTTTGAATCCATTGCGAATAAAGCCATGTGCAGCGGGAGAGAGGTCATTTCGTTTAAAGCTACTGAGTGTTCGTTCAGCATATCCCTTGTCGATGCGTCGTCCGCGTAGAGCTTGTTGTCCTACGCAGGCGGCCATTTGAGCGAGTTGGATGATATTACCTCTTGCACCGCTTTCGACCATAATGCTCATGTGGGCTTGATGGTCAATTCGCTCTCGGACAATGCGTCCCGTGTCGTTTCGTGCTTTGTTGAGTCGTTCAAGGATTCGTAATTCAAGGGTTTCTTCAAGGCTTCGCCCAGGAATCAATTCTAATCCGCTTTGTTTGTATTGGGCAACGAGGGTTAAAACATCCTTTTCGGCTTCAATGATGAGGTTTTCGATTTCTTGTTTGGATTCAGGGCTTAAGTCAATGTCAGATAGTTTAGCAGTAAATCCGTATCGGCTGTTCACTTCAGCTCCTAGATTGGTGATGATGCCTAGGATTTTAGCCGTAATGTTTTTGCCGTATTTTTGGTGGATGTTTCTTAAGAGTAAACCGCTGCCTGCTCCGAGGTTAGCGCTATCGAGTACGCCGGAAATCAGCCTTCCCTTTTCAATGCGTACATTATCCTCGGGGTCGGTGCTTCCCTTTTTATAGCTCTTGCTGTAGCCAATGAAATTGAAGTCTTCAGGAAGGATGCAGGAGAAAAGGTCTTTGCCATTGAGGAAGTCTCCGGAAGGAAGCTTGCTAAAGTCCATAACTCCAACGGCGGCAAGTAAGTCAATCGCTTCGCTGCGAGGTAGGGTCATATATTTGGTGAGTAGGTAGTTTCCGGAAATTCCGTCTTGCAGGCAGGCAATGATATTCAATCCGTATCTAGGACTAATGATCTGGGTTTGTACTTCCATGAGTAATTCGGCTTCAGCTCGGGATTCTTCGGTCTGAAGAACGTGGAGGTTCATTTCATCTCCATCGAAGTCTGCGTTGTAAGGTTCACAAACCGTGGGGTTTAATCGTAAGGTCAATCCAGGTAATACCTTTACGCGATGGCACATCATGCTCATTCGGTGCAGGGAGGGTTGTCGGTTGAATAAGGCAATGTCTCCATCCATTAAGTGGCGTTCAACAACAAAGCCAGGCTGAATTTCTTCGAGGAGTTGTTCCTTCGTTTCATCGGTAACCTTCTTGCGTCGTCCATCTGGTCGTATAATATAGTTAGAGCCTGGGTATTCTTTGGCGCCGCGTTTGATGAATTCTTTTAAGTAGTCCATATTCCATTCAGTGACTCGTTCAGGAACCGTGAGCTTCATGGCAATCACTTTAGGTACGCCGACTTCATTGATCTCAAGTTTAGGGTCTGGACTGATGACGGCTCGTGCACTAAAGTTGGTTCTTTTACCGGCGAGGTTATGTCTTATGCGACCCTCTTTGCTTTTGATGCGTGCAGTAAGGGTTTTCAAGGGCTGTCCACTTCGATGTCTTGCCGGAGGGAGTTGAGGAACTTCATTGTCAAAGAACGTGGTGATGTGGTATTGCAACAGGTCCCATAGGTCTTCAATGATGATTTCAGGAGCACCTGCGTTGATGTTTTCAAAGAGTCGTTGATTGATGCGTACAATGTCCCCTAGTTTGTGGGTTAAGTCATCTTCACTGCGCTCTCCGCTTTCTAAGGTGATGGAGGGTCGCATGGTAACGGGGGGAATGGGAAGAACAGTAAGGATCATCCATTCAGGTCGTGCAAATTTAGGATTTAAACCAAAGATCACGCAATCATCGTCACTGACTTTTTCAAGGCGGGTTCGAACCTCAATGGGGGATAAGCGCTTGTCTTCTTCCATGTAGGTGCTGGGTTTTTCAATCTTAATCTTAAGTTGTTTTGCCATACAGTAAGGACATTTATTGATGGTTCGCAGGCTGGTGATGATCTCTTGGATCTTTTCTCGTCGTTCTTCAGCATCCTTTTCTTTTTCGTATCGTATGAGGGTTTCAGAGTGTCGGTCGATCTCTTTTTTGGTGAGTAAGATGCGGCAGCATTGTCTGCAGGTACCCCGCAGTAGATCAAGAACAACTTTGACAAATTTAATATGCACAATAGGTCTTGCAAGTTCAATGTATCCAAAGTGGCCGATGCATTCTTTGAGTTTGCTGTTGCAGGTCTTACATTTGAGGCCGGGGTCAATAACACCGAGGCGTACGTCCATGAGGCCTCCATCAACAGGATAGCCTTCCTTGTCATACAATTCTGGAGTTACAATCTTGGCGCTAGCCATGTCTTTGATGAACTTGGGGCTCATAATGCCAAACGTGATTTTTCCGACGTATTTTTGGACGTATTCTTCCATGTTAGTATTTCCCCTTGAGTTGGAGTCTTGGATAGACAGTCAAGGACTTGAGTTCATCCAGCATGAGTTTGAAGGCATAGCTGATTTCAACATTGTTAATGGTTACATTTTCGCCGCAGATGGGGCAGTAGCTTCGATTATTGCGCATATCATAAATGGCGATGAGTCCGCAGTTTTCACAGACCGGTACAATGGTCTTGTCAGAGTCGAATCGTTCTTTTAAGACGAGGCTAGCTCCGTGGGCAATGAAGGTGTCTTTTTCCATTTCTCCAAGTCGCAATCCTCCTTCTTTGGCTCTTCCTTCCGTAGGTTGCCTTGTTAATAATTGGATGGGTCCTCGTGCGCGACTGTGGAGTTTGTTTTGGACCATGTGTTTGAGTTTGAGGTAGTACATATTTCCGATGTAGATGGTGGCATTGAAGGGTTCGCCCGTAACGCCATTGTACATCATCTCAGTACCATTTTCTCGGAAGCCGTTTTGCAGTAATTCAAGGCGTAGGTCTTTTTCAAGTTCAGAGTCGAAAATCGTTCCATCGACGTATCGTCCGCTTAAGGCGCCGACTTTGCCGCCTAAGGATTCAATTAAATGGGATACAGTCATTCGCGTAGGAATACCGTGGGGGTTGAATAAAATGTCCGGTCGAACTCCAGTAACCGTAAATGGGATATCGGCTTCAGGCAGAATGAGGCTAATAACTCCCTTCTGTCCATGTCGTGAAGTAAACTTGTCGCCAATTTCAGGAATGCGTTGGTCTCGTAGGCGTACTTGGATGAGTTTGTTGCCTTCTTCATTTTCGGTTAAGCAAACAAAGTCAACAATGCCTTGTTCGCCGTGTTTGAGTCCCATGGAGCTTTCACGTCGGCTGCTCGTGGAAAGATTGTATTCATCTAATGCAGATAGGAATCGTGGGGGGCTTGTTTTTCCAATGATGACATCTCCTTCAGCAACTTGGGCTTCAGGGTAAATGATTCCATCGGGTTCTAAGAAGCGGTATTCATGTTCTGTTTTGTAGCCTTTGACGTCTTTGTCAGGAACGCAGATTTCATCAATGAGTCCGCCTGAGTAACGTAATTCTTCGCTGATTAAGGGTCTAAAATAAGTGCTTCGAGCAAGACCTCGTTGGACACTGCCTTGGTTGATGACAATGGCATCTTCCATATTGTATCCTTGATTGCTTAAGATGGCAACAACCACGTTTTGACCAATGGGATGTTTGTCAATTTCAAGGATGTCATTTAAGACAGAGGCAACAATGGGTTTTTGAGGGTAATGCAGCAAATTGACATCCATGTCCATGCGGCAGTAGAAGTTGGCAGCGTAGAAGCCAATGGCATGTTTTTGGTTTTTAGCGCCTTGGTTGAGTCGTACGCCGTGGTTATAATTTCCAAAAGGTACTAATCCGGTTGTGGCGCCGACAATATCAAAAGGAGCAACTTCAAGGTGAGTGTGTTCTGAACTTAAGTCTTGTTCTTGCAGGGCAACCAAGGCATTTTCTTCTTCGCTTGCATCCAGGTATTCAAGAAGTCCTTGTTGGAGTAGATCTTGCCAGCTCATCTGGTTTTTTTCAAGGTCTTTAAGATGTTTTTCATTGAGGAGCGTTTGTCCATCTTTGACGATGAGTAAGGGGCGGATGCATCGTCCTTTGCTGGTTTCGATGTAGATGCTGTTTGTTTTGATGTCGTGGCGTACATTGATGGTGTAAGGTACCTTTTGGCTTTGTCTTCCTTTGACCACACTTTCAACTAGTTTGACAGGGTCTTTGGTGGTTCCAACAAAGTGGTTGTCGAGGAATACATCAGCCATAGTTTCACATCTTAGTTTCTAATCCATTTTTTTTGAGGAATGAGATGATTTCAGCTTCATTGACAGGCCCGCTGGTGCTACCGAGTAAAGCAAGGTTTTTACGTAGACCAATAGGGGTACCTTCAGGAGTTTCAGAGGGGCAGAGTCGGCCAAGATGGGTGCTGTGTAAGGCTCGCGCTTCGAAGTTTTCTTGGCTGGTGCTAAGTGGGCTAATGACTCGTTGAAGATGGCTTAGGGTTTGTAGATAGTTCAAGCGTTCAATGCGTTGGCTAATTCCTTTTCGTCCGCCGACCCAGGAGCCTGTCGCCATACTGCTGTAGATTCGTTGAGTGAGTAATTTTTCTCGAATGATCACTTTAATGGTGGGGAACTTGCCGCGTTTGACAATGCGCTGGAAGTTATATAATAGGTCTCCAATCAGAACCTTGAGATTGACTCGGAACAGATCGGCAAGTAAATCGCCCGATAATTTCAAGCGCTTATTCATGTAGTGGTCTTTGTCGTCTTCCTTGAGGAAGCCGGTCATGACCAAGATGTATTTTTTGAGCATCTTGCACAGGTTGTAGGCCTTTGCCATGCGATCTTGTTTGGTGCAACCAATGTGGGGTAAGAGGTATTTATCGAGGATTTCGGTGATGCGTTCAAGTCGGATGTCTCGTGCTTGGGTAATGCCCACGCGTTTGGCAACATAATCCATGGCATCTTCATTGTTTTTAATGTCAATGAACTCATAGAGGTTAATGATAACTTCACTGTTTTCTTGAAGGTCGATGGCATTCACAATTTCTTCATCTTTGGTCAAGCCAAGAGCTTTAATGATGGAGATGAGGGGAATGCGTTTGACTCGTGTGAAGGTTAAGTAGAAAAGTCCATCTTTTAGTTTTTCAACTTGATGGGGGATTTTATAGCTGCCCTTTTCGCTAAAGAGTTTTCCCACATACGGACTAACTCCTAAAGAAGCCTTTTCAACAAGGAATTTGTTGCTGGCTAGATCTTCAACAGTAACCAAAGCCTTTTCAGTGCCATTGATGATGAAGTATCCTCCAGGGTCATCCGGGTCTTCTCCCTTTTTGATGAGTTCATCGGGTTTAATGCCATTGAGATGGCAGTATTTACTGTGGAGCATGATGGGTAAGTTTCCAATTTGAGTTTTGAAGTTTTCTCGCTGAACGCCATTGATGTGGCTGCTCACTTCAATAAAGATGGGAGAAGAATAACTCAATTTTCGTAGCCTAGCTTCAGCAGGGTAGATGAGGCGTTTGCTGCCATCGGCTTCAGTAATTTCAGGTTTGGTAAGCCAGATTTTGTCCAGGCGAATTTTGAATTCATCGACGTTACTGGGGATGATGGTGGGTTCAATCTCACGGTTTTCTTCGATGATCTGTTGAAGTTCATGTTCAACAAAGTGATCAAACGAGGCAACATTGGCTTTTACAAGAGAGTTTTCTTGGAAGTATTTTTGGATGAGAACCCTTCCCATTTTATTCATCGATGACACCCCGGTAAAAGACGCTGTTGCCAGCTGTGGGGCTCTTGCGCATAATCTTGACGACATCACCCTCTTGAAGTTCTAGGTGACGAATGGCAGGGTCTTCTTTTTTGATTTTAGGAAGTTCTCGTAGCGTGACATGGTACTGTTCAAGAAGTTCACCTTTTTCTTTGTCCGAAAGTTTGATATGTTCAGGTACGAGGATGTGGATGAGTTGGTCGTTTTTGGTCATTTTGGTCCTCTAGTTTAAATGAGCCGGACGGGATTCGAACCCGTGACCACTCGATTAAAAGTCGAGTGCTCTACTTCCCTTCCTTGGAGCGTTGGTTCGGAAACCAAAGTTCAAGACGCTAGTCTTGGAATCCAGGCTGAGCTACCGGCCCATGGGTGATTAGGCGCCCTGGCCGGGACTTTCATTCTTTCGTTTCGAAAGTAAGGTTTGTGAGCCCGTGAGTCTCTACAGACTTCGTGGCCGAAAAACCATGGGCGAAGCGAAGGTTTTTCGAACCCGGGTCGAAGCCTTTCTGCACATAAAGCGCGACAGGGCTTCATGCTAGGCCGCTACACTACCAGGGCATGCATGTCTTGCACGAGGTTATACGTCTCTCTAGCGGTCGTATTTTAGTGCTAGAAGAGAGTATGACGGGGGCGAAGACACGGCATAGATTCAAGGTTACCCGGATCTCTTTATAAGCCTTGTGGTTTTTTATCATACCTTCTGTAGTTTATTTAAGAAGTTTTATGATCCTCAAATCCTTGATTGCCAAGTCTTCTCAGCATAACTTTGATCTCACTAATCACGTTGCTCTGTGTTTTTTTGTCAGACATCCGTATAAATTTAATGAGCAAATCTTTAAGTTGTTCAGGTTTAAGAAATTTAACCTTATATCCATTGGTAATGAAGTAGAATCGATACGATTTATATTTGAGTTCTTTAAGTACGATGCTTCCGACGTGACAGAGGGCTTTTCCCTTTTTAGGGTTGTTTTCCAGGGTTAAGAGAAGTTTGAAAACGTTGACGGAATCTTCTTTGAATTGCTTGTCAATCTCTTGCTCTAGTTCAGGGGTGAGGATTACACGCGCCATTTCTTTTTAGCTCTCTCAAGAGCGTCTTTTACTTCGCTCGTGTTTTCCTCGCTAAATAGAATATCTTGCAGTTGCCGTTCTTTAGCGCTTTTATACAGGTTTAGAACGATTTCGTCGTAGGATTGAGCTTTGGAGCCAAATTCCTTGATCTTATCTCGTGTTTCTTTTGAGATGGAAATGGTGGTATTCATAACTGTTATAATAGTTATAAGTATATATAAAACTTATGGTTTTAAGAGGGAGTAGGAAGGAGATTCTGAAGCAGGCCCAGTGTTAAAAGAAAAGAATCCCCCCACCCGGACTTTCATCTTTTTATTTTGAACCGGGAACCTATCGGTGACGGCTGATCGTAAGTCATCTTTACTCAGATATACTGAGTACATCATACGATGTCTACAGCCGATCGCTCTACCGTTGAGCTATGGAGGGATCTAGGGCTTTTGAGTCGATAATTGTTTATAAAACTTTGCACCCTTTAAGAGGGCAAAGTTCAGAATGTAGTTCTGTAACGTTGGCTTTGAAAACGCCGAATTCAACGTAAACTTCTAGCTTTTTAGGGTTAAGAGTCTTATCTTTATTAAGAACGCAAGATCTCCTGGTATATGCTACTTGGAGCTCAGCCACTTTACAATGGGCATCGCAATAACTTCATTGCATTCCTTAAACGTACAACTCAAAAGCAGCGCACGCAGAGACATTTAGTGGAATGCTTAGGGGGCTATTCTCCTCAAACACAAAGAGCGTTAAGAGCGGGTGAGCAAGTTCAGTTTCTCAACATTGGTGCTGGTGCTGGTGAAGAATTTATCCCATCATTGGTCCATTGGAATCAAGCAGACGGAAAGAGAAATATTTTTTCAACCATTCAGGAGCCCAATTTAGGCGTAGCTGTATTATTCTTTTTTAATTATGTAACGGAAGGGTTGGGCATCGATCAAGTACGTTTGGTAAAAAGCGGAAAGGATTCATTTAGCCATGCAGAGCCAGAATCCGTTGATATGGCTCTAGCTTCTCACGTATTTTATTATCTAAATGATTGGGAAACTTCGATAAAGAATCTATATGCTGCCTTAGTGCCTGGAGGTGTGGCATGCATTCCTTTAACATCAGAAGTAGGCAATCTGTACAAATTAAGAAAAAGGTTTTTCCCAGAAATTCACGGGAAAGATCCTGAGTCTGGAGAAGATCTGAGTCGATTGCTCGATCGCTTAGGGATCCCCCATCAAGATTCCTTATTGACCTCAGAGGTACGATTAACTGAATTGCTAGAGAGTGACAGAAAAAAAGAGCAGGGGCTCGATGCATTGTATTCTTTCTTTTTAAGAGCGGATTTTAATTCCCTTCCAAAAAGTGTGCAAAGAAGAGTAAAACAGCATATGCAGTCCACTGCACAAGGAGAGGAATGGAGTTTAACAGATAGGATTATTTGGGTTCAAAAGCCTGGCGTCTATCAAGGGTTAAGAGAAACTCCAGAGAGGGCAAGAAAAACAAAGGTTCGATTAAAAGACCTCGTAGCTTTTTTAGAACCTGCCTTAGACGATACACTAGGAAAAGACCTAGAGTTTTTACCTCCCGGAATTCGCAGAGCTTATACCAATATCTTAGCGTTAGATTGTGCTCTTGGATATCCTCCAACGAAGCTTCTCATTATGAAAGAGGAAAATGCCGAATACACAGATGATTATTTTCATCAATTTAAATTTCGAGAGGGGCAGGATCCGCAGGATATTGTTTTGTTAGATTTTGATGACCCCTTAACTCGTGGCCAGATAGAGTTTTTTCGCAGTGAGGATAAGTTTGCAAAAGTAGAGCCTTACTTGTGTTGGTACGATCATCAACCTTATCTAGAAGATGTGATTGATGAACATTACAGAAGGTTACCCTCTCATGAGCGAGAGGGAGTTTCTTGCGTCGATTTCCACCGGTTGATTCTAGGCATCTATCGAGAATTGGATCATGGTCGTATTTGTTCGTATTACGGCTGGACAGTGTTGGATAGCTGGTCGAGATCCCTTTATATCAATAGGGAATCACTGCGTACCCCAAGAGATAGAACTCCCCTTTCAGAAGCAGTGTTCAGGGAGTTTAACGCTAGATCTCCTCTGCTTGTTCCCACAGCGCATTAAAATAATTCTGGAAGGAGACGGCTACTTCAGGATCTTCAATCAAAATCCCCAGAGGATCCTTCGAAAGCACGAGCATTCCAACTTTGCCACCATAAATATTAACAGCGAGAGGAGTGTCAAATTCTTTAGAGCTGATTCTTACTTGTGTTTTGGGCATGCGGATCAATTCCTTAGCTCGTTTGAGGTCTTTTTTATTCACAATGATTCGGTCAGGAATTCTAGCTTTGACTCGTTTTTGGTGGAATAGGGAAAGCGACTTCTGAATGATCGCTAGCTGTTTTCCGGTCGTACTAAGGACGCAGTTGGGTTTTCCAGTCTTCACAACATCTTCTAAGATGGTAACAAGGCCTTTCTTGCCTTCAAACACAGTCACGCGCTGTTTATTCTTGGCTATTTTTTGGGTGAGTAAGAGTTGAGGTAGGATACGTTGGAATTCTTTCTTTTTTTCTTCGAGTTCATGCTGTTCTTTTTCAATGAGTGCAAAGAAGTGTTGTGGATTGGTGGGAGTAAAGTACCTTCGATTGTTTTTGTTGATGTACCCAACAAGACCTTTTTTGAGGAGGCGTTCAATGCTGTCATAAACATTGCGTCGGTGGATGCCTGTTTCAACCGTAAGTTGTCCGGCTCTGCCAGAACCCAGCTCAAGCAATTTGGTGTAGATCTTGATTTCGTTAGGAGTAAGGCCGAAGGATCGAAGAATGTTATCCATGGATTGAGGTGTCACGTCTTAGTTCTTAAATATTATGGTGATTAACTATCACCACGAAAGTTATTATGCCATTCTAGCGTTTCTAAAGAGTATGGATGAATACGCGGCTCGAGTGGCTAAATCCGCCCTGAAGTTGGAAGCGATCAAGTTAAACCCAAGCAATCTGTTTGTCTGGGCTTCAGGCTTTCAGATGCCAATCTATAATGACAATCGCTTGTTCATGAGCTCCGTGCAAGATCGGGGTCTTGTTTTAGATGCCTTAGAAGACCTGATTCAAAAAAACAGGATTGAGTTTGAGGTCGTAGCCGGCACATCGACAGCAGGCATTCCTTGGGCTGCTTGGTTAGCTCATCGTAGAGACTTGCCCATGGTTTATATTCGGGATAAACCAAAGGATCATGGTTTACGGAATCAGATTGAAGGCATTGCAGCCGATAAGGGGTTGGAAGGAAGGAAAACTGTAGTGATTGAGGACTTAATTTCTACAGGAGGAAGTTCAGTAAAGGCTGTAGAAGCCGTGAGAGAAGCCGGCGGAAATTGTGTAGATTGTGTTTCCATTTTCAATTACGGGTTTGATGAGGCCGCATCTCGCTTTGGCGCCCTTGCTCCTCCGTGTCAGGTTTCTTCGGTTCTGGATTATAAGACCTTAGTTGGGGTGGCGATTCGGATAGGGGGTGTAAGACCGCAAGACGCCGAAGTCTTAAGAGAATGGGATGCCGATCCATTTGGCTTTGGTGAGAAACGAGGCTTCCCGAAGATAGAGCGAATTAAATCATAACAAACTAAAGAATAGATGTGGAGGAATAAACATGGTATCTTTCAAAGAGCAATGGTTGGAAGCAGTGGAACGTAAGAATTCTGTTTTATGTGTGGGATTGGATCCGGCTGATTTCGAAATGAATCGTCCGGGTGAAACCTTAAAAGAAGGAGAGAATAAATTGACGTGGACATTGAAGTTGGTGGAAGCCGTCGCTCCTTATTGTGCAGCGGTAAAGCCCAACACGCAGTATTGGAAGGGGCCTTTGGATCGCTTGTATATGGTAGAAGTAGCCAAGCTTGCAGATTCATTAGGTCTGGTGCTCATTGAAGATGCTAAGTTGGCAGATATTGGGGATACAAATGAATCGGGAATTTTCCATCCTTCTCGTCAAAAGATTGATGCTGTGACGCTAGCTCCCTATGCAGGCAACATGAAACAAGCAGCAGATCAATGTAAGAAATGGGGTGTTGGTGGGATTACGATGTGTTTGATGAGTAATCCTGAGTATAAACGGGAGAAAAATAAATTAGTTCCTGTTTCAGGAGAAGAAGATACCTACGATTCAACAGATATACTCCGTCTGGAGGACGTTCCTTACGTGCGTCAGTTTGTTCAGTTGGCGCATGATGCAGCGTTATATGGCATTGAAGGATTAGTAATTGGAGCACCGAGCAAAAACAATCACATCCAGGAAGAAGAAATTGCTCTAGCACGAAGATATGGAGGGGTTGAGCGCATGGTATTGCTGCCAGGCGTTGGCAAGCAAGGTGGCGAAGCAGGAGCCATATGGAAGCATTTCGATCCATCATATGTGGTGGTAAACGTCGGACGAACAGTCATGTTCCCAGAAGACCAAGACCAAGCCACTGCCGCAAGGCATTATCAAACGATGTTAAATGAGCTGCGTAGAGCAGCTTAGTTTTTTATTCCAAGCAGCATTTTTTGTATTTGCTTCCCGATCCGCAAGGGCAAGGGTCGTTTCGCCCAATTTTTGGCTCTGAGCGAACAGGGACAGTTAGATCTCTGGGTTGAGTTCGAAGCAATCGTTCAACAGCAGGGTCTATAAAAACAGATTGAGGAACCGGGTTAGAAGTAGGTTTAGTCCATCGAGGGAATCCTTCCAATCCTTGGTCTTTGAGCCATTGGGCGATGATTTCATCATCTGTGGCGGGGTGGCGGAATACATCGCTTGCGCGATCAAGTAAATCCAGCATGGAGATTTTTTTCTGGGTGTTTCGAGAGTAAACTTCTAGGACAAGTTCTTTTATAATTACACTGATGGGTGCAAGGCGAATGGGGTCAAGCCCAAAGAGGGTGGAAGAAATGTAATCAAAGTTTTCGCAGGGTTTGAGTAGGTCGATCATACGGTTGATGATATTTTCTCCTGTGTTAGTTTCTAGATGTACCATGGTTGTCCAGTCCATGATATAGGCTTTCCCATTGACCACATACAGATTAGATAAGTGGGGTTGGAGATGCGCTCTGCGATGTTCATGTAAGTCACGAAGGCCTAGGATGAGAGGAGCGATTTTAACGGACATAAGATAATAATTAGCCATAAATGCTGTAGCATAATTGATTCCTCCTTCAGAAGATAAGGTTCCTACGGCTTGAGATAATTGATCATGCATTTCTTCAAAAGCTCTGGGCTTCTCAAGGCTTGGAACAGGTAAGACCAAGAATCCAAAAGGGCCTTCTTTATTGCCCATCTGAGGATATCTTCCGTAGGCTTCTACGTGAGGAACTACCATGTCTTCAAGATCCAAACTGGATACATCTGCAGTATTTTCAACTGTTGCTTGAAGTTCAGAGGCAACGAATGTGCCCAGAGCGCGATACTTGGGGCGGGTGGTTTCAATGGCAAATCCGCGAGCGCGGCTGGTGGACATAATCGTGCCGGATACGAGGTCTAAAAAATTTTCATGATTCGGGGGTTGAAAAGGATGATCGGCAATAAGGCCAAGGGGACCTTGAAATTGGATGGGTTTATATCCAATCCCCAGTACTTGAAGGGCTTCAAGAGAGATTCCTTTTTTTGTAATGGGTTGGTCTCGAGAGATGAGTAGGGATCTTCCTCCTTCAAATCGAACGGGGGTTTGGTTAGGATTCACTTCCCAGCTGCTCAGGGCAAGGATGCGTTCAATCTCAGAAGAGGTTAGCGTGGAAGTCAGGGGTACTTCAAGGCGCACTTCATAGCGTCCTTTCGTATAAGGATAAATTTGAACATCTTTTAGGAAAGGATTTAAAGACATACATCTTGGGTCGAAGCGGTATTTAAATACATTAGACTTTATTCCTTTCTTTTACTAAACACATGTACCGGGTTAGAATATGTTTTCTTCTCACGGCCTTTTTTCGTCTCGTACTTGATCTTGGTGGGGGGTAGGTGAATTCCTCCATACAATCTTAACTTACTCTTAATATGGTAAGTAATAAGGCGTTCTTCATAGGGATCCAATGAATCAATCTCCCAAATGATTAATGTATCTTTTTTCTCGGTGGTCATGGTTTTGTGCGGTGGCAATACTCCAGTCTGATTCTTGGTAAGATGGGCCATGGAGGGGATTTTGTCAATCACGCGTAGGTGGTGGAATGTTTTGCCGGTACGATTTACCACCAAGAGGCGAACTTTGAATTGGCTGCTCTCATCTTGCGCTTCATGTTTTGATAAGGATTCTCTTCCGAACTCAGTACGCCAGTGTTGTTGGTCTTGGGGAATCGCTTCTTTATGAGCGATAAGGGGGTTTCGAAAGAAGTAGTAAGCCAGAGTACTTAGAACAATTAGGATAGCAAGGTAGAGTAGGGGGCGGTAGTTTTGTTGAAGGGTAATGGTGAGTGTTTCTTCAGGCAAGAGGGTGTGTCGCCACTGCCAATTTCCATGAGCAGATAAAGGTGTAGGTTGTGAAGTGATGAACATCTTTAAGTAAAACGGATAGTGCAGGGTTTTGATGTAAATGTGGGGGGCATTGCCTTGATTCTGAAGAGTGAAGGTTTGTTCGGTTTTGAGAAAGCCCTTGCTCAAGGAAAACTGTTCATGAATGGAGTCATAGGTGCTGATATGGTAGAGTTTTTTGTTTTCAGCGATGGTTTGGTTTTGGTAGTTGAGTCGTGCAATAACAAAATGGGTGTCGGGTTTTTGTTTGGGGTTGAGTTGAAAAGTGTAGTGGATAGGTTTTACCTCATCAGGTAGAAGGGCAATGTTTTCTTCTTTGTAAAAGAGTTCACCGCTTACTTCAATGCGTAAGTTAGAATAATTCAGGGGGTTTTGGTTGCGTAGAGTCAGGTAGATGGAGAGAGGCTTGCGAGGATCTTGTTCTTGGGGGACATCCAGGCCTAAATTAATTTGGGGTTCGTACAGTCCTCCTTGGGTGGAGGGAAGAAGGTTGATGAGAAGTTTTTCTTTTTGGCTTTCATGGCTTTGTTGGGATTGAATGGTTAGAAGCAGGCGTTGGCTTCCAAGAGGAGCTCCACTGCGGGGTTGAAAAAGAAGGGTGGTGTGAAAGGTGGATTTGGGGGGTATTTGGGTAAAGGGGGGGTCTGCTGTAAGAATCCAATCCGAGCTAAGCGTGGTGAAGGTATAAGTGTCTTCTT
>ERZ1292623.1255-Hain-H51-01um-R1-1255-length-24824-cov-6_pt1 | contig 24824 bp, 24 predicted proteins | sample MGYA00564398_ERZ1292623 | MGnify/ENA primary metagenome ERZ1292623 (study PRJEB36523, sample SAMEA6512633) | groundwater metagenome | collected 2019-01-07 | study: AquaDiva: Metagenomics assemblies of 32 groundwater samples | reverse complement strand
GCGGAGGGTAAGAGATTCGAACTCTTGATGCCATTTCTGACATACATCCTTTCCAGGGATGCGCACTAGACCACTATGCGAACCCTCCTATTGAGATTATTTCTTCTTCAATATCTTATCATCTTATCCACCATCTCTATTTCCTCATCAATACCAGCAATAATATCAAGTTTTTTTGCTTCAGCTAGAGTCGCCCATTTGTATTCTGTAGCATCTTCATCTAATTTCACTATACCAGAAACATATGGATCGTAGAAACTTAGACATAAGACTGGGATACCATACGATGTAAATCTTTATCTGTTATTTTATCTATTGCTTCTTTATTTGATTGCTTCATATTACTTTATATTATAATAAATATTTAATACCCACCCCCACCCCCACCACCCCCAGATCCCCCACCACCAAATCCACCGAAACCTCCTCCGAATCCTCCATGTCCTCCACCGAAACTTCCACCACCTATCCACCATGGTGGATTTTTCCCACTAGCTTTACTTTTTGCATAAGCATTGGAAACAATGAAATCAAAAATTAAACCAATAATAGTTAAGACTATAGTCCAAATAATTCCAATAAATAAAAATCCATAAATAAAGCCGATTACAATACCAGAAATTCCACCAAGAACCCCTCCGAGCCACCAAGATTTGGTCTTACCGAGTATTGATACAAGCCACATAAATATTATTATGCCAAAGAAAAACCAATTTTCATTAAAACCACCATCATTTGATGTTTCTGGTATTGCTTCGGCTTCACCACGAAGGGTTGCTATTATAGCTTTTATGGCCTCTCTATAACCATCGGCATATTTTCCTTGCTTAAAAGCTGGTGATAAAATATTTCTATAAACCGATGAAGCTTTCGCATCTGTTATATAAGGTTCAAGTCCATAACCGACTTCAATCCAAATCTGTCTTTCATTTGGCGCATGAAGAATGAGAAGTCCATTGTCTTTTTCTTTCTTTCCAATTCCCCATTCCTCAAAAAGTTTGACGGCATAACTATTTACTGTTTCATCTCCAAGACTTGATATAGTGACTATGGCTATTTCATTTTCGGTTTCTTTTTTGAAATCAGAAAGTGTTGTTTCTAATTCTATCTTTTCAGCAGAAGAAAGAATTCCTGCAAAATCATTTATAAAACCCTGTGGTTTTCCAGGGCTTGTATATGCACGAACAATAAACACATTAAAGAATAATGCTAAGGAAAAAGATAATATTGCGAGAATAGATACTCGCTTCATAGTTTTAGAATTGTACCTTTGGAGCCTTTTCTGCACCGACTTCTGCATTGAAATAATCCCTTTGGGCAAAACCAGTGATGGAAGCTATAATAGAGCTTGGAAATCTCATGACTTTAAGGTTATATGATTTGACGGTATTATTGAATCTCATTCTTTCTACACTTATACGATTCTCTGAACCTTCAAGCTGTGACATGAGAGTCTGAACTGTTTCAGATGATTTTAATTGAGGATAGTTTTCTACTACAGCAAGTAATCGTCCTAAAGCACTTTCTACTTCTCCAGCTGCACGAGCTTTTTCGCTTATAGAACTAGCTCCAGAATACTTAGTACGAGCATCGGCAATAGCGGTAAATACAGATTGTTCTTGTTTCATTATCCCCTTTACTGATTCCACAAGATTTGGAATAAGATCGAAGCGCCTTTGATAATCCACTTCGACTTGTTTCCACTGTGTATCTGCACTTACACTAAGAGTTATAAGACTGTTATAAGTAGAAAAACCATACAAAACTATTAAAACTAAAACTATTACTATACCAATGAGTATTTTCTTCATATATTTTTATTATTTTTTCTTAGGAGTAGAAGATGCTGGGGATGCCTTGGATTCATCCATTCCAGCAGGACCAATAACGAAAGCGAATGACTTTACCAAATCCTTGAACTGTGTATCTGTTGATTCAATAATTGCCTTATTATTTGCATTGACTTGCTGTACTTCTCCTCCAGAAAATCCTTTACTTGAAGGGTTTAAGCTAATTGATGAGAATGAGAATACATAACATACTGTGCCTTTCTGAAGTGTATACATTCTATCGAAATAATTTTTACCTTGAACACTATTTGACATAGAAATCATATTGGCAGGTAGAACAGCGATTTTTGTGATAACTCTTTCTTTTATTGTCGTTACCGGAGGGAATGAACATTTTCCAGATATTATTGCTATCTTTGATTCTAGCTTATTTATTGAATTCTTACTTGAAGTATCTACAGGGGTAACGAATGTAACACTGTATGGAGACTCTTCTACTTTCCATAGTGAAGGATACTTCACAGTGAATCCTAATTCGCCATTCTTATATTCAGAAACCTTATCAGAAACCTTCGTCTTTTCACTTATTGGTACGAATGGCTCATTTGAAGGAGCTACTGTAGTGGGAGGATTTTGTTCTTCCACTTGTGGGGCAACTACTGTTTTACTATTAAATTTCCAAATAATAATACCAACAATAACGAGCACAATTAACAAAATTAATGGTTTTTTCATGATATTTGCATTATAACAGATTTTAATAATCCATACCAGTAGAAGCTGTGGAAGATAATTTCTCTTCCTTTAACTCTTCTGCTATGGCTACTTCTGTGGTAAGAAGTATTGCTGATGCTGAACATGCATTCTCTACTCCAAGACGTGCCACTTTCAATGGATCGACAATACCTGAAGCTATCATATCTACTACTATTATATCTGCCAATGCATCATATCCGGTATTTCCCTTTCCATTTTTCACTTTTTCAACAATTACTGATCCATCATCCTTTCCAGCATTCACGGCTATTTGTTTCAATGGAGCTTCTAGAGCCTTCAAGACTATTTGATAACCCAATTCAAATTCCTTTGATGATTGTTTTTTATTTGAAAGACTTTCGTGGACTTTCTGTGCAGCTTTTATAAAGGCGACACCACCTCCAGCGACTATTCCTTCATCTATTGCAGCCTTTGTGGCATTTACAGCATCCTCAATCTTCAATTTCAAATATTTCATTTCTGTTTCTGTAGCAGCTCCTACGCGTATGACTGCCACTCCACCGGAAAGTTTGGCTATTCTTTCATCAAGCTTTTCTATTTCAAACTTTGAATCTGTATCCTCTTTCTGCTTCTTTATTTGAGCAATTCTGTTTTCTATATCGGATTTCTTACCTTTTCCGCCGACAATCACAGTATTATCTTTCTTTGAAATGACTTTTCTAGCCTTACCGAGCATAGCTATATCAGCATTTTCAAATTTAATTCCGACATCTTCTGAAATCACTTTAGCTCCGACCGTCACAGCAATATCCTCTAGCATTTCCTTTTTCTTATCACCATATCCGGGTGCTTTTATGGCAAGGACATTGAAGCCACCACGGAGTTTATTTACTACAAATGTAGCTAAAGCTTCACCATCCACATCTTCAGCAATAATGACAAGTTCCTTCTTACCTGTTTGTGCAAGCTTTTCTAGAAGTGGTAAAACTTCCTTTATGGATGATATTTTCTTATCGGTAATAAGTATTGCAGGATCTTCATATTCTGCTTCCATTCTTTCGGCATTAGTTATCATATATGGAGAAATATAACCCTTATCAAATTCAATTCCCTTTACAACCTCTGATTCCAAGCCCACAGTCTGCGACTCTTCCACAGTCACTACACCATCTTTCCCCACCTTTTTAATAGTGTCCGCAATAATTGTTCCAAGCTCCATAGATTCAGCTGAAATATTTGCAACTTGTCTAATCTCTTCGTCAGTCTTTATTGGTTTTGAAATAGATTTCAAAGCCAATACTATATCCTTTGATGCAGCCTCAATACCAAATCTCACCCCCATGGCATTTACACCCATTGTGGTATGTTTCATTCCTTCAGAGATAATAGCTTGCATAAGAACTACAGAGGTGGTCGTACCGTCTCCGGCAAGATCATTTGTTCTTGTTGCTACTTCTTTTATGATCTCTGCACCCATATTTTCTATTTTATCCTTAAGAACAATCTCCTTTGCAATAGATACACCGTCATTTGTAATAGTCGGTGTTCCATATCCTTTATCAAGTACGACATTTCTACCTCTAGGACCCAGAGTAATCTTCACTGCATCGGCTACAGTATCTACACCTTTTTTAAGTGATTTTCTGGCCTCTTCATTGTATAAAATTCTTTTTGACATAGTTCGGTTATTTTATTATTGCTAAAATTTCACTCTCTTTTACAATATAATATTCTTCTCCATCAACCTTTATTTTATCTCCCCATTGGAAAAGAACTTTATCACCCATCTTTACTGAAATAGGGATAAGTTTTCCTTCTTCATAATGACCATCTCCGATAGCCATCACTTCTCCTTTTTTACTTCCTTTATCATCATCTACAGTTATTGGAATAATGATGCCGGAAGCAGTTTTCTTCTCTTTACTCTCTTTATCTTCCTTTATAAGCACTCTTTCATGGAGTGGTTTTACCTTTTTTGAAATATCTATGTTTTTTGACATATTTTTATAATTAAGTGCTAATAATCAAGTAAACGTATTATATACAAATGATTTAAAGAAACAACTTGCATCATATTTTATCCTATGCTATAGTATTGGGGATGAAGATTATTGCCTCCATACTTCCGTACATACAGATTGTACTCGCAGTTATACTTTTAACTGCAATACTCCTACAAAGAACCGGTGCACAAATCGGCGGAGCCTTTGGTGGTAGCGATAATTTCAGTTCAGCGTTCCACACTAGACGTGGTTTCGAAAGAACTCTCTTCATTATGACAATCATAGTTGCTATACTTTTTGCAATTTCAGCACTTATTACTCTTATTTAAATCTAATCAAATAGCGCATATAGTATTTATCATTTGACATTCTCGCGCGCATACTATCGTGAACGATATACCACAATCAAATCCTAAAAAAGAATTTCATATAAAAGGAGGAGAAAAAATCCTCAGTATATTGCATTCTTTTTCTGCAACAGAAAAAGTTATTTTCTCATTTCTGATATTAATTGCATTGGTAAGTGCCCTTATCATGGCTTGGGAAGTGAATCGTATGTTTCTAGTCCCTATTCCCGCGCACGGTGGCTCTCTTACAGAAGGTATAGTCGGTCTACCACGCTCTATAAATCCCGTCTTGGCTTTTTCTGATGCCGATCGTGATCTTTCAACACTTATATATTCAGGTTTGATGAAATACAATCATGGAGTTCTCGTAAATGATTTAGCAGAAAAATATTCAATATCAGAAGATGGTCTTGTATATACATTCATATTGAAGGATAATATATATTTTCATGATGGGAAACCTCTTACTACAGATGATATAGAATTTACAATACAGAAAATACAAGATAGTGTTCTTAAAAGCCCTAAGAGAGCAGATTGGGCCAATGTGATAATAAAAAAGATTAGTCCTTCTGAAATACAATTCATATTGAAACAACCATATTCTCCATTTCTTTCCAATACTACTATAGGTATATTACCAAAGCATATTTGGAAAAATGTCGATGCTGATCAATTTATCTTCAGCCAATACAATATAGAACCCATCGGCTCTGGACCATATAAATTGAAAGATATAAAAAGAGATGCTGGTGGAATCCCTCAATCATATGATTTAGTATCATTTAATAAATATTATGATAATGAAGCATATATCTCATCATTTACAATATTTTTCTATCCAAATGAAAAAGATTTGATAGAGGCCTTTAATAACGGTAAGGTAGAAAGCATAGCTAGTATTTCTCCACCTGAAGCAGTAAAGATAGCATCAAGTACCAATGCAAGAATTTTAGACACTCCACTTCCTCGTATTTTCGGTGTTTTCTTCAATCAGAATAATGCACCAGTACTTGCGAATAAAGAAGTGCGACAAGCCTTAAATATGTCTATAGATAAAAAGAAGATTGTTGAGAAAGTGCTTCTTGGATACGGAATAAGTATGGATAGCCCTATACCAATAGGTATAATAGAAAATGCTACCTCGACTCCGTCAAATAAAGATAGAGCTAAGGAATTGCTCGCAAAGTCTGGTTGGCTTATAAACAAAGACGGAATATTGGAAAAGAAAGATAAGAAATCGACTCAAATTTTAGAATTTTCAATAACTACAGCTGATTCTCCTGATCTTAAGCAAGTAGCAGAGATAGTAAAATCTGAATGGGAAAGTATAGGAGCAAAAGTTGCAATAAAAATCTTTGAATACGGAGACCTTTCACAAAATATAATAAAAACTAGAAAATATGATTCTTTACTTTTCGGAGAATTTATAGGTAAAGATCTTGATCTATATGCATTCTGGCATTCTTCTCAGAGAAATTCTCCTGGATTAAATGTATCAATGTATGTAAATAGTAAAGCCGATAAACTTCTTGAAGATGCTCGCGCCGCATCAGATGAAAATACAAAGAAAAATATATATGAATCATTTAATAAAATTATTCAAGATGAAGTCCCCGCAGTTTTCCTTTATTCACCAGAATATATGTATATAGTTCCGAAAAAAGTTCAGGGCTTTCAATTTGGACCGATTTCCACTCCATCAGATCGTTTCTATAATCTCAATAAATGGTATATAGCGACTGATAATGTCTGGCAAATATTTGTAAATAATAAATAAAAGTAAAAACTAATTAATAAATAAAATGAATAATGAAATAAAAACGATAAAACCAAGAACTCGTACGGCGATAGCCAGAGGTTCTGGTACAGTAATGCGTAAATATGGTCCACGCGTATATGGACGTTCTAGTAAATCACCAGACGCTACTCAGATGCATAAAAAAGTAGAGGATATTGTTCCAGTACTTAAGCCAGATTGTATTCGTATTATTCCACTCGGTGGAGTAGAAGAAATAGGGAAAAATATGACTATGATCGAGTATGGTAACGATATTATTGTTATTGATATTGGCTTTCAATTTAAAGATGAAAATACTCCGGGTATTGATTATATTCTCCCAAATACGAAATATCTAGAAGAAAGAAAGGATAAAGTACGCGCAGTTATTATCACTCATGGACATCTTGATCATATAGGTGGAATTCCCTACATTATGCCAAGAATTGGAAATCCTCCTATTTATACTCGTATGCTTACATCTGTGATTATAAAGAAGCGCCAAGAAGAGTTTCCACATATTGCACCTCTTGATATGAAAATTGTAGAAAAAGATGAAACCATAAAGATCGGTGTATTGAAAATAAAGTTCTTTGCTGTGACTCATACTATTCCAGACGCTATGGGTGTGATCATACAGACTCCATTGGGCTCAATAGTCCATACTGGAGACCTCAAACTAGATCATGTAAACGGTATTCCTACAGAAGAGGAAGAAGAGGAATATGATAGAGCTTTCAAAAATGAGAGAGTTCTTTTACTCATGGCTGATTCTACAAATGTGGAGAATCCCGGCTTTTCTATTCCTGAAAAAGCTGTTCATAAGAATATTGAGGAAATTATAAAGAATGCAAAGGGTCGCCTTATTATCGCTACTTTCGCTTCCCTGCTTGAAAGAATGTTGAAAATTATTGAATTCGCAGAAAAATATGGAAAGAAGGTAGTCGTCGAAGGCCGAAGTATGAAAACTAATATTGAAATATGTAGAAATCTAGGTCTTCTTAAACCGAAAAAAGATACTCTTATTACAGTAGAACAAATAGATAATTATCCACCAGAAAGGATAATAGTTCTTGCTACAGGTGCACAAGGAGATGAATTTGCCGCAATGATGCGTATATCAAATAAAACTCATAAAAATATAAAGATAACAAAACGCGATACTATTCTTCTTTCTTCATCCATAATTCCTGGAAATGAGCGCGCTGTGCAGAAGCTGAAGGATAATCTTTCAAGACAAGGGGCAAATATAATCCATTATCGTATCGCCGATGTGCATTCATCTGGACATGCGAATCGTGATGAAACAGCTTGGATTCATAGGAAAATTCATCCTAAGTTTTTCATTCCTGTTCATGGATATCATTATATGCTTCGAGTCCATGGTGAAATAGCCAAGGATACAAATGGTCTCACCGATGATCAAATAGTCATTCCTGATAATGGATCGATAATAGAAATACAAAATGGTGGTGATAAGATAGTAAGAATAAAAGAGAAAGCTCCTTCAGGTATAGTGATGGTTGACGGTTTCTCTATTGGAGATATTCAAGATGTAGTCATCCGCGATCGTCAAATGCTTGCTCAAGATGGTATATTCATTATCTTTGCCATTATAGATATACAAACAGGAAAATTGAAGAAATCCCCGGATATTATTTCCCGTGGCTTCGTCTATCTTCGAGAATCACAGGAGTTGCTTCACCACGCGCGCATTATCATCAGGAACACGGTAGAGGAATCCATGAGAGGTATGAATCCTGTAAATGTGGATTATATAAAGTCTAATATTTCAGATAATATCAGTAGATTCCTGATGCAAAAGACTGCTAAGAGGCCAATTGTGATTCCGGTTTTATTGACGATTTAAAGAATACGGAAATCTCATATCTCCCATTCATGTTATAATAACCCCAATATGAAACATCATCCCCGTGTGAAGAGCTCTGTGGCACTTTATACTATTAGTGCTATAGGTTTTATTGTAAGCTTGCATGCTGCTATTCCGAGTTATTTTAATTCTAGTTTTCTAGCTTCTATTAGCAGTGAAAAGGCGGTTAGTATTATATATCTAATAGTCTCTTTCATTACTATACTTGGACTTCTAGCTATGAATAATATTGTCAGGAAGATAGGAAATTTAAGAACTGCTCTTCTTCTTATTATTATTCAGATTGCTGTATTTTATGGTTTAATCAGTTCTTATTCTCCTAGAATAATGATCGTTTTACTTATTCTCGGTATGTGTATTGTAAGCCTTATTTCCTTTACTCTTGATATATTCTTACAAAAAAATACTGATATGGGACATACTGGGGGTATTCGAGGGCTTTATATGACTGTAAACAATTTCGCATGGGTTCTAAGTCCTCTCATTGGTGGTATGCTCATCTTAGGTAATAACTATAAAGGAGTTTATATTGCTGGCTTTGTTCTTCTTTTACCTATGCTTTATCTCGTTTACAAGAATTTCAATAATTTTAAAGATTCTCATTATTTACAGATTTCTTTTATAAATACATTTATAGAAATATTAAAAGATAGGGATATTAGTAAAATCTTTATAATAAATATCTCTCTTCAGACTTTCTATGCTTGGATGGTCGTCTATACTCCTATTTATTTGCATAATGTTATAGGTTTTAATTGGACTGAAATAAGTATAATATTCACTATAATGCTTCTTCCATTTGTCTTTATAGAATTTCCTCTTGGAAAGCTTGCTGATAAGAAATGGGGGGAGAAGGAAATGCTGACTATTGGGTTTATTATTATGGGAATTTCTACAGGTTCCCTATTTCTATTTCCAGAAAAAAGCCTATTGATATGGACCATTATGCTTTTCATCACTCGTGTCGGAGCCGCTATAGCTGAAGTTATGATAGAAACATATTTCTTCAAAAAAGTAGATGATAAAAATCCAGAAATACTTGGAATGTTTCGAATCACTCGACCTATTTCATATTTTATAGCTCCAATAATTACAATAGTAGGACTCACCTATATTACCAATCCCTATCTATTTTTAATTCTGGGAATATTATGTTTATTGACTCTTTATCCGATTTTAACTATAAAAGACACCAATTAGAAAATGGACCTAACATATGTAGCATATGTAGGTCTGTTTTCTTTTTCCCAGATCACCATTTCACTTATTTAACCTGAACTGGTGGAACTGGTGTCGTTGGAGGAACCTCTGGTGCTGGCTTCGGCTTCTTTGCCATGATGATTTTTGCTCAGGTTGATTAGCTCCTGTGCGATGTATATTATATCCCTCATTCAAGACCTTTTTTCTTTCTGTCATTTAGTTGACAAAGAGTCAAAAGGTTGGGTGGTAAAGCTAGAAAACAACGTACTTTTACGGCATGGTATAATAACATCAAAAATTAGATAATAATTTGTATTCTCTGGCTAGGGAAACTGACTATCCTCACTATTTGTCTTACTTATAAACATACCAATATATCTTATAAAAAGTATTATAAGCGTAGTCCAGAAAACTCCAAGAGCAATACCAGCCACTACATCTGAAAACCAATGCACGCCTAGATAAATCCTACTGAAACCTACTAAAATAATATCCAAAATCGAAAGGGTAATGAAAATTTCTCTCCAAATAAGATTCTTAATTTTTCTGGAGAAAGTATAGATAATTAGAGTAAAAAAGATAGTTACAGCGACAGTATGACTACTGGGGAAACTATATCCAGTTTCAATAATCCATGCATCAAGAGGACGAGCTCTCATTACTATATTTTTTATAAAGGTATTTATTATAAGACCACCGGATATAGAAAGGAACGATATTGTCGCATATTTCCATTGTTTTTTTATTAAAAAATAAATAATTCCGATAAGGGCAATAACAGATAAAACTGAAGGGCTGAAAATATCACTTATAATATTCATAAATGAAAGCCAATATGAAGTAATATGAGATGAAAAGAAAATATTTATCCAAATATCAAGTGTAGCCATAAAAACCTTATCACTCAATGCATCCTGAATAGTTTTGAAGAATATATACAATCCAAAAATATTACATATTAAAGCGATAAGCTCATATTTTTCAAATATACGGAATTGCTTATTTATAAATCTATAACCCCAGATAATCAATACACCGATTATAATAGCTATAAGTGTAAACCTTCCTATATATAGAGCCGCTATATGATAACTTGCACCAAATACATATCCTATAGCGATAGACCCTATGGCCCAAATTAAAACTCCAATAATATCGAAAAACCAAAAACTTCTCATATGCACATCGCTAGCACCAACTATGAAAGGAGCTAGTGGGCGCGTGAAAGGATTGAATCTCCCTAGAATAATCGCCTTTCCTGTATGATTATTCACAATTTTCTTTGCTTTTTCTATATGTTCATCTTTTAAAAAAACATATTTGCCAAATCTTTTAAGAAATACGAAACCATATTTTTTACCGATAAAATAACCGATAATATCTCCGATCAATGCTCCAGAAATGACTAAAAATAAGACTGCGGGAAGATTTAAAATGCCGAGTTTTGATAGAAATCCAGAAAGAATAACAGTGGTATGTCCAGGTACAAGAGAACCAATAATAGGAATACCTTCTAGAATAGTAATAATGAAAAGAGTAGCATAACCACCATGTTCAATAATTATCTGTAGATTATCGATAATAGGGGTAAGAAAATGTGACATATTGGAATATATAGATTATTATACCACAAATGCGATAAAATCCTGATAAAATTTTCATTGAAGATTTACACAGGAAATATTCGTATTTTATTGAATACTCATCTATAATCAAATTATGAAAATCCTCGTCATCGAAGACGATAAAGAAACGGCAGATTTTCTACAAGCAGGACTTGAAGCTGATTCTTTCACTGTTGATATAGCTTCTGATGGAGTTCAAGGATCATATTTAGCCAGAACTACAGCCTATGATGTGATAATCTTGGATTATTCATTACCAGGGAAAAATGGTATGACTGTTTGTGAAGAAATACGGGCTTCAGGATCCGAATCGCATATTATTTTCTTGACTGTGAACAATTTCACCAGACATAAAATATCTGCCTTAGAAAAAGGTGCAGATGATTATATGACTAAACCCTTTTCATTTGATGAGCTCAAGGCACGGATCAGGGCTCTTATGCGCCGTCCGAGGAAGATCGAGAGTCCTGTCTTAATGGTCGATAATCTAGTACTCAATACAGAAAAACAAGTCGCCCATAGAGATTGTGAGCCAGTATATTTGACTCGTAAAGAATATATCTTACTCGAATATCTTATGAAAAACCGTGGCACTGTGCTTTCTCGAGGAATGATAATGGAACATGTCTGGAACGCTGAAAGTGATCCATTCTCAAATACTGTTGAAGCACATATTCTTAATTTAAGAAAAAAGATAAATTCTGGAGATAAAAGAGATTTGATAAGGAATATACCAGGGAGAGGATATATTATAGATTTATAATTATTATATATCAAACTATTTTTTCTTACTCTGCACATCTCTAGATGCTTTCCTATATAGACAATAATCACAATCAGGCGAAGGCTTCGGCACTGTATCATTCATTAAACATTTCTTTATATCTTGCAATGTTCCTTCTATCCAAGAACCATTTCCAGTATATGGTATAAGGTCTATATCAAATTCAAGCTTTCCATCAAAGGCTGCCCTATCAGTCTTTCCGTTACAATAGACGAAATATCCAGTATCAGAAACCTTAAATCCATTCTGTCGGAAAAGCCATTGGTATATTTCCATTTGCCTTTTATAGCCTATTTGCCATTCTTTATCCAAAGATACTTTTTCTTCTTTACTCGTCGACTTATAGTCCACAACTATTAGTTCCTTATCTTTATTAATCCAAATATCATCGATAGCACCTGTTATAATAAGATCTGTCGGCTTATGAATATATCTAATACCTTTGAAATTTTCTCGCCAAATATTTAAATCTTCATGTTCATAAGGAATAATATCCTTAAGACCATAAGCATGCATAAGAGGGTGTGGTTCTTTATTGGCACGATGAATATTGAATTCTTTTTTGAGTAAAGTATCCACAGCAGAGTTTAAGGCAAAAGGAAAACCGGGCGGACGCCCGACACCCAAACGACAATCCAAATAGAAGCAAAGCGGACAATTCATGAATAAGTCTATTTTACTTCTACTTACTTTAAACGGTTCATTGCTTTCAATATTGAAAAGTCCCCTTGTTTTTCTTGATTTGTAATATTCTGACATATTTTATCTCTTCTCTTCTACAGTCACCTTTATTATAGATATATCTTCAAGTGGTTTATCACTTCCATCTACCTTTGAATTTGCTATTTTATCTACAGTCTCAAGACCAGAAACTACCTTACCAAAAATGGTGTAATTATGAGGAAGCATCATATCTTTATGCATTATGAAGAATTGACTGCCATTTGTATTGGGGCCTGCATTGGCCATAGCCACCGTCCCACGTTTATAGCCCGTTTTATATGATATTGTTCCTGGATCAAGCTCATCGGCAAATGTATATCCAGGACCTCCACGACCAGTCCCTGTCGGATCTCCTCCTTGTATCATGAAGTCTTTTTTAACCCTGTGGAAAATAACACCATTATAGAAATTTTTTTCTGCAAGTGTAATGAAATTCTGTACTGTTTTCGGTGCATCCATATCATAAGTTTCGAAGACTATAGTGCCCTTATTTGTTTCAATAGTGATAGTATGCATAAGATTTTTTATTGAGGTTATTGTTAAAGTCGATGTAGCTTCTGTTTTAGGTGTCTCTTCTATAGGGGTTATTGCCTCTTTTGGTGTATTCGGCCAAATATAATAAATTCCAAATATTATTACTAAAATGATTATAATTGATATTATTTTATTCATAATTATAGATTATATATTTCTTTTACTTTTTTTACCACTAGATCTATCGCTTCAAGAATAGCGATATTTTTCATATGAGCCCCAGAAGCAGCTTTATGACCTCCTCCGCCTATAGCTACGGCTATTTTTGAAACATCGAATTTTATAGAATCTTTACTTCTGAAACCGACTTTAATTACATTTGGTTTTGTCTCTGTAAGACAAACTGAAATATCAAAATTCTTTACAGTTCTAAGAATTGTCAAAATTTCTGAAGGTGAGCAATCTTCTGGATTTATTTTATTTTCTAAAAATTGTTCATAGGTAATAGAAGCTATGGCAAATCTATCAGAAAAATATGTTTTCAAAGAAGCCAATACTAGACTTAGAAAAATCAAATCTTCTTTAGTCTTGCTATTTTCCATAATCGAAATAGTCTGAGTAAATTCTGGAGCAATGGATACAAGTTCTCCAACTATTTTAAATGTTTCAGGGGTCGTAAGTGGATATTTAAGCCCTCCTGTATCTGTATATATTCCCATAAAAAGATTTAGAGCAATATCATGATTGATCTCTATATTCATTTCCTTAAAAAGATGGAAAAGTATTTGAGATGTCGCTGGATATGTACTTTCTATACAATTTATCTTTCCATAACCCTTATTACTCACATGATGATCTATAACAATAGTCATAAGAGAATCTGGAAAAATCACTTCTCTGTCTTTGGAAATCATATCCTTGCTACCACTATCAAGAATAATGAAAAGATCAAAATCATTTATATCAATTTCAAAAAATTTTTTATTTACAATAGTCTCAATTCCAGGAAAAACAAAGGCTTCTGGTATATCACTATCTCCTTTTATTAAAGTCACTTTTCTGCCTAGTTGCTCTATGGCAAATTTCATAGCCAAAGCAGATCCTACACTATCTGGATCAGGAGATGGATGACAATGAAGAAGTATATGCTTGGCTTTCTTTATTTCAGCTAGTATTAAAGGGGCTTTCTCATGTATTGTCTTTGTCATATAGACATTGTATCAGAATAGCTTATTCCACGAAAGTTAGAGCTTTTCCCTTTTTATTTGCCCTTCCTGTTCTTCCTATTCTATGGACATAATCATTATAAGTCGCTGGAATATCGAAGTTTATAACATGGCTGACATCTGGAATATCAAGCCCTCGAGCCGCGACATCTGTGGCTACTAGTATTTGTATTTGATTTTCTTTAAAACCTTTTAATGCCCTTTGTCTTTGTGAATGATTTTTATTCCCATGAATTGATTCAGCCTTAAATCCTTTATCTATAAGTGCTTTTGAGAGCTTTTCCACACCATGCTTTGTTCTACCGAAAATAAGGACTTTACTGAATCCCTCTCTAGCAAGTAATTCCCGGAGTACATCTATTTTATTCAAACCCCTTGCCACGCGTACTATATCTTGTTCGACATTTTTCGCTGTATCTCTAGTCTTCACAGAAATTCTTACAGGCTCATGAAGGAATTCACCTATTAATCTTTCAATTTCAGGAGAAAGCGTGGCAGAAAAGAAAAGAGTATGTCTAGGTTTTGGCATTCCGGCCATAAGAAAACGCATATCATTTATAAATCCCATATCAAGCATTCTATCAGCTTCATCTAGAACTACAGTTCCAAATTGATTGAGGAAAATAGCTTTTCTTTCTATAAGATCCTTAAGACGTCCGGGAGTACCTATAATAAATTCATTTGAATAACGAAGTTCGGAGAGTTGTTTTCCTATATAGGCACCTCCTACACAACACACTGAAAATATTTTCATACCATTAGTAAAACCCTTCAATTCATCTTGAATCTGAATAGCTAGCTCACGAGTCGGTACGACTATAAGAACTTTGTTTTTCCTATTCTTTAAAACTTTATCAATAAGAGGAATGAGGAAGGCGGCGGTCTTTCCAGTACCTGTATTAGCAATACCGACTATATCTTGACCTTTCAATATATGTGGAATAGTGCGATCTTGAATGGGAGTAGGATTTATATATCCTTTTTTGACAATAGCTTGTTTTAAATTTCCTCCAATCAAAAAATCAGAGAAAGAATGCTCTGGAACGAAATGTTCCACTTCTTCTGTAATAGTAGCTTTGTTTATAAAGCGAGAATGAGAAATGTTTTCACCTTGTGGTCCCCTATTTCTTGTTCTATTTTTATTATTAAATTTATTAAACCGAGCAGGTGGCCTATTGGCTAGCGGTCGATTATGAGATTGTTTTCTATACATGATCTATAGTTAGGATAATATATTAAAATTATAAATATGTCAATGTCATTGGGTAATGTCCAAACATTTTTGATACTTTTCTGTTATGATTAAGATAGATCAAGCTGGTAAACGATAGTCTTCCGATGATCTTCGAAATGGAGGAAATTATGGAATTAAAAGAAATAAAAATCATCCAAGGTGGGATGGGGGTGTACATATCCTGTCCTGCTTTAGCTAGAAAAGTTTCTAGCCTTAGTCGATTTGGAAGAGAAACATTAGGTACGATATCTGGTGTTGCATTAGAAAGGCTTTTCCCGCGTATACTTCGGCAAGGAGGTGAAAAAGCTGAAGAAATGATACGCGTTCTGACAGACTTTCCTTTCAGAGGAATCGCGGAAAAAGTCTTGAATGAATATATAAGCAAGTCCGGAAAGGGCGTTCCTGTATTCAGTGTAACTCCTTCGCATGCCCTCATTATACTTACGATATGCGCAAACTTTGCATTCGTAAGATTGGCAAAAGAAGGACATACAAATCCGGTGAGTATAAACTATCTCGAGAAAATAGCTATGCCTCATCTTTTTGCAATCTATGGGGCAATGCTCGCCGGCGTGGACTATATTACTATGGGTGCAGGAATACCGATACAAATCCCTACTATAATAAATGCTTATGCATCTGGTCAACCTGCAAGTTATGAAATTCCTGTCATAGATGGAGACAAGTATGTCATGACTTTTGATCCTAGGAAATTCTTTGGTGAAGAAATTCCCCAATTGAAAAGACCAGGATTCATTCCCATCATTGCCTCGAATGTTCTGGCGATAATGTTGGAAAAGAAACTGTCCAAAGGTAGCATTCAAGGTTTCGTAATCGAAGAGCCCACAGCAGGTGGTCACAATGCTCCACCTAGGAATAAGATTTCCTATGGTGATAAGGACATTGTTGATTATCCGAAGATCGCGGAATTAGGAATACCTTTTTGGATCGGCGGATCATATGCGTCTCCTGGAAAGCTAGAATGGGCGCAATCAGTAGGTGCAAATGGAATTCAAGCTGGTTCTATCTTTGCCCTTTCAGAAGAGTCAGGGATGGATCCGAAAATTCGACAAGAAATTCGCAAGAGAGGTTTCAGTGGTACAAATGTAGTGAAAACAGACATGCGTGCCTCTCCCACAGGTTTTCCCCTCAAGGTAGTTGAACTTACGGGAACTGTATCTGGGGAAAGCACCTATCAAGCAAGAGAACGCGTCTGTGATCAAAGCGTCCTTGTATCTGCCTACAAAAAGCCGAATGGCTCAATTGGCTACAGATGTGCAAGTGAACCCATCGACGCCTATATCAAAAAGGGTGGAAAGATAGAGGATACAGTGGGTCGAAAATGCATATGTAACGGTCTTATCACCACGGGCAACCTGCGTTTTGAAGGTGAAAACGAACCAGCCATAGTCACATTGGGTGATGACACTAGTTTCCTCACACATCTAATGCAGAACGAGAATAGCTCATACATCGCAGAAGATGCCCTTAATTATCTTTTAGGAAAATCAACATAAATTTTCCTAAAAGAATCGATCAACCGTTTCGAATTTACACTTCGCTTCGGTTGTTTTTTATTTTCCTTCACATTATGATACCATTACAATCTATGGATAAAATAAAGAAATTAAGCCGAATTCAGCTGATTACTGGAGCTTTTATTGTTATATTAGCAATAATAATCGGTATGATCGTATATGGAAGTATACGTTTCTATTTATTATCTAAAAAGATAAATACTCTATCTATGCAAGTGTCTTCTTTAGAAAATAGATTTGCTTCATCTACAGATAAATTAAATGAAAATATGATTAAAACCAATACTCTTTACGATACTTTCAGACAAAATATGGTAGATATAGAACATAAAATCGGAACGTATAGACAGGAAGTCGGAAGCTATACAAGCACAGTCGATACTCTTCAAAAATTGAGTAAAATAGATCCGCAACTCTTAGCAAAATATTCTAAAGTTTTTTTCTTAAATGAAAACTATGCCCCGGCCAGACTTATAGAGATACCGAGTGAATATTATTATTCAAATTTAAAAGTCTTGAAATTATACACGCAAGTATGGCCATATTTACAAAGAATGCTTGATGAAGCAAATAAAGCTGATATGAATATATATATACAATCAGCATATAGATCTTTCAATGAACAAAAGGCCATTAAAGGTCAAAATTCCGTCATATACGGGGCTGGTTCTGCAAATTCATTTTCAGCCGATCAAGGATATTCAGAACATCAGCTAGGCACTACAGTCGATCTTATAACTAAAGGCCTTGGAGGAAATCTAGAAGGATTTGATAAAACGAAAGCATATGATTGGCTTTTGGGAAATGCCTATCGTTTCGGTTTTATACTTTCATATCCCAAGGACAATAAATTCTATGTTTTCGAACCATGGCATTGGAGATTTGTCGGTGTGAAGCTTGCCACAGAATTACACAATCAGAATAGGAATTTCTATGATATGGATCAGAGAGTTATAGATGATTATCTTGCTTTCTTTTTTGATTAGAAAATTGGTGATTTTACTTCCCCCTCTTAGATGCTAAACGAGCATATTTAATAGCTAGACGCTTCTTGGTCTTATGAGAACGTGATGTTTTCATATTTGTACCTGCATTTTGTCTTTTTGCCATGTGTGTAGTATACACTGTTTCATCTTTTTAATATATAGTATAATAATCATATGTTCCTAGAATCAATTGTTAATATACAAAATCTGTTTTATTTGTTTTTAATAATCGTATTTATCGCTTATTGGGTTTTAGTATTCACTATCATTTATCATTTAACTAGATTTGGTATTGGCACTTTTCCAAAGAAAATCGCTACTATTTTCCTTCTTGGTTCTGTCTTATTTTTCTGCGTTAGTTTTCTATTTATTACTATAATGAGTCTAGACACATTGAAAGACCTTATCGGAAATCTGGTAAATGGTATTTATAATAATAAAATCATTGATTAAATATGAAATCACTTTTTTCAATTTTCAAAGATACATATAATTCTTTCGAGAATAAAGAAGCTGGTGAGGAGGTATTGATTCTCATACGTCGTCATCCTTTCTTTATTATTCTTCAATTAGTACTTTTCATGGTTTTATTCCTTTTACCTCTTATTCTAGGTATTTTCTTTTCTCCATTTTTATTATTTAATAATCTAGTAGGTATATCTTTACTTCTCTACAGCCTCTGGTGTCTTATATTATGGCAAATGATGTTTTATCTTATCACTATGTATGCTCTTGATGTATGGATAGTGACTGATAGAAGAATTATTGATAGTACTCAGCACGGCTTTTTCAATCGCTCCATCTCTGAGCTTCATCTTTCAAGAATTCAAGATATTTCAGTGAAGACAGATGGATTGATTCAGACTTTCTTCAAATTTGGTGATTTAGAAATACAGACAGCTGGAACAGAAAATAAATTCAAATTTTTGCAGATTCCCAGACCAAATAATGTAAAGAATCAAATAATGAGTCATATTTCTTCAAATATTCATAGTACTGATAAGCCTTATGGTAATCCAGTTTGATTGGAAAAAGTGTTATAAAAATACATATTGTGTTCTCATTTTGCTTTTTATTCTTGTTATTGCTATATATGGAAGAACATTATGGGGTGATTTCGTCTTTGATGATCGTGGAATAGTCGAACATTATAATAGTCTATCTAATCCACTTGAAATAAAGGAAATATTTGGAATGCCATATTGGACGCAAGATGCCGGACTTTATAGGCCTTTTACTTTATATACATATTCTTTAAATTATTTCTTTCTTGGTACCAGCTCTTTCGGTTTTCATTTTATAAACTTGATTCTGTATTGGCTTATATGCTCTTCTTTATTTATCTTTATAAAAAGACTATTCAATAGTAAAGTATTCGCATTTATATCGGCTTTGATTTTTCTTGTTTTACCTATTCATACAGAAGTAGTATCAAACATTATTGGTCGGGCAGAAATAATGGCCTTATTATTCTCTTTATTTTTATTGATTGAATTTACGAGAAAAGAAATATCTTCATGGAGGGTATGTTTATGGCTTTTTCTAGCTATTAGTTCTAAAGAAACAGCTATTGCTGTCATTCCAATCGCTTTTATGGTCGCCTATTTCACAGATAAAGAAAGAATCGGCACTCTTTTGAAAAAATATTTATTCCCTACTCTTTCTATTTTATCTGCTTCTGTTTTATATTTTTCTCTGAGACTTATGGTTCTTGGATCGGAATTATTGATAGGGGTGAAGACAAGTATGGTAGAAAATCCGCTAATCTTCTCTAGTGCTACAGAAAGAATCTTAACTGCCTTTAAAGTCCTTTCAATGTATATTGGAAAGAGTATTGTGCCAGTGAATCTATGTTCGGATTATTCATACAATCAAATTCCAATAGTTGATAATATCTTAAATATAGAATCATTTTTGGGTTTAATTATCTTTTTGGGTCTTATTTTCAGTATTTTTTATTTTATAAATAGACAACCAGTCATATCTCTTTCTTCTTCTTTCTTTTTCTTTGCTTTCCTACCGATTTCAAATCTTCTTTTCCCTATCGGCACTATAGCTGGTGAAAGATTGATGTTTTACCCATCTGTCGGTATTGCTATGTTTATTTCATTTATTTTTCTTTTTACATTCCATATTTTAAAAGAAAAGAAGGTTTTATATGGGAAAATCACCATCATTATCTTAATCGCGATTTTCCTTATATATTCATTCGTAAGTATTAGGAGGTCTGGAGATTGGTTCTCTGAAAAAAAACTTTTTACAGACGCGGCTTTATGCGCGCCAAATAGCACCCTTTCACTTTCAAATATGGGTACTGTTTACTATTTCGAAGGAAAATATGATGAAGCTGAAAAAAAACTTTTAGATTCAATCAATATTTATGATGGATATTCGAAAGGTCTCAATAATCTCGGTTTAGTATATTGGAAAAAGAACAACAATAAAAAAGCCTTAGAATATTATAATAAAGCTATCAATACGAAGTATCCATATCCCGGAGCTTATGAAAATATGGCTTTACTTTATATAAGCGAAGGAAATATAGAGCAAGCTAGGAAATGGCTTAGAATTTTCTTTTCAAATGATGAGAGTTTGGTGAATGCTTATTTGAGGAGGTAGGGAGATGATTTTAATTCTATAGACTATATAACATCAAATGACTTCATAACTTCATACATAATCTTTTCTTCTTTCAAGAAATCTTCCTTATCATCAATAAAGGTAACAAAACGTATAACATTATTCTTCATTATGAAGAATTGTTTAACTCCTAAAATTATTTTCTGTCCACCTTTATCTATACCGTCATATTCTGCAACAAAGTACTTCATTTCAAGACCGCTTGAGGTAGTAATTGCCCCCTTTTCAAGTAAAGTAAAGTTTGAATTTAAAATTGTTTTTTTCCAACTAGATAATGAGTCTTCTACATAATTTTCAAGATTATAATTATCTTGATTCACATAATAATCATCAGGGATACTTATACTAAGACTTCCAGTAAAAGGATCAGAATTTATTTTTTCAGACATGAATGTATCTACAAATAGTAAGGTTTCATCAAGACCTTTTAAGTACGACCATTTTTCTGGAATATATATAGATGTTCCAAATCTTTTATTTTGGTACAATTTCATTCCTATGGGTTTATATGGGATTTTTGAAATAAATTTAAATGAATTTAAGATAGAATCTATTTCACTATTATCTAAAAGAAAAAAATCAATACGAATGAATCTGTTATCCTTACGCAATAATATACTTGTTGATTTTATAGATTTCCTGTCTTTATCATTGAATATATAATCTACTCTATTTGCATTTTGACCTGATACAATAATCGAGGAAGTGCTTACAATATTTAGATCAGAATATTGATCTTTTGATGATCTAATAAATTCATCAGTCATTATCTTCGGATTAATATTTGATGAGAAGATACGAACACCTATTTCTTTATCAGCTATTAAAGAACCATTATCATCATATATCCTGTTTACAAAAGAGACTATATTCCCTTTTCCTGGATCTGCTAGAAGTGGAAAGTAATTTTTAGGATAATTTATACTAAACTGATGTTCTGTATTAATATATTCTTTATATTCTCCAACTTTTTTGTGATAGTAATATGGATAAAACGATTCTATCATTTTATCCACTATTCCGGAATATTTTTCAAATCTCTCCGGAGATGCAGAGTAGCTAAGCATAAATACAAAATCACCTCTAAAGAAAATAATATGCTTAGTTTTAAAGTCTTTACGAATCATTTGTGTACTTGTCCCGACCTTAACATCATCAGTTTCATCAAAGCTTAATTCAATTGCAGGAAATATTCCAAAAAGAGTTGATGTACTTGTTATATTACTAATTTTGACCCAATCATTTTTCTTTACTGAATTTAAATAATAATCTTTGAATTGTTCTAATTTGGATATCCCTTCTGGAAGACTTAAGACATATATAGAAAAAGATGTTTGGGTAAAAGTATTATTATTTTCTTTATTTTCTTGTAATTCTGATGATGGAACAAACATTATTCCATGATAATAAGAATCTTTTGTTGGTAATACTTCATCATAAATTCCCCACGTAACAGGATATTCCACAGTATATACATCAAGAGGACTTTCAAATGTATGAAATCCTGATGATGGAATATATTCATACACTTGATTCGAAGATGAATTTCCAATTTTATTTAGATAATTACTAAAATATGGTACCAAGAATACTGATAGAGGAATAACGATAATTCCCAATATTACACATGTGATAATTTTTTTCTTTCTTTTCTTATCAACTATTTCAGATTGTTGCTCTATGGGATTATTTTTTAATTCAAGATAAATTTCGTACATACTTAATGTAGAAAGTGGGATAGTGAGAAGTAATACTATAAGTGCAACAGAAACAAGCATGATAGAAGTTCCGATAAAAGCAAACAATGCTGATAACTTTAGTAAGATACCAATAACTATTAGAATAATAAAAAGAAATCCAATTGCAACAAAACTAGGGAACATGATAAATAAATATACAACAACGGTTTTCCAAAACGTTTTCCACCATCTTCCCTTTACTATTGACCAACTACCAAGAAGGGCATTGAATCCTTTTTTATTGTCATTTATATATTCAAATTTAGTGAAAATTAGATAGCCTGACAATATTATTCCAGGAATAATAAGAAGAGAGAAACCACCATATTCTGCCAAAACATACAAAATTGTAATATAAACAAAACCCCAAAATATGTTCATTCCCTTTTTATACCAATCTCGAACTTTCAATTCCTGACCCTTTTTAATATCAGATATACTCTTATATAATGCGATTTTACTTAAGAATGTAAATATAACAAAAATTATTCCTAAAGCAATTACTGTAAGTACAATTGATAATGGTATATGATTTGTAAAATTAGGGAATCTTGAAAAAGAAAAATTAAAGCTCATTTCTCCAATACTACCGAAGAGGAATAATGGCCATAATCTTCTAAAATTTGTTTTATAGAAAACCCATGCCCTTTTTATTATTTCTTTTGCTGGAGGTATCTTGTGGGTGATTGTCGTAGTATCTTGAGTTATTTGTGACATATATATTAAATTAATAACCAATAGTAGAATTAATTACACTTAACAAACCATATATTATAAGTGTAAAAACAATGATAATAAACGGAGTCAAAAAACTCCACCACATTCTCCTTCTGTTTTTCTTTTTTAATAATTGATCTTCAGTATCTGAAATTTTCAAAGTAAAAACTATTCCCAATATTATACCCACGGGAACTAAAATAGCCAGAGAAAAACTTATTATTAAAACGATTATTATGTGCATTATAACATTTTATCTTTTATTTACAGCATCGACTTGTACTTGAAATTTTTCTGCAGACAAATTGCAAAAATTATGCATTTTTTCTTCTTTAACTAATTCGCATCTGTTCATAATAGCATAACAACTCACCTTCCCATATTCTTTATCAAAAAGTTCACATGTATTAATATCCAAAGGATCAGAATTCTTTAGAATCTTAAAATCCTTATCACCGCGAGAAATAGAAATTAAATAAATAAGACATTCCTCTTTTTGATCAGATGGGAGAGAAATACAATACCCAACAACTTGTTGTCCAGTCTTACCCTGAAACTCTTTAAGAAACTGGGTCATACTTGAACTTTTTTGTACACCAGATATTAATCCGATTATAAATGGAACTAAAAAAGAAAGGATTATCAAAATAACAAAGATAGTAAGAAACTTTTTATCAATCTTTTTTATCCCTAAATCATCTTTATTGATTTGCCCCGTGACAAAGTAGGTTTTTAATTTCATGAAATACCATAATATACAAAGATTAATAATGATACTTATAATATTTGCTACTATGTCCTGATGTCCAATAAACAAAAAGATTATTAAGGCAATAATATCAATAATAATAAAACTTATTGATATTTTAAAAAGAGAATACCGTGGACGACTGATACATACAATAAAGATGATAGAGTAAATAAGATTAAACGAAAAATATATTAAATCTAGATATGGAAATTCAGAAGGTATTCCCAATCTTTGTGTTGCCAAACTTGAAAGAATTATCGTAGAAATAATACCTATTAAAGCTATTAGAATAAAAACTCCACCTATAATCATCACAATCCTTAGCAATCTTAACCCTAATGGTAATTTCTTTTTAGATCCCATAAATAATAATAATATAATAACCTAACATAATTATGCCATGAATATAAATATTCTGAAAGAGTACTTATCAACAGATTCAAAGAATGTCTCTTTTTGAGGCTTGTTTACCAACTGCTATTGACTTATACTATTCAATATGTTATGATACATGAGTGTGCAGTTAAGTAAACTGAACGTTAACAAAAAGGACAACAGTGAAACAGATGGTAGTTGCGGTTATGGTTATCATGGTCTTCGGCAAGTACCCCAAATCCTAGACACATTGTTTCTTTAATTAATAGCTAATTAAGGTAAAA
>ERZ1292623.1253-Hain-H51-01um-R1-1253-length-24834-cov-5_pt1 | contig 24834 bp, 26 predicted proteins | sample MGYA00564398_ERZ1292623 | MGnify/ENA primary metagenome ERZ1292623 (study PRJEB36523, sample SAMEA6512633) | groundwater metagenome | collected 2019-01-07 | study: AquaDiva: Metagenomics assemblies of 32 groundwater samples | reverse complement strand
ATCGCGATCGTTGCATTTGTCGCTGTTTTTCTTGCGGGCGGTATTCTTGCGTTGGTTCCGCAGCTCGAAGAGCAAACCTTGCCGTTGCTTCCATCGGTGATTTCTCCTCCCAATGAAAATGTCAACAAGCCCGATCAGCTTTTAGATACTTCTACTTGGCAAACCTACCACAACGAGGAGTTTGGGTTTGAATTTATGTATCCTGCCATTTGGGGAGACGCACAAGGAAGCGGCGAGAGTTTCACGGCATATTTTCAAACTCCTGAATATCCTTATTCTATGATGATAAATGCTCATCGTGAAAAAAAATCATTCATGGAGTATCTTGATATGGTTGAGACTGCCCGTGTTGGTGCCAATAAGGAAGACGGACTTGCCAAGGGGGATCAGCTTACCGTTGCAGGGAGATCTGCCGTTCAGCACGAAATTCACGATATTTCTGGGTTAGTGCAGATTGAAACATTTATTGATGGAACGCCAAAGATAATCGTACAGGTGTATTTTATGGGCCATGAAGGAAGCACTATGGAGTCATCGCGTGAATTGAATGATCAAATTCTCGGCACGTTTCGGTTTATCGAATAAATACAAGATACAAGATTCAAAATACGGTATACTGAACAAATGACCAAACTCGTATTAAAAGTGAAAGGAATGCATTGCGCATCGTGTTCGATTTTGATTGATAAACTCATTGGAAAACAAGAGGGAGTGAAGGTAATTCAAACGAACTATGGAAACGAGAAGACCGCGGTTGAGTTTGACGAGTCGAAGATTTCCATTGAAAAGATAGATGAGTTAGTGAATAAACTCGGGTACGATGTTATCAGACCAGATGAACAAGGAGAAACTCTTGAGGAAGAGGAGGCAAAAGAGGGACGGAGAATTAAGGAAGCCAGACGCAGGGTAATTGCGGCTTTTGCTCTTTCTGCCCCCATCATTCTCTACTACATGCTCATTCACATGTTCAACGTGACGCATGTGCATGAGCTTTTTGATTTTATCAATTTGAGCATTCCCCATCTCACCGGAAGCGGATTTTTTGGCTGGGGTTCTTTTCTCACGAATTATCTCTTTTGGTTTGTTGCCCAACCCATAAAATTTGTTTTAAGTTTCTTTGTTGATGTTGCCTCTCCGCCGTTTCGGATTGATCTTAACTATTTTTACTGGATTCTTTCTACGCCCATTCAGTTCGTTATTGCATGGCCTTTTTATCGGAATTCGTTTACCGCGCTGCGTGTGGGTTCTGCCAATATGGATGTGCTGGTTGCGTTGGGAACATCGGCTGCGTATTTTTACAGTGCGATCGGTTTTTTGTTTTTCAACATAGATCATCCTTTCTGGGAAAGTTCTGCCGCGCTGCTTTCTTTTATTTTGCTCGGCCGATACATTGAAGTGCTCGCAAAAGGAAGGGCATCTGCCGCCATTAAAGAATTGCTGCAGTTGGAGGCAAAAGAAGCCCATGTGATTCGAAATGGAAGGGAAGTTACCATACCAAAAGATCAAATTCAGGTTGGAGATGTGGTATTGGTTCGTCCAGGGGAGAAGATTCCGGTGGACGGAGAAATTGTGGAAGGGAAAACGCATATTGACGAAAAAGTAGTAACCGGAGAATCAATGCCGGTGAGCAAAGAAGTGGGAGATCAGGTGATTGGCGCTACCGTCAATCAGGAAGGAGTGTTTAGGTTTAAGGCATTGAAAGTAGGGAAGGAAACTCTGCTTCATCAGATTATCAATATGGTAGAAGAAGCGCAGGCGCGCCGCGCGCCCATTCAGAATCTCGTGGATAAAATTTCAGAGCGCTTTGTGCCCGCAGTAGTAATCCTTGCCGTATTGGTGTTTGTGGGCTGGGTGTTTTTTGCGGCCTTACCCTTCCGCGCGGGGTTGCTGCGCATGATTGCGGTGCTCGTTATTTCGTGTCCGTGCGCAATGGGTTTAGCTACGCCGACTGCATTGGTGGCAGGCATCGGCCGCGCAACGAAATTCGGAATTATCTTAAAGGGAGGGGAGGCGTTAGAAAAGGCATATAAAGTAAGCGCGATAGCCCTTGATAAAACAGGCACGCTCACCATAGGAAAGCCTGTGGTAACCGACTTTGTGATGGTAGGAAATATGCCGGAAAAAGAAGCGCTCGCCTTGATCGCCGCGGTGGAGACGGTATCAGAGCATCCTTTAGCACGAGCGATTGTCGAGAAAGGAAGAGAGGCGACTGGAGAATTGCTCGATGCAAAGAATGCCAAGGCAGAGGTGGGAATGGGGGTTCAAGGTACCGTGGCAGGCAAGAAAGTCGCGATTGGCAACAGCGCTTTGATGGAAATGCTCGGGGTTTCGGTAGCAGAGCAGAAAGAGCTCGTAGAAAAACTTCAGTTCCAAGCAAAAACGGTGGTGTATGCGACAGTCAACAAAAAGCTTATTGCGGTAATCGCAATGGCAGATACGTTAAAGCCTTATGCTAAGGAAGCAATCCAGGAGTTAAAGAAGATGAAAAAGGAAATCATTATGATTACGGGCGACAACCCCCAGACTGCGCAGGCAATCGCGCGAGAATTGGGTATTGATCGCGTGTTAGCGCAGGTAAAGCCGCAGGAAAAGGCAGATGTGATTAAAAAACTCCAGCAAGAAGGTAAGACCGTGGCAATGGTGGGAGACGGCATCAACGATTCTCCAGCTTTGGCGCAGGCGGATGTAGGAATTGCCATTGGCTCTGGCACCGATGTTGCCATTGAAACAGGAGAGGTGATCCTCGTAAAAGATGACTTGCGCGACGTGGTTACTGCCATTCAGCTTTCGGGAAAAACGATTCGCAAAATCTGGCAAAATCTTTTCTGGGCGTTTATCTATAACGTGCTTGCAATCCCGATTGCGGGCGGAATTCACTTGTTGGTTACACAGAGTGGATTTGGGGTGCCGGCAGATTGGGTGGTTGCAATTCAGCAAAATTTCGGGGCTTTTGGACAAGCATTCTTTAATTTCTCGCAAGCTACGCTTCGACCCGAAATCGCAGGCTTTGCCATGGCTTTCAGTTCTGTCTCCGTGGTGATGAATTCGATGTTATTGAAACGCTACACGCCGCCTATTGAGCGCAAATCCAAAATCCCAAACTCCAAGGTCAAAAATTCAAAAGTTTAAAAATCTATGGAAAAAATTGATTTACACATCGAAGGCATGCACTGCGGTTCTTGTGCCGTAGGCATTCAAATGTTAACGACACAGATGGATGGCGTGAAATCTGCAGAAGTTTCCTATGAAGGCAAAAAGGGAACATTCGAGTTCGACCCAGCCAAAGTCACAAAAGATCAGATCGTCAAATCCATCGCAGAACTTGGCTACCAGGCATCGTAACAATCTGCAGAAAGAAATTCGGTGGCTTTTGGAAGAGAAGTATAGGGGCAAGAGAACGACTGAAACAGAAAAAGATATTGCAAGATTCAAAAAAGGCGAACACATTGATTATGTGATTGGTTTTGTAAATTTTTTAGGTTGCAAGATTGATCTTTCTCAAAGACCGTTTATCCCGCGACCGGAAACAGAGTTTTGGGTAGAAAAAGCGATTCAAGAGATTACACGAAGAAAGCGTAGTGCTCGCGCCTCCTTGATTCGCTGTTTGGACATATTTGCCGGTTCTGGGTGTATTGGCATTGGGATTTTGAAACGTATTCCTTATGCATCTGTTGACTTTGCAGAGAAAGAGAAAAAGTTTTTAAAGCAAATTGAGATTTCAGCGAAACGTAACAATATAGAGCGAAAGCGTTATCGTCTCATTCAGTCTGACATCTTTTCATCTGTGAAAGGCAAATATGATTATATTCTGGCAAATCCGCCGTATGTGGCGGAGGCAAGAAAAAAGAAGATGCAAAAATCTGTTCTTGAGAATGAGCCTTTACAGGCAGTGTTTGGAGGAAAGGATGGACTTGCATATATAAAAAGATTTTTAAGAGAGGCTAAAAATTACCTGAAAAAAGATGGAAAGATCTATATGGAGTTTGACGCGCCACAGAAAAGGGAAATTGAAAAGCTCTTGAAAAAATGTGGCTATCAAAACTTTGAGATTTCAAAAGATCAATATGGAAAGTGGCGGTATGTAAAAATATACGGCCGAGTGATAGAACTCGGCCGTTAAGGGAGTTGCGGTTTACTTACGCCGCAACTTTCTTTTTTCTCCCCCGTGTGGGTATTGGTTGTTCCTCCCATCGGGAGGATCCCTTTTGGGGGTATGTTACATACCCGCATTGGAGACACTCTATATACTCACCGTACACGTCATCTTGAACTTGCATGTCGCCGCCGCAACGAGGGCACGCCTTAAAATAAACCATAAAATACCTCCTTGTATTATGGTAAGAATAGTGTATTATACTTTTTGAAATTTTTCAAGCCTCCTTGATTTTTTGATCTTCTTTGTTTCTAACTTCACTTTCACAGTAAATAGTTACTACTACTTTCTTCACGATCGTGAAAAAAGTATGTATAACCTTTACTTAAAGGAGGTGAAAGATTTTACGTAAATCACGATCGTTATCGATTGATTCTAAAACTCCGTATCGTACATATTTTCCCACTTCAAAAAAATCGGTAAGAAATTTTATTTCGTTTTTGCATTCATACGGTACAACAAATACGCTTTTCTGAAGTTCGGAGAAACCAATTTGCCGAAGTTTCTGGCGAAGAGCATCTCGTGCATGTCTATAATCTTCAGGAATATCAAACGATACGAGTCGCCATTTCTTATCCCACTTGTGTTTGGGGATTTTCATATTCTCAAAGCGATAGCTGAGTGCTTTCAATTTACCCTGCCGAGAGAGTATATACGTATGGCTTCCGTCAGCACCCTGCTCTATGGCTATGAGATCTGCTTTGTAGAGAGAATGAATTTCTCTTTTGAGTTTTTCTTGGTTAATCGTTTTCCATTCTCTCCCTATTTCTTTTAAAACTTTTCTTTGTTGTTTGGGTGAGTAAGCAAACCCTAAAGCTACGCCAGCAAGTAAAAGAAGTAAGATTTTTTTCTTCACCGGTCCCATGTATGTATTGTATTCCTCGTAGAATAGTTATGTCAATATTTCTCACGATCGTGAAGAAAGTGACATTAACTATTTTACTTGATTTTTGCGGAGAATTGAGATAATTTAGATTGGCACTCTGGGAATTGAGGAGGGAATACATGATTGATCGGTGGAATCCCAGTTCGTCTTACGCTCATCCTATTTTTCCTCTGCTCGATAAGTTCTTAGGAGCGTTTGTAATGCTTGATGTGGGTTCTGGCGATGGGTATAGAAGCCTTGAGATGGCAAAGATGGTTGCGCCACAACAAGCGATCTTCACAGATAAAAGTGATTCGTTGGAAATCAATTTACCTGAGTGGATAGAATTTCGCCAGCTCGATGTAGAATCGCAAGAGTTCATCGGGGAGTTCAAGAATAGGGTGCATTTCGTAACCTCCATCTTAGCAATCCACGAATTTGCGAGTCCTCTACAGGCTGCTTTGAATCTTTTTGCGATTGTTCCTGCGGGAGGGGTCGTCCTTATTGTGGATTGGGCAGAGGAAGGATGGAAAATGTTTCAGTCGAGTGCGTTACTCTTACCGGGAAAGAGCGCTAGAGAAATAGAGGAGTTAATGCTCCAACACGCAGAGTGCGTTGAGATCGCAAAGCAGAAATCGCTCTATACGAATCAAGGCATAAGAGTTTTCTGGGAGAACTTGGTTTTTCCTGGAATACGTGGGGAGTGTTCTCTAAGATTCAGAAAACCTATGTATGAAGTACTATTCGTGAAAAGTTCTCCAATGAGATAGACAAGAGTACTCGAGAGGGGCTGGTAAACACCAGCCCCAAATTTTTTCATCAAATTCTCCACAATTGAAATATGGGAGCAATGGATTACAATAGATGCAATGACGCTTAAACAAGAGTTGCAAAAAGTGGTGAAAGGAGAGGTTTTGAGCGATGAGGGAACTCTCAAGAAATACAGCAGAGATTATAGTATTTTTGAAGTAAAACCCCAGCTCGTAATATTTCCCAAAAATGAGCAGGATGTGAAAAGCGTTGTTCTTTTTGTGAAGAAGCACCCCGAAAAAAATCTCTCGATTACCGCGCGCTCTGGCGGAACCGATATGTCGGGCGGGCCTCTGTCTGAATCTATTATTCTCGATTTCTCAAAGCACATGAATAAGTTAATAGAAATAGGTAAAGATTATGCAATAGTACAACCTGGAATGTTTTACCGGGATTTTGAAGAAGCCACGCTCAAGAAAAATCTTTTGTTTCCTTCGTATCCTGCGTCCAAGGATATTTGCGCAATGGGCGGAATCGTATCGAATAACTCTGGCGGAGAAAAAAGCTTAACCTATGGTAAAACTGAAGAGTATGTTTTGGAGTACACGATGATTTTGGCAGACGGAAAAGAACATATATTTCGGCCGCTCAAAAAAAGTGAGCTCCAAAAGAAACTTCGACTCAAAGGGTTTGAAGGTGATATCTATCGTAAGCTCCACGAGCTCATCGAAAAAAATTATGAAATTATTCAAAAAGCAAAACCAAACGTTTCCAAAAACTCTGCTGGCTATTATTTGTGGAATGTGTGGGACGGAAAAACATTCAGCATCCCCAAACTTATTGTGGGCGCACAAGGAACGTTAGGAATTACAACGCAGGTAAAACTTCGACTCATTGAGCCAAAAAAATACTCTGCGCTCTTGGTGATATTTTTAAAAGATTTAAAGCTGCTTGGCGGTTTGGCAAAAAAAATACTCGAGAAAAAGCCGGAAAGTTTTGAGTCCTATGATGACCAAACGCTCAAACTTGCCCTTCGGTTTTTGCCCGATTTTGTGAAGCTTCTAGGAGCGAAAAATGTGCTTTCGCTCGGATTTCAGTTTATCCCGGAGTTCAAGATGCTTTTGTTTGGCGGGTTGCCCAAGTTAATTTTACTCGCCGAATTCACTGGCGATTCTGAAAGGGAAGCGCAAGAAAAGGCGAAAGAAGCGCAAAAGCATATTGCCGAGTTTCGCTTGCAGTCACGCGTAAGCAAAAGCGTCAAAGAAATGGAAAAATATTTTTCGATCAGACGCAAGAGTTTTAGCCTGCTTCATAGCCACGCAAAAGGATTAATGGCAGCCCCCTTTGTTGACGACGTGGTAGTGCGACCCGAACACTTGCCCGAATTTCTTCCGCAACTCAACGCGTTGCTGCAGCCTTATCAAAAACAGAAGAAACTACTCTATACTATCGCAGGTCATGTGGGCGACGGCAACTTTCATATTATTCCCTTAATGGATTTGTCGAAGCCCGAGGTACGCGCCGTAATTCCAGAAATAATGCCCAAGGTACACAAGCTTGTGTTCAAGTACAATGGCTCTATTACAGGCGAACACAATGATGGCTTGATTCGCAGCCCGTATCTCAAAGATATGTATGGGCAAAAAATATATGAGCTGTTTTGGCAAGTGAAAGATATGTTTGATCCCAATCACATCTTTAATCCTGGCAAGAAAGTGGGCGCAAGCCAAGCTTTCGCAACCAAGCACATTATTACTCGTGTAGTATAGACATAAAGATGAGATATATGAAAAAAGTTTTTCCAATCCTTATTCTTATAGTCGTGCTTGCACTGATCGCTGGCGGAGTGTATGTTTGGAGCTTGGGCCAGAGAGCGACAGAGAGAACCGAGGAAGATGCGGGAAGTAAAGAAGCTTCGGTTGTGTTTCCTATTGCAGAATACGCGAACAGAAGAACGCTCAATGCCTTTGGAGAAAAAAGTCAGGCCACGCTCGACGGCTATCACGCAGGAGATGATATTGAATATACCGATGTTGACGCGGAAGTACCCGTATATGCCATAGCAGATGGCGTTGTGAAGCAGAATGATTGGGTAAAAGGTTATGGAGGAGTAATGGTTGTTACCCATACCATTGGAGGGAAAACAATTACTGCGATTTATGGGCATCTTGATATCTCATCAACTTCATTGAGTAAGGGTGATAATGTTTTAAGGGGAGAACAAGTCGCGTACTTGGGGAAAGGCGGCACAAGTGAAACAGACGGCGAGAGAAAACATCTGCATTTTGCAGTGTACGAAGGGGAGGATTTACGCATTCAGGGTTATGAATCTACTCAAGCTGCGCTTTTTAAATGGACTAATCCTCACGATTTCTTCGCGCAGTATGGGCTCGACGCAAAGAGTCCATCTCGAGTGTATAATCCGCAGGAAGATCTTGGGGGTGATGAATTTGCTATTGAATTTCTCATCCCTGAAGCATGGGAAGTGGAGTACGACGATTCAGCCCGCATTCTTAACTTGTTCAAGCTTGAAGGAAAAGGATCGGCTCGAGAACGTTCTCAAATACTTTTTACTTATTTTGATGCTTCGCAATTTCTTACACTTTCAACAGTAACTATTCATGAGGTTTTAGGCCTTAAGATTGGAAAAGAAAACTATACTGCAAAAAAGTATGATATTGAAAAACGGCAGGGAGCACCTTCTTTTCAAGATCAACCCTCATGGAGAGAAGAGCGGCACATTGCAATTGATTTTCGAAAGCAAGACGGACACGCCCGATATTATAGTATCGCAAAAAATCCAGAACTCGATGAGGAAATTTTCCAGCGTGTACTTGCGAGCATCAAGATTGTGAAATAAAAAAACAAGGAGCCCATAGGGCCCTTGTAAGGTACAGATAATAAATATAAAGTGCTAATAGCGCAAAGAGTTCAAAGAAGAACTCCGCGCTCCTGAATCAGCTATAAAAGCATGATCCAGAAATCTATCTTTAGTATAGCGCATACCCAAGATACATGTCAATAGGCAAGATATATGTTTGACTTTCTTGAGATTAAAACCATATATACTATTATTCATCTTTTTGGGATTGCCATTGGAGCTGGAGGTGTCTTTGCCAGCGATTTAATATTTTTTAGATCGATAAGAGATGGAGAATTATCCTCTACGGAATTTGGTTTTCTTGAGCTTGGTGGCAAAATGGTGTGGACAGGACTTCTCATCTTGATTATTTCTGGTGTTCTTTTGTTCTCGCTTGATCCAGATAAGTATCTTGCTTCTTCTAAGTTTTTAGTAAAAGTAACCATTGTTGCCATCATTATTGCAAACGGTTTGTTGTTGCATCTTAAACTTATTCCAAACTTTAAAAAATGTATTAAAGAAGGCGCAATGTCGCTAGGCGAATACGTGCGTTCAAATCCTTTTGTATTAATGAGCGGGGTAGTATCTGGAGTTTCCTGGTCATCGGCGATTATTTTAGGTGCACTTCGATCAATTCCCTATAGTTACTGGGTTATTCTCTCGGTATATGTTGCAATTTTATTGTTTGGTGTTGTTGGAGCATTTCTTTTTAAATCCCATTTTTTCCCGAAATCTCAATAATCCTAGCTAAAATAAAATCATAGGCTAAGCTAGGGTGTCAATAGACCTAAGCTGTATTGTTTTTACTACGATTTGGATATTATAGAAATAGGAGATTTGGTTACATGAAGTCCTTACGATATGAATAGGGAAATAATGGGGAGGTGAGGAAATGGAGAAGGTTCAGAGTATCCAGAAGGATGTTAAAGATATTTGCGTATTCACGCTCTTGGTGGTTATATGGGCTTTTGTTCTTATGATCTTGCTTTCGGGGCTTGTAATTCGGGATACCGTTGTCGCCATCCAAAGGCGGTTCAAAAGAGCAAAGCATGCATAGAGTAAGTACCTTGTTCGGGAAGTGATAAAGTCCGTCGTGTTACAACGCCGGACTTTTTCGTTAATGTCAGTACGTCAATAATCCAAGCGATCGCTTGCATAAACGACAGCTCTTTTCTTTCCGTGCGTTTGGAGTATGGTGAGGTTTTTTATCGATAAATATCTTTTCGATTTGCGACATCAATGAGCCCAACCTCTAGAGAGGAAACAAATTGAAAAATCACTCGCCAGTCGCGAGTAATTCGAAATGAGTAGAGGCCAGAAAGTTTTCCCGTGAGGTGTTTAGTATGAAGCTGGGAGTCAAAGGGATTTTCTGAAAGTAGTTCGACAAGCGATGCGAGTTTTTCTTGTTGCTTCTTTGGCAACTTTCTTGCAGATTTGAGAAACGAGTCGCTATATCGAACCGTAAGCATATAAACTATTTGCGAAGCTCTCTAAGGAAAGATTGTGAGTCTTTGAAAGTTTTGGTTGCGCCTTGGCTTGCGGATCTGAGGATTCTTTGCACAAATTCGGCTCGATACTCTCCTTCACTATCTTTTCCAGCAATTCCAATGACAAAAGAGCGAAGAAGTCCTATTTCTTTTTTAAGCGCAGAAACACTTTTTTCTTGAGTAGCATTAACCATATGTCTATTGTAGACAAACAAATTGCAATTGTCAATTTCCTGCTTTTGGAGTATGGCGAGGAATGCAAAACAAAAAATTGCTAAACAAAGTTGATAAGTTGGGCTATGTCCTAGTAACTATCTTTTTGGTTCTTTGTATCTTTATTTTAGTGTTGCTAATCACAGGAGTTTTTACGAAACTACTTAATACATTTAACAAAGAATTTCTAAGTGGGGCTGGCGTAGCAATTTTCTCGTTCCTTTTGGCGGCCGCATGGGATGAATATAAATTTCGGCGTGATGTAAGAAGAAAAGATGAAGCCGTCATGTTTGCTGTACAAGAAGATCTACGTTCTAATTTAAAGATAGCGGAAGAGAATAAAAGAATGCTTGAGGAAGAATTGTCTGTACTTAAAGATCATAGAACCATAACTCCTCCGCTGCGGCTTTTGGGGGAGGGATTTTGGACTTTAGTGAGAGTAAATCCTCCACAGAAACTTGTTCGATTAGATTCTATAGTTAAAATTCATGGCATAGGAAATCTTACTGGTTCGGTTAATGAAATGCTTCGAAGCAGGGAAAATTATAGGATTCAAAATCAAGCTATGGATAACTTTTGTAAAAGGCTGGAGACCTACGATCGAGTATTAATAGAGGAAATAACAAAATTGCAAAGTATTTTGAGTGCGTTTGTGGATAACTCTTGAGAAAGGATACAAGGAGTTGATTTTTAAGAAAGTTGACAGAGGTTTTTGAAAAAGATAGAAAGAGAGTACAAGTTCGTCGAAAATAGATAATCGGCAGAGGAAGCAGGTGTGATTCTTGCGCTCCCCCGGAACAGTAACCCCTCCATAGTCCTTCAATAAGTTCAGGACGAAGGGGGGAAGCCTGGTCGACTGCTGATTATCTCATAATAAATTGAATTATCGTTCCTCGAGAGGGGGAGCGGGATTCTCGCGTAATCGAATTTTTCAAAAATTTAGGTTCGACCAAGCGTGTATCTCCTACCCCTAGGAGTTTTTTATTTCCATGTTTACAAGAGTTTCTATAGTACATCGTACTAGTACGATACTACTCATCGCCGCAGTTCTGTTGGGAGGTTTTGCGTCTTTCTCTTTGGCGAATGAACAAGAGGACGCTGTTATAAAGGCAGTTTCGTATCTCAAAAATCAACCAGTAAATTCTGATATTACTATGGCATTGGTGGCAACGGGCGAGCCGGTGAATGTTGAATACCTCAAAAGTTTTTCTGGAACGAATGCACTTGCATACGCCAAACCCATGTTGGCTTTAACTGCGGCTGGCAAAGATCCGCGAACATTTCCCAATGAAGACTTTGTCGCAAAGATGAAAAGTTTTGCCAGAGATAACCAGCTCGGCGAGGTTTCGCAAGTGAACGACGATATCTGGGGAATTTTAGCCCTGGCATCCGCAGGAGTGGCAGAAAGCGACAGTATAATTCAAAACTCAAAAACATTTGTATTAAATAATCAAAATTCAGATGGCGGCTGGGCGTGGAATGCGGGAGGAACGAGTGACACCAACGATGCTGCTGCTGCGATTATGGCATTGCTTGAGGCGGGAACGCCAAGGTCAGACAGCGCGATTCAGAGCGCAGTTTCATATTTGAAAAGCGCGCAAAATGAAGACGGCGGATTTCCATACCAGGCAGGATATGATTCTGATGGGAATAGTGATGCCTGGATTCTCATGGCGTTCAATAAACTTGGAGAAAGCACGACAGAGCCAGTTCTTCACTTATTATCTCTGCAAGACGAAGATGGCGGATTTTGGTGGATGCAGCCGCCCGCAGGCGCTAACAACAAAGGGCCTACAGCAGACGCGGTGATTGCCCTAACTGGTAAAAGTTTTCCTGTGGGGAAAATCTCTGCACCTCTGGCGTCGGAAGTGTTTTTCAGAATTGTGGGTTCTGCAGGAGAGCTTTGCAAAGGTGCACTAGAAGCTGCAAATGCTATGGACGTGGTAGTTAATGCGGCAGCGCAATGCGGGTATACTTATGTAATGAAAGAAACTTCGTTTGGGCCATATCTTTTTTCGATAAACAACGACAGTGCAGAAGGAGTAAAAGGTTGGCTCTATCGCGTGAACGGAGTTTTGCCCAATATAGGAGCCGCTGCTTTTGCGCTTTCTGGAGGCGAGCAAGTACTTTGGTATTATGGCGAGTTTGACGACGAGCCTCCTGCTTCAAGCGGTGTATCAGATTCAGTAAGTCTTTCTGTTGAGATTGTAAGTGATGATGATGGCGGTGGCGGCGGTGGTGTTCCAGAGATTGGGTTTTCTGTAACTCCCTCGAGTTTAAATCTTGGCAAACTTGAACCTGGCAATAAGGCAACGGGGAAAGTTGTATTGCAGAACGAAGGGCAAAGAAACCTTATCATTGAGGCACAAATCACAGGAGATTCGGTGTTTCATTTCCTCAAGATAGAACATATGCTTTGGGATGTATTTAAAACTTTGCTGCGAGCGCCGCTGGAAAAAGAAGTAAACATAGACTTGTCGATTCCTGCAAGATTCAGTTCGTTCGGACAAAAACAGGGAACACTCATTCTGTGGGGCCAGAGTGAGTAACCTCACTCTGGCGGGAATTTTAGGCGAGCTAAGCTCGCCGTATAAAAATTCCCAGGGCAATAACATGAAACTCACACTTTTCTTGTATGTCATCTTTTTGATTGGAGTGGGATTTGGGGTTTCTCATGCTCAAGAACGTGGCATTGGCATAACTCCCTCAAAGATTGAAATTCAAGAAGGAATAGAATGGCCTTATACGGTTCCTGTTGAAGTGTTTAATCTTTCTTCGGGGAGAGAGCAGTTTGAAGTAACGTTTGAAAAGAATCGTAAAGGGGAAATCTCGGTTTCTCCAGGAAGATTTTCTTTGGAAAGTGGAGAGAAGCGAAAAATTCTTGTAACATTTGACCGGCCTCAAGGGAAAGCTTCTGGTTTTATAAGAGTGGCTACTCTTGGGAATACAGAAGATTTCCCAACTGGCACAGGAATTAAAATTCCTTTCTCGCTGATATCGGATATGGAAAGGGAGCCGTTTATTGCAAGTATCTCCTCTTCAAATCAAACATACGGGTGGTTTCCTTGGGTTTTGGGTACTGGGATGATCTTGGTAACTCTGTTTTTGCTTTGGCATTTCACACAAAAGATAAAGATATTTGGTATCTTTTCGGGCGTGCTTTGCTTTGGAGTGTTGCTTGGAGTTGCGCTTGTGAATATTGGATATATTCCTCTGGTGGAGAGAGACGTTGTGCCTACACCTGTTTTGCAAGAGTCAGACAAAGAGATTAGAATTGATCTTACTATTGATTATGGTAATGGAGATACGCAAACATTTCCGCAAGAGGTGTTGCAAGACGGGAGTACAGTGCTTGATCTTTTGGAAAGCTTGGAGAGACGGCAAGGCGTTGTCCTGCAGAAACGAAACTTTCCGGGTCTTGGCGTGTTTATCGAAGGGATTCATGGCGTGCATAACACAAACAATTCTTATTGGCAGTTTTGGGTGAATGGCGAATATTCAAAAGTAGGAGCTGGGCAGTATGTGTTAAAAGAAGGCGACAGGGTTTTGTGGAAACGCACAAGCGAACGGGAGTAATGGTTTTGCAAGATTTTTGATATAATGGAGACAATGAAAATTTATCTTGCTTCTGACCACGCCGGGTTTGAGTTAAAGGAGGAAATCAAGAAATATCTTGGCGAGTTGGGTATGGCGGTAGAAGATATGGGAGCTTTTGGTCTTGATCCTGCCGATGATTATCCTGATTTTATTATTCCTGTCGCGCAGAAAGTTTCCCAAAATCCCGATACCGATCGTGGGATAGTATTAGGAGGTTCTGGTCAGGGGGAAGCAATTGTAGCGAATAAAATAAAAGGAATTCGAGCTGCGGTTTACTATGGTGGTTCCTTTGATATCGTAAAACTTTCTCGACAACACAATAATGCAAATATTCTCTCGCTCGGCGCGCGGTTTCTTGCGCCAGACGAAGCAAAAAAAGCAATAAAGCTTTGGTTAGAAACCCCTTTTGAGGGTGGCCGCCACGAAAGAAGAATTAACAAGATTAGTGAGTCTGAGGATAAATGCAAAAAGTAATTCCCGCAATTCTTACAGCAAATACAGAAGAGCTTCGTCAGGGCTTAAAGATTCTGAAGGGGCAGACCAACTGGGTGCACATTGACATTATGGACAACAAATTTGTCCCGAACACTTCAGTAAATCTCTTTGAACTTGGCGAGGCCTCTCAGTTTTTTCATTTGGAAATTCATTCAATGGTAGAACATCCCGAGAAGTATTTGGAAGACTGCAATGGTATTGGGGCAAAGCGCGTAATTTTTCATTTGGAGGCAGCTGATGATCCAGAGTTAGTCCTCCAAAAAATGGAAGAGTATGGTTTTCAAAAAGAAATTGCAATAAATCCGCAAACTTCTGCCTTGAAGCTAGCTCCATATATAGAAAAACTTGATGCGGTGCTTGTCATGAGCGTGAATCCCGGTTTCCAGGCGCAAGAATTTATTGCAGACGTTCTCAAAAAGATTCCCGAAATTCGGCAGTTGAGGCAGGATATTCTCATTGGCCTCGATGGCGGAATCAATGCAGGAAATATCAAACAAGTGTTTCAAGCAGGCGCAGACTACGTGGGCGTAGGAAGCGCCGTGATGAAATCTGAAGATCCTGTCGCTACCCTTCGTGAACTTGAAGAATTAGTGAAGCAAAAGTGACGTATTTCTGACGGCCGTCAAAATTACGTAATAGATTGTAAGGTATGTTCAAAGACTTCCAAATGTCCACGCTTCGGTTTGTCGATGGCTGATATTGGTATCCGAAGAAAGTGAATAAATGAAACATATGTATAATTTGTTCACTTTGAGTTTGGGGAGAAAAAGGGTTTGTGGCGAGAGAAGAAATTGGTACAATAAAACAATATGCAGCAGTATTCGATCCAGGGGTTGGAGCAAAAAGCAAACGAGATAAGGCAGGATATTATTAAGATGTTAGTGGAGGCGGGGTCAGGGCACTCGGCTGGGCCTTTGGGTATGGCAGATATTTTTACTGCGTTGTATTTCCGGGTACTCAAACATGATCCCAAGCAGCCCAAATGGCAAGAGCGCGACCGGCTCATTTTGTCGAACGGCCACATTGTGCCTGTGCGTTATATCACGATGATGCACGCTGGGTATATCGACAAGAAGCATTTGCCGACTTTGCGGAAGATTGGTTCGATACTCGAAGGGCATCCTTCTGTGCGTAAGATTCCGGCGCTCGAAACTTCTTCTGGACCTTTAGGCGAAGGATTATCGCAGGCTTGCGGGTTTGCTATGGCAGCCAAGCTCGACGGCAAACAGCATGATTACCATATCTGGTGCTTAATGTCTGACGGCGAGCAGCAAGAAGGCATGACATGGGAAGCCGCCATGTTTGCCGCAAAATATCGCTTGAGCAATCTTTGCGCGATTATCGACCGCAACAACATTCAGATTGACGGCAACACGGAAGACGTAATGCCCTTGGAACCTTTGCGAGAAAAATACGAGGCGTTCGGCTGGCATGTAATGGAGATGAATGGCCACGATATGGAAGAAATCATCGAAACGCTTCAAGAAGCAAAAGCAATTACCACAAAACCCGTGTGTATTATTGCGCATACCATTCCTGGCAAAGGAGTAGATTTTATGGAATACGATTACAAATGGCACGGAGTTACTCCCAATGAAGAGCAGGCTAAAGAAGCCTTACGCCAACTTCGCGCTGTGGGCAGCAAAATCGAGGCAGCAAATAGAGATTAAGAAATTATTATGCTTTTTGAGGGGATTCTAAATTTTATACTCGATGTAGGTAAGGTGACGGGAATAAGTTTTATTCCACTGGGAGTATTATTATTGGCACTACGTTTTGCCCTCAAAAAGGAAAAGATTATGCGGTGGCTACTTCTGATCACAGCAGAGGCCATTGCAGGTCTTACTCTGATTGTTCTTACTTGGCTTTGGGCGTGGAGTTGTTTTTCGCACTGTCCAGATAGCTTGCGGTGGAAAACTCAATCGTTGATCGTTGGTGGAGCTGTTTTGCTATATTTTGTAACTGCGCTTGCAATCCCAATACGGATGTTTTTAAGGCTTTCGGGGAAACAATTTTATCTCGCAATAGTTATTCTCTATCTCATTGCATTACCGATTGCTGTCATGGTTGACATTGAGCCATTCGGACGATTTGATAGATCTCTACTCTCTAAAGAAGCATGGCGTGAAGAATTTTACGGATCAAAGTTTCTAGAACAAGAAGCAACTAACCAATTTAAGGAACAGTATACAATTACTTATCCTACCTATTTCCCATCGAATGTTTCACCAGATATTTTAGAAGAGGAATACTACTCGTCGCTAGAACGACTTACTCTGGTACACGAATGTATGGGTCCTCGATCTGGAATTCTTTCAATCTCGCATACTCCAGTTGAAAGAAAAAGTATTCCGCAAGGAGGCCCTCAGCGTGCTCCAAACGGAAATGAGGTAGAAAACGTAATCGTGCAAACGGAAGTTTTAGGAAGAGAGGCTTTATTTGTGGAAACCTACCAGTACAGGTTTCATGATTCCACACGTGGCCGCCTCGAATATATTGTTTTATATTGGGAAGAAAATGGTATGCAAAAAAGAATTGATGCCGAGCAATGCGATGTATCACAAGAAGATTTGGTTAGAATGGCAGAATCAATGAAATAGATTAGAGGAATAGATATGAATTTTAATCTAGCGAAAAATTATTTGGATGAGAAGAAGGTGAGGGTAAGGCTTGTAAGTACATGAACAAAGATTTTGAACAATGGCACAAAGAAAAATCTTCTATTCACCATGAGAAAAAGCGGCCATTTTTTCATGTGCGTGAAGTATGGTTCTGTTCTTTAGGTGTAAATGTGGGATTTGAACAAGACGGTGGAGGAGAAAAATATTTGCGTCCAGTTTTTGTTCTTCGTAAATTCAATAAGGAGGTGTTGTGGGTGTTGCCCTTTACGAAACACGGCAAGGAAGGTAAGTATTATTTTAAAACAAAAATTTCCGATAGAGATTCAGAAAGTACCGTTATTTTGTCGCAAATTCGCCTGATTGATGCTAAACGTCTACAATATAAAATAGGGGATGTGCCTGAAGACGATTTTGCAGAAATAAAGAAGCGCCTACGAGCGCTCTTGGAGTAATTCTATTGTTACCCCCTTGCGGGGGAGGGCCGAAGCCATTTGTAACTTCATTATACAGGAGTCAAAAAATATGTCAATAGGTACAACATTAGAGAAAATCCTTATGTTCAAATGCCCAACTTGCGATACTGCAAAAGATGTTTGGTACGATACAAAAGGCGGGTATTCCCATGAGGATATTTACACCTGCCAGAGATGCGGACATTCTTTTGTAGTTTCAGCGATATGCGACAAATGCGGCAGTTCGCATAGCAGATTATATGGTTGTAACAATCCAGAGTGCAATAGCGAGGATTACCATTATGATCGTGAGAAAGAAGGCATAGAAAGAGAGTTGTAGATAGATTACGATGTAAAGTATGCAATACAATCTAGTAAAAAATTATTTGGAAGAAAAGAAGGTGGAGATAAAGAAGATACGAGATGGCTTGGGCCAGGGGATGGCAGAGTTGGGCGCGCAGAAGAAAGATATGGTGGTGTTGGTGGCAGATACCATGGAGTCTTCGCGTGCGCATTTCTTTGCAGAGAAATTTCCAGAGCGCACCATCCAGGTGGGCGTAGCAGAGCAGAATTTAATTGGCGTGGCTACTGGTTTGGCATACGAAGGGAAAGTGCCGTATGTCGTAACATACGCCGCTTTTTTGCTCGGCAGGCCGTGGGAACCGATTCGGACAACGATTGCGTACCCAAACAATCATGTTGTATTTGTTTCATCGCATGCTGGTTTGGCTACCGGACAGGACGGGCCTACCCACCAGATGACCGAGGATATCGCGATTACGCGCTGCTTACCGAATTTCACCGTAATTGCGCCCGCGGATTACGAGCAGGCAAAGAAAGCAGTAAAAGGAGCGTATAGTTTGAAAGGGCCGGTGTATCTTCGTGGCGTGCGCGAAGGAACGCCAAATTTCACCACCGAAAAAACACCGTTTCAGGTGGGAAGGGCGCAGGTGCTGCGAGAAGGGAAGGATGTTACAGCAATTGGCCATGGGTATATAGTGTATTGGCTTTTGCAGATTGCAGAAGAACTAAAAGATAAGATTTCCATAGAGGTAATCAATCTGCATACGATAAAGCCGTTGGATGAGAAAACCATTCTGCAATCAGCGAAGAAAACAGGGCGTGTGTTTTGCGCCGAAGATCATAACGTTATTGGCGGCATGGGCAGCGCCGTGGCAGAATTGTTATCTCAAAACTATCCGGTGCCAATGAAGCTCCACGGTGTGTACGACCAATTCACCGAATCCGGTTCTCCAAAAGATTTGTGGAAAAAATACAAGCTCGACAAAGAAGGAACGAAATCTACTTTGTTAAAATGGTTAAATGGCTAATATGGTTTTCGATGTAATTACTATTGGGTCGGCGGTAAGGGATGTGTTTGCGAGGACGCGCGATATAAAGACCATCAAAGACAAAAAATTCGCCGTGGGAGAAGCGGCGTGTTTTTCTTTGGGATCTAAACTCAATTTAGATGAAGTGAATTTTTCTGTGGGCGGTGGTGCGATTAACACGGCGGTAACATTTGCGAATCAAGGATTTCAGGTCGCGGCAATCACGCAGATAGGTGCGGATCCGGAAGGCCAGCATATTCGTGAGAAAAGCGAGGAGTGCGGTATTCACTGTGATTTCTTTTCGATTGACAAAGAGCACGCCACGTCGTTCTCATTTATTCTTTCTCTACCAGACGGCTCTCGTACCGTGTTTCGATACAAAGGAGCATCATGGCACTTGAAAGAATCAGATATTCCGTGGAAACAGTTGCAGACAAAATGGCTGTATATCAATCATATGGCAGGCGAAAGCCACAACGTGTTGCCGCGCCTTTTGAAAGAAGTAAAAGAGCAAGGAGCCAAAATCGCGTGGAATCCGGGAAGCACGCAGTTTGAAAAGAAAAAAGAACTGCGGCAATTGATGAACTTTGCTGATGTGTTTATTGTGAACCAGGAAGAAGCCTCGTTGATTACCGGAATTCCATACCAAAAGAAAAAAGAGATTTTCAAGAAGTTGGATGATTTAGTGCACGGGTTAGTTATTATGACAAAAGGAAAAGATGGCGTGGAAGTTTCAAACGGCAGGACGCTCTGGTCTGCAGGCGTTCTGCCCTTGAAAAAAGTTGTTGATCGTACCGGAGCTGGCGATGCTTTTGGTTCTGGTTTTGTTGCCGCGCTTACGCAAAAACCAGACGATATCGAAAATGCGATTCAATTTGCCTCGGCAAACGCCACGGGCGTGCTCACCCAATGGGGCGCTAATCATGGCTTGCTTAAAAAATTCGACTCTCCTTTCAAATTCGGCAAGTTGCAAATAAAGAAAACGAGCTTATGAATAAAACCATTGTTATCGGCACAATCGCAGGCGTTCTTCTCGTTTTCGCCCTCTTCGGCCTTTTCCTGTGGCAGCAGCCGCAAAAGGAGGAAGCGGCCGAGCAGATGGTAACAGAAGAAAAAAGCGAAGATAAAAGCACCCTTCGAGAAATAAAGATTATACCGATAGGAATGGTTTCCTCCGAAAATCTTGTGCTTGTGCGGCAAATCCTTGAGCAGAATTTTTCCTCTGCAAATGTTAAAACTTATATCGCAGAACCAAGAGATTTGGCACAGGACATTTTTAAATTAGGGAATCAATATGATGCAGCAGCCCTTCTGCAATCTTTTGAGAAAACAAATGATCCCGCTGTTCGTTTGCTGGGTGTTATAGATGAAGGTATGTCTGTGCGCGGACTTCCATTTGTATTTTCCAGTGCGAACCCTGAAACAAAGAGTGCGATCATATCTCTCCAGAGATTGAAAGCTGATTATTCAGGAGTACAATTATACCGATACCCTGACGGACAACAAGAATCAACACAAGTGGTTTCTCTTGCAGAGCAAAGTCTCACCAGAGAGCGGTATAGAAAGGTTCTATTGCGTGCGCTCGGCTTAACCTTGGGTTTTCAATCAAGCGAAGATCGAAATTGCATGATGGCGTTCTCGAATAATGTGTATGAGCTTGACCGGAAGGGAGTAGAATGGTGCGGCCAAGAGCAACAAATTGTGCGTGAGCTTCAAGGGGTAACTCGAGGCGGACCCCCTACTTTAACAGCGAGATCGTATCAAGGCGATCATTGGAGAGCGAGCTACCCAGACCATTGGACTGTGCAAACCATTGGTTCTCTTGCCGTGGCATTTTCAGGCAAATCGATAAATTACGAGAATTACGCAGCAAATTACGAGGGGGAGGAGCAATGCAAACTTTTTTATGGATCAGATTCCAATCGAAAGCCGTCTACTACCTGGTCATTCCAAGGATGGATTGACGTTCCCATGAGGGAAACTCAGACGGAAGCTAGGATATACCGAGAAACGACGGATGATGTATTCTATCTTTTTGTTTCGGGCGAAGGAGGACATCTGTTCGCGGGCCAAATCTATGGAAAGAGCTACGAGAATTGTTTGGAGGTTTTCAGGTCAATAATTGGGACCTTTGAGAGAGTTCCAGAAGACGATGAAGAAAATCAAGCGCAGAAAGTCATTCTGCGATTCATCCAAGCTCGCCATCGAGATACTTACAACCTGGAAACTATTGCTCAGTTTCTGACCGAAGCGGGAATGAAAGAATTTCAAGAAGTCCCCCTTACATATATTGACACTCAAAATTATGCGATAAGAGAAAGTAAAAAACTGGCGTCTGGTATATATGAATTTTACGTAACCATCCCACGTATTGAAGCCCTATCTCTTTTTGGCGTAGTTGATGGAGGTTATGCCGCTGGAGAGCTCATCGAGGTACGGAAATTTCCCGATGGTTACTACGTAAATAGTCTTCGAGTAGCTAACTGATTTAGATATTTATGGAGAAGATTGCGGAGGTTTTGGGGGTACCTAAAGAAAGGGTAAGTTGAAGATAAAAAGGATTATGCTATGATTGGAATATATGGCCAAGCAAAGTGATTCTATAACAATTTCCAGAAGGGAAGTTGAAAAAAGAGGCGGTGTCGTGATTTTGGGCTTGAAAGAGTATCAAAAGCTTCTTGTGCAGACAGTACCGACTTATCAGCTTTATGGTAAGGAAGCAGAGGAAATAGATGAGCTTGTGCGAGAAGGAATGCGTGAGTATGAGGCAGGAGAGACAATCGAGGCTTCTTCGATAAGCGAAGCAATGAAGATATATGATAGAAAGCGCCAGAAGAAACGTTAGATACTCAAAAACGTTTCTGAAATCCTCAAAAAAGTTGCCTGGGAGAATCGTTCAGCAAGCCGAAGAGAAGGAAATGGTTTTTAGGGAGGATCCTTTTGATGTGCGACTTCGCACGCATAAACTTTCTGGAAAAGAAGCAGGTGTTTGGGCTTTTTGGGTGAATAACTCTTATCGCATAAAATTTATATTTCTTCCCAACCGGGAAGTTTTATTTTTAGACATCGGCACCCATAAGATTTATAAATAGCATATGAGCAAAACTATTGTTATCGGCACAATTATAGTCGTTGTCGGCATCTTCGCTCTAGGCGGATTTCTCTTGCGGCAGATGCAGGTGCCGTCGGCGCTAGATTCCGCACCCGTGCCGCGGTCCAACATAGAGGAAAACTTGTGTAGCAGTTCAGCGTTCTGTCCGCCAATGGGTAAAAAATAAGATAATTTTAGACTATGGAAAGCCTTGCGGAGATTTTGGGGGTGCCCAAGGGAAAATTAGAGGAATTGGAAAGGGCGATGCAAAAAGCAGGATTTGAGCCGGCGTTAGAGAAGGTTGCGAAAGAGAATGAGGAGTTGATACGAAATGCGTTGCAGGAGTTAGGATTGAATGAAAATACTACAGCCGAGGAGATACGAGAGGCATTAGGAAGGAAAGCAGAGGAAGGAGATAGTCAGTTATACGAATTTTTACAAATTGATCGGAATAAAATCGATTTCGAAAAAGTTGCAGATGCGGCAAGAGAGATCACTACGGAAAGCGAGGGGTTTTTCTTAAAAAAAGAATTGGGGGCGGAGATTCTGAGAAAAAGAGCGCCAGAAGGAATTTTGAAGTATCTTGGATATAAAGATGTAGGAGAATTGCTGACCAAGGAAGACATTACAGAAATTTTTAGCGCGCTGCGTTTTACGGAAACCGATGAATGGATGCACAAAATCTTTGCGGTTGCTTATTCAAAATTTACTCCGAATGATTTTGAGCATCGGCCCATTGAACTCAAAGTTTTAGGGCCGCAGTGGGCGGAGATCGGAAAGAAATATGTAGAAAAAAAACATCATAATGTAAGCCATCTCAAGGAATTTGGCGTTATTTTCTTAAACCCCATAGCTCAATCTGGCGTAGGAAAATTTGTGCGGGATTTTGCTTTGCTTCTGCACTATTTTCACGAAATCGCGTTTTACAGCAAGCTTTTTGAGAGGTATGCCAGCTTGTTGGACTTTAACGAAAAATTTATATCTCTTTTGCGGGGTGATGTGCTCGATGCAGACGAGACAAAGCCAGGACAATGGCTTATTATCCAACGCTATCTTTGGAAAGAGAACCCTCAAGATCCACGGTTATTTCTGCCTCATGTAAACCCTGAAGCCATGCACTGGCGAAAAGCAGAAGAAGATTTGGTTGTATTCGGCAAAAAACACAAGGAAATCAATTTGGAATTTTGGAATCAACTTTGGTCAGTCGCAGGATTTTTTCCCTCCTCCGCTAAAGCTTCGCAGGGCACGGCTCGAAAAGAGTTAGTGAGTTTTGATTTGGAAGATAACGCGATGATGTTGGCTCATAAGGCAGAAGGAAAGGATGTAAAACTTACCTACCATCAACACGAAGCATTGTGGAACAAGATTTTTGCAACGTATGCGGGTGGATATGAACAGCTTGAAAAATATGTCATCGAAAATATGGAGAATGGTATTATAAAACTGCAGCATGTATAAAATTTTTGTTACAAGAAAAATTTCACAAAGAGGGATCGAATTGTTGAAAGCGAAAGGGTATGCGGTGCAGATTGGATCTCAAACTCGAAATCTTTCGCAGAAGGAAATTATGCAGAAGGGTAAAGGAGTTGATGTATTGTTATGTATGCTAACTGATAAGATCGATGGGAAAGTCATGGATGCGATGGGGTTACAGCTAAAGATTATTGCAAATTATGCGGTAGGCGTAGATAATATTGAGTTCAAAGCAGCAAAGCGACGCAATATTATTGTCACGAATACGCCCGATGTGGTGACGGAAGCCGTCGCAGAGCACACAGTAGCACTTATTCTTGGAATTGCGCGAGGTCTTGTGCAAGCAGATCGTTTTGTACGGCAGGGAAAATACAAAGGTTGGGAGCCAGAGTTGTTTTTAGGCACAGAGCTCCAGGGGAAGATTTTGGGAATTGTTGGCTGTGGGAGAATAGGTCTTGAAGTTGCAAAAAAGATGTTTGTAGCATTTGGGATGCAGGTGCGTTATTACGATAATGCCCCGAGAGAGGAAGCAGAAAAGACATGTGGCGCTGTACCCGTATCACTCAATGAACTTTTGCAAAAGTCCGATGTAGTAAGCTTACATGTGCCTTTGGTGCAAGCTACGCATCATCTGATTGGTGAAAAAGAATTAAAAATGATGAAAAAAACTGCCTATCTTATCAATACTTCTCGTGGTTCTGTGATAGATGAGAAGGTTTTAGTAAGAGCGTTGAAACAAAAATGGATTGCGGGCGCAGCGCTTGATGTGTTTGAGAACGAACCAAAACTTGCTGCAGGTTTGTCGAAATTGGATAATGCCTTGCTTACACCTCATATTGCTTCTGCCACGAAAGAAACTCGTGAGAAAATGTCAGAACTCGCCGCCCAAAATATTATCGCCGTCCTTTCCGGTCAAACTCCGTCTAATCTTGTAATCTAAAGCACGAAACATAAAACTTCATAAACCTATATTAGTTTCCGAATGGTTGATCTAACCAAAAGACCTGCGTCTAGATTAATAAGTCAGTCAGTGGAGCAGCTACACAACCAAATCCTCTCCACGTTTCGGTTTGTCGATGAGTGATGTTAGTTTTGTGGGACATTCAAAGTTTCACTACGGGGTTTGTGTATGAGGAATAAAATAGGGTATACTATACGAAATACTAAGATAAAGGTTGGCGCTCCAAAATAATTTAAATTTTTGCAAAAGCTATGAAAATGACGTTGAATGATCCTAACACGAACTGGGCATTTGTTGGGGTTGTGGTTGTGGCAGGTTTGGCCACGGCAGGATTCATGATGTACTATCTCTAATGGAAGAAACAATTCGGAATTTTCCAAAACAACTTGAGTGGGAACCGAACATAGAGAATGCCGACAAGTGGAAAGCGCTCGGCAAATATATTATCTGCGGCATGGGCGGCTCTCACTTGCAGGGCGACATTT
>ERZ1292623.1105-Hain-H51-01um-R1-1105-length-26722-cov-26_pt1 | contig 24863 bp, 23 predicted proteins | sample MGYA00564398_ERZ1292623 | MGnify/ENA primary metagenome ERZ1292623 (study PRJEB36523, sample SAMEA6512633) | groundwater metagenome | collected 2019-01-07 | study: AquaDiva: Metagenomics assemblies of 32 groundwater samples | reverse complement strand
CGCATCTCCGTCGCCACCTCCAGGTGGCCCATGAGGGCGACCTTGACGGCCTCCTTCGCCGTCTCCGGCGAGCCATCGTAGCCGCCCATCCACATGCGAAAGATGTCGTCCGGCAGGTTGCGGAGGTGGTAGAGCGGGCGGCCGTGCGTCACGCGCGCCTTCCATCCGGCGAGCGGCGTCCCAAGCCACGGCGCAGCGTGGGCGACCGTGCGGAAGAGGAGGTCGAGCCCCTTGGGATCGTACCCCTCGATGAGCCGTTGGTAGTCCTTCGCCACCGCGTCGCGGACGGCGTACCGCTCGTCGGTGATCGGGTGCGCCCACTCCTGCCATCCGCCCTTCGCCCGGAGGCCGGCGGACTCCTTGAGCGGCACGGCCCACCGCCGGTCGGTCGAGATGATGCGCGCCACCTCCCACTGCCCCATGACCTTCGCGTGGGCTTCCGCCGACGCCGCGGTCGTCACGAGCAAGTCCGTCACCGGGTCCTGGCCGTGCTCGTAGTTCTCGATCACGTCCACGAACTCGCGGTGCTTCGTGAACTTCGGCGCGCCCGGCGGGGCGACCTCGGGGATGCGGCGGCGGATGGCCTCACGGTTGCGGACGATGTGCGTGAAGTGGTTGTCGATCTTGGCGCCGAGGCGCGCCATGATGTCGGCGTGGACCTGGGTTGCAGCAGCGGCGGCCGCCTTGCTCGCTTCCTTCGCGTCCTTCCCCGCGGCAATCGCGTTCGCCTTCGCCTCGGCCGCCGCGCCGGCCGCCATCCGCTTCGCGTGCGGGGCGACGACGGCCTCTCGCTCGGCCCAAAGCCGATTCTCCGTCCCCTCGTGGACCTTCTTCACGAGGTTCTGGAGGCGGGACTCCAGCCCGCTCCACGCCGCCCGGTAGCCCGGGATCTTCGCGGCGAGGGCCTGCTCGGCGCGGGGCAGGATGTCCACCGCGACGGCCGACGCGGCCTCCTCGCCCCACCCCTCCGCCACGAGCCCCTTCGCCACGTAGTCGCCGAAACGGGCCGTGGCTTCGGGCGCCTCCAGGCCCTTCTTCTGTCCCGCGATTACGGCGTCGGCGAAGCCCTGCCGGATCACGCGCGACGCCGGGTCGTGCCAATCGAGCAGCTTCCCGCCGGTGAGGTCCACGCTCGGGAGCAGGGCGCCGTCGCCTACCGCGCCCGCAGCCTCGGCGTACTGGCTCGGCGCCCAATGCTCCGTCGACGCGCGGGTCGGGTAGTTGAACACGGCGAGCGCCCACTCCCGCTCGGCCTCTGCCGCCTTCTTCGGATCGGCAGACCACCGGGCGAGCTCCCCCGTCGAGAGGAAGGCCGGGTCCGTGACGCCCTTGCGGGCCGTGGTCGCGTGCGGGGCGATCTCTGCAATCCGGGCCGTCTCCACGCGGGCGATGTGCTCGGGGATGTGGCCCGCCGCCACGCGTTGCCGGTAGTAGTCGTGCCACCACATATCGTCGGCCGCGACGCCCTTCGGCGGGGCCGACGGGTCGAGCGGGCGGCGGGCTGCGGCGAGTAGGTCGGCAACGGCCTGCGCCCCCGGGAGGCGCGGCGCCAACTTCCCGACGCCTGCCCCGGCGGCGCCCCCGAGGACGGCTCCCGGCAGCCCTCCGGCGAGCCCACCGGCCATAGTGCCCGCCAAGGCCCCCCGGACGCCCCCTGACTGCTCGCGCAGGGTCTGGTGGGACACCGCCTCCACCTGGAACCGTCCGCGCCCTCCGAGGCCAGGTATGTGCAGCAGGAGGCCCTCTTGCGACCACGAGGTTCCGAGGCGATCGAACGCCGACGACGCCGGCGGACCCACGAGGTCATCGAGGAGGCCGCGCACCACCGGCCGCGCCGCCCCGAGGTCGCCAGACTCCTTGATGGCTGCCGACACCTGCGCCGCGAGGGCCGCCGACTGCTGCTCCAACGGCTGCCCGCGCACGCCCATGGAGGCTAGCGCACGCCGCCCGATGCGGACGGCCTGCTCCGCCGCCACCTTTGCGGGCTCTGTCCTGGCGCCACCGAGGAGCATGATCGGGTCGGCGAAGTTCGAGGCGATGACGACGGCCGTGGAGAGCCAGGAGTCGGCGTCGTAGCCGAGCTCGCGCAGGGTCCTGCGGGTCATCGCCGTCATGTCCCGAGGCTCGGCGCCGCCGCTCCACGACGGGAGCTTGAACGCCGTCCCCATCGTCTGCCACCACCGCTCGGCGGGCTGGATCACCTTCCCCGTGCGGGAGACCTTCGCCTCACGGTCCCCGAGGGCGGACTCAAGCGGGGCCACGACGCCGACGCGCTGCGACGTCTGGAGGATGTCGAACGCCGTCGAGACGACGGTCGGGCGCTGGACGGTGCGCCCCCCGGGCGGCACGGCACGGCCGAGGCCCATGACGTCCTCGGCCTTGCGCTGGAGATAGTCTGCGCCACCGAGGGCCGCCGCCGCTGGGCCTATGCCCGGGATGGAGCCGACCGCAGCGGTGATCGGGATGGAGCCGAGGAACGAGCCGATCTTCTCGCCGAGGGTCGGCTCCTGCACCTCTTCCGGCGCGCCGGACACGACGCCTTCCGGCGTGAGGCCACGGCGCGTCGCCTCGTGGACTGCCGAGCGCACACCGCCGGAGAGGGCCGCCGCAGGCTTGCCGCGACCACCTCCCGTGGGCTTGTAGGAAGCCTCCGCCGCCGCGTTCGCGAGCCGTGTTCGCAGCACCTCTCGGTACTCAAGCTGCGCCGCGACTTCTGGATCGACGCCCTCGCCCACCTCGACAGGGACGACGTTGCCAGTCGCCTTCGCAGCGCCAAGGAAGGCAGCGGCGAGACGTCCTACCTCGGGCTTCACGCCGGCCGCCTTCGGGGTGAAGGCCGCAGCGAGGCGCCCGGCCATCGGCTACTTCGTCTCCCCGAGCAGCCTTCGGTAGAGGCGGTGCCGAGCCTCGCGCGACATGCTCACGACGTCTCCGAACGGCGTGCCGTCCGGCAGGGTCGCGCCCAAATCGGCGGCCTCCCGGATCTCCTTCTGTGCCTGATCTTCGGGAAGGCTCAACTGCCGCTTGAGTTCCGTGGTCTGCTCTGGATCGAGGCCGGATGGCGTTCCTCCCGTGCGGAGAGCGGACGCCGCACGCTCGACCGCCGCGTCGCGCTTCAACTCCATCGCCGTGATCGCCTTCTGCGCCTTGGCGACCTTCTCGGGGTCCCACTTCACGCTCACGTCCTTCAGCTTGGCGTACTCCTTGTCGATCAGTTTCGTGAGCCCCGCCACCTGCTTGTCGCCCGCGTACCGTTCCGCCGCCGCCGCACGCTCCGCCCGCACGCCCTCAAGCCCGCTTTGGGCGTAGGCGTCGATGTCCTCCGGGGTTGCCTCGGCCATCTCCGGGATGTTGCCGCTCTGGATGGCCCGTGCCACGGCCGCCACGTTCCCCTCGCGGAAGTACCGCTTGATCCGCGAGTCGGGGATCATGCGCGGTTGCGGGCCGCGGGGTGCTGCCCGCGCGCTCTTCTTCGCCTTCGCCACTTCCACCTCGTGTGCGCGTGCCTCCCCCTGCTCCGCCTTGGCCCGCGCCAGAAGCTCCTCCAGGTGCTCCGGTGTGACCGGCGTGCGGCGGTGACCCTCCAGCGTGACATCGAGGGCGGTGCGCGGCGCGAACTTCGACAGCCCCTTGCCGAGATCCCCACGCTGCTTCTCGTAGACGTCGCCCGACGCCTGCTCGCGCTCCCGGCCCGCTCGGCTCACGAGGGCCGCCGTGCCGGGAAACTGCGTCGAGGGCTCCACCCGGACGCCTTGCGCCTGCGGCGCCATGCCCGCCATCTCGGGCGGGAACGGCAACGGCCCCTCGCCCCCGGACGGCATCCCGGCCAGCCCCTCGGACAGGGCGAGCAGACGCTCGTTCGGCGCGCCCATGGAAGGGGCGTAGCCCTTCGCCGCCGCTTCGCCAGTCGGCCCCATCGTCTTGAACGCCTGCGCCGCCGCGGGGGCCATCTCCAGGGCACGCTCCGCCGGCATCCCGGAGAGCGCCGTCTGGACGCCGAGTACGTCCTGCGCCTGCTGCTGCGCGAGGCGCTGGCGCTCCAGTGCCATGCGCTCCTCGTACCGGCGCTTCTGCTCCGCACGGATATCGACGCGCTCGGCTCGGCCGCGCTGCTCGGTGCCGAGGGCGGCGAGGTACTCCGTGAGGGGGCCGAAGAGGAGTTGGCCCGCGTTCGTCGGGTAGAAGCGGTCGCCCATCTAGGACCCTGATGCCGGGGCGGTGTTGCTGGCTGCACCACCGCCCCCTTGAGGCCCCTTGTAGGCGGCGTACGCGGTCACTCCCCATCCGAGGAGATCGTAGATCATCTTGTGCCGCTCGACCATCATCTCGATCTCGTCCTGGGCGATGTCGTACTGCTTGGCCCACACGCGGAATTTCTGCTCCCAATCGGCGTCCTGGATCTTCGCGTCGAAGCCCGCGAGCGCGAGCACCCTCTCGAACTGCTGCTGCTGCGCCTGCACCTGCGCCTGCCACGCCTGCCCTTGCGCGCCGGCGTACATCTGGCTGATCGCCTTCTGCTGCTCGACACCCTGCCGAAGCGCGGCCCCGTAGGTCGGCGCCTTGAGCCCGCCCTGGCCGTAGTGCGTGTAGTTGCCAGCCGCCGAAGCCCTGGCACCCTCCGCCATGCCGAGCGCACTGGCCCGCTCCTTGACGCCGCCGACGCCCTCGACGAGACCTCGGTACAAGGGCGACTTCAGGTAGCCCTCGCCAGGCTCAGCCCACGCCTGCTGCCGCATTTCATCGAGGTACGAGCGGAACTGGTCGAGCCCCACGGGGGCCGGGGCCTGCTTAGCGACAGTACGAAGGCGGGTCTTGGCTGCGGCTTCCTCGCCCGACTCTACCATCGGGGACCAGTCGTAGATGTCGTGGATGTCCCAACCTTCGCCCTTGCTCCAGAAGCCCATCTCGCCCTCCTACGACACCCGATGCGCCATCTGGAAGAACACGTAGACGATGGGCGCCGAAACGCCGTCCGCGGCCCCAGCCGAAAGCGTCACCCGCACGAGGAGCGCGTCCGTCGTCAGCACGGTTCCCGTCGGCGCCGTGGAAGGCCGCACGAGGGTCGCCGTCGTGAACGCCACCGTCGAGTTCGCCACGTCGGCTCCGTTGAGCCGCAAGCGAGCATTGTTCGTCCCAGTGGACGTGATGCAGGACGTGTGGATGCTGACGATTGTGGCGGTTGCCGGCACGCCGACGGGGAAGTCCACCGTCGTCCCGATGCGGTCCGTGATGCCCGTGCGGGCCGCCACGAATTGCGCGTTCGTCACCGGGTCCGCTACCACCGCCTCGAACGCGTCGTGGTAGATCGTGCAGGGCACCGTCACGCAGAACAGGGCGTTCGGGTTGGCGAGGTCCGAAGTCTGGATGCTCCCGGCGGAGACGTTCGCGCTGTCGATCGACCCGTTGACGACGGTCGTGATGTCCGTCTTCATCTGCTCCAGCATGGCGGCCGTCAGCACGGTCCCGTCGGCGTAGGTCGCAGTCCAGGTGATCGCCGGCACGGCCCGCTCCTACTGCAACGCCAGGAAGACGGCCCGGTCCCCGCCGCTCGCCGCGTTGACCCACAACTGGCGCGGGCTCGCGAGAGGCAGCGGGCCAAGCACGGCCCCCGCCGCGAGGGAGTAGCCCTGCGACGCTCCGCCCGCGTTCGTCACGCCGGACTCGCCAACGAAGATCAGGCCAACGTTAGCCGTCGCCGCCTGGACTCGCACCTCTCGACACCGGCTCGTGATCGGGCACTGAACCGCCGTCCCGGCCGCCGCGACGGTGACGACGGCATGGACAACGTCGTCGGACGGCTTCTCGAACGTGACGGTGAGCGCGTCGCCCGGCATCAGCGCCGTACCCCCTTGTCGAGCACGTCGATCTCCACTCCGCGGATGTCGAATTTCCGAGAGTTGCTGCCGTTCGTACGGATCCCGAACCGTCCGTACCGCCCCACGCCGCCAGAGTGGACGTCTACGCGGACCTGGTGGTCTTCGGCGGCCCCGATCCGATCCGTGCCGAGCACGAAGGCACCTAGGGTGTTCCCGCCCCCCTGCGCCGCCATGCTGACGGTCGTGGACTGGCCGTTGTCGTTGCCGCCGCCGTTGTACGCCTGCCCGTCTCGCCGCCACCAGACCGTGTTCGAGAAGTTTCCCTGCGGGCGAATCGTCGGCCGCAGAAACCGCCAGCGGTCCACGTCGCCCTTCCCGAACTGGACAGGCCCGGACTCCCACTCCGAGACGAAGCCCCGGGGCGTTGCCGCTCCCTGCTCGTCGATCGCGTCGCCGACGTCGAACTGCTCGTAGTCGATCGTGCCGGACGCCCGCTGCCCGATGCCGAACAGCGTCGGGTACGGGTTTCCCTGCGGGAGCGCGCCCTCCAAGGCGCCAGCCGCAGCCATGCCGCACAAGCGCTTCTTCTGCGCGCCCGCCGCCCACGCCCCGACTTGGTACTCGAAGATGCTCCAGACCGGGGACGCGCCCTCGCCCCACGCGGACTCAGCGTGGCCGTAGTCCATGACGAATATGAGGTCTGGGGTAGCGGCGGCGGTCGGGATGGCGAGCCAGACCTGCCTGGCTGCCGGGTAGTGGACGGCCCACGCTGCTCCGGCGCCTTGCGCCTCCAGAGCCCGCCGCAGTGTCCGCTCGATCGGCTTCGAGAGGTAGAGCAGAGACGGCGAGCCGTCGAAGGCGTAGAAACCGTCCGCTGCGAGGAAGAGGGTCCGGCCCTCCACATTGTCGATGATCGTCGAGTGGGCGATGCAGCCGCGATCGCGAACGACTTGGCGGTAACTCCAGTTGTCCGGCAGCTCTCCCGGGTGGTAGAAGACCGACACCGAGTTCCTGCGGAAAACGATGAGGTCGCGGCCATTCTCGCCGAGGCCCGTGATCGGCCCCGTGTCCCCGCTCAACGGCGGGACGAGGTTGTCCAGGGGCCAGCCAAACACGTCACCGTAGTTGCTGAACCAGAGGAAGGATTCGGCGCCTTCGGGCATCCCGGCGGCCTTGACGTGGCCGATGTTCCCAAGCACGAGGCGAGCACCGTGGCTCCGGCAGAACCTGGCTCGAAGGCCGACCGTGACGTAGTTGCCCGGGTCGTCAGAGAACCGCGAAGCAGCGAAAACGCCCTTGTGGAATGGGATGCCAAGTAGAGCTGCCGTTGAGACCCTCTGCACGCCGGTCATCTCGAACATGATCGGGATCTGGTTCCACAACGAGACGTAGACGGTGGCGTCGTCGGCCCCAGGGTCCGCGTCGATCCGCGTGTCGCTGCACACGACGAGCAGCGGATTCGCCTGCGTCATGTGGTTGAACAGGCAGGCGTCCCACCGGAACCCGGGCCCGACGTTGACCGTCGCCCGGTTCGGTGCCCGAAGCTGCGCGCTGAGCAGCGGTGGGGCGTCCGCTGCGCCGACCGCCGGGTGCGACCCGTCCGTGAAGTAGGCCAAGATGAGCCGCTCCTCGAACGCCTCCACCCCGGCGAGCGGCACGAGGCCGACCACCATGACCTGCCCGAAGGTCACGCCGTGGATGCCCTTCACGAGCTTGACCACGCAGTCGCGAGCCGTGGCGCCGGAGTCCTGGTAGAAGTTGTTCAAGACCCGCCGAGAGCCCTTGCGCGTGCTCACGCCGCCGTGCCGGAACTCGACGTTCGTCGCGATCGTCGAGTGCTCCGGCCCGGAGTGCTCCGGGAAGTCTGTCAGCCCCTTGACGGGCGGGCCGACGCGGATGGTGCGGGAGCGGGCCACGTGCTACCCAGTGGTCGCCTGCACGGAGGGTGGAGGGGCGCTCTCCTTCTGCGCAGCCAGGCGGCTGCGGTTCGCCCACAGGGCGGCCTGCTTCTCCGAGGCGCCCGCCGCCCGGTGCTCCGTATACTTCTGCTCGTAGAGCGTCTCTGCGGCGGCCTTCGCCGCGATCCCAGCCTCCGCGGCCTGGCCCTTCGCGATGCTCGCCTCGCCGCCCTCGGTGCCGAACTGCCGGGTCGGCGTCGGCGCCTCCCTCGCCTTGAGCGCCTGCGCCTGCGCCTCCAGTTCCGCGGGCGTGGCGTCAAACCGCATCGGGATGACCTTCGACCTCCCCTGCGGGACGTCCGTCGCCGTGAAGTGGTCGATCAGCGCCATCATCTCCAGGGTGTACTCGGCGGTTCCGGGCGCCGCCTTCGGGGCGATCTCCGGGTGCCGACGCAGGTACTCCAGCATGACGGGCCGGTTCTCCCGTCCGGTGAAATCGAGCCGCTTGATCGGCGGGTCGGCCGGCCAGAGGTTGCCGACGTACCCGAGCACCGCGTCCTCCTGAGCCCGGCCGGACGGGCAGACGACCGCCTCCCAAGGCTTGAACACGAGCAGCGAGCCCTTGCCGAACTCCGGCTGGAAGGCGTCGCCGCCGGTGCGGACCATCCGCTTGCGCCCGTTGGGCTCCGTGACGGGCACCGAGGGACGCAGCCGACCCTCCACGGAGTCGTAGTTCCCCTTGCCGTTGAGTTCCCGAACCAGGACGAGGGCCATGGAATCCTCCTACCAGAGCCCGAGCGCGCGGCGCCCGTGGCCCATGTCGTACTCCGAGGCGTCAGTCTGGATCGTGCGGCGCCCCGACTGCGCCTGCCGTTCCTCGATGCTCTCCCTGAACTCGGCGAACCGCTCCTCGAACAACGCCTGTTCGGGTCGCCAGTCGGACTCCTCCCTCTGCTTCGCCTGGACGACGGCGTAGAGCACGAGCAGGTCGTGGTGCGCCGACGGGACAGCGAACGGCCGATCCGTGTCCCCGGTGGCATCGTCCGCCGTGTCCGGACGGAGCGCCGGCGCCGAGTTCGACGTCGGGTTGATCGGCTCCGCAGGCACGTAGCGAACGCGCAGCGTCAGGGCCGTCGTGGGCCTCGGGAATAGCTCGATCCGCATCGGGTTGAAGCTGCGGAACGTCCAGCCGCGGTTCGCCACCTGACTGCGGGTGCTCGACGACTCCCAGGACGTGCGCCGGAGGTCGAACTCGACGTGCTCCATGAACGGGATGAGAACGCCCTCGCCGGCCGTGTTGCCGGTGACGTCGCGCACCTCCAGGAGCTTCAGCGGGTCGTCGCTGTCGTTGAGCAAGGTGCCGAGGCTCACGGAGCGGGCGTTCGCCGTGTAGGTGCCGTCCGCCTCGGTGATCAGCACCTTCGGCTCGTGCTCCGCGATCACGGCCCAGAACTTCGTGTAGGCGTCGTTCAGCCAGTCCGTTGCCATCTGCCGGGTCCAGAAGACGCCGGTGCGTGGGATGTCGTCCACGGTCGTTGCGCCCTTCACGGTCGCCACGAGCACCTGCTCCAACCGCCGTGAGACCCGCTGCCGGAGTTCGAGGTGCGTCGCCATCTACGGCGCCACCGCGGCCGCAGGCGGCGGCTCAGCGCCCGGCACGAGCGCGTCCGGCACCGCCCACCCGCCACGCCACTTCGGGTCGTTGTGGAGCTCCTTCACGGCCCGGTGCATCTCCCCGTGGTCGATGGTGTCCCACCACGAGTCGAAGAGGTGGGCGTCGTACTTCTCCTTCTCGCTCTTGAGCCGGGCGATCCGCGCTCGGCGAGTCTGCGCGTCGGACGCCTGCGAGCGCAGGATGAAGATGTAGGCCCCCCAGGTCGCCTTGAGGTAGTCCACGAGTCGCCCATCGGCGCACTCCGGGGGCCACATCCGCATCCCGCGCAGCGCCCCCGAGACCCCACGCAGAGAGAGGTGCCACGCCCCGCGCTCCATGACGCCGCGGGGGCAGCGGGACGCCGGGATCCACCAGACGCCCTCGGGGTCCCACTCGACGACGAGGTGCGGGTCGATCTCGGCAATCTGGCGGGCAATGGTCGGGTCCAGGGTGCGGTGCAGCGTTGTGCTCGGAGGCGGGACGAAGGACGGCGACCGCGGGGCCACCTCGAAGGCTTCCGCCGCTTCCGTGCGACGGTCCACTCGAAATTGGCCCCGCGGTCGTTCGTCCACTGCCATCGCCTTCTGGATCAGAATTCGTACACCTTTGTCGCGACGCCGTAACCCTCGTCGGCCCCGCCGATCTGGATGATCTTGCCGCCGAGCGCGGGCTTCCGGGAGCCCATGTTCCCGAAGAAGCGCCACGAGTAGTTCCACGAGTCCGAGCCGTCCGCGTCCTGCCGGAGCGGCGACCCGTCCGTGCTGATCAGCTCGAAGTCCTGGAGGACGAACTCCTCCACGCCGTCGAGGCTGAAGCCGTACAGCCGGTCGTAAGGACACTCCCTGGACGGCACGATGGGCACGTCCACGGAGCCCGCGTTCCAGACGAGGGCCTTCGCCTCGAAGCCGCCGGGGAACTTCTGCGGCTCGTACCGCTGGTCCTGGACCATGAGGTCGGAGACGGCGATCTGGACGGAGTCCTCGCAGAGCAGGACGTCGAGCGGCGAGCCGCCGCGGTGCTGGACGCGCTTGATGAAGTTGTTGAGCGTGTTCCTGTCCATGAGCGCGTTGGCGAGGTTCACGACGACCCCCCGCGCCCAGCCGTTGCCGGCCGTGCCCCGGTTGACGCCCTGGAGGACGTCCAACTCGTAGTTGAGCGAGGTCCCACGGGCCGGGATGTCCACGGTGTCGTCGGCGAAGAGCTGCTCCAGGCCGTTGAAGGCGAAGGCCGCCTCCGCACCCGCCAGCGGGTCCGCCTGGGCTGCGAAGGAGCCGCGCCGGAGCACGAGATCGCCCAGCGTCACCGCCGCGGCCACGCCGTCGGCCGCCACCTGGGCGGTGCCGTCGAAGCCGAGGATGTCGATCTGCGTCCGGTTGGCGGCCGGGTTCGCGTCCGTGACCTGGAAGCTCGTGTTCGCGGCCGTGCTCGTCCGGCGGGTCACGCCGTCCTGGGAGAAGATCTCGATGAGCTGGTTCGTGGAGAAGGCCCGGTTGCCTTCGCCGCGCCAGTGGACGAGCTGGTTGTTCGGATCCTGCTCCAACGTCAGCCGCGTCGCGTTGGCGTCCGGCTCCACGGAGATCCGGCCGAGGATGTTCAGCGGCGTGCGAAAGAAGTCGTAGCCGAAGTCCTTCTGCGCGTCCGCCGCGTGCCCCTTGACCTCGGCCTTGAGCATCTGGACGAAGGCCGACTCCGACCCCTGCGAGGCCGCCGATCCGAAGGCCGTCACGCCGCCCGAGCCGTGGATGATCACGCACGGGAGGGTGAAGACGCCGTAACCCTGGCGGCCGGTCGCCGGCAGCACCGCGCGCTCACGAGCCGACGAGGTGGGCCGGTAGCTCCGGTTGCGGGTCGTGCGGACGCCGATCCGAACGTCGGCGCCCGACCACGCGTTGCGGCCCGTCTTGGCGAGCAGGCCGAGTTCCGGGGTCTGCGTGTGGAGCTGGTCGACCAGCCCCGGGAAGTAGACCCGCTTGAAGAGGTTCGTACCGAGAGCGAAGGTCTGCATCGTTCACCCTTCCGTAGCAGCGGCCGTCAGCCGCCGGCGCGGGCTTCCGCGATGATCCGGGCCTCCATGTCCGCCTCCCACGTCGCCAGCTTCGCCCGGTACTCCTTCTCTCCGGGCTCCGGGCGCTTGGGGGGCGGCGTGGTCGCCACGGCGGGCGGAGAGCCCGAGCCGGTGATCGCCGACCGCGTTGCGTCTGCGTTGTCCCTGGCCGCACGGGCTCGAAGCTCCGCGGCCTCCTTCTCGTCCTTCCGGTAGGCTTCGGCCGACGCCACCGGATCCCACGCGCCGCCGAAGTGCTTGGCGGCCCCGTACTGCGTCGCCAGCGCCTCGGCACCCTTCTTCTTGTCCTCGACGCCCGCCTTCTCCATCGCCGCCGTGATCGCGGCCCCGTCGGCCCTGTAGGCCGCCTGCGTCCGCTCTTCGGCCTCCCGGTCGTCGAGCCGCTTGCGGAGGACGGCGACTTCCTTGGCCGCCTTCTCCGCGGGGTCCTCGTACTCCGGCTCTTCCCTCTCCGGGGCGAAGCGCCGTTCGAGCGCAGCGATCCTTGCGGCGTCTGCCTCGCGACCCTTGAGCACCTCCTGGTACTTCGCCTCGGCCGACTCGGCGCGCGCCTTGGCATCCTTCGCCGCGGCGCTCACCTCGTCGAAGCGCTCCTTCGGGATCTGGATCCCGCTCTTCTGGTCGCCCGTCTCGCTGGGCTGCGGTTTCTCGTCGGGCATCGTCTACCCTCCCTCCGCACCTTGGTATCGGGGGTGGTGCCCCGAGCGGATCTGGCCCTCGCGACCACCGCGAAGGCTCCCACCGGGCGGCGTGAGTGCCTTGATCTCCCGGTTGGCTCCGGTCATCACGCCATCCCTCCAACCGCCGCCTTGCCGTTCCCAGGCGGCCCAGGAGGCATGGTCGAGCCGGGCATCGTACCCTTCCCACCCATCCCTGCCTGTGGCCTTGCCGCCGGGTTCGGCGAGGGCGGCTCTGCTGCCGGGGCGATGCTCGGTGGGGCGAGCATGGCTCCCGTCAGCTTTTGCATCTTGTTCATCTCGTGCGCGGCGTAGTGCTCTGCGAGCATCGCCGACGCCTCGGGGTTCTTCCGGCTCCACGCCTCATCGGAGAGGCGACAGCCGTGGATCTCCATGTGCAGGTCGTCATCGTCCCAAGGCACGACCCCGACCGGGTCGCCGAGGATGAGCGCCTTGTGCTCTCCGTAGGCCCGCTTCCGCTGCGCCGCCTTGATGCCAGTCTTACCAGTCGCGTTCGGCAGGTCGAGCATCCGCAGGATGTCCTCCTGATTCATCTTCCCCTGCCCCTGGAAGAGGAAGGGGGCGTACTGGAGGAGGCTGACCACGAGGTCTTGCTGCGCCGCGGGCGACTTTGGGACGAGCGAACCGGCCCGGATCGTCACGTCATGGATCCGGTCGATGTCGGCCCGGCGCATGTAGAATACCTCGCCGGATGCTCCTGTTCCGAGCACCTGCTCCATGCGCTCGTCGGACCAAAACCGCTTGTGCAGGTAGAGCATCAGGCGGCCCGCGCTCCGCAGCGACTCCTCGACACGCCGGGCGATGGGGACGAACCGCCGCAGCCCCGACTCCTGGAGGAACCGGATCGACAGGGCGGCCCGCACGTTCGGCGGGTTCTGGCCCGCTAGGGTGTCGTTGACGCCCGTGATCGACTGCATGGAGTTCATGACGAGCGACATGATCGCCGGGTGGATCGTGGCCGGTACGGGCGGGCTCACGAACTCCACCGACGAGCCGCGCTTCTTGAAGATCACCTCGCCTGGCTCGTCGTTGATCGCCGTGTCCTTGATGCCGGAGTCCTTGTCGGCCACGACCTTCGGATTCGCGGACAACATCATGATCATGGCGTAGCGGGAGAGGGCGCTGTTGTGCGCCTTCTGGAGCGGCTCAAGCTCCCGGACCATACCGTCGCACCAGAACCGCCCAGGTGCAGGATTGCAGCCGAAGTGTACGAACGGGTAGCGTCCCCCGTAGGGGTTGCGCTTCACCACTAGCGTCTCGCCGCCGGCCACGGTGATCACGCGACCTTCGGGGTGTTTCTTCGACGGCGCCTCCCAGAACTCCGTGACCCGCACGAGGTCGCCGACGTCCTGGAGAGCCTGCTCGCCGATGCCCGTGTCGAACCGCAGTTGGCGCTCGTAGTTGTCGAACTCGTCCATGCCTCCGCCGGCCTGGAGGTTCTTCGCCTTGCTGCCGATGCGGTCGACGAGCACGTCGCGGTGGACGAAGGCGTGGTGAGCCACCCAGGCGGCGTGCTCCAGGGACGTCGCCGAGACGGGGAGGTCGAGGTTGAAGGGCGAGACGCACATAACCTCGACGTCTCCCTCGAACTCGACTGCGGGGGCGGCTGACGCTGGCGGCGCCACTTCACCCGGGACGTAGAATTCCTCAATGCCCGCGGGCTCCGCCTTCGTCTTCTGCTCCGGCGGCGGGTCGCCCTTGCCGAGGAGCAGGCTCTCACCCTCGCGATTCGGCGCGTTCAGCGGGCGCCCGCCGAGCGGGTTCCACGCGATCCGCCAGAAGCCGTTTCCAGAGATGAGCATGTCGAGCAGGGCGGACTGGAGGCGCACCGGGACGCCGAGCCTGTCCCACCCCTGCCGCAAGAGGCCCTCGTAGCCCTCGGCAGCGAGGAGGTCGTCCTCGTCTGGCGTCGTCGCCACGGCCTCCCACGACGGGTCCTTTTCGATGAGAAGGGCCAACATCTGCGTGATCAACGGCCGGGTCTGGTTGTCCGTGATCCGTGGCCGCCACGGCGTCACCGGGATCGGGAGCAGCCGGCCGACGTTGTTGTTCTGGTAGACCCACTGGAAGCCCCGGTAGAACTGGATGTCGTACAGCCAGTTCTCGTGGAACTCCTGCATCGCCCGCCGGGACTCGTGAACGACCTCCAGGACTCGTCGCGACTCGTCGTCGCTGCCCCGGACGGTCGGGGTCGTCGTGAAGCGGCCAGCCACGTTACATCAGCCCAAAGCGTGCGTTGAAGCCCATGACGGCCTGCGGGTCGTCCGGGTCGAGACCGGCGAGGAGCATCGCGGCGCGTCCCTCGGCGATCTCCTGCGTCCAGCCTGCGTTCAGCTCTGAGGTGATGGCGGCCTGCCGCTTGCGTAGTACCTCCTGGCGCTGCGCGATCTCCGCAGAGAGCACAGCAGCCACGGCCTCCGTTTCCGCGTCGTCTCCGGCGACGACGGCCGATGTGCGGTCCGCCGGGGCCGCCGGGGGGAGTTGCCATGCCGCGGGCACGCCACGGCCCGCCCCGGTGACGACCACCACGAGGCAGGCAAGTGCAGCGACGAACGACGCGACGCCTGCGAGCGCCGCGAGGCCGGCGAACACGACCGGGAGGACGTCGGTCAGGACTTGCCGCTCTCCTTCATGACGCCCGGCGGGAGCTCCAGGCCCGCGTTGCGGCCCTTGCCCCCGCTGTGGATCGCCTCCTTGCCGTCGCCCCACTCGGCCGCGGTCGGGTGCGTGGGCTTCGAGGAAGCCGGGAACTCCAGCTTGCTCTTGTTCATCTTGTGATTCTTCATCGTTTCTCCCTCACACGTTCGCCCCGAGCACGGGGTCGTAGTCCCTCATCCTGGCCGCCGACCGATGCAGCAACCGGGCCGCTTCCTCGTCGAACCGTGCGCCCCCATCGAGCGCGCCCTTGGGGTTGCCAACGGGCACGCTCACGATCGGAGCTCCCTCGCCATTCTCGATGCAGCCGCCGACGAGGGCGAGGCCGAGCGCCGTGATCCGGTCGTCGTAGCCCTTGGGCGATGACGGCTGCTCCTTCACCTTGCCGGACGGAGCCACCTTCAGCGCCCAATCCCGCATCTCCTCGATGGTGCCGAGGTCGTTGAGCTTCACGCCTTCGCCGCGCAGGACGCCGCGCACGCCCTGGCCGAGTTCCGAGACCATCCAGCGGCGGGTCTTGTCGGAGGTCCACCAGCCGAACGTCTGCTTGATCTGCCCAGTCGCGTCGTCAGGCACGGTGCGGTAGTAGAAGTTCGGGTACTCCAGCCGTTCGAGCGCCTTGAGGACGGCGAGGCCAGGCCCGTTCACCTCGATGACGGCAAGCGCGGCATCCCCGCCGCCGTAGAAGCGGCCGAGGGCGTCGATCATCTCGGCGAACTCGTCCGGGTCCGAGGCCCGAACGCGCACTTGGGCGACCTGCTCCCACGTAGCCATGTCGAGCGCCTGGGCACACATGAAGTCGCCCTTCGCCTTGCCGTAGGAGCCATCCACGCCGATCGCGTACTCGTGGCCCTCTTCGGGGGCCCGCCAGAGCATGACCTCGCCCTCGCTGCTCTCGACGAGATGCCGCTCGCCCTCCGCAGTCACGCCGACGCGCCAACGGCGGAGAGGAAGGTCCTCGGCCCGGATACGGCGCTCCGCCGCATCGAGCGCCACGACATCGAACACCTTACGCCCCGACGAGCGGAAGGCTTCCGACGGCGTGGCCGGGAACTCCTCGCGAAAGCCTGTGAGGTCGCCCTTGAACTTGCTGCCCCACAACGCCCGGCGCCGCCAGTGCAGTTGCTCCGGCGTGGCGCCGAGGTTGTCGGCGAGGTCGCGCTCGTCCTGGTCCATGTCGGCGAGGAACTGCCGCCGCTCCGTCTCGCTGTCGAAGATGAGCGCGTACTTGGGTTCTTCGAGCCACGAGAGGAACACGGACACGAGGTCGGAGCGGGAAGCACTCGGATCCACGCAGACCCACAGGAGACGGCCGGAGGCCCGGTCAAAGCGCACGTCCCACCCGGCGGCGGCCTCGTCCCACATCTCCTTGAACCAGCCGTAGCTATTGGCCGTGGACTCGACGAGGACATAGGTCTCCGGGTAGTCCTCGATGCAGGGGATAGCCCCGTTCCAGAACGTCTCTGGCTCATCCCACCGGCTCGCCTCCGAGCCGTGGAAGCCGTGGATGGCGGCGGAGCGCAGCTTGCCGGCGTTCTTCTTCGTGCCGCCGCCCGGAGCGACGGACTGGTAGCCGACGGTGCTCCCGAGCGGGCCAGCGAAGTCGATGCCGAAGCGGGTGTCGCTCTTGCGCTCGGCCCGGAACGGCGCTGGTACGCAGTCGAGGAAGCGGCGCGACATCCCGAAGAGGATCTCCGCAGCGCGGTCCTCGTGGGCGGCCGTGTAGACGTTCCGGTGCTCGTGGAAGGCAGCGAGCCACGATAGCGTCAGCTGCGAGACGGTAGAAATGCCCTCTCGACGAGCCTTGAGGCAGATGACGCGGACGGGCTTGTTCTTCGCCCGCTGCCCCTGCATCGCCCGATAGAACTTCCGCTGCCCTGGGCTCCACTGGTTGAACGGCCCCGTGCCCCCGGACCCGAGCGTGATCTCGCAGAACTCGTGGCCGAAGAAGGCCGGGTTGTCCTGGCAGAGCCAGAACGTGACCCGCACGAACTCCTCACGCTCTGCGGCGGTCTGCGGGGGCCGCGCACGGTAGCGCAGGAACGTCGCGAAGCAGGCCGCCTCCTCGCCGTCGGCGATGTACCACGGGCGCTGCTTGAGCAGATGGCGGTCGCCCCGCCACTCCAGAGCGCCGAGGGGGTACGTCTCGCTCATCAATCCTCGCCGAGGGGCGGGAGCGGGGCGCCGAGGGCCGGGCGGATCTCCTCGGCTGGGCCGTGGTGGACGCGCACCTCCTCGACACGGATGATCCTCGGGTTCCGCTTGCGGCGCTCGTTCGATGCGTCGGAGATCTGGCGGACGGCGGGTCCTGTCGCGGTGGAGCAGCGGTCCTTGGCCCCCTCATCCGTCAGGTTCGTCGGCAAGAGTTCGCCCGTTCCGAACTTCGTCCGCAGGCGCTCGCGCGGCCCCGTAGCAAAGCGTCCGGGCTCGGCCCCGGCAGGGTGACGGTGGAGGCCGTCGTTCACTTCTTGGCCTTCTTCGCGGGCTTCGGGATCTTCGCCCAGGACTTCCTGGCCTTGTCGAGCGACGCGGCGACCGCCTGCTTGTGCGGGTGTCCGGCCTTCTCCATCTCCTCGATGTTGTGGCCGACGGTCTTCCTCGACTTGCCCTTCTTGAGCGGCATGGCCTCTACCTCCGGCGCCTCCACGGGAGGAGGCGAAGCAGCCTTGCGACGAAAGGGGCGTTGGGCCTTCGCGTGCCCGTTCAGGAGCGGCGTGTCGTCGGGGAGTACCTCGATGGGCGGGTTCGCCTCGAAGTAGCGTGGCTTGGCGGCGACGTGGCAGGCGACGGGACGGCCGGACGCGAGGAGCGTGGCGTAGGCGGCTTTCGCCTCCTCGCTCAGCCCCGCGTGCCAGTCCGCATATGTCGGCCCCGCCACCAGCCCTCCTTAGGCCGAGTTGTCCATCTGGAACTCCAGGTTCACGCCGTAGACCGCCATGTCGGCCCCGTAGGTGTCGCCGGCGTCCGCGGACAGGCGCACGATCTCGACGTTCAGGAACTCGCCGTCCGAGAGCGACGTCCCGGTGACGATGAGGTTGGCGTCCGTCCGGTTGGCGTTCGTCGAGGACGTGTGACCGAAGACCTCCAACTGGTCCGCGGTGCCGGACTGCGCGAGCGCAGCGGCCTGCGTCCCCGCGGTCAACGCCCCGGTCATGAGGCCCAGGGCGTCGATGGAGAGGAAGTCCACGCGCCAGACCACGTTCCCGGCGGCCGATGTCGTCGGCCCGGCCAGGATGGACACCCGCACGTCCGTCGCGTCCGCGTACCCGTTCGGGATCGAGAGGCGGACCCGCAGCGCCTCGGTCGCCCCGGCGCCGTCGAGGAGCCAGACCTGCTGGTTGTTCCGGGTAGCCTCCGTGGCGCCCGCGCCGCCGGCGCCGACTGCCATGAGGTCGGCCGGGATGAAGACAGAGCGGTACGGCCGGCTCGTGCCGGCGTAGACGACGCCGGAGGTGCTGCTGTTGATGGCGGTGGTGTTGCCGCCCGTCCCTACGGTGACGGTCTCGTCGAACTGCGAGGTGCCCGCATCCACGAACAGGCCCTCGACGTTGGCGCCGGCCGCATTGATGCGAACCGCGTAGGCGCCCACGGCCCCGGCCCCGACCGTCTGCGACACATCGAGGACATACGACGTGGACGAGATGCTCCCGGAGGTCCCGAAGGCGACGAGGGCGGAACCTGCCGCCAGGGCGCCGCTGCCCGAGACCTCAAGGCCGGCCGGGACGCCAGCGCCCCCGCCCACGCCCGCCGTGGTGATTTCGAGGACTTCGGCCGTGTGGGCCGCGGTGCTGTCGATGTCGATGAGCGGGCTGACCCGCACGATCGAGTCGTCGATGACGAGGGCCTGAGCGGCGACGGCCGTGTTCGCCATGTTGATGTTGATGACGTCGCCGGCGCCCCACGAGCCCGAGAAGTCGATGTCGAAGATGGCCTGGATGCCGCCGGTCCAGGCGACGTCAATGTTGAAGAGCGGGGCCGTCGGGGTGACTGCGCCGGTGCAGGCGATGTCGATGAAGGGCTGCGAGAAGGCCCGCGACCCGGTGTCGAGCACGAGGGCCTGGAGACCGGCCGCCGCGTTCGTGGTGTTGATGGCGATGACGTCGCCGGTCGCGGCGCCGGTATAGGCGACGTCGAACACGTTGCCCGTGTGAACGCCAGAAACGTCGATGTCGAAGAGGACGTCGGCTCCCGTAGAGGCCGAGTTGACGTCGAAGAGGGGCGCGGTGCGGACACCAGCGAGGAGGTCAGCCCTCAACACCGTTGCGCCCACGGCCGCTGCCCCAGGCTCCAAGAGCAGCATGGAGCCCGTCCCGGCCCCGGCGGACGCCACCGCCACGAGCGAGCCGGTCCAGATACCGGACGCGTCCACGTCGATCAGGGACTCAGCCCCGGTCGAGGCGCTGTTGAGGTCGATGGCGGGGACGGTGCGGATGCCCGCCAGGACGTCGAGCCGCAGCACCGTAGCACCCACCGCGGCGCCCACGGGCTCCAGTAGAACCATCGACCCCGTGCCCAGCCCGGCCGACGCCACGGCCAAGAGGGCGCCGGTCCAGACGCCCGACGCGTCGATGTCCACGAGGGACTCGCCGCCGGTAGACGCCGAGTTCAGGTCGATCATCGGCGCCGTGCGGATGGACCCCAGGGCGTCGAGGCGCAGAGCGGTGGCGCCCACTGCGGCGGCGGCAGGCTCCACGAGGACCATGCTCCCGGTCCCGGCACCCGCCGACGCCACCGCGAGGAGCGAGCCCGTCCACACCGCCGAGGCGTCGATGTCGATGAGCGACTCGGCCCCTGTGCTCGCGCTGTCGATGTCGAACGCCGGGACCGTCCGCAGGCCCGTCACGTCCACGTTCAGGCCGACCGCGGCGACCGCGGCGTTCGTCGTGAGCTGCACGAAGGAGCCAGTCCCCGCGCCAGCGGACGCGATGTCGAGGACAGCGCCCGTCCAGGCGGCGGACAGGTCGATGTCCATGAGGATGTCGGCCCCGGTCGAGGCCGAGTCGATGTCGAACACCGGGGCCGTCCGGACGCCCGTGGTGTCAATGTTGATGACCGTGGCGCCGATGGCGGCGTTCGGGGTGAGCTGGATCAGGGACCCGGTGCCGGCACCAGCGGAAGCGATGTCCAGCACGGCGCCCGTCCAGATACCGGAGAGATCGATGTCGAAGATCAGGTCCGCGCCCGTGCTTGCGCTGTCGATGTCGAAGGCAGCGGCGGTCGAGGCCGAGGCCGCGATGTCCACGTTGACGAGGACGGCACCCACCGCGGCACTACGGGTGAGCTGGATGAAGCTCCCAGTCCCTGCTCCTGCGCTCGCGATGTCGAGCACCGCTCCGGTCCAGATGGCCGAGAGGTCGATGTCGAACAGGATGTCCGCGCCGGTCGTCGCCGTGTCCACGTCCACGATCGGGCCGGTGTGGGCTGCGCCGAGGATGTCGATGTCGAAGATCGGGACAGTGTGGGCCGCCGCCGGCACGTCGATGTTGAAGAAGGTCGCGGCCGGCGCCGTGGTGTTGTCGAGCTGGATGAAGTCGCCGGTGAACGCGGCCGAGGACGTGATGTTGATCGCGTCCCCGGAGCCAGCCCCCGTCAGGTTGACGTCGATGCACTGGCTCGCGCCGGTGGAGCTCGCGACGAACTGGATCCCGTAGCCGGCCCTCGCGCCAGCCTCGTCGTCGATCTGGATCGCGCCGCTGCCAGTCGTCTGCGACGCGAGCAGGAACCGCATGATCGGCTGGTTGACGTCGGCGTTGACGTCGAACTGCATGGCCGACGCCGTGAGCACGCCGCCGATGGTGTGCAGGTAGACCGGGGCCGAAGCCGTCGAGGTGTCCGTGATCTCGATGAGGTTGTCGGTCCGCAGCCCCGACGCCGTGACAGCCAGCGCGGCACCGGCGAGGTTGCTCCCCGTGGTGAGGTTCAGGAAGTCGCCCGTGCCGACCGCGGTGAAGTTCGCCGCGATCAGGTGGCCGGTGTGCGCCGCCGAGACCACGAAGTCCACGACGTTGCCCGACCCGGCCCCACTCACGTTGATGTCGAGGCCCTGCGAGGCCCCCGTCGAGTTCTTCGTGAGCTGGATGAGGTAGCCGCCGCGGGCCGCGGCCTCTTCCGAGACGTGCAGCCCGCCGTCGCCCGTGACCATCCCGGCGAGCAGGATCTCGACCACGGGGTCGGTCATGTCGGCGTCGATGTCGAACCGCAGCGCCGGCGCCGAGGCCGCCCCGGCCGTCTTGGCGTAGAGAATCCCGGGCTCAGTGCTCGTCGAGGTGTCGGTGATCTCCAGGATGGAGTCGGTCCTCGCACCGGCGGCCGTCACGTTGAGGGCCGCGCCCGAGAGCGAGTTCGTCAGGTCGATGTTGAGGACGTTGCCCGTGTAGGCGACGGTGGTGGCGAAGTCGAAGATGTTGCCGGTGGCCGTCGCCGTGGCGTCGATGTCGAACAGCGGCACGGTCGAGGCCGCCGTCCAGTCGAGGTTGAAGAACCGAGCGCCCGCAGCGCCCGTGTTGTCGAGGTGGAAGAAGTCCCCCGTGTAGGCGACAGACGAGGTGATGTTCACCACGTCGCCGCTGCCGGTGTTGTCCACGTTGATGTCGATGAGGCCGAGCGCCGTGCTGGCGGTGCCGTCCGCGATGACCACGAGGACTTGCGAGCCCGCGGCCCAGTTCGTCATCGTGACGCCGAGGACATCCCCAGCGAAGGCCGCGGTGCCCGACGCGTTGATGAGGTCGCCGGTCCCGGCCCCGTCCGCGACGAAGTTCAGGACATCGCCCGTCCAGACGCCCGTGCCCGTGGTGATCGCGATCTGGTTCGCAGACCACGTCCTGGCGCCGCCGAGGGCGATGACGAGCGCCTGTGCCGCATCGTTCGTGTTCGCCATGGCGACATTGATGACGTCGCCGTTCCAGGCGCCGCTGAAGTCGATGTCGAAGACGTTGCCCGTGCCGGTGCTGCCGTCGATGTCGAAGACGGGCACGGTGATCGCAGCCGCCACGTCGAGGTCGAACAGGGACGCCCCGGTCGCGAGCGTGTCGTCGATGTGGATGAAGGCGCCGGTTGCGGCGGCCGAGGAGACGAGGTCGATGGCCGCGCCCGTCGTGGCCGCCGCCACGTTGACGTCGAGTGCCCATCCGGCCGACGAGAGGATCGCCGTCCCCGAGTCGAGGACGAGGCCCTGGGCGGCAGGATCCGCGCCCGTGAACAGGGCGTTGAGCACGTCGCCCGTCGCGAGGGCCGTGTACTCGACGTCCAGGACGTTCCCGGTGTGGACGGCCGAAATGTCCACGTCGATGAGGTTGCCGGAGCCCGCCCCGCTCTTGTTGATGGCGAGGGTGTGGGCGGCGGCGGCGGTTGCGTCGTTGAGCGCGATCTCGCCGGCGTCCACGGTGATCGCGGCGCCGTTCGAGTATACGTCGTCGAGGTTGCCTACGGCTGCCCCGGCCCCGCCGAGGGTTTGCCAGGAGCCGGCGGCGGCATCGTAGTACCGCATGAGACCGTCGGTGCGGTAGTACATCGCCCCGCCGGGGCGGGCGGCCAGCCCCTCGCCGGTGCCTCCGCGGGCGTTGTAGGTCGCCCAGGCGGTCTCCGCCGCCGCATCGTTCGCGTACCCGCCACGCCCTCCGAGGTGGAGGGGGTCTACGTTGACGCCGACGCCGCCGTTGCGAATCATGTCCTGCTCCTCGCCGCGCGCCCTGACGCACAGTTCACCCCCGGCGCGGACATCGCCGCCGGGATACTTGGGCGCATTGAGCGTGGAGAAGGCGCTTGACTTCCGGCAACGACTGGCCCACCGTGGGCCGCGTGCCGCCGATCTTCACGCGCCGAGGCGTCGCATCCGGCCGAAAGGTGGGGTGCTACCTGACTCGCACCGACTACCAGCGGATCGTGGACTTGTCCCTGGCCGCTGACGTGCCTATCGCAGACCTCGTGCGAAGGGCCCTGGAACAGGTGATCCCGACGTGGGAAGTCGCCGTGAAGAAGGACCGACAGGCGCTCGCATGGGGCGCCTACAGGAGAACGACATGAGCGGAAAGAAGCAGAAGGAAGCCCGAACCGAAGCCGTAGCCGATGCCGTGAAGGCCGACCCCCAGGCCCTCATCAAGGGCCAGTTCGCCCTGGTGCGGCTCGACGGCGCCATCGAAGGCGCCGAGGCCGGCGTCAAGGTCATCGAACGAGCCCTCAAGGACCTCCAGGAGGCCCTCGGCGCCACGAAGGCCGACCGGCGCAGGCTCTACGCCGAGGTCGAGCGCATCCAGAAGGCCGTCGGCGTGGACGGCAAGGCCCCGCCGCCGAGCACGGAGGCTGCGGAGGAGGCCACGCCGTCGTGATGCCTGCGGAGTGACACCGAACTCCCGCGTCCTCACCCTTCACGCCGTCATCGGGCGCATCGACTTCGCCCTCTCCATTCTCCACCAAGTCCGAGAGGCCCAGGCCAAGCTCTACGCCGAGCAGGTCGCAGAACTCACGAAGAAGCGCGAGCAGACCGTCACCGAACTCGCAAACGCCACGAAGGAAGCGACGCCAGCCTGATCAGCCCCCGGTCTGCTCTCGCCTCCGGCTCCGCTGCTCCGCCGTCCGCTGGCTCGACGTCCGGCTCCGACGAGGCTGCGCCACGTCTGCCGTGGGCACCGCATCCACCTCGGCATCGACCACGACCGGGCCCGCCACTAGCGCAGGCGGCCGGAACGGCTCCCGAGCACGCAACAGGTCGCCGAGACCCACGGCGATCTGCGCCCCGCCGCTGACGTTCACCTGAACCCCCGCATGACCTTCAAGGCGCGACGGCACAGCGATCCGAAGGATCTCCTTCGCCGCCGCCAGGGAGCGGGACTTCATCTCCGGCGTCGCGTGCTCCGCCGTCCCCTCTTCGACCAGCTTCCCGAGCAGGTCCATCGCAGGCTCCGCAAGCGGCAGCCACCGATCGTCCAGCAGCGGACGGAAGATAGCGATGAACCGAGGGTCCCGGGTCACGCGCCAAACTTGGCGCTTCGTCACCGGAAGGCCGGCCTCTCCGCAAACGTCCGGCGCCTCCCCGGCTCGCTCCGCAGCCAGCGTCGCCGCAGCCGCCTGCTCGTCCGGACGACGACCCTCCGCCATCGCCACCCAAATCGCCATCCGCCACGCCGGCCAGAGCCGGACCTCTGGAGGCGCATCCTCTAGGGCGAGGTGGGGAGCGCCCAAAACCATACGCCTAGAGAGACCCCTGCGGTTGGCATAGCCCATATTGAAGGCCAGAATAGCACAAGCGAGGAGCAAAGGTGGCGCGAGAGGGGGTGGCTACTCCAGTAGCCAGGGGTGGCTACTCCAGTAGCCAGTTGACGGCGACAACGGGGCGCATAATATTTCAGCCGCGGCATCCAAGCCCGCACCGCACAACGAATAGAGACGGCGCTGGCCGGACAGCCAGGCCCTCGCAACAACGGAAGCTCCCGGAAAGACGAGGGCACCCGGGGGGGACTAGGGGGGGCCATGCGCGGTCGTGCCTTCAGTCTGGCCGCGCGCCGGGAACTGCTTCCGCTCTCCGACCAGCTTCTGCTCCGGCGCAACAGGAACCGACCCGCGCTCTCCGGCCAATCCTTCTTCGTCACGCCGTGTACGAGGCGAACGGTGGTCAAGGGCCAGGAGGCGAAAAACGCGGCCCATGGGGCTCCGACGTACGGCACGGAACGGGACTCCGGGGATACCAAAAGGGACCCACGCTGGATGCCGGCACCCGCGGCACCCGCACCCCCCCGGTCGTCGAGTTGCCGTCCGGGACGCCGTGCCGGGAGCTCGTGGCGCCCAGCCTCGCGGCGCGAGGGCGCGGCTTGGCCGTGCTGCTGGCGCCGCCCCAGGCAGTGGCGACCATACCGGGAGTGGGAGGGAGGGGCGGCCTTCGCCGCCTTCCTTGGCGGGCAGCGAGCCTGCGCCCACCGGCGCGCGCCCGCCGCATGGCTCGCAACAGGCACCGAGCGGGGGTCGAGCTGCGGCACCACCAGGCACGCGACGGCGCAGCGACCAAGGGCGTTGCAGGGCGACAGCGGGGAGCGCGCGCGGGAAGAAGCAACACAACGAACTAGCTACACGCGAGCAGCGATACCT
>ERZ1292623.444-Hain-H51-01um-R1-444-length-44763-cov-11_pt1 | contig 24866 bp, 28 predicted proteins | sample MGYA00564398_ERZ1292623 | MGnify/ENA primary metagenome ERZ1292623 (study PRJEB36523, sample SAMEA6512633) | groundwater metagenome | collected 2019-01-07 | study: AquaDiva: Metagenomics assemblies of 32 groundwater samples | reverse complement strand
GCGTGTGGCGCCCCCCCGCTTCAGCTTTCAATTCCGATTTTCAATTTTGGCGGAGGAGGTGGGTTCGGCTCCGCATAAAATTTTGCCGACGCAAAATTTTTGCTAGTCGGACCTCGCGCTTCCGCCTGCTGGCGGAACATCGCTCCGGCGTTCGAATCCCACCAGCGAGCGAAGCAGTTCGCTCGCTCTCCTCTCGTAAAATATACTCACTTCGTTCGTTATTTTTCGGAGGAGGTGGGATTCGAACCCACGGGACCCTTTAAGAGGCCCACGGTTTAGCAAACCGTTCCGTTAACCGCTCCGGCACTCCTCCAATTTAATTAAACTAACACATTACAAAGATTTTTAGAAATTCATTTCTGTTTTGTGTAATCCTCAAATTCTTTCAACATTTCCTTGGGATCGCTGAAATAAATTTTGCTTGGATCAAATTCTTCCGGGTCAAATTCATTGACGAAGTCGAGACAAAGCCATTCCATCATATCCTTGTGTTCCGGATGTTTCGGTTTTTTAAGAATTTCAATCAATCTTTCATAGCCGCCAATTCCACCACAATCATCGGGCGGGCAAGTCCTCTTGCCCGCGAGACACTTCGGGTATTTTTGGCCAGGCATCATTGGCAACACTTTTTCTAACAAAACAGTATGCACCCACCCATCGCCAAAATCGTACTCATATTTACACTGTTTGGAAATTTTTTCAAAATAATCGGCAATCTTCGCCGTTCGCTCATCAATTATTCTATCCATGTACTCTTCGTCATCTGGCGAAGGAACCATAATATTAATCATCCGCCAATTATTTTTCTTGTCAGAAAATGTAAAACCGTGCAGATGTCCGCCACTCCAACCCATCGCATCCAAAATCGCGCAGCTAAATTCCCAAAAAGTGTAAGTCCTCGGAACTTGAATCCGCCGCCAAATCAACGGCTTCGAATAATTCAAACTTATCTTGAATTGGTAAAAGTTTTTGTTATCTTGAGACATTTTTGTAATTATATTTTGGTAAATTAGAAATCAATTTTTCTGCAATGTAATCGGCTTGAAAAATGTCGTGGGCTCATCTCTCAAAGTTACTGTCCACAAATTAAAATTATTTTCCATTCTCAACCTCTCTTCGGCAATTCTACAATAATCCGAACTTACATCTAACCCTATATAATGTCTACCCAATCTCTTTGCCATCTTACAAGTTGTACCACTCCCACACATTGGATCTAAAACTAAATCGCCCTCATTGCTCCAAGACAGGATATGATCTTGCGCCAATTCGCAAGGAAATGGGGCTGGATGTCCTTTTGCTTCCTGGTCCTCCTTATTTTTCCCAACCACATATTCCCAAATGTTTCCTTTTACCTTTTTGTCTTTTACTGGTTTTGCCATTTTACCCCTTTCTTGTATGTTTTTTGAGTAATTTTTATATGTCGTTCCATTTAGTTGCAGGCCAGCATGCAAGCAGTCCACCATAATTGGGTTATGAGTTTTCACTACCCCTTTACTAAAAACAAACATGTATTCAAATTGATTGTTATATCGTTTTCTGTAAATTTGTGGTACAGGGTTTATCTTTTTAAAAATCATTGTATCATGCAGATTAAACCCAATTTCCCGAAAATAAAGGGCTTGTTTAAAACTTGTTCCGGTCTCGCTTCCATCAATTGTGGCATCACCAATTACCCAGACCACTACACCACCCTGCTTAGTAACTCTAAACAACTCTTTAGCAACAGCTTTAAAGTCAAAAAAATATCCATTATAGTTCCTTAAACCATCATAAGGCGGAGATGTAACTACCAAATCAATCGACCCATCATCAAATGATTTCATCACTTCAAGACAATCCCCCTGCATTATTTTATTTTTATAATCTTTAGTACTCATAGTTTTTCTACAAAGGCCTTTTCAATCGCCTTTTTGATTGTCTCGATTTTTTGTTCAATCTTTTGTGCTTTAATAAGCAGCTTGACTGCTTGTTCTCGAGAGAGTTTCTTGAATTCTTCTATTTTTGAAATCCAGTAATTTATTCCTTCTTGCCCAACTTCCCTAGTCTTTTCTATTTCTTGCTGTTTATACTTTTTGAGAATTTCGATTGTTTGCCCTGTAATTTTACAAACAACCGTGTCAACTGCGTGCCAATATGTATATCCCCTTTTTTGGTCTTCAAGTTTATAATTCTTTTTAATGTACACTGGCAGTTTCCACAGATCTTCTAGGTTACCGCTGACGCCTTTTTTAATGAGAAATTGAAGATGGAGATAGGAAAGAAGGGTCACATTTTGCGAAAATGCTTGTGGGTATATTTGACTCTGGTCGGCTGGATATTGGGATAGTGGGGAGACTAAAAGCGCGTAAGTATCTTCTCTCCGCCAATCATCCAATGCTTTTACCTTGAAATCTTTTTGATTTTTTGCCGTTCTACTTAAACGAAAACACTTTGCGTCGCTAACTAATGTATATTCTTTAGCTTTTGAATAAACATCTGCCGAATTACCTCTCGTTCTCAATACTTCTGATGGCAACCCTAAATAACCCAAGGACTTAGAGAGGATAAGATCAGAGAACTTGGACCACAATTTTTCCTCCGAGCTATCGTGGTCAAAAACTTCGGGCATTATACCAACCTGTATGAGTTCTTCGGTAAGCGTCTTTTTATTTATAGAACGATATTTATTTTCAATCAATTCAAAAGCGTTTTTCTCACCACTAAACTTAAAAATATCATCTATGATTTCTTCTCTAAAGGTTTTCTTCATATTTTTTTCCAGCCAAGTTTAGTAAATGCATATTCGATTATCTCAAAAAGTTAGTTATTATAAGCGTAATTATAGACCCCATAACACTTCCTGTTGCCCCAACTAAAATTTCGCGAATTAATGTTTTGCGTTTAATATCCCCGATAGTAAAACCTGTTTGGTTACCCACAACGGAACTAGTAAGTGACGCGACATTGAGGGCACTAATCTCCGTGTTATTGCCTAGATTTTTATTCAAAGTTGAGTCGTTCCCAACAACCGTTTCATTATGGGTATCGTCAACCTTTTTATTGAAAGAATTATTTATATTGATTTCAAATAGGGTCATATCACTTTACTTCCACCCCTGACCGATAATCTTGAACCCGACTTGTTCCGTATTATTCACTTGCTGTTTGCGATATTCAACAGAAATATCATAATAATTTGAAAGTTGGGAACTTTCGATGTAGGCAATTTTATAATCCTTCTTGTTTTGCATGGCGTTTGCTCCAAGCTCGTTTTCCGGATTCCACATTTTACCGAAATCCAACTCCTTGTTATATTCTTCGTATAGATCAGTCATCGTTTTGGATAAAGACTCGTCCGCATCTACAACAGTTCTCAACCCCAAATCTTCTTTGGCCTCTTTCCGACCAATAAAATACTGATGGGAATATAACTTTTCGGTGAAGTAATCAACAATCTTTTCAATCTCCTCTTCTCTGACCAGTGTCTTATGACTCTTAATCAGACGCTTCGCCAAAATGCGAATAAGATTATGAATCCGGTTTACATTTCCCAAAGCCAACGGGTGAATTTGGGGATTAGCCTCGACAAACTTTAGAAATACGCGCGACAATTCTTCATCGTTTTTAATACCAAATTTGTTTTTGGCCAAATCGAAATAGGCCATCACATCCTCCACCGAAATCGGAATTCGATTTTGCGGATTCGTGGGGTCAGTCGGATTGAAAACATTTGCCGTTGACGGGTCAATCGGTGAAAGTTCGCTTAGATTGCTCATCACGATTTCATCCGCCCCAAGAGCAATCATTGTCGCGGCACTATGTGCCTTATATGGTATAAGAACGGAGAACTTACTAGAGTATTCCCGAATCATCGAGACTAGACGCCACGGCACCATCGTATCACCACCTGAGCTATACAAGAGAAGGTCAATATTTTGTGTCTTTCTTATGGCTTGAAGCTGCTTGCTAATCAATGGGATAACATCCATAGCAATCCGCGCGTTAAAAGGGCCCTGCCGATCACTGGTGACATAGGTAATCACTCGTGATTCCCGCGATTCTTCAATTTGTTGTATCAATTTTTTTCTATCCATACTGCGATATCGTGATTTTACTTTATTGCTCGTAATTTTTCAAGACAAACTGCCGGCCAGGGACTCGAACCCCAATACTCGCCTCCAGAGGGCGATGTCCTACCATTAGACGAGCCGGCAAAATAGAAAATCTACCGCGCGAGGAAGGGCAGAAGCGCGAGGAAGCGAGCATGCTTGACCGCGAGGGAGAGTTGGCGTTGGTGAGAAGCACAAACGCCGGTGCGCCGACGATTGCTGATCCGCGCGTGGGTATCCAAAAATCGTCGCAGGGTCTCTATGTCCTGGTAATCAACCTGTTTGATATTGTTGTTGCAGAAATGACAGTATTTCATAGTTGAATGTTGGAGGTTAGAAAGGAATATCGGCGGGATTAATTTGTTCATCCGGATATTGAATCGTCTTAAGCGACTCCGTCGCCGGATTGGGGCCGGCGTCACCGGTATCGACGCCGGACGGCGCGCCACCACCCACCCCGCCGGCCTTAGGCCCGAACTGCACCCGATCGGCCACAATCTCGGAGCGATACTTCTTAACGCCATCCGGCGCATCCCAACTTCGATTCTGAATCCGGCCTTCGACGAGCGCCGACTGCCCTTTCTTCAAGTATTGAGCCACGATGTCGGCCTGCTGGCCGAAGACGACAATATTATGAAATTGGGTATCTTCTTTTTTCACCCCCGACTTATCTTTCCAGACACTGTTAGTCGCCAAACCGAAAGTCGTCACCTTCACCCCCGAGGGCAGAGTTTTCAACTCCGGATCACGAGTGAGATTGCCGACCAGAATGGCTTTATTGAGATACATATTTATACAAGCAATTCGTCAATTTCTCGATCCATTTCCGCTTGACTCATGGGGTGTGGAACTGGCCCGGACTCGGGTCTAGACACTTGATCGAGCGGCGTCGGGGAGACAATCTCCTTAGGCCGCCGGACCGGTTCTTCAGCACGGGCCGGCAACTCGGTGATGAGGAAACGAAGGAGCGCCGGCGAGGAACGAAAGGTCTGATCGAGAGACGAAATCTGGTGAGGGAAGGCGGTGAAAAAAAGTGAGCCGAAGTAGCCCTCCTTGAAACGAAGATTTTTATTATCAAGGGTTTTTCGCATCGAATAGGCAAGCGAGATAAGCTTGGGCTCGCCACTCCCCAGAATCTGACCACCCGCGGCGATGATCGGTCCTCGAATCAATGTGTCAACCGTCGTTCCGACTTGTTCAGCCCCGATAATGGGAACCAAAAGATAACCGATTTCGTAACGGCGCAGTTCGTGTTCGTCGTCAATCAACACATCTTTCATGCCTCGCATACTAGCAGAAGGATTAAAAAGCGGCAAGGTTGAAAGTCCGTTTGGTATTCGCGAGTGTCGCCGCGGCCACTTCTGCCGAGGGGAAGCCTTTGATCTCGGCGAGCCGCGCCATGACTCTTTCTACATACGCGGGCTCGTTACGCTTCCCACGATAAGGCATTGGCGCGACAAACGGACAATCCGTCTCGACTAAAATTCGATCGAGTGGCATATTTTTCAGCACTTCGTCGTAATCCGTCGTAAAGGTAATCACCCCGGTAAAAGACAGGGTGAAGCCGAGATCAAGGAATTGCCGCGCGGTGGCCCAATCACCGGCGAAAAAATGAACATTACCTTTAACTGTCGGGAAAATTTTTATAATTGCGAGTAAATTTTGATAAGCTAAACGACAATGAATCATCAAGGGTTTATTTACGGCTAACGCTAGCTCAATTTGGTGATTGAAAATTTCTGCTTGCCTTTGTCTTTCAGACTCATTAGAAACATGGAAATAGTCGAGTCCGCACTCGCCAATACCAACCGCCTTGGGATGTTTCGCCAATTTCTCTAGTTCAGCCAAGGTTTGAGCGAGCGTGTCCGCCGCAGGTAAATCTGTCGGATGAACCCCGACTGTCGCCCACATATCATCATTTTGCTCAGCTAACTTAACCGCGGCGCGCGAAATCTCGAGATCAGTCCCGACATTAATCATCCCCACTCCGGCCGCGCGCGCCCGCGCAATCACTTCTTCCCGATCCCCAGCAAATTGGGGAAACGGCAAATGCGCGTGAGCATCAATTAATTTCATACCCCAATATCATTCCATAAAAACCTCCCCCCGCCAATTTCCCAATTCGATTAACCCGCTGTGTATTTACCTTGCCAACACACCGGTACCAAGCCGCTTCTATTCGTTCATTCGCGCGAATTAGAGAAAGGGAAACTACCCCGCAGTTTACGGCAAGGCGTCGCCTTGCCAGTGTTTTGGAAATATCTTTTTGAGCTTTTCAGCTTCTTCAAGCATCCACTCGAAATAATCTTCCCACTCACTTCGATCGTCAAAATCACCCGGAATGGACACTTTGATTCGGCTGGCTTTCTTGTTGGGTAACTCCATCCACTCCAATGGTTCTCCTAAAATAGTTTCAATCTCATTTTTCTGGTCAAACAGATGCTGATACAAATCCTTGTTATCGGGAATATATATCTCTACACCAAAAATATTGTCTCGAGAATTTATTGACAACGAAATATAGGCGTCACTATTGCCTATACTAATGTTAGTCCAACATTGAGGATAACTTTTCTGAAGACGAAGTTTGTAATTATTCTTCTTGGCATATTCTTTGAGCTGATCCCAAAACTCTAGCTGTTTCAATTTTGTTTCTGTTAATTCGGTAGTGTCTCTAGATGCTCTAACCACTTTTGCCCAATCATTGGGTTTTGATACTAACTCAAACTTGGGAGCATAGGGGGAATCGCCAATCTGCCATAATTCCAATTGAATAAGATAGAATTCTGTATCTTCGTCAGTGTGTTCGTTTAGCCAATCCATTGCCTGGCGGTGTTGTTCTCGAACATCTCCCACAACCCAAACTACAACACTCGCATTATAACCCGAAGCGTAGGTGATAATTTTACCTAAGTGGTCGTGGTCGGTGGCCTCAAGTTGATTCTCAATTATAATTTTCCGGCCAGTGTTTTCTTCCTCAGCTAAAATATCGACATTAAAACTACCGACTGGTGCTTCAGTTTGCGTAAGTTTAAGATCAAAACCGATCCCATCACCCAAAAGTTTCAAATTTTCCACCTTAGCCAACCAGTTGGTAAAATCTAAGGCTTCATGTTTCCAAACCTCTCGAAGTTCTATCTTTTTAAACTTGCCCAAAATTGGCGTGTCCGACATTTGTTAATTTAAATTTTTACCCCGCTATGTATTTACCTTCTTTGTCTTTTTTGAAAAATTTGGGGTTTTTGAGATTAACGAGAACGGTGTTGGGTTTGACATATCGTTCCTTGAGGACGCGGGCGAGCACCTCCGCTTCGGTTAAAGGGCCATGTTCTTTAATAATATTTTGGATCACATCGCGCACAATGCCCGGGGCGTAACCCCATTCGGTGAGCGCATAGATGCCGCGGCCGACGAGGACAAAGCGTTGATCTTTAATCAACTCATTGTGACAAGTGGCCGGGTTGGCGCGCCGGCTGAAGATGGTATTGATGGCCTTCGCCACTTCCGTGAAGTGCATCGGCGAACCCTGTTGGCGCAAAACGAGGAAGGCGTAATCCCGGACGCCACGGACGCGGACGGAGGGTGAGGTGGCGAGACCCCATTCGCCGACCGGCGAGATGCCGAGTCGCTTCGAGATTGAGAGCCAACGGCGAGCTTTTTCCGCCAACTGACTATCACCAGTTGGCTCCTTGAGAGCGACGAGCAGGCGCAGAACCATGTCGCGCTCGGAGAGGAGATCAGTGTCTGTCAGGGCTTCCGTCACTTGCTGGAGAGATTCGTGAACCCGGTTAGCAAGAGTTTCGTCAACCAACCAACGATGATGGAAGTGATCGTCTTCCTTAAGACGAGTAAAGGCATCACCTAAAACGAGCAGGAAGTGCAAATTATTTTGAACCGCTAAATTCTTATCCAGATGATTTAAAAACTCGCGCTCGTGGACAATCCCGCCATATTCGTGAAGCGATGCTTCAAGTTCAGCAAACACTTCTTGCGTCACGCTAAAAGCGGATGATTTGCGAATCGCCCGCAAAGAAAATTCTTCGATCTGTCGGACTCGTTCCCGGGTAATACCATAGCGCTTGCCAATCGCCTCGAGTGTCTCACCTTCCCCCTCTTCCAATCCATAGCGACGCTTCATAATGTCCTGGGCCCGCTCCGGCAGGGACGCGAGCAGGGCCTTGCTCACCTGCTTGGGTCTGAAACTGATGGTTTCTTTAATCATATTTTATTTCTATCATCCTAGCCGATAGTCGTCAAGGAGTCAAGCGGGGTAACAAAAATCGAGATAAAAAAAACGCCAGTGTACCCACAGGTAAACTGGCGTTCGAAAGGAAAAGCTGTCAGGTGATTAAGACTAGATCACGGTCTTACACCATCATTTCGCTTTCCCGTCTGGGTTGTTGTTCCACTTCTGTTGGTGGTGGTCTCGATTGCTCTTCGTCTTTGTCATACTCCTCTTCCTTGGTCGGAACATGTTTGGCTGACAAATTGCAAGCAGTTCGTCTTCGTGATCCTTGCCTCGAAACATTTTCTCGCCACATCTTCAACGACATCAAGCACCTCCATTAAAAAAGAAAGGGATCTCCTAACCAACCTCTAGTATGAATCAAAAAATATCATTATTCAACAACGATGTTGATAAGTCGGCCTTTGACATAAATCATTTTATTGATTGTCTTACCGATCAGCCATTTTTTAATCACTGGATTCTCTAATGCCAACTCTTTTATTCTACCTTCCGCCCCCTTTTCCACCACTCCGATCGTCGCGCGCGTTTTGCCATTAATTTGCACGGCGATCACGCCACCGGCTTGAATTTGCCGCTCATCATATGCCGGCCAGGGCGCGAGTTGGATTGAAGAGCGGTGGCCGAGCGTCGCCCACAATTCTTCAGTCAAGTGCGGCGCGAAGGGCGCAAGTAAAATTAAGAAAGTCTCCCAATCTTTTTTCACCACAGTTTCGGCTTTGGCGAAGTGATTGGCACAAATCATCAGCTGGCTCACGGCCGTATTGAACTTCATCGCTTCAATATCGGCGCTAACTTTTTTAACCGTTTCATTTATTAAAGAATTAAGTTTTTGATTTGGCGTGACTTGTTTTACATTTTGCGTTTTACGCTTTTCACTATATCGAAACACTTTCTCCAAGAATCGCCGCACACCGATAATGCTCTCGGTCTGCCACGACACGGCTTGACCAAACGGCCCCATAAACATTTCATATAGACGCAAGGTGTCAGCGCCATAGAGTTTAATTACTTCGTCGGGGTTTACCACATTGCCCCGCGATTTAGACATTTTCTCGCCGTCCGCCGCCAAAATGAAGCCATGCGCTGTGCGTTTTTGATACGGTTCTTGGCCGGGTACTAATTTCAAATCATAGAGAACTTTATGCCAGAAGCGGGAGTAGAGAAGGTGGAGAGTAGTATGTTCCATCCCGCCGTTGTACCAGTCGACCGGAAGCCACTTTTTTAATAAGCGTTTAGCTTTTAGGTCATAGCTTTTAGGTTTATGAACAACATAAGCCAAATAATACCACGACGACCCGGCCCAATTCGGCATAACATCCGTCTCTCGTTTGGCTTTGTCGCCACAGCGTGGACATGCGACATTAACCCAACTCGCGATATTAGCCAGGGGCGAATCACCGTTGTCAGTTGGTTTATAATTTTTTACCTTCGGTAACTTAACCGGCAAATCTTCCTCCGGCACCGGCACGATTCCACATTTGGCGCAATGGATAATCGGGATCGGTTCGCCCCAATATCGCTGTCGCGAGAAGACCCAATCACGAAGTTTGTAAGTGGTGATGGGTTTAACTCCAATTTTAGTCCAAATTTTCTGATCAGCCATTGGTGCTTCCTTAACCGGCAAACCGTGTTTCTTCGCAAACTCTAAATCGTGGGTGTCGCGAGCCGGCACGCCCATAATGGCACCGGTGCCGACATCCTTCATTACATATTCAGCTTCCCAAATTGGGATCTTTTCCTGATTCGCCGGATTGATTGCGTACTCGCCCGTGAAGCGATCCGTCTTACCAGTGATCGCCACAAATGTGGCTCCATAAATTGTTTCCGGCCGAGTGGTGAAGATTTTAATCACCCCACCCAAACCCTCCCCGAAGGAGAGGGCTTTAAGGATTTCAGCAATTTTATTTTTTACTGAACTAATATTTTGAACGGCTTCTTCATTTCTAAATCTAATCACTTTATATCCCTCGATTTCCAAAAATTCAGTCCTTTCTCGATCCTCTTCTTTTTGATAATCGTGGATGTCACCGTCAACTTCGATGACCAGCTTTTTTTCTAAACAAACAAAATCCACAATAAATTTTCCAATGATGTGTTGACGGCGAAAATGACAGTCGAGAGAATTATTTCTTAGCATTTGCCACATTACATTTTCTGCTTCCGTGGAATTTTTCCTCATTTCTAAAGTCTTATCCTGAAGTGCTCGCCAAATTTTAGGATCAGTGGTTTGGTAGCCAAAAGCTACCTCCCCCTCACCCCCTCCAAAGGAGGGGGAATTAATCCCCCTCCCCTTTGGGGAGGGGTTAGGGGTGGGGTTGATTTTAAATTCAATCTCCCATCCCTCACTCCGCCCAATCCAATTCCGTTGCTGGACTTTGATGGACTCGGGATAATTCACCAAATCCAAATCTTTTGCTAGGCGATCGGCATATTTGGTGATCGCGAGCATCCATTGCTCCTTCTCCCTCGGCTCCACGGCCGCGCCACAGCGTTCGCACTTCCCATCCACTACTTCCTCATTAGCCAAACCAATTTTGTCTTTCGGACACCAATTGATTGGCACTTTTGCTTTATAAGCCAAACCGCGTTTGAAAAATTGAAGGAAAATCCATTGGGTGAAGCGATAATAATTTGGATCCGAAGTATTTATTTCCCGCGACCAATCGAAGGAGAGCCCCAGCGCTTTCAATTGCCGGCGGAAATTATCACTATTTTTCTTGGTAACGGCGCGAGGATCCTGGCCAGTTTTAATCGCATAATTTTCCGTGGGCAAGCCGAAGGCATCCCAGCCGATGGGGTAAAGCACATTGTGACCTTCCGCCCGCCGTTTCCGCGCAATCACATCCATGCCGGTATAACTCCGCACATGCCCGACATGAAGCCCCTCGCCCGACGGATACGGAAATTCCACTAAACCATAGAATTTGGGTTTCTTACTTTTGTCTGCGGCTCCATAAAACTTCTTTTTCTCCCACACCCCCTGCCACTTCCTCTCCACCGCCCGGTGATTGTATTGCTTCATTTTGGATTATGTTACTCTCTTCAAATCTTAAACTCAATCACATCGCCGTCTTGCACGAGGTATTCTTTTCCTTCAATTCGGAGTAATCCTCGCTCGCGGGCGGCGGCGTAAGAACCCGCTTCGAGTAGCGTCGCCCAATTAATCACTTCGGCTTTGATAAATCGATCGCGGAAGTCGCCGTGGATCGCGGCACCGGCCTCGGGCGCGGTACTTCCCCGCTTAATCGTCCAGGCGCGTGTCTCGTCGGGACCGGTCGTGAAGAAAGTGATCAACCCCAATAATTCATAACTCTTACTAATCAGATCATCGAGGCCGATGCCAAAAATTGGATCCACCTTCACATACGGCCCGGGCAAAGTCACCTCCAGATTCTCGGTCGCGGCGGATGTGTTGAGGACATAGAGCATCGGCTTTTTAGATAAAAGCTCGAGTGGCGGCAATCCGCCAGCTGGCGGACTTTTCTTGTTTCGCTGGGCACGCTTTTCTTGACTTCCCTCATCGGCCAATTTAAGTTCAAGATTGATAATTTCCGCATCGGTCGCTGGATCAATTTTATTCTCCACATGGATAATATTTTTGTCCTCAAACACGCGCACCACATGCGCAATCGCGTCCACCTCGCGGATGTGCGAGAGGAATTGATTGCCCAAGCCTTCGCCTTGGGCCGCGCCTTTCACCAATCCGGCGATATCCACAAACTCAATTGCCGCCGGAATCATTTTCGCCGATTTGCTAAATACCGAAAGTTTCTCCAGTCGCGGGTCGGGCACGGCAACCACTCCAACCGACGGATCAATCGTGCAAAAAGGGTAATTCTCGGCCGGCACACTCTTCTTCGTCAACGCGTTAAAGAGTGTTGACTTCCCGACATTTGGCAGACCTACAATGCCGATAGATAGGGACATAAAGATAGCTATTAGGTTTTAGCTTATAGGTTTTAGCTAGATCATTCAACTACTCCAACCGGCTTGTCTGAATTTGCAATGTGCATTTTTTGCACATTGCTTTTTTAATTCTTCCCGAACAAACCTTGCAACTCCGTGGCATGAGCTTGCATTACGGCGAGCGCCGCGGCTTGTTTGTCCATCCCACTTTTTATTTTCACTTCGATCTCGGCGGCGATTTGTTTGAAGAGTTCGGGATTCTTCTTCATCGCGCCGAGAACCATTTCAATCTGTGCCTCGGGTACCCCCTGTGACTTGAGCAAGCGCTTGAGCAAAAAATCTTGAAACATTGGTTTCCACGATAACAAATCTATGCTAATTTAACAAACAAGCGCAAGGGCCTGTAGTAAAATGGTATTACGCATCCATGGCATGGATGAGGTTGGGGTCCGATTCCCCATAGGTCCATTCGATTCGTTATTATGTTTGACCTGGTCTCACTCATTGAAGGTGCGGGATATCTCGGACTCGCGGCGATCATCTTTGCCGAATCGGGTATTTTAATCGGCTTTTTTCTGCCCGGGGACAGTCTCCTCTTCACCGCCGGTTTCCTCGCCGCGCAAGGTTATCTCTCAATCGTCCCGCTTATCATTCTCCTTTTCGCCGCGGCCGTCTTGGGGGATGCCGTCGGTTATCTCTTCGGTAAAAAAGTGGGGCCGAAAATATTTTCGCGCCCCGGATCATTCTGGTTCCGCCCGGCGCATATTGAGAAAACTAAATTATTTTTCGAGCGCTACGGCGCGAAAACCATTCTTCTCTCCCGCTTCCTGCCGGCCGTACGCACTTTCGCCCCGATCATGGCGGGTGTCGGCGGCATGCGCTATCGCGTCTTCGCGATCTACAACGCGGTCGGGGCCCTTCTTTGGGCCGGCGGCATCACTTTGCTGGGTTATATTTTTGGCCAGACTATTCCCAACGCCGATCGCTACATCGTGCCGGTCGTCGCCGCAATCATTATCGTCTCCATCCTTCCCACCGTCTGGCAAATTATTAAAGAACGGCGTAAAGTTTAATGGACGATCCACCTTCAGTGGATCTAGGGCGGTTAGCTCAGTTGGTAGAGCGTTCGCTTCACACGCGAGAGGTCATAGGTCCGAATCCTATACCGCCCACAAGTCTTAGGGACGAAGCGGGCTTGCCTCGCCGAAGCCCTAAGGCGTAGGCGGGGCATGGTGTAACGGCAACATTCACGATTCGGGTTCGTGAGACTCTGGGTTCGAATCCCAGTGCCCCGATCATTAAGTTATTTTAAACTGGCGCGGTTCGAAAGTGGCGACCAGATACCAACCCCACGAGACCACCTTGTTGTCTTGACCAACGAAGTCAAACCAAAGGCGCGGAAAGGTTGATCGTTCGAGCCAGCGTTCGGGTTCATTGGTGGCCGGATCGACAAGAATGATGTTTTTATCCGTGATATTGACTACCACGCTGTAATGATCCCCGTCGCGATCAAACCAACCGATAATGACCGGCAATTTTTCTTCGCGGACAAAATACTCCAACTCTTCAATCGTGCCGTGTTCTTTAGTGAAGACATGACCGCCAAGGGCCTTAATCGCGGCGATCATCCCTTCATGTTCGGTGCCAGTCTCACGCGTGGCGTTGGCGAGTTGCGCCAATTGGTCTTCCGAATAATCTTTATTGAAATAAGACAGCAGAATCTTGAGCGATGCCGGTCCGCAGAGACCGGCGCTCTGGAGATATTGCTTGACGCTAATTTTCGAAGCCGGTTGATCAGACATAATATTGAGTGGTGATAATTTTCTCATTGGACCAGCCGCGGAAGGGGTAACCGGACTCGGACGGATAATGACCGATGCCGTCGCGGCGCCTAAGTTCTTTATCGGCGGCGATAGCGAAATCATGAGCCGAGTCATAACTTTTTCCCCCCACCATCAATTCCCGCTCGACCCTCTCATGCTCGAGAAGATAAGGGGACTCGGCCGGATCCATTTTGGCATCAAGCCAAATCTCTTTAGCGGGAATGTAATCATAAACCAGATCATGCCCACCGAGGATAAACTCCGGATCAAGATATTCGCGCACCAACCGGCCATCAACATAAACGATTTTCAAATCACCAAGCCGCTCGCTTCGCTTCACTAATTCCGGCAGGGGGTCCACGAGACACAGTTTCTCCCGCATCAACTGACGCTCGGCTTGATAGGAAATTGCTTCATCGAGTTGGTGATCGTCGGCAAAAAATTCTATTTTTAACAATAACTCCGTTTCATCACGATAGGGCGCGTCAATCCAAATCTCATTCTCGGGAATGTAGAACTTGGGCGCGAAATGACTAAGCTCGACCGACCGACGATGGATGATGCCGAAGTCGTCGTCGAGCGTGTTGCGAATAGCCAAACCGTTGACATACACCAAACGGCAGTTTCTAAAAATCGTCTGTTCCATCCAACTACTTTAACATTCATTGTCAATTTAGCCAAAGTTGGTATCATCATTGGCCTGGGGCTCATAGTATAGTGGTAGTACGCGGCATTCGCATTGCCGAGACCCGGGTCCGACTCCCGGTGAGTCCACCAAATTTGAATTTGACAGGTTTATATTGAGATGTTAGGATCGTTGGCAGAATTATCGCCGGTCTTTTCGCCGAATGGAGATTGAGATGTCAGTTAAGTATTGCCGTCGGTTGAGCCAGTACTATGCTTCGCGGCCGATAGTCGCCACACCGAATCATCAAGATCACTTATCCTGCCTGCTAATGATGACTCGGGAAAATCAGGAGAAATTCCGCGAGGCCTTATCGATTTGGGACGGAAGCGTCCTGCGGGGAGCAATCAGTTTATTTGATCTGATTTTTGTCTCTCGCCACTTTCCTCCCCCCTTCTCTACCAAGGCGGGGCAACTTTTGGAAGAACACCTGTTCATCATGGGTTACCCGATGTGCGCCATCGCCGAGGCCGAAGAAAGCGATGACGAAATGCTGATGAATTGATGCGCCGGGCCACGGACATCCTTCGAATGGCCAGTGCAAGTTTTACGACTTGCACTGGCCTCTTTTTTTATAGTGTGCTAGGGTTTGGAGTAGATTCCTGGCTGAAGCGTGCGCTTCGGGGAATCATGGTTTTTCTGAAGGAGATAGTTGTGCGAAAAATGATGATGATTTTGGTCTTTGCTATGGTACTTCCGGCCGGTAGTTCACTGGCTGGGGTCGTGGAGGAACTGGTCAACACTAATTTCAGTGGTGGCTTTCCGGCCGGGGCGACTGTCGACGGAAACTGGGAAGTGATAAATTCTACCCTAGCTTTTTCCGGTTCACAACTCGCCCGCATCACCGGCCCCACGCAAGAGGGGGGCGATGTTTTCCATCTTCCGGTTTCCAGTCTTGGTTATCAAAACATAACCTTGATAACCATCCAACAGACAAGGTTGGGATTGGAAAAAGTTGATGGCGATTCAATTCAATTTGAATCAACATACGACGGTATAAATTGGGGACCGTTGAAAACCTATGACAACTCAACTCCAACTGACTGGGAACCACCGGATGTCTTTGTCCTGAACGATCTTGCTGGCAATAACGAAGAACTGGCTTTTCGTTGGGTTGCTAGACTGTCAAGCGGGGGAGACGAGATGCGATTTGGTCAAGTTATTGTAACCGGTCAACCCGTCCCCGAGCCAGCGGTCGCTACTTTAGTAGCTCTCGGCGGTGGCGCTATGTTTTTGCGACGGTTGCGTTACCGTCGCAATAAAGACCACCAAGCGACTTTCGTCGTTCAAGGATAGAAACGAAAAAGAAGGAGTGGACGCGCGCATCGTGCCGCAGGGAAGTTTTATGCTTTCCCTGCGGCTCTTTTTTTGTTCTAAATTTGACTTAATGTAATTGATCTGGTAGAATGCGACAATGAATAAATTATACGCTATTTTAGCCATAGTTGGCTTGGTTTTTGGAGTGGTCGCCGATTCGGCCTTCGCCGCGCCGATTCTTGCCCCAACCGCGCCACTCTTATCCTTTTCGCAGACCAAAAAAGAGTTGGCGGGATTGAGTAAAAAGCAGACGGCCATCACAATCACCGGCCTACTCGAAGTTTTTCACACCGACGATTTTGTTAACCAAAATTCCAGTTATCGATACTTCCTTAACCTCGGCGACCGACGAGTCGAGTTCCAGCCAACCGAGCAGATCGACAGTCCATCGGGGACGCAGATCAAGTTGGATAAAGCCTACGAAGTTGGTGACAAAATAATTGCCGAGGCGACCGTCGATAATCTCCATTTCCTCAACCAGCCCCGTCGCCTCTCGACCGGCAATCAAACTCTAGCCGTCCTCTTGATTGATTTTGCCGATTCGCCGGATCGCCCCTTCACGGCTGACGAGGCCACTAACCTTATCTTCAACGATCAGGTCCAAAATTTTTATCACGAACAATCCGATAATCAAGTCAATTTAGTTGGCCGAGTTTTCGATTGGCATCGCCTGCCGAGGAACGGCGTGGATGAGCAAGGCGTTTGTCGTTGGCCCGCCTTCGGGAAAGGCAACGAGCTCAACCAAGTTCTGCTGAACCAGGTGTCTAACATTGGAAGCTATCAACGAGTGATCGTCATGGCCCACCACCCGTGCATGCTTGGCGCCCGCGGAACAGTGGGGCAGGTGTCGATGCTTATCGGCGACAAGACTTATCGCCTGTCCCAAGCCTCGATTGGTAGTTTGGCCGGCTTCAACGACGATTTCAATATGCCTTTCAAATGGCGCCGGATTGATTATTACTTAAGTCACGAGCTTGGTCACAATCTTGGTCTAATGCACGCCAATGGCTGGGATTGCGGTGAAGTGGTCCTGGGTGAAAAATGCTACAACCTCGAGAGCTCGAACCCATTCGATGTGATGGGTATGGGGCGCGGAGGACTCCACTTCAACGCCTATTTCAAAGAATTCCTCGGCTGGCTTAAGTCGGATTCCATCCTGACCATCAATCGAACCGGCGCTTACCTCTTGGCCCCACTCGAAGTCACTGACACCACCTTGCCGCGTGGCGCGAAAATTGTCTTACCTAATTCTCGTCACTCTTTCTACATCGAGTATCGCCGCGGTCGCGGCTTCGATGCTAAATTAAGCGAGGAAAGTTACGCCCCTAATCAAGAGGGCTTGATGATCAATCTGGCCATGCAACCAATCTGGGGCGACCCTTACCCCTACACTCGCCTGCTTGATATTAGTCCCTCGAAGACGCCGTGGTACGAGGACGCAATTGAAGCCGTACTCTTCGCCGACCACAAAACTATTTTCACCGACCCCGCGAGCGGGCTCACGATCGGACCGATCGTGAGCGCCTCGGATGATAACATCAGCTTTAAGGTTTCGTTCGAGACACCTTGACTTTTATTAACGGGTGTGGATACTTCCTAAGGTCGAGATGATGATTAATAATTTATATTTATGAAAAGTTATATTATTGTCGGTGTTTTATCAGTCGCGATATTCGGATTAAACTTGGCGCGGGCCGAGAGTGTTCTGCCCGCGATGTCTATTATTAGAAGCGCGCCGGCCGACGGCAGTGTTTATTCGGCCGACCTTCTGCAACCTTCGGCCGGTATCTGGTCAGTTACTCTTTACATGACTAATTTATTTGGCTGGCGTGGAGAAGCTAGCGACTTTCTAGTCAAAACGAGCGGCGGCGAAATTTGGCCTATCGAGCGGGCGCAAGGGGTTGGTTTATTTGGAGCGAATGTGGTTGTTTTGGTTTTTGCCGAACCTTTGCCAATCGGTCGAACGAGAATCATTCATTTACCAAGCCAGTCCAATGTGTGTGTCGGCGTGTTGCCGGGCGATGCTGATGGCAACGGTCGCATGCTGTCCGCGGATGCTTCCAAAATTTTAGCTGTCGCCAACGGATTCTTGTCGGATACTTTCGATGATAACCTGTCTACCGATATTAACCGAGACGGACAAACTACCGGGGCTGATTACGATAAATTTATCGATATTTTTTCCGGACAGAACGGCCAAAGAAATCCGCCGGTTCGGGTTTTGCCCGCTTGTCCGGCTATTTAACTCGAGGGCTATTTTTAAGGGCCTCAATCCCCGGCAACGAACCGGTGGCCAAGAAATCAAGCATCGCGCCGCCGCCGGTCGAGACGAAGTCAAATTGATCGAGAATGTTGAGTGAGCGAATGGCCGAGACGGTATCGCCGCCGCCGACGATTGATTCGGCGTTACTGGTCGCAATAAATTTCGCCACCGCCTCGGTGCTCCCCTTGAACCCCCGTTCGAAATTGCCGAGCGGGCCGTTCCAGAGAATAAAGCCGGCGGCGGCGATGGCAGGCCAGAGCTGTTCAAGAGACACTAGACCAACATCGAGGATATTGTCTGCAGCGACAAGGGTGTCTGGTGTTTTGATGAACACTTGCTCGCCATTCTTAACTCGCACATCGGCGGGTAAAATAATTTTCGGGTGATGGAGGAAGGGGCGAGCTAACTTCGTCTCTTTATCAACTAACGATTCACCGAGCTCATAACCCAACTCTTTGAAAAAGGCATGGGCGAGCGCGCCGTAAACCACAATTTTATCAGCGATGGAAATGAAGCGTTCCATGAGCGGGAGTTTGGTGTCAAACTTCGCGCCGCCGAGAATGAGGAGACAAGGGTGCGCGGGCGAGAACGCCCGCGTGAGATTGGCCACTTCTTTCGCGAGCCGTAGCCCGGCGAAACCGGGGAGATAACGCGGCACGCCAACGATCGAAGTATGCGTCCGATGCGAGGAAGCAAACGCGTCGTTGACATAGAGATCGGCGCTAACCGCCAGCGCGCGAGCGAGATTATCATCGTTCGTTTCTTCCCCCGCTTCGCGGCGAATGTTTTCCAAAAGCAGCACACCACTCTCTGATAAATCAGCCGCGAGCGGAGCGAGGTTGCTAACCGAGGGACAAAATTGCACGGGGAAAGAACGCTCGAGAAAGCGCGCCACCGGCCGTAAACTCTCTTTCGGCTCGCGCCCCAAATGACTAACGATAATAATTCGCGCGCCGGCGACGCGCAGATATTCAATCGTCGGCAAACTGCTAACAATGCGAAAATCATCTTTGACCTCACCACCCTCAATCGGCGCATTGAGATCAAGTCGCAGCAAAACCTTTTTACCTCGCAACTGCGTTAGTGGAAGGTCCGTGAGTAAACGAAGGGTGGAATCCATATTAAGCGCGATCAACAATTCTCATAATCTCCCGCCAGTGATCGGCGAATAAAGATTCGTGACCAACGAGGAGACCATTGGCGCCGCCCTCGATAATGAAACTAGACGCGTTCTTAGGACCAACCGAACCGCCGTAGAGAATAGGGAGTTCAAGCGCCGCGCGCCGGCCACACCAATGACTCAAGACCTTGCGGATAAAAATTGATTGTTCGAGGAAACCGGCCGGGGTATCGTCACCATGATTCGCTGGTTGAGAACTAATCGCCCAGACCGGCTCGTAGGCAATAATCAGACCGCGCGCCGCCGCGCGCGGCAGACGATCAACCGCTCGTTCGAGCGACGCGCGTAATTCAGTGAGATATTGGCCAGGCTCATCGCGCGCTCGCTCGCCGATGCAGAGAATCACCCGCAGACCCTGACCCAGGGCGACTTTAATTTTTTTATTAATTATTTCATCACTGTCGCCTCCGCCAAAGGCGGATGGCGGAAACCGCCGTTCCGAGTGACCGATAATTGTGTAAGCGGCCCCGGCATATTTCATCATCGGCGCCGAGATTGAACCGGTATAAGCGCCGCGTAATTCGGTGGAAATATCTTGGGCGCCGAGCGCAAGATTGCGACCGGATTTTAATAAGGGGAGAAAAACAACCGGCGGACAGAGAATCACGCTCGTCCGCTTCAACTTGCTCGCCACCTGTTTTGTCGCCGCATAGAGCGCGCGCGCCTCGCGCGGTGTGTCCGGATTCATTTTCCAATTGGCGACCAATAATCTTTTCATAATTTTATTTTTACTCCGTCTCCTGCCAATTACTGATCATGAAAGACCCGCCGGGGCCGGAAGAAAAATTTAGATCCGCCAAACCGCTTTCGTAAGTGATCGTCGCGTCATTCTCGAGGGTGAGACCGTAAGCCGTGGCTTCTTTGGCGACGGCGTGATTGGAAAATCTGATCCGGCCTTTGTTGGCGTAATAAATAACGCCAGTGGAATCATTGCTGACGGAAATGACATCGCCAATGACACCACCAACCAAACCGTCTTTATTGGACAAAAGCATGATATAACTTCCCGGCTCGCCAGAACCGGCAAAAGTACAATGATTGCTGACGGTAATCTTACCGCTAGCGACGATCAACCCGGATAAACCGCCGTAAACGGGACTCAAGTTGATGGCGCAATCATTGGACAACTTAACATCGCCCTTTACCCACAAGACACCGCTTAAAGTTAACACGGCGAAATTTTTCAGCACCAAGTCGCCGTCAATTTGTTTCGGGCCGATAGTTAAGGCCTCATTACCCTCGAGGACTAAGTTGTCATCTTCGTCGCAGTCCGGCAAAGCGCACACGCCTCCGGCGGTCGCATCAGTCTGCCAATCTTCAATCATTCCATCAGGAATCGGCAACTCGGCTCGTGCCGGATTAGAAACAATACAATATTCATTGGGACAATCTGCGCCGTGGATTTCGGTATCAACAAATAAATTGGCCCGACCGGTGCCGCTTGTTGCATCGCCAATAGTGAGGCCGTCAATCTTAGTCGTCACACCGCCAATCCACACTCGGAAAGCTAAATCGCCAAAGACATTATTCCAAATGGGACTGCCAGGACTCCAACTGGAAGTGTATTTGCCAGTGGCCGCCGGGGTACCGGCGGCGTAGCCATCAGTGTTATCTTTGCGCCAATTCCAATAATTAACGGCTGAATCGCTGTTATGATCAAGGACAATCCAATATTTAAGACCGTTGGTTAAAGTGGGCGGAGTAAAAAAAGACACATCCACCCAAGATGGGGTCGCGCCGACCGAACTGGCGACAATCACCCCATTGCCATCAGGAATAGTCGTACGAGGTTTGTCACCGTTGTCGGTGGTAATATGAACATTGAGGTCAGAGGTTGGATTACCAATCTTACCTAAATAAACTGACAAACGGCTAAGCGGGCCGGCGGTCATGGCAATAAACGATTGAGCGATATCACGACTAGCGGAAGTGCTGGCGAAAAGGAAATCGCTATTGTTAACCGTCCATTCCACACTTGGACTAGGATTCAACCCGCCGGCGACAATGACATCCCCCATAATCAACGGCGTATTGCCGGGGTTGGCATTCACCCCGACAATATCGCCGTTGGAATAAACATTGCCAGTCACTTGTGAATTATTATCCATCATCACTCCCCCATCACCCACTTGTACGCCATAAAAAAAATCCAGGTCGACTGTTTCAATGTTCAACTTAGTTTCCAGTTTGCGAATACGATTGGCGTAATCGCCGGTCGTCGTAATCGTTCGCTGATTACCAGCGGCAGTAACCATGACATTAGTTGTCCAATCGCCCCCGACTAAACTATAGTTGCCCGAGTAATTCAACCCGTTCATCACCCGATAAGCGGCATCTTCAGTCGCCGCTTCGGCGGCGTAATAACTTTTTTCCGAAGCCGCCAAATCTTGGGCAATCTTGGCCTCGCGCACCAAGGGTGAGGCGAGACTGGTGATAATCGCGAGCGACAACAGCATGAAAAAGACCACCGCGATCAGCATGGCTTGGCCGGAAGAATAGGAACTAGTTTTTAGCTTATAGCTTTTAGGAAAAGACATATTAATAGGAGTTGCGCAGGCCGGCCGTGATATAAAACTTAGCCGTCGGCGGATTGGGACCCCTGGTTTCCGCCAAAGTTATTTCCGTTTTAACCGCTTCACCGACCGGTGTCGTAATTTTTTTGAAAGTTAGACCGGGGATGCTGATATAATCTGGCACCAACGGTTCCCATGGACCGGTGGAACTCTCACGCACCACGAGGTTATCAGCCAAAACGCGAAATTCGACCAGGGTCGGCTGGCCAGCCACATCCACTGTTTCCAAAGTTAAAACTCCCCCGATACTGCCAAAACCCTCATTGATGGTCGCCCTGTTCGCTAATCTTATTTCTCGCGCGAGCCGCGACAGGGCTGTTGTCGCCGCGCTGCCTATATTTCGGTTATAGCGGAAAGCGTTGAATGACCCGACGATAATTAACAGCAGATTTACCACCAAAATCGAAGTTGACACCACCACCGCTAAATAAACTAGGGTTTCGACGAGAGACAAACCACGGTTCCATTTCTTAATCATCATAAATTAATTATCAAACAGATCGGTGAGATAAGTCGAGATTGATTTCGTAGTCGTCGCCCCGTGATTCGACCAAGCGACACTGACACTTAATTTCTTCGTCTCGGGATCGAGTGTACCGCTTCCCGCAATATCTTGATTGCCGTCGCGATAAACATCGTCGAGAGTAAAACGACGCTCGAATTTGTTATCAATATATAGATTATCCGTCGTCGTGAGCCAAGTATTATTGACGCTATCAAAGATTAAGAAGTGGTCGGTGCCGGAAGTGAGCGGCGCGATATTACTCTGCCAACCGAGATCCCTGATGGTCTTGACCGCTTCCACCCCCTCGGTCAGTAAAAAACTAGCTTGCAGGGATTCTAAATTAAAAGTACTCAAACGAGTCATCTGTCCGAAAACATACATGACCCCGATAAAAAAAGAGAGTATGATGGCCGAACCAACCACGATCTCAAGGAGCATGAAGCCGTGACGGTATCGCGTTTCGGTAAATTTAAATTGAAGAGAAGTCATTTAATTCAAACTCGCGAGGCCAGTGGAATAAATCGTGATCACCCGATTCTCGGCGCTGTCAGATTGCAGACTAACCGTCAGCGTCCCATTCACCGTCGCCTTGCCGGTTAAACGCCGGAAAACGACATCCACCGCGCCCGCTGTTAAGGAGATGTCCGATAAACTGATTAAATTATGGAAGTTCACCACCTGGTTCGTCGGATCTGCCGAATTATAAGTTGACCCCTTAAATAATACCATGTTCGAAGGTGTGAAGTGCACACCATATTGCGAATCGGCTTCGGAGGCCAAAGTTTTGGACCGCGCGGTGGCGAGAAGGGCGACCACTTCCTCGGCGGCGCCCTTGAGGAGTTGATTATTCCTAAAGCTGGCAAAAGGAATAATTATGAGCGTCGAGACAAGCGCAATGATACTGACGACGATTAGAATCTCGAGCGCGGTGAACCCCTGGATAGCTTTTAGCTTATAGCTTTTAGCTTTTAGCTTCATCATAGCACTTCACTTAGCGAATAAATCGGGCCGATCATGGCGACGGCGAAGAAGCCAACGGCAATACCAATCATCACCATAAGGACGGGCTCGATCACGGTCGAGAGATTCTTGGTGGCTTGCGTTACTTCATCTTCGTAAAAGAGTGCCCCTTTCAAGAGAAGTTCGGATAATTTGCCGGTCTCTTCGCCCACCTCGATCATCTCGCCGACTAAGACGGGATAAAGATTCTCATATTGCTTGAACACCGCCGAGAGCGGTTCACCCTTCTCGACCGCCACCGCGCCCTCGGCAATAATTTGCTGGTAGTAGTGGTTCTGAATAACTCGAGCGGTGATATTGAGCGCCGCCACCATCCCCACCCCGGAGGAGATGAGCGAGGAGAGTGTTCGCATCGTCACCGCGGCATTGACTTGATGAACAATCGGGTGGATGAGCGGCAAGTGAATCGCCAAATAGTTGGCCACTTTCTTCCCCCGCGCCGAACGGAAGAAAGCCACTCCGCCAATCACGAGGACGAGCAAACTGCCGAGGGTAATGAAGGTGTGTTGAGAGAGAAGATCGCTTATCGCAATCACCACCCGCGTCGAGAGTGGCAACTCCGCCCCCATCTCGGTGAAGATGGCGGTCAGATTGGGCACGAGGAAAATCATCATGAGAATGGCGATCGCGATGATAACCACGATGATGATTGCCGGGTAAATCATGGCGCCTCGCACTTTGCGCCGGAGATCATAGCTCTTCATCAGTTGATCGGCGACCACTTGAAGGGATTGGGGTAATTTGCCGGACTCTTCGCCGGCCGCGACCATCGCCATAAAAACGGGAGGAAACACATCGGGGTAACTGCCGAGCGCCGCAGCCAAGCTGCTGCCGCCGCTCAAACGCGAGGCGAGGCCGGCAATGACCGTCTTGAATCGTTTATTCTTGGTCTGCCGCTCCATCACGGTGAAAGCTCGCGAGAGCGAGAGGCCGGCGCTCACCATCGCGCTCAAGTTGCTGGCAAAGACAATCTTGTCATGCATCTTAACCGAACCGGAGAGCAGATGCTTAAAAGCTGTAGTGGCGCCCCCCTCCACCACCGGTTTAGCGAGAAGAAGCGTCGCGCCTTCGGCGCGCATCTCGCGCGCGAGCGCGAAACGATCAACGGCCTCGCGCTCGCCCGCAATCTCTTTCCCCTCTTTATCCCGCGCTTGGAAATTAAATTTCATAAAAGTAACTTAAAATGTAAAACGCAAAGTGCAAAATAACAGTTTAAAATTCAAAGTATTTTCAATTTTTAGTTGTTGTTTTGAG
>ERZ1292623.1252-Hain-H51-01um-R1-1252-length-24879-cov-7_pt1 | contig 24879 bp, 22 predicted proteins | sample MGYA00564398_ERZ1292623 | MGnify/ENA primary metagenome ERZ1292623 (study PRJEB36523, sample SAMEA6512633) | groundwater metagenome | collected 2019-01-07 | study: AquaDiva: Metagenomics assemblies of 32 groundwater samples | reverse complement strand
ATGTTTTCATTTAGTCATTCATCCTATAAAAAACTATACTTTTCAAGATTTAGGAAAATATAAAAGAGGGAGTTTGTTTAATTTATAAGGTAAATAAAATGTTAGAGATGATTGTAAATCCTAGGAAAGCAGAAAGAAAGCCCTGGGAGATGTTTTTTGTAGGCGCTTTTTATGCTAGTATGTCTATTTTATTAGTTAATTTTATTTTCGCAAAAGATGCTGTGCTTTCAAATTATTCAGGAATACTTGTCGTGACTTTTACAGTAATGTTTTCAATACCTTTTATTTATTATACGATAAAGTTTGAAGAGAAGAAAATAAGTCAATTTAGAAGTACATTTTCTCTTCTTTCTGAACACAAGAAAGCAATTTATGCTTTTATGTGGCTTTTCCTAGGCTTCGTAGTTGCTTTTTCATTCTGGTACATAATGCTTTCCTCAACACAAAGTTTCAAAGCGCAAATTGAAACATATTGTTTAATTAATCGTCCTTCAAATTTCAACGAATGCGTAAAACAATATGGAATAAAAACTTCCTCTACAACAACAGCTTCTGTGACGAGCAAGGAGCGTCTTTTTCTCATATTTTCCAATAATATCTATGTGCTTATTTTCACACTTATTTTCTCGCTTCTTTTTGGAGCAGGAGTTATTTTTATTCTTGCATGGAATGCAAGTGTAATAGCTGCAGCAGTAGGAATATTTACAAAATCAGAGCTCAGTTCACTTCCCTTAGGCCTTATGAGATATATGATACACGGCATTCCAGAAATAGCATCATATTTTATAGTAGCTCTTGCAGGAGGACTTGTTTCAATAGCGATAATAAGGCACGAGGCAGGCACTGAAAAGTTCTGGCAAGTCCTCCAGGATTCTCTAAATTTAATTATAATATCAATAATTGTTTTGTTTATTTCAGCACTAATAGAAGTTTTTGTAACTCCTGTGCTTTTTTAGATGCTTTAGTTTTTGAATTATGAAAGCTTTATATATCTGGTTTTTTTCCCTCATTTATGGATGGGGATAAGCTTTTAGAAGAAAGAAAAGAGAAGATATCAGCTTTCTTTAAGAAGGATATAAACTGGGTTGTTTACGCAGTCCTCGCAGTTATTGTTTGGATTAGTGTCAGGATAAGGTCTATTAATCTTCCTGCTTTAAGAGATAAAACTACTGGTGGCTGGACACTTGGTCCTGACCTTGATCCTTTTTTGTTTTTAAGATGGGCAAAGCATATTATTGAGAATGGCTCGCTAATGGCTTTTGATGCAATGAGATATGTTCCATTAGGATATGAAACAAAAGGAGAGCTTATACTTCTTCCTTATTTAATAGCTTGGTTCCACAAAATAGCTTCATCATTTGGAGTTGATTCAATTGAGCATTCCGCAGCATTATTTCCAATATTCATGTTTGCACTGACAGCAATTGCCTTCTTTTTTCTTGTAAAAGTAATATTTATTGATGTTTTAGGAGAGAAGAAAGCAAATTTAGTTGCCCTTCTTTCAACATTTTTTCTTAGTGTTATTCCTGCAATTCTTCCCAGAACAATAGGGGGAATTCCAGAAAAAGAGTCTGCAGGTTTTCTTTTTCTCTTTCTCGCATTTTATTTCTTCTTAGCCTCTTGGAGGTCTGAGAAAAATACTTTCAGATATATCAGTGCTCTTTTAGCAGGCATTTCAACAGCATGCATGGCATTAATATGGGGAGGATATGTTTATATTTTCGCAACAATCGGAATAACAGTTTTTTTTGCATTTTTATTTGACAAAATAAGAAAAAAAGAGTTTTATACATATTTAATTTGGATGATGTCTTCAGTTATTTTAATACAACCCTTTACAACAAGGTATCCTCTAAAAGATATGGTTCTTTCTGTAACAACAGGAACTAGTTTTATAGTTTTAGGAATAATAATAATTAATTTTGTTCTTTTCAATACAAAACTGAGAAAGTACACAGAATCAATTCAGTTATTTTCAAAAATTCCTAAGCAGATTATATCAATAATATTTGGGTTATTTATCGGAATAATTGCAATATTAATTTTTGCCGGTCCATCTTTTCTAGCTTCAAATATCAATTCTATATATCACAACCTTGTAAACCCAATAACTGATAGACTTGGAGTAACAGTTGCAGAAAACAGGCAGCCGCATTTTCCTGAATGGTCAAGCAGTTTTGGTCCAATAGTAAGTGGAATACCAATTTTCTTCTGGCTTTTCTTTGTTGGTTCAGTTTATCTTTTTTACTCAATGATTAAAGAACTCAACATCAAGCACAGGATTTTTCTCACTATTTCTTATTTGTTCTTCCTTACAGCAGTTATTTTTAGCAGATATAAACCTGAAAGCATTTTCAACGGAGAGAACACCATAAGTTTGTTTTTCTATTTTTCAGGATTTGCAGTTTTCCTGATAAATTTAGGATATTATTATTATCAATATTACAAAAAAGGCGAAGTTGAAAAATTCAATTCAATTAATGTTGGTCTTTTATTGCTTTTTTCATTTTTCTTTCTTAGCATAATCTCTGCACGAGGAGCAGTAAGAATTATTATGATTTTAGTTCCCACTGCTTCAATTATAGCTTCTTATTTAGCAGTTGTAGGAACATATGAAGCAAGAAAAGTAAATGACGAAATACTTAAAATGAGTGTTTGGATTATGATTGGAATAATATTGCTTTCTACAGCATATTCTGGATACACTTTCTATTCTAGCTCCAAAAATATAGCTGGCGGATATGTTCCTTCTGTTTATACTCAACAATGGCAGGAAGCAATGAGCTGGGTTAGGGAAAATGTTTCTAAAAATGCAGTATTTGGGCATTGGTGGGATTATGGGTATTGGGTCCAGTCAATAGGTGAGAGAGCAACTGTTCTTGATGGAGGAAACGCAATATCTTATTGGGATCATTTAATGGGGCGCCATGCTCTGACAAGTCCAGATGAATCAGACGCTCTTGAATTTTTATATGCGCACAACACAACTCACTTTTTAATAGACTCAACAGATATTGGAAAATACGGGGCTTTCTCAAGTATTGGTGGAGACGAAAATCATGATAGGACAAGTATAATAGCAGCTTTTTTCAAAGATAATTCACAAACTAAAGAAGATAAAAATTCAACTTTGTTTTTATATGCGGGAGGGGTAGGTTTGGACGAAGACATGATTTATGACTACAATGACACAAAAATAACTTTACCAGGCGGTAAAGCAGCCATAGGCGCACTGATACTTAAATATAACAACGAAGGAAACCTTTCAAGCCAGCCTTATGGTATATTTGTTTATCAAAACAAGCAATTCAATCTTCCCTTAAGATATGCTTTCCACAATGGATTCTATGATTATGGCTCTGGTTTGGAAGCAGGAGTTTTTGTTATGCCAAAGCTAAGCTCAAACAGCGAAATTGATTTCAATGGAGCATTGTTTTATCTTAGTCCTCGCACTGTTAAATCCCAGCTTGCAAGAATTTACCTTTATGGAGAAGAAGAGCACTTTAATCTTGTTCATACAGAAGATGATTACCTAATAAAACAACTGCGTTCGCAATATTCCAATATAACTAGTTTCGTTTATTCAGATTTGCCTAATTATGGAGGATTTAAAGGACCAATAAAAATATGGGAAATAAATTATCCAGATGGTATAGAAATTAATAAGGAATATTTAAAAACAGTCTATCCAAATGAGGCTTTGAGGATATCAACATGATTGAATATATATTAGCATTGCCGATATTAGCTAGTTTTTTTGTAACATTTTTTTTCCTTCCATCATGGATTAAGAAAGCACAGAAGGCAAAATTAGTCGGGCGCGACATGAACAAGTTTAAAGAAACATATGTTGCAGAAGCTGGAGGGATTAATGTTCTTGCAGGCTTCGTTTTCGGCGTTTTACTTTATATTGCTATAAAAACATTCAAATTCGGAGGAAGTGACAAGGTAATTGAGATTTTCGCACTTTTAAGCGTTATACTTATAGTATCTTTCATAGGTATTATAGACGGAATTTTAGGTTGGAAAATAGGGCTTGGTAGGAGATTAAGAATGTTTCTTGTATTTTTTGCAGCAATTCCACTAATGGTAATAAATACAGGAGAGCCAACAGCTTCTTTTTTCGGTTTTATTTTGGATCTTGGAATTATATATCCATTAATAATAATTCCCATTGGAATTATTGGAGCTTCAACCACTTTTAATTTTCTTGCAGGTTACAACGGTCTTGAAGCAAGACAAGGCATACTAATTCTTTTAGCTCTTTCTATTGTAACATGGTTTGTTGGGCATACTTGGATTACTTTAATTCTTATATGCATGATATCATCACTCTGTGCCTTTTTAATATTTAATAAAAATACAGAAAAGGTTTATCCAGGAGATGTTTTAACATATTCAGTGGGCGCGCTTATTGCGGTCTCTGCTATTTTATCAAGTACAGAAAGGTTTGCAGTTTTTATTTTTATACCCTATATTCTAGAGGTTATTTTAAAATTGAGAGGTAAATTAAAAGTTGAATCCTTTGCTCTTCCTAAAAAAGACGGTTCTATCGATTTAAAAACAGAAAAGATATATGGGCTTGAGCATTTGGCAATAAAAATACTTAAAAAATACAAGAATAAAGTATTCGAAACAGATGTTGTCTGGCTCATAAATGCTTTCCAGTTTCTTGTAATTATTTTAGCATTTATAATATTCAGAGAAAGCATTTTTTAATAAAATGATAAAGCTAAATAAAAAACTTTTGAGTGGAAGTATTATCTTGCTTATTACATTTGGTCTTTTTAATTTAATGGGATATATATTCCATTTTAGCATGGCGAGAATGCTATCTATAGCAGATTATGGAATTATAGTTACTTTATTTTCCATTATCTATATTTTAGCTATTTTTTCAGAATCCATTCAGACAGTTATTACAAAATATTCTGCAAATGAGGATAAGAAAGGAAAATTAAAGAACATTTTTAAGAAAACTCTTAAAAAAGCTTTTGCATTATCTATTTTATTTTTCTTTTTATATATCATCCTTGCCTTTCCCCTTTCAAAAATATTAAAAATAGATTATGCACTACTTGCTTTAAACGGGTTGATAATTTTTAGTATTTTTTTTATGCCTATAAGCAGAGGAATAATGCAGGGAAGAAAGATGTTCATGTCTCTAGGAATAAATATGATAATAGAGTCTTCAGGCAAGCTGATTTTTCCAATATTATTTGTTCTTCTAGGATGGAAATTATACGGGGTCATAGGGGGAGTGATACTTGCAACTTTTACAGCCTTTGCTTTTTCTTTCTATTTCTTAAAGCCCATTATAAATGCAAAAGAAGAAAAAGCACAGACTTTAGGAATATACAATTACACTACTCCAGTCTTCATAATTATATTTACAATTCTTATTTTTTACAGTCTAGATGTAATAATTGCTAAAATTGTATTTTCACCGGAAGTTGCAGGATATTATGCAATATCTTCAATACTGGCAAAAACAATTTTCTTCGGGACACAGCCCATAGGAAAGGCTATGTTTCCTATGACTTCAGAAAGAAAAGAAGACGAAAAAAAAATAAAAATATTTTTTAATGCTCTTCTCATTATAATCATTTTAATAATATTTATTTTGGCATTATTTTACTTTTTTTCAGAAGAGATAATAAGAATATTTTCTGGAAAGAGCATAATTCAATCTTCAGAAATATTAATTTATGTTTCAATAGCGACAAGTTTTATATCTATTACTAATCTAAATCTTCTTTACAAAGCTTCAAGAAACGAGATTAAGGGCTCTGTTTATCTTCCCCTCTTCATATTGTTCGAGATAGCCATTCTTATGGTATTTTCAGGTAATCTATTTGAATTTTCTCTTGCTTACATGACGGCATCCGCTATTCTGCTCTGGGGGTCAGCAATTCTGCTTAAAAAATGAAGCTTTCAATCATAATGCCGATGTACAATGAAAAAAATATTGTTGAAAATCTTAAATATGCATTATCTTCTCTTAAGAAAGTAAGTTCTGATTTTGAGATAATATTAGTTGACGATGGGAGTAAAACAAATTGTTTTTACGAAGCTAAAAAATTCTCCAATAGCAAAGTAAAAGTAGTTGGCTACAAAAAAAATCAGGGAAAAGGGAATGCTATAAAATATGGTTTTAAATTTGTAAAGGGAAATTATGTTGCTTTCGTTGATGCGGGGCAGGATATAAATCCATTACAACTGAAGAATTTTCTTGAAATAATGAAAAGAGAAAATTCAGATATAGTAATAGGTAGCAAAAGGCATCCAGATTCTGTTGTCCACTATCCTATTTTTAGAAAATTAATGAGTTGGACTTATCAAATTATTAACAGCATTCTTTTTAATTTGAATGTGAGGGATACGCAAGTTGGAATAAAATTATTCAAGCGCGAAGTTTTAAACAAAGTAATGCCAAAAATCGCAATAAAGAGATTTGCATTTGATCTGGAGCTATTAGTTATAGCTAATAAAATAGGGTATAAAATAACTGAAGCCCCAGTAAAAATTCACTATAAATTTTACAGCACAATAAATACTTTTTCAGTTTTTTGGATTCTTTGGGATACTGCAGCCATATTCTACAGAATGAAAATAAGGAGACATTATGGTTAAGGTAAGTATAATAATACCTGTAAAAGAAATAAATGAGTATGTTAAAAATTTTGTTCCAATAATTCTCAAGCAGAAATATAGGAATTTTGAGATATTAATAATCCCGGATAAAAAAACAAAGGAAAAGTTTGAAAAGACTAGAATAATTCCCTCTGGAGAAACAGGGCCTGCACAAAAGAGAGACCTGGGAGTAAAAAAAGCAAAAGGCGAAATAATAGCTTTTATAGACGATGATGCTTATCCAGAACACGGATGGATAGAAAATGCTCTTTATGAATTTAGGGATAAAAATACAGCCATAGTCGGAGGCCCGAATATTACTCCAGAAGAAAGCAATTTCTTCCAGAAGCTTTCAGGAGAAGTTCTTTCATCATATATGATTTCAGGTCCTGTATTTTATCGCTACAAAAAATCTAAAAGAAGATTCTCGCAGGACCTTCCAAGTTGCAATTTGTTTGTAAGGAAGAAAATTTTTGAGAAAGTCCGCGGGTTCGATACTTCTTTTTGGCCGGGAGAAGATACAAAATTTTGTCTTGATGTTCTCTCTCTTGGAAAAAAAATAGTTTATTCTCCGGAAGTATTAGTATATCATCATAGGAGAAAAGATATTTTAAGCTATATCGACCAAATATTTAATTATTCCATGCACAGAGGCTTTTTTTGCAAAAAATATCCAGAAACTTCATTTAGGCTGTCTTATTTTATTCCTTCTGTTTTTCTTCTGTTCCTTATTTTTGGAGGATTATTCTCTCTATTTCACCAATACATAGCTTTTTTTTATTTTGCAATTCTTGCTATTTATTTAATTCTTCTTTTTATAGAGTCAATAAAGACTAAAAAGTTGTGGATGATGCTTCCTTTTATATTGCTTTCATTTATTACACATCTTACATACGGAATAGGTTTTCTCGTTGGCATCTTTAGAAAAAATTTTAAAAGCAGTTATCTTTCATAAAAAATGAAATTATCAATAATTCTTCCTACATATAATAATGAAAAAACTCTTTATGAGTGTCTTGAAGCATTAGACAAGCAGGACTATAGCAAGAAAGAATACGAAATATTATTAATTGACGGCGGTTCTACAGATTCCACTTTAGAAATAGCAAAAAAATTTAATGTGAGGATTCTTAAAAATCCTGATAGAGTGGAAGATGCAGCAAGGATTTTCGCATTAAGAATAGCAAGAGGGGAAATTATTGCTCTTATAGATGCCGATAATATAGTTGTTGGAAAAGATTGGATTAGAAAAATGCTGGAACCCTTTAAAGACAAGGAAATTTTTTATGCAGATACTCTCTATTTTGCCTGCAGAAGCAAAGATCCGATGAAAGTTCGTTACCAGGCCTTAATAGGTGGGGATGACCCGCTAGCTACATATCTCGGATTTTATTCAAGATGGTGCTATTTCAAAAATAATTGGACAGATTTTCCATACACTTATGAAAAAAAGAAAGGCCATATTAAAGTTAAAATCACAGATTCAAATTTAATCCCCACAATTGGCTCAAATGGGTTTCTTATAAGAAAAAACCTGCTTAGAAAATTCATTAAAAAAACATTTACCCATCCAGATTATATATTGGAAATGGTTAAAAAAGGTTACAATTGTTTCGCCAAAGTTGATACGGGCATAGTTCATAATCAGCCGACTTTTTTTAAGAGTAAAATAAGAAGAATACAAAGGCGCCTAAGCGGGGAAATTAAAATTAAATATAATTATTCGCTGACCAAATGGAAGATAATCAAGACTTTTCTGCATATTGCAACTATTTTACCAATAACTTATGATATTATTAAAGGATATATTAACAAGCCTGATTCTGCATGGTTTTTTCATTATTTTGCTTGTTTCGGTTTAATTTTTATTCATGGCTATTATAAATTAACAGGCTTGTTCAAAAGAAGAAAATTTTTTGATATTTATGATCCAGAAGAAACTTCTAAATAAGGAATAGTAGTAACAAATTTTGTTCCAAATTCTTTCATATATTCAAGTCTTTCAAATATTTCTTTTTTATGGTTCCAGGGCAGGATTAATATATAATTCGGTTTTATTTTTTTCAGATTTTCTTCCGCCATTATCGGAATATGGCTGCCAGGCAGATATTTTCCTTGTTTAAATGGTATCACATCGATTACACATGGAATTAAGTCTTTTTTTATTGAACAATAATTAAGTAAAGTATTTCCTTTTGCAGCAGCCCCATATCCCATAATTTTTTCGCCTTTTCTCTTTAAATCTATTAGAAAATCAAGTAAGTCATATTTTATTTTTTCTGCTTTTCTCTTAAAATTTTTATAATATCGCGCATCATACATTCCAGCATCACTCTCTTTTTGAAGCAATGCATCAACACTAGGCATAATTTTTTTAGTTTTATCTTTTGCATGTTTTGCATAAATTCTTAATGAACCGCCATGTGTTTCCAGTTCTTCTGCATCAAATATTTCTAGGTCGCGTGCTTCAAAAATCGATTTAGCAGTATAAAAAGAAAAATAAGAGAAATGCTCGTGATAAATGGTATCAAATTGATTTTTTTCAATCAAATTCATTAAATGAGGAAATTCCATTGTAATAACTCCGTTTTTCTTCAGAATTTTTTCTAATCCAGTAACAAAATCATTTATATCAGGAACATGAGCAAGCACATTGTTTCCTATAAGAAGATCTGCCATAATATTATTTTTTACAAGATTATCAGCCAGCTCACTCCCAAAAAATTCAATTATTGATTCTATTCCTTTTTCTCGCGCTATCTTTGCAGTATTTGCACTAGGCTCAATTCCAAGCACAGGCACTTCATTTTTTTTGAAATATTGCAGCAAATACCCATCATTTGAAGCAATTTCAATAACTTTTTTGCTCTTATCTATGCCGAATCTTTTGCTTGCATTTTCAGCATATTTTTTAGAATGCTCAAGCCAATATTTAGAATAAGATGAGAAATAAGCATATTTGTCGCTGAATATTTCATTGCTCTTTTTGTATTCTTTCACTTGCACCAAAAAGCACTTATCACAAAAATATGCTTTTAGAGGATAATAAGCCTCAGGTTCTTCAAGCTCATCTTTTTTTAGAAAAGAATTTGCAGGAGGCGAATTTCCAAGATCTAAAAAGACATTCTTAAGTTCGTTGTTGCAAAATCTACAGCCCATTTTAAGCTAATACTTAAAAGTTCTTTCAAGTTCATATATAAAGATTATTGTGATGTCGAAAACAAACTTCTAATCTTATAAAGTATCAATTAAGAAGGTATTTTATATCTGTGAGGATCTTTCTTATCAAGAGTCAAGTTGCTGAAAAATTCAGGTCTTTCATATACTGCTGTGCAGTTTACTCTGGATTCATTTATTTCAGGATATCCATTGAATTTATATATGACTGCTGTTGTCTGCCCTTGTCTCTGAAATGCTTTTACAGGAGTAAGAATATTCATATTTCTTTGTGGATAATCATACATAAATGGCGGAGTAAATTCAGGCTCAAAAACATGAACTATCATATAATCGGGCTTTATCCTGACCATTTTACATTCTACTTCTGTTTCATTTCTTGGAAAATTATAAGTGCTGTCTATTAATCTTCCTTGGGGGTCACGTTTTGTAGTAGTGTGTTCAGGAACCTCATTTCCTATACCGAAGTCATAATTTCTTCTATGAGAGTAATATACGTTTTGTACAACTGAAGCCCCCATTACTTTTGTTTCTGGAGGAGTATTTTCTTTTAGCCAAAGAGCACTGTCTTTTACTTCCTGATAGCTGTCAAGCTTGACCTTGGTTAATTGGTCCGCATGCTTTATCTGCACATTTCCAGCAAATACAAAAATTAATGCAAATAATATGATTCCCGCATATGGAAGATAATTCTTTAGAATTTTTCCTATTTTTTCAATTCCTATACCCAAATACATGAATAACGGAGGCATCCAAAGCAATATCCATCTGTCATTTCCAGTTTTTATGCTGAAAACATAATAGTAAATATGGAGAGCAATCCATATAAATACAAAATAATCCGCATTTATCTGATTGCTTTTTTGCTTCCAGAATACGTCGGCTCCAATTATCATCTTGAATATCGAATATGCAAGTCCGGCAAGCAATATTATTGTTATAGGCCATGTTAGAAATTCCGGTATATATTTGATTAGAAGCCAGGCAGGGCTTTTGTAAACAGTTACGTTTTCTTTTCCATAAAAAGCAGCTGCAGGAAACCAGTCCCCATATTTTATTTTATTAAATAAGAAATATGGGAAAAGCGTAGCAATTCCACACAAGCCAGCAATCCATATTTTTTTGTCCAGAAAGAACTTATGCTTTTTTATAAGTAAAAGGTAAAACAATATTCCAAAAGTTACTAAAGCTGTTGGAAATCTTGTCATAAATCCTATGACTCCAAGGATAATGCATATGTAAAGTCCCCATGCCTTTTCTCTTTTCAAATAATATTCCCAGAAATAATAAGCAGAAGCTACAGCAAAAAACATTGCCGGAATATCAGTCATAAATCTCGCCCCATAGAATAATATTACCCAATAAATCGAAGTAAAGTATCCAGTTACAAGCCCAATTTTTTTGTTAAACAAGCTGGATGCAAGCAGATAGCTGTATACCACCAGTAAAATTGAAGGGATTACTTCAGTCATAAACCTCATCACTGCTTCAGATATTCCAAATTTAATAAAAACAGCCCAAACAAATGACATAAACAAGGGGCGTATGTTTGCAAAATGAGTCCACCATTCAGGAGTTTCAGGAGCAGGAATAGCAAATTCTTTTGCTAATGCTAAATAATCTCCTTCATCCCACCATATCGGCTGATTCGCAGTCATAGAAAAATAATAAAGTCTTATTCCAATTGTAAATATTATAAGAAGAGCAAATAGAAGGTTATGGGGGTCTCTCATCCATTTTTCATATTTGTTGTTTTTGTCTAGAATCTCCTCGTTAATTTTTTCATCCATTAAAACAGTCAGGAAACCAGCTTTTTATTTGTTTTCATATATTTATAGTTTAGATTTCATATATGTTTAAAAACTATCATGTGGAGATTTTTTCATGGAGTTTAAAAATACAGCGCTTGAAGGAGTCTTGGAGATAGTTCCAAAAGTTTTTGAGGATACAAGAGGTTACTTTTTTGAAGCATATGCAAAAAAAGAATTTGAAAAAGCAGGCATTAACTTTGAGTTCGTTCAGGAAAACGAATCTCTTTCAAATAAGGATGTTTTAAGGGGGTTGCATTTTCAGAAAAGGCCTTATGCCCAGGGAAAACTGGTAAGAGTAATATCTGGAAGTATAAGAGATTTTGTAGTAGATATAAGAATAGAATCTCCAACATATAGCAAGTGGATTTCATACGAGTTAAATTCAGAAAACAAAAAAATGCTCTGGATACCAGAAGGATTTGCGCACGGATTCTTAACATTAGAGAATAATTCTATAATTCAATATAAGCTAGCAGAGTATTATAACAAATCTTTTGAATCAGGAATAATCTGGAATGATCCAGATTTAAAAATAGACTGGGGAATAAAAGATCCAATTTTGTCAGAAAAAGACTCTAAGCATCCTCTTTTAAGGACATATACAGATATTTTTTAATCAATTGTAAATTTTAATAGTTTTTTAATTTTTTCCAAAGTTATTTAAATCAATTATTTTTTTATATTTAATGAATGTATCAATTACAATACCTATTTATAATCCTAATAAAGAAATTCTTAAAAGAGTAATAAATAGCGTAAAGAATCAAAAATATAAAGGGAAATTTGAATTGATTTGTGTAGATAAAAAAGGAGGTTTTTCAGAGCAGATGAACTACGGAATAAAAAAATCAAAATATCCGATAGTAGTAATGCTCCCTCAAGATTGTATTCCCTCAAGCAAATATTGGCTTGCAAGATTAGTTGAGCCATTTAAAGATAAAAAGGTCATAGCTGCTGTCTCAAAAATAACTCTTCCTGAAGAAATCTGGAATTCCTTAAGTTTATTTGCGAAAGCTTTAATGATAAAAGAAAAAGGAACAAATGTTTCTCTTTTGGATGGAAAAGGCGGAGCATACAGAAAGAGTTTAATGAAAAAGGTAGGTCTTTTTGATGAAAAAACATTTAAGACAGCAGGGGAAGATTTTGATATTTATATGAAGCTTAAGGATTTTGGGAGCGTAGCTTATCCAAATGCAGAAATTATTCATATGCACCCAACTAATTTTGTAGCTCGTCTAAGAAAAAACTATCAATATGCAAATGGCTATGGTGCAATTGTCAGAATATACAGGTCTAAAATGTATAGGTGGTACGTAGGATTTTTTCACGCCTTTCCGGGCATAGGCATATTTTCACAGATATTAGGATATCCCTTTAAGAAAGGATTATCTTTTTTTCCTTTTTATATTATTGCATCAATAGCAAATCACCCTTATTATATTCTAGGTTTCTGGAAAGGTTTTTTTGAAGGAAAGCAGACAGTTTAATCAAAAATATCAAAAACTTTCTAAGTTCTGCTTAAAGCTTGTTTTTTTATTAATCTTATTACTTCAATATCATATTCATCAAAGCATTTAGTTTTAAATGCTAATAATATATAAAAAACTAAAAAAGAAAAACCCAAGATAAGCAAGTTTATCAAATTTAATTTAATTAAGCTTTTCTCTAATATTAAAAAGATCAATGAAATAAATGCGATTATGAAGATATTTATCATTTTTCTTCTCAATGGAAAGAATTTTATGTATTTTTTCAGCTGTAAAAAATAAACAGCGCATAATCCAATTGATACAATCATTGTTGAAAATGCAGCTCCGGCTATTCCATATTTATTGATTAATAAAATATTTAATAATAAATTAATTAAACCAGCAATTAAAGTATTTGTCAAAATAATTTTTGATTTTCCTAAAGTTGAAAGCAGATATACTGGAACTATCTGCAGAGAAGCAAAAGCAGCTCCCAAAGCAAGCATTCTCAAGCTGTTTTCCAGAACTCCAGTCATTCCAGGTAAAAATGAGCCTTCTCCAAATAGAATATTTATTATGGCTCCTGGAAAAGTCAAAATTATTAAGAGCACAGGAACATTAAAAAAGAGTATCCATTTCTCAACTTGTTTGCTCGTTTCTGCAATAATTTTATAATTTTTCTTTGAGAATTCTTTTGTTATCAAGGGAAAAAACAATCTTACAAATAAATCAGGAGCAATTGTTAAAAGCATCGCTATTGGGACAGCAATATTGTAAATTCCAACATATGTCGCGCCCATATAATATCCTATTACAAAGCTGTCTGTCCAGTAAAATATAGAAGCGATTATGCTTGAAAACATCATAGGCCAAGAATAAGAAAGCAAGTCTGAAGTCAGAAAATGTTTTTTCTTTTTTGATAATTCATATTTTTTATAAATTCGGGATAAATAATATTTGGAGACAAAATAGGATAATATGAAAACACTTAATGTTCCGATAATATAGGAAAAAATAATTGCGTTTGTTTTCATTCCTATGAATATAAAGAATAAAAGAAATACAATTTTTAAAAAGTTTTGAAAGAAATTTACTATTGCAGTATTCCAAGTTATTTTTTCATATGACAGCAAGGCAGATAGAAAGCCGCTTGAAAGTGTGACAAAAGGAATAAAGAAGCTAAAAATTTTAAGAAATATTATGAGCTCTTCATTATGAAAAATTCCAACAGCTATCTCATCAGAAAGAAAAAACAATAATGCTCCTGCAAAAATTCCAGAAATTAATAATATTAAAAGACTCTTTCTGAATAAATATGATATGTTTTTTATATCTTTTCTTCCTCTGTAAAAAGGGATATATCTTAATAGTCCCTCATATAAGCCCAAGGAGGCAAGTGTTATAGAAATAGTGAAAATAATGATTGCAAGAGAGAAGACCCCATATACTTCCGGCCCATATACCCTTACAATAACTATCCTATATACATAAGTTAATATTTTTGATATCAAAACAGCAAGAAGGACAATTAAAGAAGACTTTGCAATTAAGTTTAGGATGTTCTGAGCGCCCCTACTATCTTTTCTTTCCATAATTTAAAACAGCAAACATATTATTTAAACTATTCTCCGCTTTTTTTAAACTCTTTTGCAAACAGATATAACAGAACAATTATACTTCCAAAAGCCGCAAATAAGCTTATCCATATTATTATTTTCGCAGTCATGTAAAGGAGGTTATTTATCGGACCGTTCACATCATATTTGTCAGGAATAGCTTCTTTTGGAGCATAATTTGCAGGATAGTAAAAGAAATTATGTGTGGAATCTATATTCTGAATTATTTGCGGCTTTAAATTGATCATAGTGCTGTAAACTCTAAAGTAAGGAGAAGGAGGATAGTATGTAGGACTCCCCCCTCCATTAAAGGTAACTTCTTCATTTGCGTTGTTTTTGAAGAATTCTACTTGTTTTTCAATGCTGTCATTAAACTGCTGCTGATCTTTTATAGTGCCCCAGCCACAGTCATCAACCACACATTCAACGAAAAATAATTTATAAGTTTTTTCAGGGCCAGGGAAATTTGCACTTGCACTTATTACACTTTCAAGAAAAGAAGATTCTAAATAATGTTTATCAATAAATAACCACATCATTCTGCCCCTATAAATTCTTGCGTCAGCAATTACAATATCATCTTTTCCAATTTTTTCAGCCGTATATTCTCTTAATTTTGTTGTTCCGTTTTGCGAGCCTATATGGGGGAGCATAATATAAATATTTATTATTAGTGTGATAGCTAAGAATGCAACTATGATTTTTTTTGGAGAGACCAACTTCGAATAGTTTATTGCAGCATAATCCAAAAGCATCCCACCATACAATGCAAAAACAGGCATAAATATTACATAATGTGTAGTGAGTCTGTTAGTTAAATCAATGAACAGGAAGGAAAAGATTTGAAAAATTAAAAAGAAAGAAGAGAATTTCTCTTTTCTCCTAAAGAAAAACAAAATAGAAAACAATCCTAGCAAAGTTATAATAGGATCAAGCCCTATTATTGTAATCATCATTTCTTTACCTCCAACTAAAAGCTCCTTGAATCTAAATCCATCATTTATTCCCTGTATAGTGCTGTAAAATTCTCTTGATTTTCCAACATCAAAATATTGGGATAAATAGGCATCAACCATATCTTTTTCTTGATACCATAAGATATTATGAATAAAAATTGGAGAAAATATAAGTAATATAACAAGAGAGAACTTCACTATAGAAAATATCTTTTCAAGATTGATTTTTTTATCTTTGTGGAAAAAATAAAAAAGCAGGAATGCAGGAACAAAGAACAAAGAAAGCGTTTTTATCAGCGAAGCTATTCCTATAAAAAATGCAGCTAAAAGAGATAATTTGCCGTCTTTCTTTATTCTTTTGATAAAAAATAAAGTTCCAAGAAGAACAAAAAATACTGCTGGCAAATCCATTTCTATTATTGTATATATTATGCTAAATGATGAGATTGCAAGCAGAAACGAGGCAATTATAGCGGCCCTCTCACCTGAAATTTCTTTTCCTATTAAATAGATTAAAATTATTGCAAGGCTTCCAAATATAAGGGAAAGTGATCTACTGGTTAGCATGCTAACTCCGAAAATTTGATGAAATACATCAGTCATATAAGACCATAATATTGACTGCCAGATTCTTCCTATTACTCCTGAATCAATTATTCCAACAGCATGAGGGCCGTGCACCATCTCATCTGCATTTGGCTCAACATTTAATGCTGCAATATACCTAAAAATTATTCCTATTAAAAATATAAGGAGGATTATCACTAATTTCTTATTCTTAAATAAAAAATCTATTGTTTTATCTAAGACAGCATTTATCTTTTCTTCAGATTCTACTTTTTTATCTTTCGTAATCATTAATCTATGTCATATGTTAGAAACAGAATATAAACATTATCATTCTTTTTTCGCTATACAAACCACGCTTAATCCGAAAGGAGGCCTTATTATATTCTCGCAGAATTTAAAGAGAGGAACTAAATTATTGTATAATGAAAAAGTTCCCTTTGAATATATTCTCTTTTTCATGAGCACATGCACAAAATACCAGCCAACTGCCCCAGCAAGATTAATGTAAAATACTTCTTCTATTTTAAAGCCTGCTTTTTTTATTCTTTCAGCAAGCTCTTTTTTAGTGTATCTAAGATAGTGTCCTCCCTCATAATCCAGAATAGAATAAAGAAATCTCATTGCAGGCACTAAAATTAGGAATTTTCCTCCTTTTTCAAGAATATTATAAGAATTTTTAAAGGCAAGAGCATCGTCTTTAATATGCTCAAAGGTATTCATTGTTACTATAGTGTCAAATTTGTGTTTTTTTAATAGTATTGCTCTTTTAGTGTCAGTTATATCAAGATGAACAGCTTTAAAATTTTTCTCTCCTTTGAATCTTTCTTTTATTTGTGTTATATATTCTTTGGAATAATCAACTCCCATTACAAATTCCTTGTCCATAAAAATATTAGTAATATTGCCATTTGCGCACCCTATGTCAAGTACTCTTTTTCCAGAATATTTTTTAAGCACTCCGCCAACCCAAGAATAATATTGGTCCATAGATGAAAGTATTTCCATGTTTTCAACCAAAGTAGAGTCAAATTTTGCTATTTTCGCGTATTTAGATAAGTCCATCTCTTATATTATTAGCTTGCCTTTAAAAATCTTCTTTTTTGCAGTAACACTTCCACAATTATGTTTTTAAATAGGCATATTTATCATAAAAGATGGTGCTGTTATCAGTTATAATTCCTGCATACAACGAAGAAAATACTATAATTGAAGTATTAAATAGAGTAAAAAAAGTGAATTTAGAAAAATATGGGATAAAAAAAGAGATTATAGTTGTAAGCGACGGCTCAACAGACAATACGATGAAATACGCGCGTTCTTTTAAAGAGACAAAGGTTATTGATAATATAAAAAATCAGGGAAAAGGAGCCGCAGTAAGAAAAGGAATTAAATATTCAACAGGAGATATAATAATAATACAGGACGCGGATTTAGAATACAATCCGGAGGAATATTATTTAATATTAAAGCCGATTCTTGAAGGTAAAGCAGAAGTTGTTTATGGTTCGCGTTTTCTGCATCTTCTTAAAAGGCCAAGAGAAACTTTTTTCATAAGAAAATATAAGAGATCTGGTTTTATGGCTGCGCTCGGGGGGAGGATAATTACTATTGTAACCAATATATTATACAGGACTAATTTAACTGATGAACCAACTTGTTACAAATGTTTCAAGTCTTCAGTTATAAAATCAATTAACATAGAAAGCAACAGATTTAATTGGGAGCCGGAAGTCACTGCAAAGATAGCTAAAAAAGGGATTAAGATTCATGAAGTCCCAATAGCATATAAGCCAAGGACATTTCAGGAAGGAAAAAAAATAAATTGGAAAGATGGGTTTCAAGCAATTTTGACTCTTCTCAAATATCGCATAAAATGAAAAAAGCAATTGTGTTAGGGGCAGGAATAACAGGATTATATATTGCAGACCAGCTTGCTAAATCAGGCTATAATGTAACAGTAATTGAAAAAACAAAGAAAGTTGGGGGCATGGCCTCAAGCTTTAATTACAAAGATTTCACGCTTGATTACGGCCCGCATAAATTTTATACTTATCTTCCAGGAATTTATGAAGAATTTATGAAAATAGTTGGGGAAGGAAATTATTTAATTGTAAAGAAAAAAAACAGCATAAGACTTCTTGGAAAATATTTCAATTTTCCAGTAAAGCTAAGTGAATTGCTTTTGAATATAAATCCAATCATTTCTTTTAAAATCGGATTGGATTTTTTTAGGTCTTTTTTCAAGAAAATGAAAATAAAAAGTTATGAAGATTATTTTGTGAAAGGATTTGGAAGAACCGGTTATTCAATAATATTCAAAGGATTTGCAGAAAAAGTATGGGGCATTAATCCAAAAAATTTATCAGAAGAGCTTGCCAGAAGAAGATCTCCAGCAAGCAATATTTTTGATGTATTAAAGACTATACTGATAAAAAACAAGAAAGATGTAAGCGCAGAGTATTTTTATTATCCTAAACATGGATACGGTGTGATATGTGACAATTTAGCAAATTCAATAATAAAAAACAAAGGCAAAATACTTCTTGAGACATTTCCAACAAAAATAAATGTAAAAAACAATAAAGTAGTTTCTGTAGAAGTATCAAAATCTAAAAAAAAGAAAATTTCATGTGACGTTCTTGTTTCTTCTCTTTCAATAAATGAAATGCCTCTTCTGTTAAATCCGAATATTCCAAATGATGTTGCTGAAAGTTTTAAAGAGCTGAAGTTCAGATCCCTCATAATATGCTATGTTTTTCTTAAAAAAGAAAAGGCATTAAAGGATAACTGGCTTTTCTTTCCTGAAAAAGAATTTTGCTTCAATAGAGTTGCAGAACAGAAAAGTTTCAGTTCCTTTACTGCTCCGGCAGAAAAAACAGTTCTTACAGCAGAAATAACTTGCAATTACAACGATAATATTTACAATGCCCATGAAGAAAAATTAAAAGAGCTGGTTTTAAAAGATCTTGAGAAAGCTGGCCTGATAAAAAAAGAAGAAGTATATGATTTTTTCATAAGAAAAGCAGGAAGAGTTTATCCAGTTTATTCTATGGAATACAAGAAAAACTTAAACAAAGTTCTAGGCTATCTTGATAATATAGGGAATATATATACTGTTGGCAGGCTCGGCCTTTTCAACTATAACAATGCGGATCACTGTATAGACATGGCAATGGTTACTTCAGATATAATAATAAAAGGCAAATCATTGGAAGAGTGGAGAAAAGCCAGAAACTATTTTGACAGTTACAAGATTGTAGATTAATGCAAAAATAAATCCTGTTATGTCAAGGAACTTGAAGAAAACCTTGCCTTTCAAGGCAAGGTTGTTCCTTGAGCATCCAAAAGTCCTAAACAAACCATGGGCTTTAGCCCATTGTCAAACACAAGGACTTTTTGATATATTTCAATAATGCTTATTAATGCATCAGTTTTCTTTTTTTTATGTTAGTGAAAATACTTGGAGCTATTGATATCTCTTGTGCTATCGCTTTCTTAATGCTGACCTTTGGAATGCCTGTTTTTGCCCAATTTACGCTTTTTTGTGCAGGACTTTTGATGCTTAAAGGGTTATTTGTTTTAAAGGGAGAATTATTGAGTGTTATAGACTTAATATCTTCTTTTATTCTTATTTTTTCAATTTTTTTTACATTGCCAGCAATTATATATTGGATTCCTTCTTTTTTGCTTCTTTCAAAGGGATTTGTAAGTTTTTTATAAGTTTTTTTCTTCTTTTATTATATTTTCCAAATAACTTCTGTATTCGCATCTAGGAATGTTATGAACAAGCGATTCAAGCTGTTCTAAAGAGATGAATTCTTTTCTATAAGCTGCTTCTTCAGGACAGCCCAGTTTTATTCCCTGGCGATTTTCTATGGTCTGCACATAAGAAGATGCATCATGAATGCTGCTGCTTGTTCCTGCATCCAGCCAAGCAGAGCCTCGCGCCATTTTATAAACTTTTAATTTTCCGCGTTTCATATAGTCAATACTAACATCCATAATTTCAAGCTCTCCTCTTTTTGAAGGTCGAATAGATTTTGTAATTTCCACAACTTCCTTATCATATAGATAAAGGCCAGGCACAGCATAATCGCTTTTTGGATTTTCCGGTTTTTCTTCAAATGATATTGGATTTCCACGTGCATCAAGTTCTATTACTCCATATCTCCTAGAATCACTAACACGATATCCAAAAATACTTCCCCCGCCATTAAATTTTTCAAATGCTTCTCTAAAACAGCCTTCTCCAACAAAAATATTGTCTCCTAAAATAAGGGTTATATCTTCATGGTTTATGAATGATTCAGCTATAATAAAAGCCTGCGCTATTCCTTCTGGTCTTGGCTGTTCCATATATTCAAAAGATAATCCTAGCTGTTTTCCGTCTCCAAATAATTTCTTAAATAAAGGCAGGTCATTTGGAGTGGAAATAATGCACATTTCCCTTATTCCGTTTTCAATTAATGTAGTAAGAGGATAATATATCATTGGTTTGTCATATACCGGCTGTAATTGCTTGCTCGTTATCATGCTTAGAGGATATAATCTTGACCCTGAGCCGCCAGCAAGAATAATTCCTTTCATATTTTTACCTCATTTTTTACATATTCTTCAAGGCATTTTCTCATAGATACTTTTATATTTGGAACATTTATTCCAGAGCCTTCTAATTTCTTTACTGACAAAATACATGCACTTCTCTTAGCTTTTACTGCAGAATTCAATTCATCCTGTGTTATTAATTCATATTTTTTAGAAATTCCGCTTATTTCACTATACATATCAAGAATTTCATCAAATGAAATGATGCCTTCGTTTACCACATTAAAAATGCCTCTGCTGTCTTTTTTAATTAAATATTTTAAAATTTTAATAAAATCATCAACAATTGTTATAGAATTATAACTTTTTACTATTTTTTTGTATCCAAGAAGCCGCGTTATAAGGTTTCTTTCATGAGGTATTTTATCACTCGGCATATTTATTCTGAGCTGCAGCACATTATCAAAATTTTGCAATCTTTTTTCTGCTTCAAATTTTGTAAAATTATAATAATTATTTATTGAATTTGGCTCATCTTTCTCTGAATATCCTTCTCCATTTTTATTTCCATCATAAAAATAGCCTGTGCTGATATGCACCATTTTTTTACCATAAAATGAGCATACCTTTGCTATATAGTGCGGTACAATAACATTTGAAAAGTATGTTTTTTCCTTATTGTTTTCACACCAATCTATATTTGGTCTTCCAGTTTTTGCAATGCAGTTTAAAACAACTTCTGGCTTGTATTTCTTTATTTCATTGTCTACAGAATCAATATTCCCTATGCGCCTATTTGACATTATGCTGTCTTTTAAATTCTTAAATATCCTGTTTCCCATATATCCATTTCCTAATATTAAGTGTTTAGCCATATAAAAATAGTGATGTTTCACCCATTATAAAATTAATGATTCGCGGAAAGATATGTTTAAGATTTATAAATTTTTTCTTAGCCAGTTGAAAAAGAAGAATTCTCTTCGGTATAATCTATCTTTATAAATCATTGAAAATAAATCAAGTAATGAATGAAAAACTATTCCTATAAAAATGAAAAAGAAAAAAATCCAAAAAATTCCCAATATTCCGATTAAAACATGAAATTCAACAGTATGAAACAGATGAAAAGGCTCTTTCTTTCTTATTCCTTTTTCTCTCTCTTGAATTTCTACAATACCAAGTTTTTTATGGTGCTCTAAAGCATGCGTCAAGCTAAATCTTTTTGTTTTAATAACTGAGTTTATGTAATGGTCAAAGTCAATTAAAAAAGAAGCTAAGAAAGTCAATGCTAAGTAAATCAGACTTATATTAGGGGAAAGCAGCCACAGAAAAGCGCTGAACAAAGCCCCATACAGCACATGCCATTTCGGTAACATTTACTCCTCCATTTTTTTTATCATATCAGCAAAAGCAGGGCGCGATATAAAAACTCCCGCAGTTATTCCTATAATTGTTGTTATCATAAAGCCCTTGAATAAGCCAGCTCCTGCCCAATAAAGTGGAATTAGCGAGGCAACAGATGTAAAGTATGCAGCCATTATTATAAAAAGTCCTCTTTTTATTCTCTCTCTTATTCCAATATTTTTGTTTTTATTGCTTTCATCCAATAATACAATCTGGCTGTCAACTCCAGTTCCTATAGTAGCAAGAATTCCAGCTATGCTGGGAAGATCAAGATTCCATTTAATCAATGCAGCAACTCCAAGTATAATTATCAATTCTGAAAAAGATGTGAAGAGCAAAGCAAGAGAAGCTTTTATTTTTCTATATCTTACAAAAATTATAAGACTGACAGCAATTATAGATATTGTCCCTGCAAGCAGAATAAGATATGAGAATTCTTTTCCTAAAGCAGGAGATATTGTATCAAGTTTTACAATATTAAGCTTATAAGGAAGACTCCCAGTGATTAAAATAGTCTGCAGTTTATGCATTGATTCTCTTGCTTCTTTCAGGGCTTGTTCCTGCGTAACTCCGCTTCCAGAACCCTGTATAGATATTTGCGTAGTAGATTGTCCTTTCAAATCAATTCCTATAAGTAAAGAATCAACTTCTTGGTCATCTATATACAAATAAAGCTTTTCAGTTAAATACTTGCCAGTCTCATCAGAAGGTATTTCCTTGGTTATTTCAGCATGTTTTTCAGCTGCCTCTTGAGTTAAATAAATCGTGAATCTAAACTGGCATAAATACCCTCCTTGATCATTTAAGCACTGAGTTATTCCAGCACAGCTCGCATCATTTCTGCACACATCGCTTATGTCTTTGTCGCCTCCTTTGAAAACAGTTTTATTTCCTATTTTAGCTTCAAATTTTCCTTGCTTTGAAACAAGCTCTTCCAAATCTCCAGGGCTTGCTCCAGCAACTTCAACAAGCATAAATTTGTTTCCTGACAGATCAGTTATTGATTTTATCTGTACATCTGAAAGCCCATATACATTAAATCTATTTCTGCTTATTTGAATTAAATCATCAAGCTGTTTATCATTAATTTTGACATCTGGCTGTACTAATGCTCTGGCTCCTCCTCTTAAATCTAATCCAGTTTGTATTCTGGTTTTTGGAATGTCTTCAGCAATTATTTTTAAACTTTCGTTTGTAAATATAGTATATTCATTATTTTTTGTTTTTATATCAATTCTCTCTAATTCTTCTCCAAAGTCCATATCTTCAATTATCTGCACATAGTCATTTTTGTTTTTTATTTCTTTTTCCCCTATATACTTTATTATCTCGCCATTTCTAAGGCCTTCTGAAAACAAGCTAGAGTTTTTATCTACAGATTTTACAATTACTCCTGATTCAAAATTCGGTTTTATAGCCAGTAAGGAAATCATCAATGCTATTATTAAAATCCATATTCTCAACGTTAGCTTCATTTCTTATTCTCCGCATACCATTTTAATATTGAAGCATTAGTTATCCACGTGTTAAATATGTCAAATCCAAGTCCTATGAGTATTATCCCAAAAATTTGCCTCAAAGTGTCTGAAAGCCCATATACAATGAAAAATGCAACACCTGCAGCAGCTATTGATGTAAGAGTCATTGTCATTCCAGTCTTGAAAGCTCCAAATATTCTTTCGTTTATTGTTCCTTCATGATTTCTAAGAACTCTTGTAGTAAGAAGAACATCAGTATCTACAGAATATCCTATTAACATTAGAAAAGCTATTATTCCTGCTGCTGAAATATTAATTCCAATCATATCTACTACTACAATTGTCATTACTATGTCTGCAAAAGCTGCAAGAATAACCGCCAGGCTTGGAGCAAAGCTTCTAAAGACTATAAAAACAACTATCGCCATTAAGATAAAGGCAATAACTATGGCTAATCTAAGCTGTTGATAAAAACTGGCAGAAAGAGACGAACCGGTAAATTCAATAGACGAGTTTTCATTTTTAAGTTCATATCCTAATATCTCCTCAACTGCTTTTTTTATTTCATCTGCTTCTGCTTTTGTCTCAACAAAAAAACCATGCTGCTTTCCAGTCCTTATATCAGATATTTCCCTCACATTTATATCCAAAAATTTTTCTTTTAATGAATTTTTTATTTCTTTAACATCTGCTTTGTTGTCAAAGACAGTTAAAATTGTTCCTCCTGTCAAAGAGACATCTTTATAGATTATATCTCCGTTTTTCGCATTAAAATTCACAAGGTAAAAAATTGAAAAGATTAGAAGAATAGCGGGAACTATCAGGAGCGGTTTGTATATTCTGTCGTAAATAATTTTTTTCTGAATTTCAGTATTTTCTTTTTGTTCCATTGTAAAACTGCGCCGGTCGGGATTCGAACCCGAGTCAACTGGTTTTTTCAGTCAAACTTTGCAGGTTATATAACCAACATTATGGAAACCAGCTATACTAACCACTGTACTACCAGCGCATGCTTAAAATATCCTATGCGCTTTTTTAAATGCTTCGCAGGAAATCAAATCCTTAAACGCCCGAGGCAGGATTTGAACACCTGAGTGAATACATCACGATGGTCGCCGCAGAGTTTTTACTCTGCGTGCGCTTTCAAATCCTTAAACGCCCGAGGCAGGATTTGAACACCTGAGTGAATACATCACGATGGTCGCCGCAGAGTTTTTACT
>ERZ1292623.1248-Hain-H51-01um-R1-1248-length-24918-cov-26_pt1 | contig 24918 bp, 30 predicted proteins | sample MGYA00564398_ERZ1292623 | MGnify/ENA primary metagenome ERZ1292623 (study PRJEB36523, sample SAMEA6512633) | groundwater metagenome | collected 2019-01-07 | study: AquaDiva: Metagenomics assemblies of 32 groundwater samples | reverse complement strand
GGTAGAGAAAGGATTACTTCTGGATGGAGTGTCCTACTAATGCCCTTACTTTAGGGAATTGTTCATTCTTGTATTATGACACAGAAATAACTAGTTTACAAGCTGCTAGCAAGGCGTAGGAGTTGGTCGCTGTTGAGGCTGCTGTTGCCTTCTATCTGATACCAAACTCCACCATCTACCCAAGTGGCATTACTGCCATCATATACAAAAATAGTTTTACCTTTGTCTTGATAAGTTTGATAGGTCCGGCGCGTGGTATTTATAAAATTATCTAGAAGTGCGTCGCTGTTCCATGACGAAGCGGTTTGGACGATATTAAATTGGCGGTCGTCAGTCCGAGATTTATACGCCACGCTAACTTGCCCGGGTTTATATTCGACTTTTCCATTCAACGCAAATCCTGTTGGCTGGTACGAAGGCAGTGAAGCATCGACCCCCGCCCTGGAAGCCGCCATCTTTACAGCTAGGTTTGGTATGTTTTGTATTGCAATAAATCCACCCAAAAGAATTACCGCACAGGCCGAGGCAGCAAAATTCAGAGTTTTTGGTGAAATTTTAAGCTTTTTAGCTACTCGGTGGTGTACGGGAGGTTTTTTAATTTTTGGTTCGTTGTGGCTGGTGGCGCTATGAATTGCGGCCAGTACTGAGTTAGTGGCTTCACTTGGATGATGGGCAATTATGGGAACTTTAGTGTTTTGCGAATCTTGTTTGGGAGCTTTTTTCACGGGCAATGAAGCAAATTTCGGCACAATAGAAATATCGCTAAACCCAAACCTAGACACAAACTTATTCTTTTTTATTTGCTGGGCACGTTTTTCTCTGGCTTGGTCGTTGGTTGCGTGGGAAATTTCTACTGGGTTAGAATTATTCGACACCTTTGGAACGATTTTTGGTCGTTTTACAGCAGATCTGGATAATGTTTTAGATTTATGAGTGTTAGCATGAACACCGTGAGATGCCACTTTTGCTCGTTCGACATTATTTTTTCTGGAAATTTTTCGAACCATACCATCGAGTGCAACAGGTCTGGCTCCGGGTGCAGAAGTAGCTAAAAGACGTCCGGTTTTGGCGTCGTATAGATTGCCGTTCAGTTGAATTGTTGGTTGGCTGCTGGCCACGTTTTAAAGTCTACCCTCGACTTTCGTAGTAAATACTCGTAATATGTATCTTAAACCGACTTGCATTTGCGCGCAAGTGGTAACTGGCTCGCACCAAGTATAAAAACGTCACGCATACACCAATAAACTTCAAATGGACTTTCTCGACCCCAAGAAAAAAAAGCAACACACAATTAGACTGTTCGTTGGCTATGTTTTAGTTGGAATTGCGTTATTGATGACAACATCTTTTTTAGTATTAGAGTCCAATGGTTACTTTTATGACACAAAAACCCACAGCGTAATTAAAAACGGTTTAATTTTTGTAGATTCGGCACCAGATAGCGCCACAGTTTACGTGAATGGTAAGCGTCAAGACACCACCGATGCACGTATGGTTTTACCTGAAGGAAACTATAATATTGAGATTAGCCGAGATGGTTACAAAACATGGGAAAAAAGCCTAAAACTTGAAGGCGGAAGTATTGAGCGTTTGGTTTACCCGTTTTTATTTCCAGAAAAGCCAACCCTAACTACCTCAAAAGCATACGCAGGTGAGCCAATGTTTAGTAGCCAAAGTCCAGATAGGCGCTGGGTTTTAGTGCAGCCCATAGCGCAAAGTTTTGTTTTTGATTTATATGATTTAGCTGTCGATCCGGCAATCAACACTTCGCTTACAATTCCAGCTACAGTTGTGAGCGTAAAACCAGGTAGCACCTTAAGTTTAGTGGAATGGTCTACCGATAATCGACACGTATTGTTAAAACATTCATTTAATAGTGGGCATGAATATTTAATGGTCGACCGCGAGGCTCCAGCACAAAGTTTCAACATTTCTGCGCGGCTACCTGGCGAAGTAATAGACAATATTGCTTTGCATGATAAAAAATTTGACCAGTTTTACTTATATAAAACTGCAGGTGGAATTTTAAGCAGTTACGATAATCGTAGCTCGTTACCTGTAGAGATTATACGTAACGTTGCTGTTTTTAAGCCTCACGGCGCCGATGTAATTGCCTATATCAGCACAATTAACCCTGCCAAACCACAATTTATAATTCGCGAAGATGGCAAAAACTACATTGTTCGCGAATTACCAGCTACAACAAGTTTTTTGGTGGATATCGCACGCTTTGACAACCACTGGTATACGGCAGTTTACGCCACGGGTAGCGACATGACTTACATTTACAAAGATCCTGTTGCGAGTGTCAAAAAAATTAACAAACCGATCACGCCTCTTGCCGTTCGTCAATCCATTATTGGATTTATGTCGTTTTCGCAAAACACGAGGTTTATGGCTCTTCAGTCAGTAGATGGCTTAGTAGTTTATGACTTTGAAACGCTGCGTCTAATGAGGTATCAGCTACCCTTTGCAACAACATCAAAGTTGGTATGGATGGATGGGCACAGACTGATTGGAAACAATAAATCTAAACTAACTGTGTTTGATTTTGATGGCAGCAATAAACATGAAATCATAGAATTAAGTACCCAGCATTTGCCATTTTTCGACCGCGATTACGAGAATTTGCTAAGCATAGGTAAAGACCCGACTAACCCAACGGCATTTGCCATGAGGCGTACTCCTCTTAAATTAAAACTTTAAAACCAATCTGTTATTCGACTCCATAAGCTTGGAGCGTTGCTAGGCAGTACTGATGGCGAGCCAACAGACGAATTAGTCGTCGAGCTGGCAATATTTTTATTGGGGTCTGGAGTAATTTGCTCACCGACAACAACTAATCTTTTTAAACTTGTGCCTGGTGGGTCGCAAGTTATTAGTGTAAAGCTGGATGCTTTTTGGGTGGATCCCAGTACTCCAACCTCGCCTGGATCCACAATTTTTTTCTCGAAGACTTTATAGGCATAGCGAACAGAGTTTTTCTGAACATAGAATACATCGCCGTTATCTAATTTCTTTAAAAGAACGAACGCAAATTTGTATTTTCCATTATTAAGAATATTATTGCTGCTATGACCAAAGATCACCCCATTACCTTGTTCGCCTGGTTTAGGTGTAGTTGCATAATGTAAAACGCCCCGTTCCAAGGCTTTTTGGACAGCAGCTTCTTCTATCGAAGGCTCGTCGTACACTACAGGAATTTCGACATTTATTTTAGGGATAATTATTAATGAATCCGGCCCAACAGCAGTGCTATTTGGATCGATAATTATCGACGCTGTTCCTATGTTTTTACTTGGTGAAATAAAAGGTACGATAAATCGTTCATTAAAAAAACTAAACAGCATAATTAGCACCACCGTACTGCCTAAACCAAGTCCAAATCCCAAAGATTTTAAGTGTCCAGGTTTTTTACGGTCTTTGTGGCTGGCACTTTTGCGTATCTGATGTTGAATTTCAGAAATCGTCGAAATTGGTTCCGAGTCTTCTAGGCCGTACTGTTTGTGATTTGGAATTGATTCCTGATGAGTTAAAGGATTTACGGGTGTTGAAATTTCGAATTTTTTACTCTGTGAGCTGTAGAATTCATGCCAAACTTGATGTTTTTCGTGGTCTGGCAAACTCAGGTAGTAGTTGTGCCAATCGGTTTGAATTTGAGACATGGATTTACCAGATTGATTTAGCTGCAGCATGAATCGCTGGTGTTTAGAATGATAGCCGGGTTGCTCGGCTTCGGCGAGTTCTTGCTTGGCATTTGGCTCATCTTGATAAATTTGTTGCAATTTGTTGCGGATCAAATCGGCAGCGTCATTATCATTTTTAGGCGGCTGAATTGTTTTTCTAGTCATAATGCTAATCTTTGCTTTCGTTATCAATAATTATATCAGAGATATGGTACAATAGCCCCTGTTATGTAGCGCCGCAGTGGTGGAATTGGTAGACACGCTAGACTCAAAATCTTGTGAGAGCAATCTCGTGACGGTTCAAGTCCGTCCTGCGGCACCAATTCGTAATCAAGAACATACTTATTTACTAATCAGGCTCACAGTAAGTGACTCAAAAGGCTTGGTATTGTTTTGAAGCCACCAAACAGCAGATCTGGCAGCAGTAGCTACTCGCCATGTTTCGTTTCGCTTTTCTGAAATTGTAGTACTAACTTTACCGTCGGCGGCCACGGCAAAGTTATTTTGATGAAAAACAATAATATTTATTGGGTTAATTTGCGTAAAATCATGTAGCGCATCCACAAGTTGCGGCAGCCCCATTGTGAAAGCAATGTGCCTGGGTGATTTATAGGCTACAAAAAGGCGCTGTAGCTGCGAAAACGACAATACAAGAGTTGTATTTGGGCGACTTTGCGCCAAACGTGGTTCGCTGGATACATAGTCTACTGCATCTTTGGTGATTGTTACTTGACAATCAAATTTTTGTAAAAACTTTTCGATTAATATTGCAGTTTCGCTGTTTCTGCCAATGTCTCCGGCCAACAAAACTCCGTCACTCCATGCTGCAAGTTCCATCCAGGTGTCAAGTGCTTTTTGACTAAAGCTTCCACTGGGGGTACTGGGTGCGAACTCACCATTTACTAAAATTGGCCCAACGACTTTTTTAATTGCTCCGGGCAGTAAAACCCTGGCGTTACCAATACCAGCTTTTACTGCTTGCTCGTAGGCTTCGCCAACTGCGGCAAAACCAAACGAATTTCCGCCAATAATTAAAAGTTTTCCGCCAGCAGTTTTAGTTTCGGGGCGACTCCAAAGCATGTCGGGGAATAGTGGGGATTCTTTGGTTTGTTTTTGCCAGTAATCCATGAGTTCTATTTTATAGGGAATAATTATTAAAGAAAGACCGGCATTTTACTTGGGTTGTGCGACCAAATAAGTGCTAGATATAAAATAAAATCGATGCTTAAGTGAATACAAAGTAGAAAATAAATAGATTTTGTTCGTTTATAAACCGCGCCTTGCGTTAAGGCAAATGCAAAAATCATCGCCCAGCCCCAGCTACTAAAACCTAATTCAAATAAAAACGAAGTAAATATTATGGCCTGAGCTAGGTTGGCTACTTTATAAGTAAAGTGTCGAAGCAGCAAAGCCATAATTGTATTTACGAATAAAAATTCGTCCCAAGTACCCATACCATTTGTTCCAATAAAAAGTCTAATTGCTTCGGACCAATTGTTTATTGATGGCCAATTTAAATAAGCCCCAGTTGAAGTAAAATAATATGGCAAAACGAAGTATGCACCGATAACGCCTGTGAGTAGGTAGAACTTTTCTGGTCGACTCCATTTTCGCCTGACATCAAAATTAAATTTGATTGTTTTATCGGCATAATATTTTCTTAAAATCAAATGTGGCAACATTACAGCCAATGGCAGCATTATTGCTAAATTGAGCATATTCCAACCAGTAATTTCTGTAGAAATTGGTGTCAGCCCTAATATAGCGAGAGACAGCATGATTAATCTTAAGTCACGTGCAATTTTTGGCAAAAGCCAAAATGTAGACCCAAAACTAGCAGCTAAAATCACCCAACCAACTAGTTTGAGCTGTATACCAATAAGTACTACAGCCGAAAATATTATTAACGCCAGCGAAATATAGCTATAAAGATTAGTTTGGGTTTGCGAGTTGGTATTTGCCACCCAAGTATTTTAACTCATAAACAACGTTTTTACGCTCGATAACCAGTGGCCAGCCATTGTTTTTTGCATGGTCCAACAATTCACTGTTAGGATTAAAAGCAATCGGGTTTTCAACCATTGCAAGCATACCAACATCACTAGCTGTATCACCTACGGCATAACTATTTTTTAAGTTGAGCTGGTGTTTTTTAATTAAGCTTTTAAGTGTTGATGCTTTGTCGTGGCTACTTACTTGCTTGTTGCCGGTAAATTTACCGGCTGCACGGTGATAAATGCTGCCAATCCAATCATCAAAACCATGATCTTTTGCCACTAGCCCAACTAATTCATGATGAGACCCAGAAATTGCTAAACAAAAGTAACCTTTTTGCTTCAGTTTATTAAGTAAATTTTTTGTATAGGTATAAACCTGGTCTTTGTACTCATAAGCAATTTCCCGGGCAATTCTGTCAAACACCCTTGGGTCTAGTTTATCCAAAACCGATTCGTAAAGTTTAACCAAAAACTGTTCGTATTCTAAAAATGCACCTGGACTTTCGCGGCGTTTCCATTTCATTCGTTCGATGTGTAGTTTTTCGTGGGCGTCTAGGCCCAGGTGACCCAGTTTGGCCATACGGTCAACAACCGCATGGTAGAGCTGCCACCTAATTAGTGTTCCGTCTATATCAAAAACCGCAAACTTAGAACTCAAGATGAACCTCGCAAAGTGACAAAAGAACCGCCTGTGCAGAGGCCGATCTCCGATTTATTAATCCGTTCGTTGTCCAGCCATTAAATCCTATCGTCTCACCAATCCTCTCTATGCCCGTAATCGTTTGCATTGCAGAATTTAGGTCACCATTTTCTTCAAGCGCTAGCTTAGCTAATTGCTCTGGTACGGGAAAACTGGGCCCAAAACCGATGCCAATTACTTCTGTTTCGCTTCTATACAGGGCGGCACTGGCTGATTCGAACCATCGGTTGGTGTGGTTTTGTTTAACTTGATGCATACCGCCCTCAATTGCGCAGTAGTAGTCGTATCCCGGGAATGTATCCCGGCAAATCTGCAAACGGTTCATGGCTCCTCGCAAAGTCTCGGTTAGCGAACTTGGCTGATTCGAGACGCCCGGGTCAATATCTTCAGGAATCGATTCAGGTAAGATTTCAAATCCATATTGCCTGAATGCATCTCCAGTCGCCAGTGCTTTTATTGATTTAGTAGATGCAACAAGTACCCTAGGTTGCGAAATCATTAAGCTACCTCGATACTTACTGGGCAGTGGTCGCTGCCCATTACGTCGGCATGAATCTTTGCTGTTTTAATTTTGGGTATCAAGTTTTTTGAGACTAGCCAATAATCGATGCGCCAACCAACATTGCGGGCGCGAGCGTTTGCCCAGTGCGTCCACCATGAATAATGGCCGTTGCCTTTAGTGAATATACGGAACGTGTCTACGAACCCCGCATCTAGCCAGTTATCAAAGCCGCTGCGTTCTTCGTCTGTAAACCCATGCTTGCCAATGTTTGGTTTGGGGTTTGCTAGATCATCCTCGGTATGGGCGACATTCATGTCGCCGCAGTATAGTACTGGCTTTTTCTTTTGTAGGTCAGCGCAATAGGCTGTAATCGCTTTGTCCCAATCAACCCGAAGCGATATTCGGCTTAGGTTATCTTTGGTGTTAGGGGTGTAGGCCGTCACCACGAAAAAATCATCAAACTCAACAGCTAGCACTCTACCCTCTTTGTTAGCATCTCCATAATTATCAGCCGCCAAGCCACTACTTTTCACGTACTTGTTTGGCAAATCTTTTATAAAATTCAGTGGTTTTATTTTGGTGAAAATTGCCGTGCCGCTATAACCTTTTTTGGTTTGCGACGAATTCCAAAATTCTTCGTACTGTGGCAGGTCAATAACTGCTTGTCCCTGCTCGGCTTTGGTTTCCTGGATGCATAAAATATCGGGTTGATGCTCGGCCACAAACTGCTGAAAGGCGCCTTTATTTATGACGGCCCTTATGCCATTCACATTCCACGAGTAAAGTTTCATGATTTTAGTTTACATCATTTGGCGGAGAGGGCGAGATTCGAACTCGCGATAGGGTTGCCCCTATACCATCTTTCCAAGATGGCGCACTAGACCAACTATGCGACCTCTCCAATCGTGAATACAATTATAACTAAAATTACTACAACTTTCATCTTGTACTACAGGTACGATCAGCGCTACACTGAAGAGCAATGGCAATAATTGATTTGAGCGACCTAAGTCGACTTTATGGTTTTGGTGATGCAACCACGGTTGCTCTCGATGAAGTTAGCCTATTAATTGAACCAGGTGAATTTGTGGCCGTGATGGGTCCAAGTGGTAGCGGCAAGTCAACACTGATGAATTTGATTGGCCTACTTGATACACCCACCCATGGCAATTACAAGCTCAATGGTCGTTCGGTGGAAAGGTTAAGATCCGGCCAACGCGCTAAGGTTCGCCGCGACAGTATTGGTTTTGTGTTTCAGTCATTTAATTTACTGCCAAAACTGACTGCCCTCGAAAACGTAGCACTGCCACTAACCTACAAAGGTATTACCCAAACAAGACGGCTAAAAACTGCTGGCGTTATGTTAGAAAGAGTTGGCTTGGGTGACAGAGAATATTTTTACCCGCGGCAACTTAGCGGCGGACAAGCCCAGCGTGTAGCCATAGCTCGGGCACTGGTAAATAATCCACACATATTAATTGCCGATGAGCCAACTGGAAATCTGGATAGCGGCTCGAGTCGCTTAGTGATGGAGCTCTTGAGCGAAATACATCAAGCAGGTAGTACTATTTTGATGGTGACCCACAACCCGGAATTAACACGCTATGCTAGCAGAGTAGTTTTTATGCACGACGGCTCAATTATTAGTGACGAAAAATCTGCTATCGGCCAAGTTAGCGAAGTGGTTCGCAAAAGCATGTATAGCTTGCCAAAAATGACCGAAGACGACACTTTGGCCGGTGTTTCTACCATTATGCATGCTTTTCCACAGCAGCAAAGTAAGCCTAAAAAAGTCACCAAGGTAAAACCATCTAAAAAACGCACTAAATCAACCCGAAAAAAGAAGGTTAAAAAATAATGGCTAAGGGTGATGTAAGGATGGCTATGTCTGCAATAAAATCGGCCAGGTGGCGAAGTTTATTAACCATGCTTGGGGTAATTATTGGGGTAAGTAGTGTTGTGATCACGGTTAGTTTAGGCGAGGGTGTAAAGCAGCAAATTGTTGGCCAAATAAATCACCTAGGCCAGGATTTATTGACGGTAAGATCTGGCAAACTGGTAACTCGAGATAACAGAGGAAAAATTATTGATGTTAATGTGGCCGGAACATTAGGTAACTATGTGGTAAGCGAACAAGATTATCTGAACTTGCAAAAACACCCTGATGTATCTATTGCCGTCCCATTTAGCTTGGTTGTCGGCAATCCACAGTATGCCAACAAACAATATAATGCTGGCTTTGTGATTGGGGTAACGCACGAAGCCTCCAAAGTACTAAACCAGCCGATAGAATTTGGAAGCTTTTTTAAGGCCGAAGAAGCTGACAAAAACATGGCCGTAATTGGTCGCAAAGTTGCCGAAAGATTATTTGAAGAAAATGTACCAGTGGGTAAGATATTTCGTTTGCGTGGTGAAGAATTTGTGGTGCGAGGAGTGTTTGAAGAATTTGAATCTAATCCACTAGCCCCGAATAGCAACTATAACACTGCAATTTTTATTCCATATAATGTGGGTAAGCGTGTTAGTGGTGGACAATCACAAATTCAACAGGTTTTGATTAAGCCTAAAGATGCAAAAAATGTTAATCAAGTGGCTGATCGCTTACAGAAATCGTTGATTGCGGCGCATGGAGGCCAAGACGATATAACGGTGCTAAGGCAAAGCGACAATCTAGCAGTGGCCGATGAGCTTTTAGACATGTTGACTGCGCTGATTTCGGCTGTAGCCGGCATTTCTTTATTTGTAGGCGGTATTGGCATTATGAACATAATGCTAGTTTCAGTCAGTGAGCGTACACGCGAAATCGGTGTTCGAAAAGCACTGGGCGCTACCAATAAACAAATTATGAATCAATTTGTCACAGAAGCTGCCACATTGAGTGTTGTTGGAGGATTCTTTGGTGTACTCGTTTCGTTGTTTGCAAACGCACTTATTAGAATTTTTACACAGCTAGAACCGGTGGTAACTTTGCCAATCATGTTTATTGCCGTAAGTACTGCATTTCTAGTTGGCGTGTTTTTTGGAGCCACACCCGCTCTTCAAGCGGCCCGAAAAGACCCTATCGAAGCTCTGAGACATGAATAATCGCTAGGCTTTTTACAGAGAGAACCGCTAAATCGTGGGTAGTAACCCAATGATCTACTGCTTTTTTTACTCCAGGCAATGCCTCGGTCTGGTAATCGTCTACAATTATTATTGTGTCACTTGCCAGTTTGGGTGTGATGAGATTCAGACAAGCCCTTATTGAAGAATAAAAATCGCCATCTAAAAATGCAAACACAATATTGCTTGGGATATCGCCGGAATTTAAATTTTCGAACCAACTCTTTGTGACGTGGGGCTTAGCGAGCCCCGCTTTTTTAAAGTTTAGTAAAAGTTGTGACTTGGTCGACGATAACTCACCTTGTTTAAAGTGCTCACCTACTGGGCTTTGATCTTGGACCGACTTTAGCGGCAAGCCTAAAAATGAGTCATACAGATAAAGATCATCAAACCTTCTAAATTCAGCTAATAGTCGACCCAAGAAAAGTGAGGTCGTACCTTTAAAGCAACCGAATTCTACCACTGCTCCCTCGTTGCCGTTGACTAGTAGCAGCTCAAGGTGATTCAAGATAACTTCAAGCTCATCAACTTCCACTTGATCAGATATGAGCGAATGTTTTTTAAGAAGTTGTTGAGTGTGAGCTATTTTAGTCGCCTGTCGACTCACGCCGAAAAGTTCCTAAATACCGTTCTATTTCTTTGGTAATACCACGAGGATTAGTAATGTTGACGAGGGTTATTTCTTCTTCAAAGCCTTTTTCGCCCAAAAGTAAATGAACATTCCCGAAATTCAATCTTTTTCCAACCGAGTCTTGGGTGACCGACAGTTTGCGCACCTGGCTAAGTTCATAAACCTTTTCCTCATTGTTTATTATGCCGCGGTTAATTATCAGATGATTTCGAGCAATATAATAATGCATACTAAGGTAGCGAATAATTATATCAGTGCAAAAGCCAATCAGCAGTACAAATTTGGCCGTATGCAACAACCATAGGCCAATCACATAACCCCGGTCGACTGACCCGGTTTGCAGCAATAATAACACTACAAAGCAAAATGCGTACACAGTTTCGGTAGCAAAAATTGTTGCCAATAATCGAAGTAACGCAAACTTGCCACTCGGTCTAATTATAACTACATCGTCCATTATTTCCCCCGACAGTTATTAACAATCTAATTATATAACTATATTGAATATTGGTACTAGCACATATTTTGTCTATACTTGACAACAAGGGACGCCGCTAACATGCTACAGAATAATCATCCCAAAAGATTAACCCGTAAACGATTTCGTGTGTTTTGGTGTTTTGGAATCTGTTTGCTTGGCTTTGCTGCCTGGATAACTTATCGATGGGCACAACAGCCGATTGTCGCAAGGCCCATCAACACTAATTCCGTACAGTCTGCATCTAGCGAAACCATACCGTATAATACGGGCTTATTCGCTACACTAATATCTGGTGATTTTGTCGAAAAATCCGCGAATAACAAACCAAACCCCCCTCTACTAGGACAGTTCTTGTTAAGACACAGGGTGTCAACATATATAGAACAAATTGCAATAACCGTTGGAGTTTTGCCTAGCGGTGGGTTGAACGAAGTAGCTGACGTTAAACTAAGGCGGAGTCAGCCAGAAAATTATACTCTTTTACCCGGTCAAACATTTGCACCTGTCGGTTCAGTATCGTTTGCCACAAATTTAAAAAACGAAACAGCAATATTCTGGCCGCACGACAATAAATACGCAGTTGTTGTGGTAAGGGGTGCGGCAGACCGACCCGGCTTAAGCTCGTTAGCGCTCACAACTATAGTTGGCAACTGGCAGTGGAAATAATACAATAGCTGTATCATGTGGGGTGTAATTATTAACGGTCTTGTAGGATCAGCGATGTTGCTATTCGCTAGTAATCCTACATCTACGAACTTTACCCTAAAAGCTTATGATTTTGGTGGGGGTGGCGACTCTACCGGTAGTACAAACTTTAATTTAAATAGCACAGTTGGAACCCAAAACGGCAGTGATGCTACATCTACAAACTTTACCCTAAAATCTGGCCAAAAAACGACCCAAGAAGCTAAAGTCACTTCCGCCCCAACATTTACAAACCCAAGTAGCGAATATCGACGGTTGAGGATTGTTATAAATACAAATGGTAACACCAGTGACACACTTTATGCTGTTGCCATAAGTCCTGACGGATTTGTATCCACAACCAATTTTGTAAAGGCCGATAGTACAATAGGTACGACATTAATACTGGCCGATTATCGAACTTATGCGTCTTGGGGTGGAGCCAGTGGTGTTTGGGTGAATGATCTGAGCGCTAACACAACCTATACCGTAAAAGTTCGAGCTTTTCAGGGTGATTTTAGCGAAACTCCTTACAGCCCAACTGCCAATGCGGCTACGGTGCTGCCAACTTTAACTTTCAGCGTCACTACTAGCCTCACCGGCACTCCGCCATTTGCGGCCAACTTTTCATCATTAGTTGCCGGCAGTGTGGTTAGCGCTGATGCCGATGCCTTGATTGGGCTTACTACTAACGCCCTACTTGGCGGCGCAGTTTATATTAAAGGCCTGAACACAGGACTACTTTCTGCATCAGAAAGTTACACTATAGCTTCTGCTACGGCTGATCTTACTGCTGCCGAAAGTGGTTATGGTGCGCAGGTTGTTTCAGTAACTCAATCGTCCGGAGGTCCATTTAGTTCGCTTAGCCCATACGATGGGTCGTCGAATAACGTGGGTGTGCTTAGTGCAAACTTCGACGATATATTAAACACTCCCGCAGCCGTTACGACCGGCGACGCAACAATTAGATTTAAAGCCAAATCATCGGGCGATTCGCTGGCCGCAAGCGATTACACCGACACTATAAGCCTAGTTGCTGCAATGAGTTTTTAAAAAAATCTTGCCAATCTTAAAGCGCTCATGCATACTGTAATTCGAGGTATTAACGCATAAACTGAACATCGGAGGTTCTATGCCAGCGTTACTAGGTAAAAAAACAAACATATATATAATAATCGCAATAATCTTGGCAATAATAGCACCTGCAATTTTGCTTAACAGAGCAAAGGCGGCTACGCTGACTCGCACGTTAGTGCGCTTTGACCGAATGAAGATTAGTACGGCCACAACTGGAACAGTTTGTGCCAACCCCACAAGTACAGCAACCGAAAATGACGTTCAGGTAACCTTCCCAACTGGTTATACAGTCAGCACTACTACTAGTAACTGGACTGTAAGCACTACCAACCTAGCATGGCCAAGTGGCGCATCGGCCTGGCCTGGTATCGCTACCGCAACCGCAGCAGCTGGGCAAGTTGTCACTTTCCCTAGTACTGACATGACTGTTGGTACCCTATACTGTTTTAACTGGACAAACACAGCTGCTCTTTCCGTTAAAGGTTCGGCCACAAGTAGTAATGGCGGGACAGTCACTACTCGTGATAGTGGACCAACCACAATTGACACTGGCAATTATTCGACAGCAAGCATTGCTGACGATCAAATTGTTGTTACAGCAACAGTGCCACAAACTTTTAGCTTTGCACTCAGTGGTAACACAGACTCAATTGGCTCGCTTAGCAGCGGTTCGGTAACATCAAGCCCTACACCTAGAACGGCTACAGTAAACACAAACGCTAAAAATGGTTGGTTAGTCTGGGCAAAAGACAGTAACACAGGACTAAATTCAGCTAGCGCGTCTTCGACAATTGCTTCAACAACTCCAGGTACTAACAGTACCCTATCGGCTGGAACGGAAGGCTATAACACTGGGGTTACGCAATCACAGGTTGGCGGCACAGGCACAATCACAGTAGCTGCAGCCTTTGTTGGCGGCGCATCCCAAGGTGGCGGACTTGATACGTCGCTTCGGACATTGGCAACATCAAACGGTACTGCTAACACTGCTGTACTGACCATGACCAACAATGTTGCTATAAGCGTGATCACACCAGCAGCAACAGATTACACTGACACAATCACTGTTGTTGGCGCTGGGCTTTTCTAAAGCCCGTTCGTTTACTCTGTTATACTAAAAATTACAGATGTTTAGAGGTGCAAAAAAACACACATCAGTAGGATTGGCTTTATTAAGTGCGCTTGCTCCGCTATTTTTCATAAGAGCACTTGCCCAGCCCGATAACGGAGAGTTTTCCTTACAAATTAGTCCTTCACCATTGGTAGTTTCGGTACGTCCCGGTGAACAAAAAAACCTGGATTTACAGATAAAAAATAACGCAACCACTACCGAATCACTTAAAATGGAGCTTCGTAAGTTCAAAATAAGTGAAAGCGGTGAGGTTCAGTTAACGGACGATATTCCTGCAGATGTTTCATCTTGGGTTGGTTTTGAACATCCTACGTTCGAAATTCAGGCCGGAAAAGTTTTTACTCAAAAAGTAATGATTAGTACGCCTGGTGACGTCGGCTTTAGTTATTCATTTATTATAACTGTAAGTCGTCAGCAAGAGCCCCAAGCCGCAAATCTTGACGGAAATCGCATAAAAGGAACCGTGGCAGTTTTTACACTTGTTAGTATCGACAAACCGGGGGCTACCAGAAAAATTGAAGTCATAGAGTTTAGTAGTCAAAAAAGAGTTTACGAATATTTACCGGCAGATTTTCAGGTAAAAATAAAAAACACCGGCAATAGTATTGTTCAACCTTTCGGAAATATTTACATCCAAAGGTCGTCAAACAGCTCTGAACCTATAAGTTTGCTTACCTTAAACGAGCCAGGGGGGTATATTTTACCTAACACAAACCGTACCCTTAATGTAGGTTGGTCCGACGGCTTCCCTGTGTATCAAAAACACAAACCTGCCGATAACGTACCAGAGACAAATGTTCTAAAATGGGATTGGTCAAAAGTCCAAAATTTTAGATTCGGAAAGTACACTGCAATATTAGTAGCAGTATATAACGACGGCCAAAGAGACATTCCACTTGAGTCAGAGGTAAGCTTTTGGATACTGCCGTGGAAACTATTGACCACATTTGTATTAATATTTTTGGTTTTGGTTGTTGGGGCCACAACTATTTTAAAGAGAAGCCTTAAACCCATAAAACTACGTCGAACAAAGTCGAAAAATAATGAAAATGATACAAAACTTACGGACTAGCATTGTTCTGGCATTAATATTTGCGATTTGTGCCTCTTCAGCCTCGTTTGCTCAAACAAATAAATCTTCCCTGCCTAAGGATGGGCTTACTGTTGCACCTGCCTATCTCGAGTTAGGTATACCTAGTTCTGGCGAGTCAAAAAAGTATTCCATAGACGTCACAAACAACTATTCAACGCAGATAAATCTTGCCATTAAGGTAAGGGCTGCCGAAGAGCAGAACGGAAAATTTTTACCTGCATTATTTGATACTCCTCTATTGAACAAAGTTTTTACTTTTGAAAACCTAAACTTACAACTTGGTAGCAAGCAAAAACAAAGCTTAAATTTTAGCTTAAACGATAACATGCAGCTAGCACCAGGTGGGCACTATTTCTCGATCTTACTTAGTCAGCAAGCGGCTGGAAGTGGATCGATTAATTTTGATTCATCGATAAGCGTATTGATCTATTTAATTAAAGAAGCTGGTGCGGTGCGAAGACTTAGTATTGTTCAGGCGCCAAAGGGTGGTTTACGACTTTTTTCACTACCAAACCAAGTATCATACGAATTTAAAAACGAAGGTAATGTGTCGACGATTGTCAGGGGCTCAGTAATATTGTCGGCATCGAATAAAATATATAAGAGGGGTATAATTAACGAATCAGTTATCCCACTGCAACCTGGCCGAATTCAGAGATTACAATCACCTCTAACGACCGAAAAATCCACCTGGTTGCCGGCAAAACTAAACCTAGAAAGTAAATATCGCCGAGCTGACCAAGCGGATTACGAAGTTACTACTACTACAATATTTTATTTACCTTGGCATTGGATTATTAGCCCAGTATTGTTGGTTTGGTTAGCTATTTTGATAAGACGTAAAATTAATAAAGTAACCAAAAGAAAAAACAGACCTAAATTAATCAAAAAAAGTAAAAATCCCAAAATAATTATCGATATTGTTGTGAATAAAGACAAACAAGCTTGAGCATTAACCTTTACCTCTGATACAATTAATAGGTACATGTTTTGGCGAAATTCATGGGGTAAGTTAGCTATTGGTGCGGGGGTAATTGCGCTCTTGTTGCTTATTCTTATTGCCGCAAAACCGGCCCAGGCAACTATTAACCGCCAAATGAACTTTCAGGGAAAATTAACGAATCCTGATGGGACAAACGTGACAGACGCAAGCCGAACCATGGTATTTAGTATTTACACAGTATCCTCTGGTGGTACAGCGGTTTGGACTGAATCTAAAAGCGTGTCTACGGTGGATGGCATTTTTCGTACTTCATTAGGTGACACCACTGCCCTACCTGGCTCAATAGATTTTAACGGCGACTCTTTATATTTAGGTGTAACGGTTGCCGCTGATGCCGAAATGACGCCACGGGTTCGATTAACTGCTACGCCCTACGCTTTTAACAGTGACACTTTGGATGGTCTGGATTCTGCGAACTATCTGCAACTGGCCCAAGGCATTCAAACCGATGCATCTAGTACGAACCCCAGTATTGCCATAAACAAAACCGGCACAGCCGCTATTTTACAGTTACAAGATGCCGGCGCTGACGTATTTAGTATTAGTGGTACGGGGGTCTTTACTATTACTCTGGATGCCACCGACAACCCAAGTTACACAATAACTAATGCCGGTAGTAGCAATGTAGTGACTAATTTATCTGGAACGGGTGATTTTGTATTACAAGACAACGGTTCAAGTTTTATGACAATTAGCGATACTGGAGCTTTTGACTACTCTTTAGACGCCACCGATAATCCAACTTTCGTAGTCACTAACAATGGCAGCGGTAACATAACACTTAATTTGGCAAGTACCGGAGATTTTGCTGTTCAAGATAACGGAACTGGAGTTTTTACGGTCAACGACACGGGAAGTTTAGCAGTTGTGCCTACGGCAGGCCAAGCTGTGACAATTTCGTTGGCCGCAGGAAGCGCGCTTAATGTTAGCGCGACTGCAGCGCCAACAGTTGATTTGGCAACCATCAGCAATAGTGGCCAAGCTACTACTACGGCCGGAGCGAATGGACTGGAAATCACTTATGTTGGTGGTGCCGCTGCTGTTGAAGGTAGCGGTGCGCATGTTGCTTTGACTCCTGGCGGCACGGCGGCCGGTACCTGGAACGGTTTGAGGATTGTCGCTAATGGTACAGGTGCTGCTGCTAATGTTCGTGAAAATGGGATTAAGTTAGAAGGTCCTACTACCCCTGGAGCGGGTACAGAAGTCGGCCTAACAATTGATGCTAATTGGGATTCGGCCCTGCAGCTAGGGTCAAAAACATCCGATCCTGGCACACCAGCAGCTGACACGCTTTATTTATTTGCCCGAAAAACGGCCGGACGCAGTTTGTTCAAACAAGTCGGACCATCCGGGGTATCGTTTTCATACCAACCGGGACTGTTTGAACAAGCTATTCACGTTCAGCTGCCATTAAGTGCCACCAATGTAACCAGTATTGGTAGTACCTGGACGGTTGATACTACGGCTTCTCATCCTACCGCAACAGAGCAATACGGTTACGCCACAAATTTTGCTACCGCGGCAAGTGCAAACGATACAGCCGGAGCCGGCCAATCGGCCACCATGTGGTTCAGGGGTAGCGGTGCTGGTTCAAACGGTTATTTTTATGTTGCACGAATTTCAAACCCAGATGCCAGTTATGGTGCAGCAGGAACTGGTTCGCGGCTGTTCTTTGGGCTTACCAGTGGCACAATCGCCAGTATGACAAATGCCGATAACCCTGCCGGGGATTATTCTGGATTTCAATTTTCAACCAACCGCGCAGACGCCAACTGGCAATTTATATTAAAGGGTAACACCACTCAAAATGTCATTAATACTACACTGGCCTTTACGGTACAAAAAGTTTATGACATGTACATTTATGTCGCACCACAAGGTGGTACAATTTTTTGGCGCATAGATAATTTAACCGACGGCACCACCCGAGAAGGTTCTTCAGTTACAAATTTACCCAGGACAACAATTGGCATGCGTGCCGGCGCTGGCATACAGACTCTTACTACTACGGCTCGTAATATTCGAATTAATAAACAATATGTCGAGGCCGACCGATAGCGTGAGAGTTTTCAAAAAACCCACAAGATTACTACTGGGTTGTTTATTTTTAGCGGTAGCTGTTGGAATCGTGTGGGTTTTTATGGCCAGTAAAAGCAAGTATGCTAGCAAAGGTCAAAGCGAAATGATCAATATAAAAGCCAAGATTGCGCGTCACGTCATTTTGCCAACTAGTGACGAGGAACCAACGCTTGTTACTGTAACCGATAAAAATTCGTTAAAAGACCCCTTTCTACTTCAAGCCGAAAATGGTGACAAGGTACTTCTTTATCCCACCGCAAAAAAAGCTTATTTATACCGTCCTTCAATAGACAGGATAATAGACGTTGGGCCCTTAACAATTGACCCTTCACTGGCCGAGATTAGGGACACAACAATTCAGGTAGTAGCTGGAAACAATAACCAAAAATCGGCCTTGGCTCTCACCGACCAATTAAAGCAACTTTACCCATCCTCAAAAGTAAGTCAATCAACGCTGCTCACCAAACGCCAAGATTTTCCAACCACCATAGTTATCGACAACACTAACGATAACCGAAAATTTAATTTGGTTAGCCATATAGCAAAGAATATTTCAGCTCAAGCGGGAGTTATGCCACTTAATGAACAAGCTTTTCAAGCAGATGTGATAATAATTACTGGCCTAGACAAAGATTAACGAAAATGGTGACGACGCCAGGTGTTCAATAGCCAAGGTGCTTTTAATGGAGCCGTAGTAAATATCCAAAACCCTGCCAAAGTTAAGCCAGTAGCGCTTAAGCCAACTAATGCATATCTTGCCAAAATATTACTGTTTCCCGAACCACCCGATGATTGAATTGCACCAAAAAGCCGTGGTGGGTCTTGCTGGGTAGAAAGTGCTCCAATATTTAATATTACAATATTTCCGGATTTATCAATTAATTTTGCTTCAATTTGGTATATCTCGTTTTTTAAATATTCATGGTACAAAACCGTAGTGCCCTCGATTTGACTGACAATATTGTCTTTGTCACCGTCTCCCCAACTTATTACGATTTCATATGGTTGTTCACCGCCACCGAAGCTTAAATCCAAACGCATTTTTTTGTTGATAGTAAAAACCAAACCATTTTGCTTTGAGTTTAGAAAAAGTGTTTTTGTTTGGATGTCATTTGCTATTGGAGAGTAAGTCACTGTAACAGCACTACCATTTGGTCCGTAATCATTAGTTACATTCAAGCTTCGTGGAACTAAGCTGTTCATTCCACTTAATAAATTTACTCGTAAACTAAAAGTACCATTTGATTGGCAATTAGTAGAACCAATTGACTGACCTGCTCGTTCTATAATTACAAAATTTGTCGTATTCAAAACCTGACATTTGCCTCTAATGGCTAGACTAGAATCACCTACCACAGTTCCATTTACAGGTGATGTTATTTGTGACGGTTGATTTGGGATTGATGCCGAAACTTTTGCTGTAACATCGTAGTTTAGTGCTGCTACATTATTATTGAGTATAAAAATACTAAATAATGCTGATGCGAATACAATCGTAAGTCCCCTAAATGAGGTGTGGCGATGATGTAGTTTTTTACCGGTGTGTTTGTGATGTTGAAGTTTTAGTAGTTTGTGCATGCAACTACCTTTTTGTATTACAGCAGATATTATACCATAACTATTACGGTTATTTTAGCTACGTTGCAAAACACCTCACAAAAAGGTAAAATACATCGGTCGATTTACTTAAAAATTTACACATTCGGGAGTAGCTCAATGGTGGAGCAAGAAGCTGTTAACTTCGAGGTTGCCGGTTCGAGTCCGGCCTCCCGAGCCAAACAAAGTCCCGCCTTTTCGGCGGGTTTTTGTTTGGTCTCTTGAGTTTCCGGACGAGAACCGGATTGTTCGCAGTAAGCGAACCGGTTCGGTAGAGTGCAGCAAAGAAAAGAAAGCACCGCAGGTATTTTCTTTTCAAGCAAACGGAAAAGCGTAGCGCTGCCCGGCACTGCCTGCCGGCAAGTGGACATCAAGCCAAAAAATCTAACCAATGGAAATTGACGCCTGTGGGTCAAATCCAGTCCCGTTTACGTCTTTTACAGATAGTATTTAAATTAAAATACTACTTTATTTTCAACCTTTACTCGGCTTAACTAATTACAGTTAGTCGCTCAAACTTTCTTTACTGCAGAGAACTAAAGGCACGGTAAACCTAGACAAAAAGCAAAAATATAGTATAATAATTGTATGTTTGACCACTCACCTGAATTCGGTTTGCCAGAGTACGAAAGCGCCTCTTTTCGAAGTAGGCTAACAACTATTCTCGATACACCTTTGGAACTTGAAGCTATTGATACCTACGCACTTGGTGCGCTCGATCAAGTCATAGAGTTGGTGGAAGATATTACGAGTTCTTACAGGCAACGTACATACAATCTTTACCCCAATGCTCGAGCACTCGAAGACGCTGCGATAACAGAGTTCGGTCTATCCAACGTAAACAAGATTCTCGACCACATTTCGTCGGTAGCCGATCGCATTCGGGTTATAGACGGGTATATCTCATCTCTTGAGCCAGTTGATACGATTATTGTGCCGCCAGAGACTGGTCGCAGCAAACTATTCCCGGGTTCAGAGACTTACCAAGAACCCAAAATCGTGCCCAAACTCAAAACTACACTCGTTATACTTTCAGAAATTTTCGGAGTTGATATTAGTGATCCGAATATGGTCAATGTCAGACCAGGATCAGTGGACGAATCAATTATTCGACAGGTTGGATACACAACGATTGATGTTGCCAAACTTGATCGGGTGATTCTTGTTTGTGATGAAATGGAGAATGTAACCTACATCTTCGACAAGGAGGTTCTAAGAAACTTGGGGATCTCTGTTTCTCAGCTTGAAGTTCTGTTTAAAAGTGATCTCGATGAAATAATCGCCCAAGAGAACCGAGCCGGTAGCCGGATGAACTACAGCGAAAACTTTGTTGCCAACATGGTTGACAGAATCACGACACCGGAAACTTTACCGGGACCTAAATCTCGTCAGAAGCATGCGCCTGGTCAGATTAAGATACTCCGTCCAAAAGCACCCAAGGTCATTTATCAAAAAATGGATTCGCGAATGCACTTGGGTTCAAGAATCCCAATACTATCTATGAGGCCATTGAAGCAATTAGCGAGCAGTTAGGTGTACTCGATACATATCTCTTCCGTGGGGTCGAAACGGATAGCTTGTCACCTGAACAGCAAGAACTAATAACAAACTACTTGCAAGCTGAAGGTAGGTTAGCACCAAAAGCTTCAGAAGATATAGCCAGCAATGCGGTACTCGCTGAAGTTCTCGGTCAGTATCCAAGTACATTACGAAAACTGATACATGATATTAACGATAATTTAGGAACCGTTAACAACTATAAGTTTGGCCCAACAATCGCCCCTGGCTACACCAAAACCCAACAAAAAATAATTGCAACTGAGGTACAGAGGAGGAAAGAATTGTCTGCCACGATACTGGCGGTGGGAACATTTGCTGGCCAGATCGGTGCACCAACACGTCTAGTTATGAAGGCAATTACCAAACTAGAAATTGAACCATACGAAATACCAAGTTTTGCAAAAAAAGGACTTGCTAAATATGGCCTAAAACTAGACCAGCAGACTCGAATCAAGTCCTATTTAGATGAAACCTATTTCTCAATTCCAGAAGCAACCGATGAAATTGAAAATATTGCTAACCTAGCCACAAAGCATGGTGTCGTGCACGCGACAATAAAAAAATGCATCTCAGAAACTGCAGAAGAAATGAGCGAAATAGAGCGTTATCGATTTCCGAGTGGTGCTATAACTCAAGGACTATCACTTCGGCAACAAGTCATTCTTGAAAAGTGGTTATTAGAAAATAACTTACTTGTCCCAGAAGCACCTCCCGACTATCTGTCTGCGGCAGACATTGGTCGTAGTTACGGTGATACAAAACGAGCTCTCGAACGGGACTCCAAACTGCGCCAAGCAATAGGAAAAGTTGATATCTATAGGTTTGGCTCAAGAAGAGTCGAGGGCTATTCGCCTAAACAACAAGAATTAATCAGAGCTGCGCTCAAACGCCAGCGAAACATTAATAAGCTTGGCGCAATTTCAGCTAGTGATGCGGTCGATCATGTAAACACAAGTACAGAATAATTTTAGTTTTAACATCCTCTATTGTTGTGAGCCAAGAAAAATATCACTTTTTAATTCTTAACGTCGAATTACTTGCCTAAGCAGGACAAGCTGGCATTTCGTCGCCCCGCAACTAGGGCTAGTTGCCTTTTCTCTTATTTAAAATCCCTAGCACAGAAGGGCTGATGGCTTTGTCGGCACGGTGAATACAGCCAATCCAACAGCACGGACGGCGCTTGCCATTAATTAGTTCATCGACGGTACGCTTAATGTGTTCGTCCCGGGTTTTTTGTTGCTTGACAGTAACATTCCAACAAATCCATTCGTTTTGAGCAAGCGGTGTCAGGCTCTCCCACTTTTCTGTTACTTGCTTGCTGCTGGTCAATGCTTTTAGTAAATCAGCTGGCATATTGTGAGCTGTACTATCAGAAAGTTTCATAAATTAATTATACGTCAACTAGTCTTAGATTAGTTTTAACGATGTCACCAATCGCAATGTTTTCCTTTTTTCGGACGTCTTTTTTGACTGGTAGTAGGAATGTGCCGGATTTGTTGTCGGAAAAAATTGAGGTCTTCCAAGCGGATTTGCCTATGGATGCTTCTACCCGAAGCGATCCAAAACCATGCTTTGGCCCAGTTGAGACATCTTTAAGAGTAGCATAATACTTTTTAGGCACAGACAAAAAACACCACGCCCCCTGCCCTTGCCATTCCCAAAGTTCGGTTGTAAATTTTAGTTCCACTGGCTGACCATACAAAACCCTTATTGATATTACTGATTTATTATAACTATTGTTACAATTAATTAATGCAAAAGGTGGCAACCAAAATATTCATGATTGCGTCAATCGTGTTTGGCGTTCTGGGCGTTAGTAATGTCATTTTTCAGATAAAAGAAGACAGCCTGCCGTTTCAACTTTTGATCGCCACGGTATTCGTCATTTTGCCTTCGTTTGCCATAAGTGTTGCTGGTAAATATTTAAAGGAGAAAAAGTAATATGCAAAAAATTATTGCAAATTTATGGTTTAACGGCAACGCTGAAGAAGCAGTGGATTTTTACCAATCTGTATTCCCTGAAAGCAAAGTATTATCAAAGTCCTACTATCCTAAAACAGTAGATGAGGGCTTGGTTGATTTTCAGCTGAGCCTTGCCGGCAAAGTACTAACAGTAGAGTTCGAGCTGTTTGGCCAGCACTTTACGGCCATTAACGCAGGCCCAGAGTTTAAGTTTACCGAGGCAGTATCTTTCGCGGTGATGTGCAAAGATCAGGCAGAGATTGACTACTATTGGGAAAAACTGTCTGCCTCGCCCGAAAACGAGCAGTGCGGCTGGTGTAAAGACCAATACGGCCTAAGCTGGCAAATCGTACCCGAAAATGTAGAAGAACTTATGAAGAATCCGATGGCATTTTCTAAATTAATGCAAATGAAGAAGATTGAACTCGACAAATTTTAAGTTTTTAATTAAAAAACTAAACAATTTTTGAAATAACAAAAGCAGCAGCTAGCAGTGGTAGCAATGACCCACCTGCCATAATCAATATTCTTCTTTTTATCCACTTAACTTCGGTGCCTCCAAATATTACCGCCGAAACTTGTGTAGGAAAAATTAATCCAAGCCATAGCAGAAATGCCAAAGTGTAAGCAGAGTAGTTAGGTAAAAGAACGACAAGCTTGGTCAAAACAGCGGCGGTAAGAAAAGTGACTCCCATTTGCAAGGCGTAGTATGGCCCCATTTCTTTTTGCATTTTTGCTTGAGTTTTTTTGTCTAACTTATCAAAGCCGAACATCTCACCCCACATCTTTCCAAAAAGCGGCATATACCAGATTGCTCCGACTACAAACATTGCAATACTTGCAACAATAACTGCTATCCAACTAAATTCCATAACATTACCTCCGTATTATGTTCCATATTGTACGCTTGAATTCTTGAAAAGAAAGCTCTCTATTTTAAACGCAATAATACACCTTTGCGCTTGACTATGTTTTTGTAGCCCCACTGAATGTTTACAGATATTTCCAGCCAGCGTTTTATATCTTCTAAGTTGATTTGGTCTCGGGAGGTATAAAAGATTGATGCATCTTTAAACTTGCCGGTTCCAGGCCTAAGCTTTGTTTCGTCAAAGTCAGAGCCGCTCCAAAACATTAACCTTACTCCAGGTTTTTGAACGCTGTAGCCAACAATTGGGTTGCCATCGATAAACCATACGGGTGCGCCATGCCACACCTTGTTTTCTGATCCAGTTAAATTTGCGTTTATTACTTGGTAAAGATCGTTGCAGATTGCTTGATTATCGATTGTCTGTGCTGCATTATAGGTTTGAACGCCAATGTCCATAATTTTTAGCTACACCTTTTTGCTTGTAATATTGACCATCCAAAACATGCCAAATGTGTCACCCCAAGGTGCTTTGGTAAGGGGCTGGACAATTTTTCCGCCCACTGCAAGTTTGTTGTAATAGCCTGACAATTCGGCTTCGTTATCGCCACCTAAGCTAATACTGATGTCTGTACCCTTTTGGTAGGAGATTCCACCAACTTGCAAGGCGTCTGACCCCATCAGGGTAATGCCATTGTCGGCGACTAGCATTGTGTCAGGCTACCTTTAATATGAACACATTGTCTCGACTTTTAAGGCGGTACAATA
>ERZ1292623.1247-Hain-H51-01um-R1-1247-length-24924-cov-6_pt1 | contig 24924 bp, 23 predicted proteins | sample MGYA00564398_ERZ1292623 | MGnify/ENA primary metagenome ERZ1292623 (study PRJEB36523, sample SAMEA6512633) | groundwater metagenome | collected 2019-01-07 | study: AquaDiva: Metagenomics assemblies of 32 groundwater samples | reverse complement strand
GCAAAGTCATACCCTTTTTCCGTGTCCACCTGGGTCTGCTCAATACCCGTAATATGATACTCAATCGGATCTTCAATGGTGATGATTTTAATGGCGGGGTCGTGGATTGTCCGCAGAAACGTGTAGAGGGTCGTGGTCTTGCCCGATCCGGTGGGGCCGGTGGTGAGGATGAGGCCGTTGGGCTTTTTCAGTTCCTTCTCTATGGCTGCCGCAACCGCGGGAGACATGCCGAGGTCCTGGAAAGATGCGTCTATGCTTTTAGGATTGAGGATCCGGAGTACCACGTTCTCGCCCTGCGGCCCCGGGAGCGTGGAGGTGCGCACTTCAATGGCGGTGCCGGCAAGGTGTATGGTAAATCGTCCATCCTGCGCGCGGTCGTGGACGTTGAGCTTGAGCTCCGAGACCAATTTGATGCGCGAGAGGAGCAGCGCAAAGAGTTTTGGGGGGAGGTCGGCGATGTCGTGGAGCGTTCCGTCCAGGCGCAACCGGAGCCGTGCCGTCGCCTCCTGCGGCTCAATGTGCACGTCCGACGCGTCTGTGGCGAGGGCACCTGCGAGGATCACCTCCAACGTCTCGGATGTTTTTTTGAGCGCGCGCTCCTGGATCTGGCGCGCGATGTCGGAGAGCGAGGAGATTTCCTTTTGTATGGCGGTGAGCCGCTCGGGCGAGAGCGCGATGGTGCTGGCACTCGCCGCGTGTGCCTCGGGGACTTTGCGGTATGCGTCCCAGGCGCGCGCGAGGCCCAGGCCGGAGGCGAGGAAGAGCGTGCACGTATAGGGGACTTTCGCGAGCCGCGCCAACAGCGCTTTCGTCTCGGGTTTTTCGGGATTGCGTACCGCGATTTTCAGCCGAGCGCCGGTCACCTGAAATACGGCAAGGTCTGCGGCGCGCGCCTCTGCTTCCGGCACGATTTTGATCGCGTCAATCTCCACCGGCAGGACGCTCAGATCCGCGTAGGGAATGCCGTATTTGCCAGCAAGGAGTTGTGTGGACGCCTCGGTGTCTTGCTGCCGCAGTTGGTTCAGCCGCCGGGTCGCTTTTTCTTCGTCAAATTGTACCATGAGAGAGCTCGCTGATAGAGAGATGTGTGGCTCTGCGGTATGTTCCGCCTCTCCGCGCAATGCCTCTCCATTGTACGTCAGCGGACTTCCCGCAGCAACGCGGCGACTCGTTCTTCCGCTTCAGGAAAATTGAGAAACGATGCGTTGAGCAAGAGCGTGGGGTTGCGCATTGTTCCTTCCTCGCGCGCGGCCAGCGCCTCCAGGACGGGGTGCCGCGCGCGGATCATGGCGTGGATGTCCCGTCCCGCCGGATCCTGCCAGACGAGCACTGCGGTCTCGTGCGGCGGGAAAAAGCGGGGGAGTGCTGCCATCACCTCCGGCGCGTCTTGAGGAGACCTGCCGGTTTTCTCAAAATCCTCGGCGGTCAGGAATGACCAGAGTATCCGGCCCTCGTCGGTCTCTTTGGATCGGACTGAGGCGCGGGCGATGAGTTGCAAGAGCGGGAAGGGTTTGCCGGCGCCGGCCAGCGCCGCGGCCCGGGCTTGGTCCGCGCCGGCCTGCAGCAGATCCGCGGCTGCCAAGTGCGTACCCACGCGGACCGGGGGGGCGAAATTGCGGCTCTCGTCCATGACGCCCGCCAAGAGCAGCGTCGCGGTTTCCGGGTCCGGCGCCGCGCCGTCCAGCGCCGTGATGCAGGCGGCGGCAAGCTCCGAGAGCGAGGCGAGTCCCGGGGAGAGGAGGTTTGCCTCGCCGTAGGCCGCCTGACCCTCTGCGTTGCCGATGGTGATGATGGGCGTCTCGGTGAAAAACTGCGGCGTGAGTCCCCAGTCCTCCACTGCGACGGCCTCAATGTCGGGGATTGCAATCGCGATCAGGCAGTCACAGAGCGCCCTTCCTTCGCGCACCGATATCGCGTCCTCGCGGATCGCGGCGGATTTGGGCGAGAGGATGATCTCAATTTCCGTCTCGTGCTTTTCGTACCGGAGTTGGCCCACGGGCGCCCGGGCCGTGTCTATGGCAATGACGCGCTCGCGGATGAGCGGGCGCGGGTTCCTGACATGGGTGAGCGCTTCCGGAACCGGAGAGGCGTCCGCCGCCACATGGGGCAGAAAACCGACATAGGCCCCCTTGGCGGACAAGACGCGCGCCAACGCCTCTGCCGCGACCGAGGCATCCAGCGCCGGGTGGCGCGGCAGGAGGATGGCGACCTGCTCGGCGGAAGCCAGGAGGCCGCGGGCTTTTTGCGCTTCGTCGGCGAGAGGCATAGTGTTTCATTCGTAGCGCACTGCCGTGGTTTGTCAATGCGCCATGTGGAAAACTTTCCACCCCGCGGAGCGGCGTGGACTTCCAAACCGCAAAGCTTGATTTTTTATCGGAGTTGATGTATAATGTTTGTCTAGGCGGACAGGTCTTTTTATGATTACGGTTGCGGCAGCGGCCAAAAACCAAAGGGAGGGAAAAGATGGTGCGGATGACACCGTGGGCGCAAAAAGAGTTATCGGCGTTGGTGCTGTGGCTGGTATTTGTGAGATGGTTGATTGTGCCGGTTCTTCTCATGGTGGTTCTTGTATTGCTGGCGCTGACCGGATGCGTGGCAACCAGTGGAGGGTATCGCGCCGAGATTTACAGCGATCCGGCCGGATCAGTTCCTGCGCGGGCACATCCCCTCATGTGGATTTTTTTCCACAATAATAGGACTGCGGAAATGTATGATGCGGCGCGCGCCGTTCAAGGGGCGCTCGACTCATGCGGGTTTCGGGTCGCGGGAGTCGCATTTGCGGACTCCGGGGTGCGGACATCCCCGCCGCACCAGTTCCGTTTGGATGTGGCAGTTGCCGAGGAGCCGTCTTGGTATCAAGACCGCCTCGGCGCCTATCATGAGTATGTCACGGTGCGCGTGGAGACACGCATAGTGCGCGCCGCGGATCAAACTCTTATTGCTGAAGACATCGGCTATGGGAACTATTCGGCAGACGGAAGATCGTCCAGCCCGGTGCGGGCAGGAGTCCGCATCCGCGCCAGCAGACAGGCGGCATTACAGGCGGCCACTGAAGGAGCAGTGCGTTCCGTCTGCCGCGCAGGAAGGAGCGGGTATTATTATGACGCGCCTTCCGCGTCTTACCCTTATGCCGCGCCGTACGGCCGGACCCTGTGCGGCTACGGCGCAAGCGGCAGGATGACGAAAAAAGGCGCATGGGACATGCGCTATGACTGCCGCAGATGGTGAGCAGTACGCCCGCGAGTTTCGTCTTCACGAAACTCGCGGGCTTTTTCTTGGGCGCGGGCGGACCCTTGATTTTTCATTTCAACATCCATTCCGATCGGGATGTTGAAATAAGTGTTGAAAAAGAGCGAACGCTCACACTTCCATGCAAAATAAGGTACAGTACGGGTATGACGGTGATTGAGACGCGCTCTACTCACGAGACGCGGCGCGTGGCGCATCTGTTTGCGAAGGAAATCGTCCGCGCGCCCCGCGGCCGGGGCGCGCGGGTTCTGGCGCTCCAGGGGGAACTGGGCGCTGGCAAGACCACGTTTGTACAGGGGTTTGCGCACGCACTCGGCGTGAAAGAAAAAGTCAAAAGTCCCACGTTCGTGCTGATGAAAATATATCCGTTGAAAAAGCAGAATTTCCGTCATCTCATTCATGTTGACTGCTATCGCCTCGCATCCCACCGAGACCTGGTACATCTCGGATTCAAGGAGATGCTCAAAGATCCCAATGCCGTTATCCTCATAGAATGGGCAGAGCGCATCAAGAAGATCCTCCCCCGCGATGCGATTCACATCCAATTCACCCATACGGAGAAGTCATATGGACGAACTATAATCCTCTGATCGTGTATTACCAAACACGGGGGGGGCGTTCAGTCCTATAGTAGTTATAAGAAAAAAATCCCCCATTGCAAAGAACGACAATTGGTTATATTGTCTTTATATAAGCCACTATAGTCCATATAAAGGTCTCTAAATTCTTTTATAATTATAATTTTTTATACCCTCTATGGAAAGTATCAACTGGCAACAATTTGGTCTGAAAAAAGACCCCTATGATTCTTTACCCCTCGTAGAAGGAGGCGACTTGCCGATAGAAAAGGCCTTTATCGGGAGAGAGCGGGAACGCGGTCGTCTGAATGGATTATGTGAATCATCCGACAGATTATGTGCGGTGATCTGCGGAAATGTGGGTGTCGGAAAGACGAGTTTGATTAATTTTCACAAGTTTTTCTGGAAGTATAAGCACCGAAGGAAGCTTCTTTTTTCGTTCCGGCGGGAAATAGAGATGTCAGACGAACTTCTCGACAAACGAAGTTTTCTCCTGTCTCTTATAGGCGCCGTTTTGAGGGAACTACAGTTGCTTGCCCCGGAGTTGCTGAAGCATGATATTTTACAGCGACTTCAATACATTGTTGATATAAGCCAGACGTTGAGGATTTCCGGAGGGATTTCGGGTGAGATATCCGGCTACGGACTGGGAGTGCAATTAGACAGGGAAAAGGTGCGATCGCAACCTTTGGAGATGCCACTGACGACTTTGGAGGGATACTTTTCATCACTCCTCGATTTTATCCGTACGACGACCATAGATGGAAAAAACTACGAAGGACTTATCGTGCATGTGAACAATTTTGATGTAGTGCTTGGCGATGAGAACCGAAATAAACGGACGCGTCAGTTCTTTATGGAAATGCGTGATTTCTTACAAACGCGTTTTGTATACTTCTTCTTTTTGGGACCAAGAGGTTTTTTCCGAGATGTCATCGGCGTCCACGAGAGAGTAAAAAGCATTTTTGTATCTACGCCGCTCTTTATCGACCCCTTGAGTAAGAGTGAAATCATCGATGCTTTTGACGAGCGGATGGGATTCCTTAAATCAGATGTCGTACGGGATTATATCAAACCGGTGGAGGATGAGGTGATTTATCAGCTCCATGATCTCTATGATGGAGATATCCGCTCGATCATGGCGTCTGTAAGAGATATCCTCACCGAATGGTCCGATAAAATATCGGCGCCGTTATCAGTACCAGAAGCGAGACTTTTATTGGGACGCGCGCGATGGCGTAAAGTGGAGGATGTCGGGCTAACTCCCGGAAAAAAGAAAATTTTTCTCCACCTTATTACATCGGGGAGATATATCAGTCAGACAGAAATTGCGCAGGCCCTGGACAAACAGGAGAGTAACGTCTCCCAATATCTCAGACCTTTCAAAGAGGCGAATATCATTGAGGAGAAAGAAAAAGTCGGGAATAGGCGTTATTGGGGCCTTACCAAAGATTACGAGCCGTTGAAATTTCTCCCTGAAGCCCAGCGTGAGGTGGAACAGGCGGCGGTGCGTACCTCAGAACAAATGTCTTTCTGGCAATGAAAAAACTCATCCTCCTTGATTCGCACGCCATCATCCACCGCGCGTACCACGCGCTGCCGGTGCTGACGGGCCCGGGCGGGGAGCCGCTCCACGCGGTCTACGGATTTACGTCCATCCTCATGCGGATTTTGAAGGAACTCAAGCCCGACTACATCGCGGCGGCATTTGACCTGCCCGGGCCCACGTTCCGGCACATGGCATACGAGCGCTACAAAGCACAGCGGCCGGAGACCCCGAGCGACCTGGCAAGCCAATTCGGGCGGGTGCGCGAGGCGCTGGAAGCATTCCACATTCCCGTGTTTCTGAAAGAAGGGTATGAAGCGGACGACATCGTGGGCACGCTGGTACGCCGCGTGAAAAAAGAAAAAGGCATAGAGACGATCATCGTCACAGGCGACATGGATGCCTTACAGCTGGTAGGGCCGCGCGTGAAGGTCTACGCCATGCGCAAGGGCATCTCCGACACCGTGATCTATGACGCCGCGGCGGTGAAAGAGCGCTACGGCTTTCCTCCGGAACGGATGGCGGATTACAAGGGGCTCAAAGGCGACCCCTCGGACAACATCGCGGGCGTGCGCGGCATCGGCGAGAAGACCGCCACGGACCTCATCGTGCGGTTCGGATCCATGGACACGATGTACAAAGCGCTGAAAAAGAAGAACGCGTCCCTGCGGCCTGCGGTTGCGCAGTGCCTTGTCGAAGGAGAAGAAGACGCGTACCTCTCGCGCGAGCTCGCCACGATCCGCACTGATGTGCCGATTGACTTTTCTCTCAAAGACCTCGCATGGCGCGGGGTGGACGGCAACGGCGAGATCCGTATGCTCCTCACGCGGTTCGGGTTTATGAGTTTGCTCCGGCGCCTTGACCGCGGTGACGCGCCGGCGCGTCCCGCCTCTGCAAAATCCGCAAAAAGTAAACACGATGACGCGCCGTCTCCCCAGACGCTCGCATTTCCTTCACCGATCGTCGCAACGCGCGTAGAAACGCAGAGCGCCTGGGACGCGCTGGCGCGCAAGGAAAAAGACGGAGCCATCGGCATGATCCTCCACGATGGAGCGCTCTATCTCGTCAGCGAAAAAACAAAGACCGTCTATCAGATAGCGACCCCGCTCCTGCGGGAGCCGGCGGCGCAAAAGTTTTTTGCGGCGCATTCCCAACTTTTTGCTTATGACTTCAAAGCGATAGCACACTTTTTCCGCGAGGCAGGATTGCTCATGCCTTCGGCGCGTTTTGACCTGCTGTTGGCCGCGTATGTGGTACTGCCCCTTGGCCGCGACTTCTCGTTCCCGGCGATTGTCAGCCGCGCGCGCGACCAGGACCTCGGGGATATGGCGGCAGCGCCCCCGCATTTTTTTGACGCGGCGCGAGCGCTCAATCGCAAACTTGACGAGGGTAATCTGCGATTTGTTTTTGAGAACATTGAAATGCCGCTCCCGCCGATTCTTGCCCGCATGGAGGCGCGCGGCGTTTTGCTTGACCGCGCATTTCTCGCCGCACTTGGTGAAAAAGTCGGCGGTGAGATCGCAGCGCTGACCACGGCGATCCATGCGGCTGCCGGGGAGCCGTTCAACATCAACTCGCCGTCCCAACTCTCACGAATACTCTTTGAGAAGCTCGGCATTGCCGCGGCGGGGCTTCGCAAGACCGACAAAGGAGGGGTCGTGTCCACGCGCGAGTCCGAACTCGTCAAACTCAAGCGGCTGCACCCGATCGTGGCCGACATTTTGAAGTACCGCGAGCTCGCCAAACTGCAGTCCACCTATATTGAAGCGTTGCCGGAGGCGGCGGACAAAAAAACCAATCGGCTCCATACGACTTTCAATCAAGCCGGCACCGTCACCGGGCGCCTCTCCTCGGCAAATCCGAATCTTCAAAACATTCCGGTGATGTCCGATGTCGGGCGCCAGATCCGCAAGGCGTTTGTCGCGCAAAAAGGATTTATGCTGGCATCGTTTGATTATTCGCAGATTGAACTGCGCGTGGCGGCGCACCTGGCGGCAGATGAGAAGATGATTGCGGCGTTCCGAAAAGGGGTGGACATTCATACGCTCACCGCCGCGGAGATCTATAACGTGTCGCTGGATGCGGTGACGCCGGAACTCCGGCGCGCCGCCAAAACCCTCAACTTCGGGGTGCTCTACGGCATGGGGCCGAATGCGCTGGCGGAGTCAGCTGGGATGTCTCGGGATGAAGCGCAGGAGTTCATCAAGGAATATTTCCGCGATTTTGCCGGTATCCGGGATTTCGTTGAACGCACCAAGGACTTTGCGCGCGCGCGCGGATACGTGGAGTCGCTCTTTGGCCGCAGGCGCTACATCTCGGAGATCGCCTCGTCCAATCCGCGGGCGCGGGCGGAAGCCGAGCGCATGGCGGTCAATATGCCTATACAAGGGACCGCCACCGGCGACATCATCAAGATGGCGCTCATCGCCGTGGATCGCTGGATTGAGCAAGGGGGTTTGGCCGAGGACGTGGTACTCCTCCTACAGGTGCACGACGAGTTGGTGTTTGAGATAAAAAAGGAGAAGATGGCGCAGGCGTGCACGAAGATTAAGGAACTTATGGAAGGCGTCGCCGTACTCGCCGTACCCCTGGTCGTGGATGTGAAAGCCGGTCCCAATTGGGGAGAACAGAAGAATGTGATATGATATAAAAAATATGAAGCGGCAATTCGGACAATTCTTTACCACCAACGCAGATTTTATTTTGCAAGGATTTGAGCGATATGTGCGGGGCAAAGAAGTAGCCGACCCTTTCGCGGGCGAGCGCGATTTGATGATGTGGGCAAAACGGAACGGCGCCAAAAAGGTTATGGGCTTTGATTGCGACAGACGATATTCCAACGAAAAAACGGTTCTCCACCGTGATTCAATCAACGCTCCGCAAAAATACAAGTTCGTCTGCGCCAATCCGCCCTATCTCCATAAAAATAAAGCCGATACGGCGACCAAGAGAGGATTCTTTTCCGGCATACACGCCCGTTTCGAGGATTTGTATCAGGTTTCTATTTTTTCAATGCTTGACTCCGACGAGGGGATTCTGATTGTTCCGTTGAATTTTCTCTGTGCGGAAAACGCGGCAAAAATCAGGGATCTATTTTTTGAGAAATTTAATATCGTCAAACTCAATGTGTTCTCCGAACAAGTATTTGACGATACGACATACAATGTAATATCCTTTTATTTTCGGAGGAAGAAAAAAAATGACAGGAAAAATAAAGTTTCCGCGACCATTTTTCCGCAAAAAAGACGGATGCAATTTACCCTGGAGAAAAGATTTGACTGGCAGTGGGGGGGAGAATTCATCCAAAGAATCCGAAACGCGGAAAATCGTTTGGGGATATTCCGTTTTACTGAAAATCATCTGCGGCCCGGCGGACAAAAGATTGAAGTTGCGCTCCAAAACATCAAAGACAAAAAAACACTTTATGTGAGTGGTAATGTTAAAAACATACTTGAAAGAAATGTGCTATTTTTGAGAGCGATAGACAGCAAGCATGGGAAAAAGATACAACTGGAAGACATACGGCACTATGGCGTTATGGGATTGATAGGGAAAAGTACTTCTCGCACGATGGCGCATCTGATTTTTGACAACGAGGTGTCTATAGAGCAACAGAAAGAGCTGATGGAAAAATTCAATACGGGGCTCGATAGAGCGCGGGAAGAGTTTTCGTCTTTCTTTTTGACCAATTTCAGAGACAACAATAGAAAAAGAATGTCTTTTGACACGGCCTATAAATTTCTGAATTACTTGTATGAAGAAAAAAATCAAAGACAACGAACACTATTTTAGAGTTTCCCAGAAAAATCCGGAAAGGATGCTGGATGGTTTTTATGTCTTTGATGAAAAACATCCACAGGCGGATCAGTATATTGCGCGCACCAAGGAGATCAAAAATATCTTGATCACCATTCGGACATTGCGAGATAAGAACGAAAGACCGCAGATTATCAGAAAGTACTTTTCGTCATTGGCGAATATCTTGGAGAAATTTTCCAATTGTTCGGAATTTGCTTGTTTCATCAACGCCTGCGATAGTTTTGTTGATAGTGCAAGAAAGGACGCGGTTTTATTGGAGAAGATAGCGGAGCGCTACTTCCAAAAGCGAATACTCAATGAATATGCGCCAGAAGAATGGATACAAGCGATTTTGGATTCAAATTCCGCGCGCAAGAAAGGGAAATGCGGAGAAAAGAAACTCCTTCGTATTTTAGGAGAAAATGGTTTTTCAGAAGTGAAGACATGGAACGATTTTTTCGCAGAGGAAAAGTGTGCGGCGGTGTTTTCTCGCGCCTTCAGCATAAAGAATGTGCGAAGAAAATTGGGCATCCGTTTGTCAACAAAGAAGCAGAACAAGAACCTTGATATTCTGATCAAGGCGGGCGCCACGATATTTCTCTGCGAAGCAAAACACCTGAATACTGCGGGCGGCGCGCAAGACAAACAAATTGCCGAATTGATAGAAATCGTCAGTTTGCGAGAAAGCAGTAAGAATGTGTCTTATGTCGCATTTATAGACGGCGCTTACGCAAATGTTCTTTTACGCGACGCGCGCGGAGACGGGAAGTTGAAAACACAGCAAGAAGAAATCAAGAAGTATCTGTTGGAGAATCCGCGTAATTTTTGGGTCAATACCGCTGGTTTTCACGCTTTGATCGCAGACAGCGCATGACGACTATAGGCCAGCAGGAAATCCGGTGATACGGGCCTGCTGGTTTTTTTGTGCTCGTATCGTTGAGGAGGTCCTCCGTTGGCGACGGCTTGCGGGTTTGCGGCGAGGGCAGTATCATTGGATCATGAATGCCATTGGAGCCATTGAGAGAAAGATTGCGCCGGTTCTGCCGCGCGGCAATGAGCCGCTCAAGCGTTTTGTAAAAGACGCGCTGTTTTTGCAATTGCAGGATGTCAATAAAAAAATCGCCCTTTTTGAGGGTAAATACAATCACGGATTTCAGGAGTTTGAGCGAATGTGGAAAAAGGCGGCGCGGGTAAAAAAGCATGCCTATGAAACGGAAGGCGACTACATGGACTGGGAAGCGCTGGAAGATCATAAGCGTATGATCATGGGCGTCATCCATTCCTTTGATGATTGACGCGAAGGAGTTTTTAGCGGAGATGCAGAAACAGCGACAGCGCTTCTTTCCCGAAGCGCCTGTTATTTATCTTGAGGAACTGTCCTTTTATGTCAAGACGCGAATCATCCTGTCGGAAGATTCTTTCGTAGAAGTCCGCTTTAACGCGCATAACGCGAGGAAAAGTTACGCGCTGGTGCGCGATGGAAAGCGGGTCGCGGGATTTGACAATCTCGGCGGCTGGCATATTCATCCGTTCGGAAAACCTCATACGCATCGTCGTATCAGCGAGCCGCCGCTTGCGCATGTTTTTGAGTATTTTTTGCGCGGAGTATGAATTATTTTTTATACGGACCCGATACCTATCGGAGCCGCGGGAAACTGCGGGAGATTATTGACGCATATCGCGAGAAACACGCCGGGGGGGTTCTTGATCTGCATCGGTTTGACGCGGCGGAGGATGATTTGCAGGAATTTCGCTTGGGCTGCCGCGGGGGGTCGCTGTTTGCCGCGAAAAAACTCATCGTGCTGGAGCGGCCCTTTACCGTGCCCCATCAGTTTGACATTGCGCGATCAGCACTCGCGGATGCGCAGAGCGCATCCGCAGATATGATGGTGGTGGTGTGGGACGGTGCCTTGGACGCGGAAGCGAAGAAGCGGTTCAAAGACGTTGAAACGTACATTGACAAATCACAGGAATTCACGCCGCTCTCCGGTACCGCACTCCAGCGGTGGATCGCAGAGGAAGCCGTGGCGCGGGGTGCGGCGCTCTCGCCCGCGGAGCGCACGGCGCTGGCGATGTCTTGCGGCGGGGACCTCTGGACCGGCAGTCAAGAAATAGAAAAAGCGGCGCTCGGGCGCGCCGCTGGAGCCGCGGCTCCAGCGGCGCGTCATTCCGTGTTTGACTTAGGCGACTCATTTTTCTTGGCACCGGTGCCCGCGCGGCGCATCCTCCTCTCGCTCATTCGCGCGGGCGAGGACGAGATGGGGTTGTTTACGTATCTCGCGAGTCACGCGCGCAAACTTCTGGTCATCAAGTCATATAGTGAGCGCGGCGTGTCGCCTCCTGCGAGCGCCAAGATACACCCCTTTGTCGTAAAAAAAGCATCCCGACAAGTCGCGATGCTTTCTCTTGAAAATCTCACGCGAGCGCTCTCGCGTTTTCTGGAAGAAGACCGGCGGATAAAAACGGGTATGTCCACGGCGCGTGAGTCGCTCCTGCGGATGCTCGGGTGACTCAATGGTCCCCGTACATTTTTTGCAGAATCTCCTGAGTAGTGTGTTTCAGATCTGCCAAGTGGTCAGTGACTACGTTCCAGACGCGATCCAGCGAAACGGAAGAGTACTCGTGGATAAGGATGTCCCGCATCCCAGCGATTTGCTGCCAGGGTATATCAGGATAGTGCGTCCTCGTCGCTTCCGGAAGATGTTTTACCGCCTCTCCGATGATTTCCGGGCGTCTCATGACCGCGTCTTGTCTCTGAATATCGCGTTCAAACGCCGTCAGGGTGAGTCCCCGCGTATACTCCTCAATCTTACCGATGCTTTCCAGAATATCGTCCAGATATACGCGCATTTCCTTTGTCATAGGAGTACGGTCTGCTGCTACAGGATTTTTTCTCGCAGCGCCGGCTTGAGCGCTTGATATTCAACCAGGTCCACTTTTTTCCCGAGTACTTTTTCCAACTGCTGTTTGATACCGATAAGATCAAGAAGGGTCATCCGCTTTGGGATGTCCACGAGGATGTCGATATCACTATCGGGGTTCGCGGCGCCGCGCGCCGCAGAACCAAACAGACCGACGCGCGCCGCGCCGTTGGTCTGGAGAATAGGCAGTATTTTATTGCGGATCTCTTCCACGGTCATACGGCTACGATAAAAAATATGCCTTTGTTTGTCAAATCAAAAACGTCCCGCAGCGGCGGGACGCGTGTCCGCTCCACCGATCACTTTGTCGTCGATTTTCCGATGGATTTCGCGAGGCGCGACTTGAGGCGGCTTGCTTTGTTTTTGGCAATGGCGCGGGTCTTGGCTGCCTTGTCCAGCGCCTGATACGCCCTGGCGAGCGCCTGCGTCATGTCTTCTTTTTTGCCGTCCGCCGCAGACCTCTTCACGGCTTTTACCGCGGTTTTATACGCCTCTTTGCGGACGAGGTTCTGCGCTCTCCTCCGTAGCGACTGGCGGAGCGCTTTTTTTGCGGATTGCGTGATGGGCATAGTGAAGAGCATGGTATCGCGAAGTCAGGAAAAAGTCAAACATAGATTTTATACTTCGCCGCATACCAATCGTTGCGCAAGTCATAAGCAGGTACTATTATGAACACTTTTCTTGTTTTCATACTCACGGTGTTGGCTGCCGGTCTGATGTTGTTTTTTATGGCGCGGCGTTCCGAGAGAAACAGCAGATGATAAAGCCGCTTTTGCTATTCGCCGTCTTCCTTATCCGCCACCGGATGCGTTGTATCTTTTGAATTGTATCTTTTGATTCGATCCCTCAATATTGCCGCGCGCTCAAAATCCATGGCGCGCGCGGCTTTTTTCATTTCACGCTCCAGTTCTTTGATGATTTCTTTTGCGGGGCCCTCAGGGAGGAGTTCCGTGTCATCCTTTTTTTCTTCCCGCAGGGAATCGCGGATCGCCTTTTCAATTTTTTTCGGAGTGATGCCGTGTTCGTGGTTGTGTTGTTCCTGAATGTTTCTGCGCCGATCCGTTTCGCGGATCGCGGCGCGCATGGAGCCGGTCATCGCATCCGCGTAGAGGATCACTTTCCCATCAGTGTGGCGCGCGGCACGGCCGATGATCTGGAGTAGGGTGGTCTCGTTGCGCAAAAATCCTTCTTTGTCCGCGTCCAAGATCGCGATGAAGGATACTTCGGGCAGATCCAGTCCTTCACGGAGGAGGTTGATGCCCACGATGACATCGTGCTCGCCCAGTCGCAATTTATTCAAGATGTCGGGGCGCTCCAGGGTCTTCACGTCCGCGTGCAGGTACTGGGCTTTCACGCCCGCTTCCGCGAGGTACTCGGCAATGTCCTCGGCGAGCCGCTTGGTGAGCGCCAAGACCAGCGAGCGCTCGTTTTTTGCGCTGCGGATTTTTATTTCCGCAATGATGTCCTGCACCTGGTTTTTCGTGGGGCGGATTTCAATTTTCGGATCCAAGATGCCGGTGGGGCGGATGAGTTGCTCGGTAATAAATGAGGCGGTGGGTGGTAGGTTGTAGGCAGTAGGATCTTGTGCCCGACTCTTGTCAATTTCGTACGCGGCGGGGGTCGCGGACGCATAGATCACCCGGTTTATTTTCTGATTGAATTCCGCAAACGTGAGTGGCCGGTTGTCCATCGCGGACGGCAGGCGGAAGCCGTACTGAACGAGCGTGTTTTTGCGGCTGCGGTCGCCCCGCTCCATGCCGCGGATCTGGGGGATGGTCGCGTGCGACTCGTCAATCACGGTGAGGAAATCATCACCGTGGGCATAGCGGAAGTAATCAAGTAGGGTGTGGGGCGGCGTGCCCGGCTCGCGGAAATCCAGGTGGCGCGAGTAATTCTCAATGCCGTTGACGTAGCCCATGGTTTGCAGCGTCTCCAGGTCAAACTCGGTGCGCTGTTTGAGCCGCGCCGCTTCCAATACATTCCCCTCGCTTTTCAATGTCGCCAGCCGGTCCCGCAATTCTTGGCGGATGTTCGCAAGCGCGATGTCCAGTTTGTCCTGCGGGGTCACGAAATGCTTTGCCGGAAAGATTCGGAGAGATCGTAACGTGGAAACTCGGTTTCCAGCTTGGAAACCGAGTTTCCACGTTTGAGTGAGGGATGCGATGCGTCCATGTTCAATCACGACCATAATCGCTTGTTCCCCGGACGGCAGATGGATTTCCACGGTGTTCTCGCGCGTACGGAAGTGTCCCTGCCGGGGATCCACGGGGTTGCGGCTGTATTGGAGCGCCACCAGTTGTGCCAAGAGGACCTGTCTGCTCATGCGCGTGCCCACCCGGAGCGGCACGGAAACCTTTTGGTACTCTTCCGGGCTCCCCACGCCGTAGATGCACGAGACCGAGGCCACGATGATGACGTCGCGGCGCGTGAGGAGCGAGGCGGTGGACGCGTGGCGCAGGCCGTCAATCACCTCGTTGATCTTGGCGTCTTTTTCTATGTACGTATCCGTGCGGGGAATGTAGGCCTCGGGCTGGTAGTAGTCGTAGTAGGAGACGAAGTAGCGCACCGCGTTGTCCGGAAAAAATTCTTTGAATTCTTGATAGAGCTGGGCCGCCAAGGTCTTATTGTGCGAGATGACGAGGCAGGGCTTTTGGATCTTTTCAATGACGTTCGCAACGGTGTATGTCTTGCCCGACCCCGTGACTCCGAGGAGCGTCTGGTGCTTCACGCCCGCGGCCATATTCGTCGCGAGTGTAGCAATCGCGGCGGGCTGGTCCCCGCTGGGAGTAAAAGTTGATCGCAGTTGAAACTTCATATACGGTGTAACAATATGATATACAGATCAACATCTATCTACTTATGAGGAGGAATAGGGCATGGAATTGTGGAAATATTCAATCCCGATAGCAATATTGCTTGGCGTCCTCTTTATTGCTCGTTGGTTCTTTTGGGGACGCATCGGTGATAGAGACGGACGGTGCGGGGGTGATCCTCCGGTACCTCGATGAAGATCGGTGCCCCATTCCCCGTGGTGGCGTCTGTGACAAGGAGTCGTTCGCGGCGCACCCGCACCCGTCAGCGTAGGCCTTTTTTAAAAGGCCTTTTTCATTTATGCTTGCGGTATGATTTCGTTTATCGAGGGCGGTATTATCTTCGCCGGCGAGAAGTTTATCGTCGTTGCGGCAGGGAGCGTGGGGTATAAGGTATTTCTGGGCGGCGACGTGCTTCAAAAAATGCCACCGAAAGGCAGCGATGTCAAACTCTGGCTACACGACCACGTGCGCGAGGACACCCATGAATTATACGGGTTTTTCCATTACGCGGAATTGGAACTGTTTGAGATGTTGATTTCCATCTCCGGCATCGGGCCCAAAGGCGCTTTGGGGATTCTCGGTATCGCACCCGCGGATACGCTCAAAAAAGCCATTGCCGCCGGAGACACGTCGTATCTGACGCGGGTGTCGGGCATCGGGAAAAAGATCGCGGAAAAAGTGGTGCTGGAGTTGAAAGACAAGATGGCCGGGCGGGGGCAAACCGTGGAGGCGCCGGAATTGAAGACCGAGGCCGACGCGCTGGACGCGCTCGTGGCGCTGGGCTACTCCCCGCGGGAAGCGCGCGAGGCGCTCGCCGCGGTACCGGCCGAGGCCGCGCGTGTGGAGGAACGGGTGCAGATGGCCCTCCGCCGCATCGGCGGAAAAAAATGATGAGAACCCATCTCAAAATTCGCTTTCAGGGGCGAGATACGGGATTTTTGAGGCGAGGCGAAGCGGCGGACGCCGAGCCGTATCGGGGATACGGCGAGGCGGAGCCGCAAGCCGCAGCCAAAAATCCCGTATCGGAGCCGAAATGGAATTTTGAGATGGGTTCTACTACCCGCTCGTTTTTGCAATCCGCGGAATGGGAGCAGTTTCAGCATACCCTGGGCCGGAAAACATGGCGCGCGGCGGGTGTCCTCGTCATCCGTCACGACCTGCCCTTGGGGTTGAATTATTTGTACGCGCCGCACCCCGATCCTTCACGATTCACGAGCCACATAATACAAGACACGATGTTGCGAGAGATAGAGAAGATTGGAGCGCGGGAGAGGAGCATTTTTCTGAAAATAGATCCGCTCGCTCCTCTTTTGTATCGTGATACGTGTCTCGTGTGTCGTGAAGCGCCATCGCTCCAGCCCCGCGAGACGATCATTATAGATCTCGTCCAGCCGGAAGAAAAACTGCTCGCCGCGATGCATGAGAAAACCCGCTACAACATACGGCTGGCGGAAAGAAAGAATGTCGAATGTCGAATAGCGAATGTCGGTTTCGGGGAGACGAACGATTTCGAGATTTTCTGGCGGCTGCTGCAAGAGACCGCGGCGCGGGACGGGTTTCGCACCCACCTGAAGGAATACTACAAAAAATTGCTTGAAACCCGTTCTGACCGTTTCTCCAATGAGTTATTTTTCGCCGAGTATCATGGCACGACAGTCGCCGTGGCGCTGATCAATTTCTATGGAAGTCCGACTTCCATAGGGATGGCGACGTATCTGCACGGCGCTTCCTCCGGCGCAGATCGCCAAGTGATGGCGCCGCACCTGCTGCATTGGCGTATCATACGGGAAGCCAAGCGCCGTGGGTGCGCCGCGTATGACCTCTGGGGTATTGACGAGGCGCGCTGGCCCGGCCTCACGCGCTTCAAACAGGGGTTCAGCGGTAGTATTCTGATTCGTCCCGCGTCAGTTGATGCGGTATACCGCTCGAGTCCATATTTCCTCTATTCCCTATGGAGACGTTTCTCGCGAAAGTAAAACAGGTATTGCCGCAGCGCGTTTTTCTTCTCCTGCAGCGGCCGTATCACTTCCTGCTGGCATGCGCGGCGGCGGCGCTGTTTCGGTTCCCCAGTAGGCGGCTGATTGTCATCGGGGTGACCGGCACCAAGGGCAAGACCACCGTGGTGCGGCTGCTCCACGAGGTGTTATCTGCCTCGGGCGCTTCGGTTGCGTCGTGCTCCAGTTTAGAATTTCGCCGCGGCAATACCGCCGCGCCGAATACGCTCAAGATGACCATGCCCGGCCGCTTTTTTGTGCAGCGATTTTTGCGGAGTGCGGTAAGAGCTGGGTGCCGGTATGCGGTGATAGAAGTGACGAGTCAGGGCATCGCGCAGTTTCGGCACCGCGGCATCCGGTTCTCGGGCGCCGTGGAGACGCATGTGGCACCCGAGCATCTGGAAGCGCACGGCGGGTTTGAGCCGTATCTCCGGACCAAACTGGATCTGTTTTGGCGCCTGCCGCGGGACGGGGTCGCGGTGATCAACCGCGACGACGCCCAGTGGCGACGGTTTGCGGCAGCCACCGCGGCACGCACGGCCTTCTACGGCAAAGACGCGATTACGTTGGGCGCCAAGCAGTGGAAGATTTCCGATGTTGTCATCGGGCAAGACGGCATTACGTTTTCCGTGGCGGGGCGGGTGGTGCGCTCGCCGCTTTTGGGTATCTTCAATTTTTACAACATTCTGGCGGCTGTGGCAGTCGGGCTTGCCCACGGTATCGCGCTGGAGCGCATTGCCGAGGCCGTGGGGAGGGTGTCAGGTGTCCCTGGCCGTATGGAGTTTGTCGCGCGTGCTCCCTTTGCCGTAGTAGTGGACTACGCGCATACGCCGGATTCTCTAAAAGCGGTGTACGCATTTTTGAAGCAAAACCAAAAACCAAAAACAAAAAACAAAAAACTGATCTGTGTTCTTGGCGCCGCGGGTGGGGGCAGAGACAAGTGGAAACGCCCGGAGTTCGGGAAGATCGCCGCAGAGTATTGCGATCAGATGATTCTGACAAATGAGGATCCGTATGACGAAAACCCGCAAGTCATTTTAGAAGATATTGAAAGCGGGTTTTCGCAAATTCCAAATTCCAATCCCCGACTGAATCGGGGACAAATTCTAAATAATATAAGGAAGATTCTTGACCGTCGCGAGGCGATCCGCGAGGCATTGCGCCTTGCCTCGTCCGGCGATACAGTAGTGATTACGGGCAAGGGAGCGGAGCCGTGGATGATGCTGGCCCGCGGAGAGAAAATGCCGTGGGACGACCGCGCGGTAGTCCGCGAGGCGCTGCGGGAGGCACCACCTGCGGGCGTCGGAGAAAAATAAAAGATCAGGCGCGCCGTAGGCAGGCCTGATCGGATGAGATGCGGGTGCGCTGTTATTTGCTCGGTGCCTCTTCCCGCGGTATCTGTTGCTTCATGCGATTTTCTATGACGAAACATATCGCACCAAGCACCGACCCCTTATCAATACGGACCGGGCGCCATGCTTTTTTATACAGCGATCGGAGAGAGCGATAGCGGCAGGCAATCCCCAACGTCACTTTTTGATATTTCTCGTCCGGGTAGAGGGTGCCCCGCACGCTTATCGCAAGCGGGCGGTTGAGGATTTTTTGGGGGATGGGAATCGTGTTTGGGATGAGGGGATCCGACGTGGCATGCAGGGTGCATACAAAGAGAATGCGGTCATCGCTCTGTGCAGGAGTAGGGAGGGGGCTATATGTCTGGAGTTCTTGCTGTAATTCCACGCGAAGAATCTCTGCCAGGATACTGCCCGAGATGCCGTAGTTGAATTTGATGTCATAGGCATAGGGCGGTTCCCATATCATATGCCGCGTTGCTTCTGCGATATTGATTTCCATCATCGATCCTCCTGGAGAAGAGCAACATCAAAATAAGAACTATTTTCAGTAAATACCATCATCTCTATCATGTCAACCATAGCGAAAGAAGGCCGCGAGTTTGAGATCATCCCCCGGGACGACCACGATGTCCTCGTGCGCGTGCGGGGCCGCACCGTGCGCGATCTTTTTGTGCATGCGCTCCGCGCTGCCGCGGCCTATATGCATCCCGAGGCGCTCACGGCGGGCGCCGGGGACAAGCGCGTGGTGCAGGGCATCGCGGTGCAGGCGGTGGACGCGCCTTCGCTCCTCGTGGAGTTTATGACCCGGATACTCGCGGAGGCAGATGCGCACGGCGCCGTATTCACGTCCGCGGCCTTCCGCGCGTTTGGGGAAAACTTTCTGGAGGCGGAGCTCACCGGCGTCGCGGTGGAGGATGTGGCTACGGAAATACGCGCGGTGTCGTATCAGGATGTGGATATCAAGAAAAATCCGGACACGGGCCTTTTGGAAACCACGCTGGTGTTTGAGAGTTGATTCGTGTGCGCATACGTAAGATGCAGCCGTTTGACTTACAAATTCAATCCATTGCCTCGGACGGAAAACACGCGCCCGCGGAGATTGTGACAATGGCAAAAGACGGGGACGTTTTCGTGATTGCCATGACCGACCACGACACCGTGGGCGGCGTTGCCGAGGCGCTCGCCGCGGGAAGGGCTGCTGGCGTGCGGGTGATCCCCGGCATTGAATTGTCGGTGGAAGACCGCGGGGCGCACCTCTTGGCGTACGGCGTTGATCACGCGCACCCGGTATTGTGCGCTCGGCTGGAGGAGTTTCAGAAGACACGCGTGGAGGGCGCCAAGCAGATGGTGCAGAATCTCGCGGCCGCGGGGTTTGCGGTGGCGTGGGAGGATGTTGCGCGCGAGGCGCAGGGCGCCATAGCACGTCCGCATATCGCGCGCGCCGTTTTGGGGCGGCCGGAAAACATGGAAAAACTCGGCGGCATTGCGACGAGCCATGATTTCATCCAGAAATATCTCACTGACGAGAGTCCGTATTACGTTCGCCGGGCGCACATTTCTGCCAAGGACGCGATAGCGCTCATTCATATCGCCGGGGGTGTTGCGGTGTGGTCGCACCCGGCGGTCCATTTTCAGGGCGACGAAGAAGGGCTCGAGGCATTTTTGAAGCAGTTGATCGGCTGGGGTATTGCGGGGCTGGAGGTCTTCAGCCCCGCGCACACTGAAGACGACGCGGAGTATCTCTGGGTACTCGCCGGGAAATACGGACTGCTCTTTACCGGCGGGTCTGACTTTCACGAGGCAGGCGAGCATCCGGCGGATACGCGGGGCCTCCACGCGGCACGTACCATCGGCGACTTTGAGACCTACGGATTTCCGACCGACCAGATCCTGCCGCAACTGGACGCGCGGATTACAAGCGAAAAATAATCATTTCAATACGCATTCCGATCGGAATACATATTGAAATGAAATGACGCGTCTGCTATGATATGCCGCATCTTGACGTGGCGATGGCAAAGAGAAAATCAAAGGTGATTATCGTATGCCTTGATTGACCCGCGCGTCAATTTCTGCTACGCTCGCTGGCATGTCTCGCAGGCAACTTCGCAAACTTCCCGCATCGGCGCGAAAATTTCTGCGCCGCGAAAAAGCCCGCATCCGGCGCGAGGCGCCGGATCATGCCGAGGCAGAACAGCGCGTCAAGGAACTTGTGGCTAAAACGCGACTGGGCTATACTGGGTTGGAGGATAAATCCGTGTAGTAATAAAATTCGCCGAGTATCGCGGATTTATTCCGCGATACTCGGCCACAGTGGAAAGGGGAGGCAGCGAGCTTCGCCTGTGTCGGAAGGGAGTAAAAGCAAAGACATTTGCTTTTACTCCCCTTCGTAAGGGTCTCCCCCTCCGAGTAGTATGCCCTCACTCCGTACCGCTATCCTTGCCGCACTGGCGCTCTTTGGTCTTTCCATCGGAGCGCTTTTTGCGTTCTCGCGCGGCGACGGGAAGGGATTCGCGACCGTGGAGATCAATGGCGCCTCGCTGGTTGCCGAGAAGGCATCCGAGCGGACTGCCTGGGCGCGCGGCCTCTCCGGTCGGGAAGCGATCGGAGAAAATCAGGCAATGCTCTTTGTTTTCGGGCGCCCGGATCGCTACGCGATTTGGATGAAAGAGATGCAATTCCCGATCGATATTTTTTGGATACGAAACGGCGTCGTCGTGGATATGGAAGAAAACGTACCTGCGCCTGCGCCGGGCGTCGGGGATGCGGCGCTGCCGGTGTATCGCCCTGACGCGGACGCGGAGATGGTGTTGGAGACCCGGGCGGGATTTGCAAAAAAGTACCACATCCTCATCGGCGATCGTATCCGCATCACGGAGGGAGATGTGGCGATGGGGGAGACGCCGGAGCCCCCGCCGTCTCCGGAGCCCGGAGCGGAGTTCACCATCGATGCTTTATATGAAAACCCCGCGGCTGGCCGCGACTTTGTCATGGGTAAAGTCATTGAGGAAAACCGCGCGTACCAGAAATACCCCTTTACCTATCAATCGGGCGACTTGCGCCTGACTGGCATTATCAACGTACCATCCGGTCCGGTGCCCGCTGGAGGATTTCCAGTGCTCATTCTCAATCACGGACTTATTGATCCAAAGATTTATACGTCCGGCCGCGGGTCCCGGCGCGAGCAGGATTTCTTCGCGAAGCACGGGTACGTCACCCTACACCCTGATTACCGCGGGCATGCCTCTTCCAGCCCCAATACAAACCCGCATCATGATTTTTATGTGGGCTATACCCGGGATGTCATGGCGCTCGTGGACGCGATAAAAAATCATGGCGGTACCTTGATGGACAAGGGACGCATCGGGATGTGGGGGCATAGTATGGGCGGAGGCATTGCCGCGCGCGCGGCAGTGCTCTCGCCCGACATCCGCGCGTATGTCTTGTTTGCGCCCATCAGCGCGGATGCGGAGGAAAATTTTTATGAATTGGGCGCCGATGAGGTGCGGTGGTTGCGCGCCACCTACGGCGTAGAAGCCGCGCCGATATATCGGCGCATCTCGCCGATTGCGTACTTTGACCGCGTGCGCGCGCCCGTGCAGTTCCATCACGGAGTCGCGGACTACGCCGTGCCCATGACCTTCTCGCAGGACATGTTCAACGCGCTCACCCGGCTCAACAAAAAAGCGGAGTTTTTCAAATATCAGGGCGAAGGCCACGAGTTTGCGGCCGCATGGCCCCTTGCCGCGGATCGGGCGCTCCAGTTTTTTGACAAGTATGTGAAAGGGGCAAGATAAAGAGGGTAATTAGTGGCGGACATGACCAAAAAGATCGATGACTTAATGTAAATCTTATTTTAACATGACAATAGAACAAGCATTGGAACACGCACTGAACGGAGAAGCGGTCTTATTTCTTGGTTCTGGTTTTTCGCTGGGCGCGACCAATATTTTGAATAAGAGTTTTTTGAACGGCGCACAGCTGACTAAGCTATTGCTCGGAAAAATAAATATTAGTGAAGAACAGGTCAATTTACGCCACGCCGCAGAAATTTTTGTTGAACAGTCCAGCGATGAAGAGTTGGCCAATCTTTTACGAGGTCAGTTTAGCGTCAAAGTGATAGCGGATCACCACAAAAGTATCGGAGCTGTACATTGGTTTCGTATATTTACGACCAATTATGATAATGTGCTTGAGCGGGCCTATGCGGAAAATTCACGACAACTCGTTTCTGTGACACTTGGTCAAGACCCATCCCAGTTTGTAGCCGTACCAGATTTATGTCTCCACATCAATGGCGATATTGGATCACTGACGCCGGATTCTCTATTTGACTCTTTCAAGCTCACCGATACTAGTTATCTAACGGACACATTCCGTGGTAGCTTGTGGGGTGATTTTTTTAGGACTCAATTGCGTCACGCGCAAGCGATATTTTTCCTCGGGACATCCTTGGGCGATATTGATATTACGCGAATTCTATATGAAGAACGGGCAATAAAAGACAAGTGTTTCCTCATTACTAATCCGCAACCGTCAAAGGTTGACCAGTTGATACTCGCCAAGTACGGCACGGTCCTCCCCTGGGGAATGGAGAAGTTTTCTCGCATATTAGATGAAAAAAAGAGAAGTTGGAATCCCGCACGTTACGAGCCTGTACGCATCGCTTTTGAAGAAATAAAAAAACCAAACGATATCCGCATTACTAAGGATCAGGATGCGTTTAATCTCTTTCTGCGCGGTGAGGTTGATAGGGGGCTCGTGTATAAGTCTCTCTTGGAGCCCGGGCAGAATCCTCCTTATTATGTGCTCCGTTCCAATCTGGCAATAATTTCTAAATATGCGGAGCAAAAAAAGAAAACATTCCTGATTACTTCATCATTGGGGAACGGGAAAACACTTTTATGTCTCGGGATTGCCCACAAGGCCCTGCTGGAAGGATATAAAGTATTTTGGTTAAAACCCGAGTACGACGACTACCATATAAATCGAGATATTACTTCACTCTGCCGCGATAGAGAACCGATTGTTGTGGTTGTCGAGAATTACTATCGCTATCTAAAAAATCTTCACTATCTGCGTGCCAATCGGACAAGTAAGGTTATTCTTATTTTGACTGCCAGAACCGATATCAATGATCATTACTATGATAGGTTGTTGGATGCTCTCGACCAGAAACCCGTTCTTCTGGATGTGGATCAGATCGACGATTCTGCCGCCGATCAAATCATTTCAATTCTTGACCACTTTAGTTTCTGGGGCAAGCATGCGGCAAAAAGTTTTTCCGAAAAGAAGCGTGTCCTTGACTTGATGAATAATTCCTTTCAACGCCTATTATTAGAATTATTAAAATCACCCGACATTTCCTCCCGTTTTTTAAACGTGCTTAGGGAGATTGAGCAGATGAAGGACGGAACAGGAGCTGTTGAACTTATCGTCGCATCGTGTGCTCTTTCGCTTCTTTTGGGCCATGAGGTTACAATTTCATCGGTGTCGGACATCCTTGAAACAGATGTTGTTCGCGACGCAAGAATTCGGCAGCATGCGGGCATACGCGAAATTATACGCATCGGCAGAGATTCCATTGAACTACAATCATCCGTGTTTAGCCAGTTTATATTGAGTAGCATTTCGGATAGTACGCTCCTCATCAATTCTTTGATAAAGATTGCCAAAAGAGCAGAACGCTTAGGTAAAAATAATTCGACCTACTACTGGATTTTTAGAGAGCTGGTTAGATTCAGCAACTTGCAGATGATATTACCCGAGCGGCAACGGCGCCCTATGGCAATCAATTTTTATGAGGCATTAAAGAATCTCGATTCAACAAAAGAACATCCGCATTTTTGGCTTCAATATGCGATTGCTCGCTTGTCATTTCCAGACCTTGATGAAGCCGGAATTTATTTTGAGAACTCTTATGCTTATGCAGAAAAACTTGGCAATTATAACACGAGACAAATTGATAATCATTTTGCACGATATCTTTTAGAGCGTTCCAAGGCAGAGGGTGATGCGGACAAAGCATATAGGCATTTTATCAAAGCACATGAACTTTTGATGCCGCAATTTAACCAGACGGATCTCTACTATCCATATCGTGTTGCCAAAGGCTACTATGGTTTTTTCTTCAAGCATTTCAAAAAACTCGCGTCGGAGCAAAAAAGTGAATTTTTGTTAGCCTGTCAGATGATCTTGGAGGGGATGCGAAGATTAGATTTTTCTGTTATGAACAATAGGTTTGTCAAAGAGTGTAAGAATAACTTGCAAGAAATCATGAAAATGAAAGAAAGGGGACTATTTTAAAACTTATGGAGAAGGGATACGGTTTTATCAAGACAGGGCATTATGAAGAAGACATTTTTTTCCATGCAAAGAATGTCATCGGAGCAAATTTTCAAGACCTTACCGAGGGCGATACGGTCGAATTCTTGCTACGGAAGAATAATGATGGCAGGTTAGAAGCGGTAAGGGTAGGTCGTACTTTCAGCGATAATTAAGGAGTAAAAACTGAGGGTTCCCGCCGCGGAGCGAGGATACTTTACTCATGCCGCAATCGTGAGCGGAGAGCAGGAAGGCGAAGCGTAAACGGAATTTGATTTTCTGCATGGTTTCATTTATACTCCCTCCATGCGCGACACGCTGGTCATTGATCTGGAGACGAAGAAATCAT
>ERZ1292623.582-Hain-H51-01um-R1-582-length-38915-cov-7_pt1 | contig 24925 bp, 26 predicted proteins | sample MGYA00564398_ERZ1292623 | MGnify/ENA primary metagenome ERZ1292623 (study PRJEB36523, sample SAMEA6512633) | groundwater metagenome | collected 2019-01-07 | study: AquaDiva: Metagenomics assemblies of 32 groundwater samples | reverse complement strand
GCTTTCCCGGCCTTGGAAGCGGCGTAACCAACGCCGCCAGCAATCACAAGCGCAAGAGGTATTGGCATAATTCAGTTCCTTTGTATTGTGTGGTTGAGGCCATTATCATTCAAACGAATCCACTCGTAGAAATTCAGCGAATAGAATGTGGCTCCGGCAGGCCGACAATTTTTTTCAAACATGCCTTCTCTCCTAAAGCATTTACGCATACCAGCGGCGTAAGCGATAACTCTCGAAGCCTTGAGCCAATCTGGGCAAAACGTCGTGATCTGAAACGCATCGGTATTGTCAAACATCCAACTGAACGCTCGTTTTGCGGCCTCTACCGCATTCTTGCCTCGACAAGACTCCTGCAAAATCACATGAGCATCATAGACGCCAAATCGTGTTACGAGAAATACAAAACATCCATGCCTGAGTGTGGATGAGCCGTCGCTGGATTGCACAAGAAGAAAGTGATGCTTCGGATTCCAAACAATGTCTCGTAAACTAATGATGCCACACTTACCAGTTGCATCATCAGTGAGTTTCTCATAAAGACCTGGCTGCCGCAAAAGCGCATCGAAATAATGCCAATCTCGCGATGGCACGACCCGGAGATCAGAAGGGACCAGTGCATGGGAGGTTATGGCGGTCATAATCTCGCGTAAACCTTCAGCCTCCACTTGGTGTCAACAGTCGTAGCTTGCGCACCCGTAGTTTTGTTGCCCACATACTGGTCTGTAACGTTACAGCGCCGAAGTTCAAGTGATGTTAAAGATTGGGACGGATAAAACAGCGGAGCGGAGGCGTTGGAAAAGAAGTTCTCTATCGGCACTTCATCATTCAACACATAGCCGGCATCGCCCAAGGCGTCTGTGCAAACCATCACCCAACTAATTACCTGTGGAACTGCGCCCAAACCGTGCGTTTGTACGGGGACGGCTCCGCCAGCGGCTGGAACAGCTAACTGAGCACTGGTAAAACCGCCACCGACATCTCCGATCAACTGAAAATACGTTCCGTCGTAAACGACTTCCACGATCTGCCCAGCTCTGATGTCGCCGTCGTTCAAGTTCGCTGTCGCGCGCTTCTTGATTTCAATGTTTCCGAGATTCGTTGTTCCGGCCGTTCCGTCGGCTTTGGGCACAGTGAGCGCAAGCGTGCAGGTCCCGGTATTCGCGGTGTTGGCCTTGAAGCGCACCACCAATCCCGCGTAATACGCGGACAGGAAAACGGGTATGTTGACAACGTAGGCATCGGTCGAACCTGCATCTGCGGCGTACAGATTGGCCGGAGCGATTGGGCTGAGCAGGAAGAAAGTGTCCTCCTCCGTGTACACAACCTCGACGTATTGGCCGGATAAAATATCGCCATCGGCCAGTTCCAAATTGCCATATTTTCTAATGGCTTTGGAAGCGGGTGTCGGCGTGTTGACTTGGAGCGTGCAAGCGCCTGTGTTCGCCGTTTTCGCCTTAAACCGGATGACCATGCCTTTGACTAAGGCGATAAGCGCGGGAGATAGAGTGACGATGTAGGAATCCGTTGTGCCGGTGTCGAGGGCGTAACGGCATGATTCGTCGCCAACTGGAGCCAGTATTTCCCAACAGCCTGACGCATCCAGCGTGGAATTGTAAACGACCTCGACCAATTGCTTGTCGCGTATATCGTTTGCGTCCAAAGCGCCGCCGCCTCGCTTGCGAATTGGGCGGGCCGTGGGTGTACAGCCGGTAATCGTCAATGTGGCGACGCTCGTTTTATCGCTGTTAGCCTTGAACCTGACCACCACCCCATCCACCAGTGCCGCGACTGGCGCGGGTGTCAGTGTGATAGTGATCGCGTCTGTCCCTGTGGCCAAGACATAGAAGAAAGCGCCTGGCTTTGTTTTAGCGGTGGTCACGGCGCCATCAGTCAGATTATCCGTATCGACATTTCCGCTCAGGGTGATAGTAGGCTTGGCGGCGCGGCGCAACCTGTCTAGGGTCACTTTGCTGTTCGCCGGCCAGCTTTCATTCGGGGTAGTAGAAAGTGTCAGTGGCATAACTTAACCTTTGACATTCAGATCGCGATCGGTGGCCAGCGCGCTCACTTTGATGGAGCGGATTTCGCAGCGGCCTTGCGTGTTTGTAATCTTGAATTGCGCGTATTTCCCAGCACGCCCAATACGGATTGGTTGTTCAAATTCCTGGTGCAAATCGGGATCGAATCCACTGGTCGTCGGGTCGATGTACCCGGTGTCACTCAACACCACGGCATCGGTTGGCGTGTAAGTGGTGACTCCTGTAACTCCTGTAAAGAGACTGGGCGGCGTATAGTTGCCTGAGTTATATGCAACCACGGCTCCCGATGGAGTGCGTTCCGCCAGATAAACGCTGCCCGCCACAATGGACCCGCTCCTTGTAATCGCGTCATCCAGGGTCACTGAGTAATCTTCCCGATAAGCGGTGACATGATCGTCGTTCACATTGGTTTTGTCCCAATCCGCCTTGTCGAATGGCCGGAAGTATTTGACGCGCGATTTTGTAACGTCGGTCTTGAGCGACTTGCTTTCATTCACACCATCAAACTGAGCCGCAATGCTGAACTTCGGAGTCCAGGTCGATAATTGCGCCGCGCCAAACGTAAAGCGTTTCTGCTCGATGCTACCGCAAAGATAACCGCGGCTGAGCAGTTCGTCCTCGATGGGTTGAGTGGTGACAACATCGAACGCGTCCGGCAACTCGTCTTCGAAGCCTTCCTCATAGAGATTCAAGAAACCGTCCGCGCCCAGGAAGTAAAGGCGCTCGCTTCCGTTGTAGGGATGTTTCACCCAATCGAACACCGCAAGGTCATCTCCCTTGCACGTATCGTAGCCGGACCATTTCTGGTTCAGGAAATCATAAACCAGAACAGCATTGTTCACGCCTTTGAACACCGGCTTGACGGTGGCTGTAATTGTGGCGCTAGCTGTGCCATTGAGCGTTACGGAGCTTCCTTGAGCCGTGAAATCGCTGTCCGCCGTCAAAGTCTCGGTGCCATTAACCAGGTTTGTGCCAGCCTTGGTCCAGCGATACACCCGATCTTGTTTGACGGTGAGTGAGTAAGCCCCAGACCCGTCATAGTCCGCGCCAGATGGAAGGATGTTTCCGCGCAACACTTCCGCGCTGTCCAACGGAACAGCTAGGTAGAACTTGTTGTCATGGTAAGCCGCCACGCTTTTGTTCGCGAAACGCCAGTTGATCCGGTTGACGAGGGTGTGTAGTTCGTAGCTCGCAGGAATATCGACGGCTTGCAACTTCCCCTCATCCGTGCGCCGGATGCTGCAAACCCCGCGGCGATCAGCCAGAAACCACACGTCCGCGCCTACCTGGGCGAAGCTCTTGGACGCAGTGACACCGTATTCGCGCGTGATTTCATCCAAGTACGCGGTGGACAGGTTGCCTGTCAAATTACCGACTCTGTAAACCGCGCGCTCCTTGGTGAGAAGGATGGTGGATTCGTCGAATTTGAATATTCCCGTGAGGTCTCCCGAAACGCCTTGATAAACGCGAAATACAGAACGCACGGGTTGAAAGCGCGTGTAATTGAGAAAGTCGCTGACGTACACAAGGTCTCCCACCAGGACAAGAAGGCGGTTGCCCATGCTCAGTGCGATGCTGGCATTGGGCATGTCTATGGTGCCATCGGATGGATTCTCGGTGGACGCACCCTTGATGGTGTTGGCTTGTTTTGTGACGGTGGCAAATCCAACGTCCACGCTGGACATTTTCAACGGGACCGCGTTTGCGCCGCGCAGCATGACCAGATCATTCACGATCTGAATGAATCGCACTTCCGTATTTATAGTCACCCCGGCCGGCAGTGTAAGTTCGACCGGATTATGATCTTCCTTGTGCCGGTAAACCTTTCCGTCTGCCGCCACAATCATCCACTTTTGCTTCTGAATGTCGTAGAACTCGCCCGCGCCGTACACCACCCGATACGGCTCCGGCCTCTCCAGTTTGACTGTCAACGTGCCACTGCTCGCACTAGTCAGGTTAATCTTGTTGGTATTGGCCACGGCGTCCGCGGCGGTTTGATGGAGCGTAAACGTTGTCGTCGTAATCACCCGGACGAAGTAGATCGGAATAGGAGACAAGCCGGAACAGAGAGAGGTTGTGCTGCTTATGCTCACCGGGTCGCCCGTCTGAAAGCCGTGCCCGGCCGTCACAGTTAATTCATCGGTCGTAATGTCCTCCGTGTATGTGGCTGTGATAATGCGGTTGGCCCATCGCAATTTGATGATGCCTTTGCGCGTTTCGGCGACGCCCCGGTTGAACCGCTTGTTTTTGGCATGGGCCGCAATTCCTGGAGGAAGCTGTGATGGATCAAGACGGGTGTTCACGCCCAGAAAACGGTCATCGCCGTCAATGGACTCCGCGTCATCCAAACCGCCATAAGAACGATAGCGGCTCATACTTTAATCTCGCCGTTCTTACCTGATTCAGTGAGCGCTTGCTTGATCAGTTTGTGGCCAGGCTCGAAAAAAACAACATCCAGGAGGGCTGAGATGATATTGGTCTGCATATCGAACCCCTCATCCTGAAGCGTCGAAATGTCCACCGCGTGATCCTTGTCCAGTGGGGTTTGCTGTTCACGGCTGGAAAAAAGTTCCAAAGGATGAATCTCTATTTCGTGTTCCTCCAGCATGAGTTTGCGGTATTCAGGCTGAAACTTCACATGTTCGTCGGGAGTAAGAATTGTCTGTCCGCCAGGCGGTGGAGCTTTGCTGCCGTCCTTAACGTGCGTATGCGCCAGATGAATCCGATCCTGCTCCTTATCATTGAAAGCCGTAGTCAGTTTCCGATGATTTCGGATCAGGCGCAACCTGGCTTGGTATGATACCACGCTTGGGATTTGCCAGTTGGAAAGCGCAAGAAAAGCATTCTCAATTTGTTGATTGGTAAGTTTCTGTTTCATGCTGCTGCAAGAGTAAGACCCGGCTGTGTCCTTGTCGATACCCCAAGATGCCCGCAGATAACGTTGCCGTCGAGATAAGGCTGAATGCCCATGTCGAGAAGTTTGTTCGAGAAATCCCCGCTATCCGCCAAGTGGCAGGTCGTGCCGTCCATGATCTGGCAATAAGTGTCGATACCAGGGCCGAATTCTACCGCCTGCACAATATCCCGGCGCAACAACGCGCAACCCAGCGATAGCAAATCCGTTTTCACGACTGAGCGTTGCGGAAACAAATAATGATGGAACACATTGTCAGCCACCCATCTCCCCCCAACCCACGAGCTTCCGCTCTTCATTGGAAACCACCCGCCGATAGCTGGTTTTGAATGAGAGATCAATGAATACAGAGCGTGCGGCGGCGGCACAATGTCATCATCAAGAAAAAAGTAATGGGTCGCCTCCTTCTTCAGCGCCATAGCGCGAGCCTGATTCCTGGCATTGGCTATGTTGATGCAACGATTCTTTTCCGGTTCCCAATGGAGATCCGCCACGCGCGGAGCCACGAAATGAACCAGGGGGCAGCCTGATGCCTCAATCCAATTGCGGACACGCGGCTCCAATTGCTCCGTCATTCCAGCCATAACGAGAATCGTGCGGGCGATCATTTGATCCTCAGTATGTGCACAACTTCAAAGTAACTCGGTAACGTCCCAATCGCATCGGTCGCGGGAGCAGCCGTTCCTGTATTGCCCGCCGCCGCATCGGTAGTCAAAGCGGTGGATGATGATGTCACCAATGTATCATCAGCAAACGTTTCCGCGGGGCCGGTGGCAGTATGGCAAAGACTTAGTGTCGCTGGCGTCACCGTATGGGTGTGGCCAGGCACCGTGTGAGTGTGCGAGTTGAGGGAGTGATTATGGGATGCAACATTATGACTGTGTGTTTCCGTTCCTCCGGTGGCTCCACTCGTCGTTTTACCCCGAAGGAATCGGCTGGTCCCAGCGCACGCATTCAGGTCGGGTATCACTAACCCATCGAGGATACTCTCCGTGTCCGCGAGGGTTTGCCCATTGCACTCGACAAAATTCTCTGGCAGGAACGGCGTGGCATACACGTAGTACTGTTTGCCTGTGCCATCTACCACGGGAAAAATATCTTCTTTCAACACTAACACGGTTGTTGAACACACCCCGCCAGAGATCACGTAGGACCATCCGGTAGGCCGATTTGTTCCTGACTGCATTGTGCCGCACCCAGCCGTGTTATTATTTTTGACTATCATCCAATCTTTCACCCCTTCTGTCGTGAAATTCGCTGCTGAATCAATCAACTGATTCGCGGTGGTGGATGTATTGGTGCCATCTGATTTTTGGCCATAAGTCTTAAGCCAACCCACTATGCCACCCACTGGAACAGTGCCGAAAAAGTTGGCGTGGAGCATGGCGGATTAAGCGGCTGCCATGATACCGCAGCGATAAGCGTTTGAAGCGGGAGCCACTAGGAAATTGATTTTAACTACGTTGACCGTATCCCGCTGCACCTCGAAAATGGCGTTATCGTAATTGGCCGGAGCCACCGCAGAGTTGCGCCACAGTTGCACTACGACATCACGGGTATTGAAGCTGTGAGTCAGGGGAATGGTTGTTGAAGCACCATCCCCAACGTTGAAGAACTTGATTTTCGCAATCCCGTTGGCGTCACTGGCCAGCAAACCGGCGGGCATGGTCAGAGTCCAAGTCGGCACTCCGCTCGTTGAAACCATGACACGATCTGACGTAGTGGCCAGGTCTGTAACGACGTTGGTGGCGCTGGCCCACATAAGCCGATTGGCCGTTACCGTATCTGGTAACGTGGTCGTGCTGGCAATGTAGTTTGTGCCGTCGCCACGAAGGAACTTGCCCGCCGCCGCCGCGTTGCCAATGCGAAAGCCGGTCGTGACATTGACGATGCCCGATGTCGCCACAAGTTCGCCAACGGCCAGACCGCCATCAAGACGCACGTTCCCGGCGTCCACCCACAACGCCCAGGATCGCGTCAAGGTCATGTTCGTGCCCGCCGCTACATCGTTGGCGATGTAAACCGCCGCCGCGTCCGTTGTAGTAACCGTCAAGTTGGTTGCGGCGAGTGTCGGACGGAAGACGCTGTGGAAAGCAAATTGAGTGGCGGTCCCGCTTGCAGCAGTTGCATTGTCGGTGTAAGTCGCCGCCCGGCTCTGGAACCATCCTTGATCAAGACCGGCTGCGCCAGAACGCGCAGCGGCGGCCAGGTCGAATGTAGCGGTCAAGGTAGCCGCCCCGATACCAACCTTGCCGGACCCCAAGTAAACATCCGCCGCCGTGTTGTTGTAGAGTGCCCAGTTGGTGGTGCCGCCGGATGCGCCGTTAATGAAAATTGCATAATTAACTGCACTAGCACCATTCCAAGTTCCAGTGCTCGTAACAAACAAACCAACTTTATCAACACTTGCAGTTGATGACGTGGCTGTAGCACTGATTCTTTGACCGTAATCTGTAGCAGTCTTAGCTCCTGAACGCAGAAGCTCAAATCCTATGGTTGATGAGGTAGTGGTTCCAACTGCAAAAGAAAGATTCGTCGAATCATACTGAAAATTTGCATTATCCTGACTCACCGCGCCGCTCGCACCAGCGAAGAGAACGGATTTGGCGGTTAGGTAAGACAGTGAAGCGGAACTTGTCGTAATAGTCGTAGTTCCAGTTCCGAAGTTCAGAATCGCGTTGTTGTTACTCGCCGTGCTCAACGTCAACCCACCCGTGCCGGTGACGGTGAGGATACCAGACGTAGAAGAAACTGTTCCTGCGCCGTTGGATTGAAAAATATTAGATGCCGAATTGGTGATTGTCCACCGATTAGTTAGCGAACCACCTGTTACTCTGGTATAGAACATTAACGAACCAGCATCCGCAGCCGCCTGGTCATATTGAATCCGACAATTTACGTTTGTTCCGTCGTTAGTTGCAAAGTCCAGATTTCCTACATTACCTGTCGTAGCCCACAACTGGACATCTCCGGTTCCATGCCTACGTAGAATAAGGTTCCCGTTTGCCGCGCCCGTCGTAATAGTAAGGTTGCCAGTTGAAGTTTGAATCGTCTGAGCGCCGGTGAGTGTGATTCCGCCAGCAATAGTTATCAAACTAGCTGTTTCCACCATTATACTATTGGCAAGACCAGGTGAAGTAGCGGAAAACTTGGCAATTGTCCCAGCCGTTCCATTCCCAGCAGTTATGGCGGATGTGCCGTTGCCGTATAAAATTCCGGTCAGTGTTGTCGCGCCAGTGCCACCATTCGCTACTGGTAACGTCCCGCTTACGTCTGCGGTCAAACTCACTGCGCTCCAAGTCGGCGCGCCAGCAGCGTTGCCGTGGAGAATGGTTATGGACGTGCCGGCGGCGGTAAGAGCCAGAGCCGCGGTCGTGGACGCGTACACAACTCCATATTGAGTGTACGCAGCCGATTGCACCGCGTGAATCGTGTTCCCTGAAATCACAATCCCGTTGCCTTGCGTGAGTTGAGTTGCGCCATTGATCTGAGTGAATGTGATCGCCGTTGTGTTGAGTGTGATCGGGTCAGCCGTAGTAACCAGCCATCCACTTTGCCCATAAGCCGTTCCAGCCGTCACCCAGACATAAAGTCCATTGGTGAATTCAGCACTGGCATCGGCATCGGTAGTGCGCGTGAGTTTCCATGGATTGGACGCATCCCCAAGCTGAGATAGATACGAAATCCCATTGTATTTCTGATTGGCACCTGTTTCGTTCTTTATCAGAATGCGATCGTTCAGCGCCGGAGTCGCTCCGTCCACAGTCAAAGCGCCATTAGCCGATGCCGTGAGTGTATTGCCGACCACTGTATAGGCCGCCAACACCGCAGTGGTGGCGTAGAGAACAGAATCCTTTGGATCACGGATTCCAGCCGTGTAAGCTGTCATGGTCTGGTAATTGACAACTTCGGTTCCGGCAGTAGCATCGGCGGCGAATAATTTACCATTTCCATCTCTCAAGGCCACGGTGTTAGCGACCGCTCCCGTATCAGTAAGACGCCCTGTGCCTCCTGAATCAGCCAAAAGCTGAGCGTTCAGGTTAGTCACCATCGTCGTTCTGGTCGTTGTGAAGGGCGCGCCTGAAGCCGGATTGAAAGCGTAAGTGCCGGTAACGGTTTCGCTCTTGTCCAAACGCGGAACAGCCACTATGCCTGCATCATCTTTAAAGGCAATTCTCTTTCCAGTGCTGGCCTCGGTCGAACTATTGTACCAAAACTGCGCCTCGACAACATTCCCGGACGTTGGATTGGACGTGCGAATGTCGAACAGAACATTCTGAATCTGCGCTACCTTCTCGAAGTCGAGATGATTCGTAACAGAAACGGCCATAACTCAAATATAAACTACGAATCCAGTCCGCATGGATTGGTGTTTGAAAAGCGCCTGGTACACGCTGGTTTGATCCTCTTCACAAATCAGTTCTTTCCAATCCGAATCGAACGGTGTGGCGACAATATTCCGGCCTTTATTATGAGAAACGGTCCATGTGCTGGATGGGGTCAACTGCGTGAAGATTTCGACCGCTGTTTCGCTCAACTCCCGGCCAAAGTTGTCGATGGTTCTCATTGCGCTGTTTCCAGGCCGTTAATGGTCCACTCGACAACATTAGGCTCGCTCGCTTCTCCTTCGATGGATTGGCCTGATTGCAGGCTGTATCCGGCGTTGAGTTCAACGGCGAATCCCGGCCTCAACGTCAAATCTTTCGGTGAGATGCGGCGGCGTGTGCCCGAGCGATTCAGATAGATATTACAGGTGCGATTGGAAGCCACAGTGTTGACCAGGGTGATGCTTTCCACCCACACGCTAGTCTGGTCGCGCACCGTCAACATGCTGGAAGGCGAGGCGGACAGAACACCTTCGCCTAAAGCGGCGATTTGTCCTTGCACAGAAATCATATCAGCTTTTTAAGCGCCTTAAGCGCGAGGAGGCCATTGTCTTTTTGGACTGGCGAATCGAAGTTTGTCCGGCCTTTGTCGTCCTTATAGTTTTCGGCATCGGAATAAAACCTCAGCGCGGTAATCAGTTCCGAGTACGTGTCCTCGGACGCGCTCATAAACTCGTCGGCCTTTTCCACTTCCGCCTTCGGGTTGACCTCCTCGACAAAGTTGCCCGCCACGATCGCCAGACGCGCTGAGCGGGTCTGGCGTTCTCTCACTCTCTGCTGGCGAATGAACATTTGCGCGGCAGACAACTTGGCTCTCAGGCTGATATTGTCTTCTTCGGCAGTCAGAGGTTTCCTTTCCCGTGTCCATTTAGTTGATGTAGGAAGCCACTACAGAATAGGTGATGCTGTCAGTTTCGTTCGCGTGGTCCACCTGTATCCGCCAGTTTCGCGGCACCGCGCCCTGCAATGGCGCTGCCGTCCAGGAGCCAGCACTCGCGGCACCTGGATAGATCAAAAAGGCTCGCACACCCGTTGAAGCGATCGCCAGTGTGGCGAAGGCTAACACCGTCAGATAGGAACTCCCAATCTTGGCCTGGACACGGATTGCATCAATCTGACCTGCTGGAGAGCCCACTGCCGTCACATCGAGCAGTATCGCCATGCCTTTAGCGTTGTAGTTGATCTGATCAGTAGAGTTGGTGTCGCCGGTGCGGGCCGCACTACTGAGCGCGGTTACTTCGTGATTGTTGCGGACTCTATCCCAGGTGGAGCTATTGAATAGATGCGCAAAATTTCCAACACCAGGAACGGTTGGGTTGGCCGTGGCATCGGCCAGCGCGGCTGCAGCGGGCAACTCCGTATCGACTGTCGGTAAAGTCAAAACATCAACCTGAAGCTCTCCTGCGGTATCAGTCTTCAACGCGCGCGCATTGGTTCCATCAGTTCCAGCAGCTAACTGGGCCACAGCAGGAACTGCACTTCCCGTAGTTGCATCCGAGTCTAAATCTACGGCTCCAATTTTAGCTGCCCCAGCAACCAGAGCAGGAAGGGTCAGCACGTCCACCTGGAGTTCTCCACTAGTGTCTGTTTTTAAAGCCCTGGCATTAGTGCCATCCGTGCCGGCCACCAATTGAGCGACCGCTGGCACTGCCGCTCCCGTTGTGGCGTCACTATCGAGATCGACGGCTCCGATTTTTGCCGCTCCCGCAACCAGAGCAGGAAGAGTTAAAACATCTACGTCACCGATATTAGCAGTCCCAGCGGCAAGTTTTCCAATCTCAGCCGTTCCAGCGCCGAGCACGACTGCTTCACTATCGAGCGTGACAGCGACATCACCGGCTAAATTGAGCCTGAGCGGATTCACGTTGCCTTCTGTTCTCGTCGGAGCCGCCGCGAGTGCGACAGCCGGAAGAGTGCCCAGCTTTAGTGTTGGATTCGCGGCGTTATCAGCAGTGGGACCGGTGACAGCGCCAATTGTTGCTGAGCCAGTGACTAGGGCCGGAAGCGTCAGCACATCAACATCACCAATGTTGGCTGTGCCTGCAACCAAGGCGGGCAGTCTTGTAACGTCCACATCCAGGCCGTTAGTAGTATCACCCCTGGCCCGATCCCAAGTTGTCCCGTTGAAAACGTGATCCAACGCGGCCACAGACGTTGTGGTTGGATTGGCAGCGGCATCGGCCAGCGCACCGGCAGCCGGGAACTCAGAGTCCACCGTGATAGTTGGCATGGTGAGCACGTCAACCTGAAGCTCTCCATTTGTGTCTGTTTTGAGCGCCCGAGCGTTTGTGCCGTCTGTTCCAGCTACAAGCTGTGCGACTGCCGGAACCGCGGAACCTGTGGTTGCATCTGAATCCAGATCCACAGCGCCAATTTTGGCGGCCCCAGCCACCAACGCTGGCAACGTCAAAACATCCACATCACCGATATTGTTTGTTCCTGCTGGCGTTGGACCGGCTGGGCGCACCACCAGACCCATTTCCGTGCCAGCCGGAGTCGTGTTGATGACCTTGGCGCGATCATCAGTCCCATCGTTTTTGATTTCGACAGATCCCAACTGAATATCACCAACCGTCAAGGTGACATCGGCGATTTGCAGTTTGCCAGAGGTGTCAGTGCGCAGAGCGCGGCGCACATTGCTTGAATCCATTCCATAGACCAGATCAGCCATACGTTTATCTCCTAAGAATTGCTACTCGTTGAATTTGCCCTGATTGCCCGGCAATAACATCGACTTGATCCCCTAAAAGTTCCCGCGCGACACGTTCTTCCGCAAAGAACTTTTCATTCGCGCCTTCGGATTTGAGCGCGTCTGAGAATGCGCCTTGCGCCAGATAATGCTCGAAGATTTTGGGAATTTCCACCACCGACCATTTGGCCGCGTCGGTGGTGGGAGACTGGCCCGCCGTGGTTGCGGCAAGCGCATCGTAGAAGTTCGACACCGCGCCATCAAACCGTATTTGATCTCCAATGGCGTACGCTTTCGCGGAATCGAATTTATCCCCTTTGAGAGTCGGCGGGCGTTTTCTGAATTCGATCCAGATATGTTTGACACTGGATTTCACCTGCACGCCGTCCGCGGAAAGCCACCAGCCAACCTCCAGCGCATCGTACCGATGTTTCGGGTCTTTATCCCATGCGTGAAAAATGGATGTCGGGCTGAACTTTGTTTTCCCGGTTTGTTCGTAAGGCACGTATTGATTCAATTCCACAAGTTCACCCCAGAAACTTGTATTGGTAGGGAGATTGGCCGTGCCCGCCGTGTGGCAACCATAAAACTTGGCGGTCGTCTTGTAATAAACCTGGTTCCCCGCGACGTACGCTTTGGTGGCGCTATAGTCATCGGCGGCATAACTGGTGGCGGCCTTGGCCCAATACGCCGTGGATGTCGGGAGATTGCCCGTGCTCGCCCGCAGGGCCACGTAGTATTCCTGGTCGTCCGGGTAATAGACAAAATTCTTGGCGGCGTAAGCGGTGGCCGCGACGTAATCCGCGTGGTAAAATCGGTTCTCAAGCAGAAGAAGTTCCGGCCAGAAATAGAATTCCCAGGCCGTCCGAAGGCGGCGTGAAATCCAGCCCCGGAATTTCTTTTCCAGAACCGTCTCCAAATTGTCCGCATCCTCGCCGAACAAATCCACCGCTTGCCGGAGCACCAGCGAGTAATCAACCGTCTCCATAAGATTTTACGAAGCGCCGGGTTCCGCGTGAAATAGGGACCAATATTCCAGTGCAGCCAACCTGAGTTTTAGTGCCGGAACATTTGACGCGCATCTCCGGGTTGTCGCGTTCCATCTCGCGCAGAAATTGCGGGTCGCGCCAACACTGATAACCGAGGCGGTTCCCCCAATAATGATACACGTACGGATCCACTTCCATCCGCACCCGGCCCAACCCATTTAAGCTTTTGCGCTCGCGATTGAGAGAATGAGCGACCTGGCGCTGGCGCAGCCGGGCCATGACATTTTCCGCCCGATGTTGATCTGTGAAAATCTTGTTCAACTCGCCAATGATCCAGCCGTGGAAATCCTTGAGGCCATCGAGCGCGCTCATGTGATAAATGACGGATGCGACCCGATGCCAGGACGCATCCTTTGCATTGGATAAGCCGAGTTGCGTTTAAGCCTTCAGACCATCCAACCTCATGCAGTGCGTTCCAGGTCGATGATCTCCAAGTAAATATCGACTTCTCCGGCAGTCAATGCGCTGAGGTTGTTCGTTGTGGCCGTAAACAGAGCGTCGATGGTATTCGCTGCCGATAGAACGCTTGGTGTAGTAGATGGAACTGCCACTTTCCACGTCGCAGCCGTTGCCTTCATGTCGGAACTGACCATGTTGCGATCCACATCGCCATCATCGCCGATTTCGACGCCCAGGGTAGCGCAACCGACAAATGCAGTGATAACTTTTGTCGCTGCTCTGATAATTGCCGTTCCTGCTCCAGCGTTGCCAGAACTGGGCCATATCGCCACTGTCTTTGTCAGACCGGCGGTATCCGTTAAATCGGTGTACTTGATGTTCACCTTGAGGTTGTACGCGCGATTGATGAAAGCCTCATTGGCGGCGGGCGTTGGGAGTTCTTCGGTCAGAAACTCTTTTAATCTCGTTATTGTCATAATCTCGGCCTTTTATGTGTCTTGAAGTGGCGCTGTGTCTTTACAACACAACGCCACATCTTAGATTTGCTGACAGCCTTTAGGCTTTCAACCCTTCCAGGTCTGTGATTTTCAGGAAAATCTCAATCTCACCTGAGTCGAGATCGTCGAGTGCCTGAGAGGCGCTTCCAGTGAATGCGGCATCAATTGCGTTTGCCGTTGTGTACACATACGGCGTCGTTGAAGGCGCTGATACGTCATACTTGATCTCAGTGCCGTCGATGTGGATTTCCCTTGAAACCAGGAAGCGATCGACATCTCCATCGTCACCAACAGTCATCGTCAGGCTTGTCAAGCTGGCGTTTCCACTGGCGTCGAAGGCTGTGACCAGTCGGAAAGCGGCATCCCAAACAACCGTCCCCACGGCAACATTGCCCGACACCGGGAAAATGGGCAGGGTTTTTGTTGCACCTGTTCCTGTCACATCAGCGTGAGTCACAACAATCTTATGGGTGAAACCGTGATGGCGCTCCTCTTGTTCGCTTAATCGGTGAATTTTCATGGTATTCTGATTCTTTCTTGGTTAAGCGGTTATGATTATGGTTTGAACTTGCCCAACCCAATAGGGTTCCAGACCTCCAGGCCGGAGACGCATTCCAACAAGGCGCGAGGGCCGCCGCCATTGTCCGGCAACTTTTCTACGCTGGGCCGCTTATTGAAGCGGAGCGCGATCTTGTCCATGTCCAGGAGATAACCCAAGTTCTTGTTGGGATCACCGGCTGAATCCACACCGACGAAACTGGACGAGAGAATTTCAATCGTCCCGTAGTCCCCCTCGTACACCGTGGTCGTGTTGGTTATTTTGGTGTCGGCGATGTCCCCGCCAAAACTTCGCACCTTGGTCGCCGTGCTGGTGGCGTTGGCCACCGTGCGCGTCATGTCCGTGAACCGCCTTCTGAGGACTGATCCCGCAATCAGATAATAACGCCCGCTCATGCCCGTGGCATCAAAGAGCGCGGCGAGAAGGTCCTGAATGCTGCCGTCTTCCGTCAAGCTCGCGGTGGCCGTTGTGACCACCTGGGCGGTGGCGGGCCGGAATGCCGCCGGCACGGGGTTGAGGGCCTGGGCCGTGGTTTGAATCCATTTGTCCAGACCGCGCGTCAGGTAAGGCACCGAGCCGTCATCCGCCTGCATTTCATTGCCGCCCAGACAGGCTGCTTCCATGTCCCGTTTGAGTTCCACCATTTTCTTGGCCACGGCATTGGCCATTTCACCGGCCACGCCCGCCACAGTGGAGACTTCTTCCGCCAGCCGCGACACTTTCGCGGTGCGGCGTTGCACCTGAATGTAGTTTTGCAGTTTGGCCCGGTTCTTCGCGGCGTTCTCGAAGTCCGTCACGTCGCTGCCATCGACCACGCCGGTGATGCGCGGTTTCTGGTAGTCGTCCACCTGCCACTCGAAAAGCGTATTGGCCGCCTTTCCTGATTTCGAAACCATCGAAGTGAACGGGGTCTTTTTGGAATCGACAATCGCAATGAAGTCGGCCAAATCCTCCCGCTTGCCCACTTGATCTTTTTCCAGTAATCCTGGCATAAAACAATCCTTCCGATCTTGTCCGCTCTTGCGGACGGTTTAAAGTTTGAATCTGGATTCCAACACCTTCGCCAGATCTTCCGATTTCCCGCTTTGCGTAAAACTCATTTCCAGAGCGTGGTTCGCTTGTTCATTCCTGGATGGCGCTTGAGGCGACGCGGCAGGCGCTCCCGGCTGCGCGCTGGGCACAGGCGGTTTTTTGGGAATAGTTTTGGGCGGGGCCTTGCTTTGGGCGAGTTTGTCTTCGAGCACTTTCAGCCCTTCGACATAAGCGCCCACCACAATTTTCCAGTGAGGCAACGTTTTGATCGAAGGAAACATTTTCAGAACTGCTTCAGACTTGGCGTACTGCGGAGTGGCTTTGTCTTTCAACCAGGGCAGCAGTTGCTCGGCCACCCGGTTCTGCTGCGCTTCCTCTTTCAGGTACTCGGAGCGCCGGGGGATATGCCGCCGGAGCAAGCTGTCCGCATTCAAGCGGACGCCCATTAGATAATTCTCCATCCGCTCGAGGCTGTAATCCTCTTCGCCATCCTCGTCCGTCAGTTGGATTTTGGCGTTGCGCAACTGCTTCTCGACTGCGCCAGGATTGCGTTTGAGCCGAAGCAGCAATTGATCGGCCTGGCCAATCGCATTTTCCGCTTGATCGCCTATCTCTTGAAGTTTCTCCAGGTCGTTGATTGAATCGACGAGGTTCTTAGGCTTGGCGCTGTGGCCATTTTCCTGCCCGGGTTTCTCCTCCAAAGCCTTCAAGCGCGCTTCCACTTCTTCAGCGCGTTGCAAGGCCAACTGAAGTTTTTCTTCCGCTTCCTTGGTCTTGCGCACTTCGCGCCCGATGCGCTTGTCGATGGCTTTCTGGACTTCAGGCGGCAAGCCTGATCCCTCTTCCTGCGATGCCTCTTCCTCTCCGGTCTTTCCTTCTGCGGCTGAAGAATCTTCCTGGTTGGTTTCTGAACTGTTTCCTTCGATCTGTTCGCCTTCCTCTGGAACCTCCGGGGCTGGCTGGGTAGTTTGTGAATCCGATTCTGTGATCGGGCTTAAGTCCGTGAACAACTTTTGGATGGTGTTCTCAAGACTGGCCCCTGTCGTGGATGGCGCGGTTTCCTGGCCAGAGCCGCTTTGGCCATTTCCCTCAACCGAACCTTCGGTCTGAGAGGCGGGAGGTTCCAAGACGCCCACCGGGGCGTCGCCTGACTCCGGTGCAGGTTTATCTGTTTGGGTTCGTTTAGGCATGCTTATGGAGCAAGTGTTTCCGACCGGCTGTATTAGCCCGTCTAATACACACTCATAGCATGGCCGTTTGTATCGTCAACTCTAATCACCAGGCTGTTCCAGGGTCCGGTTGACGTTCCTGTAATCGTCGAATGTGTCCCGGACATTTTTTACGGCCTGGGCGTACCCGCGATGCCAGGCTGCTTTCTCGCCTTCGCTCTCGCAATCCAAGGCAATATCCAGTGCGTACTCGAATTCTTCATCGAGCAATCCTTTGATCTCGATCCAGAGCGGGTTCAGGTCATCCAACCGGCTCAGGGCCTCGATTCTCTTGCGGCGTTTGGAGGCGTCAGCTTGCTCGCTCATATTTTTAAAGGGTTGGCATCTGAGGCATCTGAACGCCGGTGCGTCCGATGGTTTTATTTTGTTGTTGCGCCACGGATTGCTGGCGGTTCTTCATCCAGGTTTCCACGAGCGCGCGAAATGGTTCGTCGCCTTGAAGCATTTGCTGGTACTTGATATTTTGCTGAAGGATTTGCTGCGCGAACTGCATCTGCATCTGGGCGGTGGGATCGTTCTCGACCATCTGGACTTCATTGCCCAGGGCCATGAGCGCAAAATCCCTCTGCACCCGCTCGTACATCTGGCGGCTGGCCCCGCCCTCTTCCGCAATCACGGCTCGGGCGATGGTCGGATCTACCCAGGAAGCGATCACGCGGGTCAGTTTCGCCATGTCGATGACTCCGGCGCGGTCCGATTGCACAACGAAGTTCACGAAGGTTTCCAGCTTTTTCACCATGAAATCCGTGTTCAGTTCGCGCACATCGAACTTGAGTTTCCAATCGTAACCTCTCTGCAAGGATTCAAAATCGGCCCGGGCGGGCGGCGCTCCGGAGATTTGAATCCATTCTTCGTCGGACAAAAATTGGCGCATCAGGGCCAGCGTTTGTCCGAACACTTCGACCCAGGCGTAGAGAAACGTGTCCACCATTTTCTGCCGTTTTATGATGGCCATGCTTGGGTCTTGCGACGGCACAAAGCGCCCGAAGTACTGATCTGCGTCCCGCTCGATGTCCGCGATCACTGTGAGGGCTTCGGCTGGATTTCCCGGCGGCGGGTTCATCCATTCCGTCTCATCTTTCCGGGCAAAGACAGTCTGGCCCGGCGCGAGCCGAAAAATCTTGCCGCGATTCCTCGGCTCCGAACGCAAGGGCGGCATGACCGAAAGGCTGGTGCGGTCAATCACACTGTCGCGTTGTGATTTCTTTTCATCCTGCCAGGTGGCGGTAAGTTCCGGGACCCCACGGCTGGACCACAAGCGGCGTTCGGGGCGGTCGCGGCGATAAATCTTGAACGGGTACTGGCCGTGCGAGTAATTCAACGGTTCGTGTTTCGCCCAAGCGCCGCCCGAATTGGCCAAACGCCGCAGATGAGGGCTGAAAATGGTGCAGTAAATTATTTCCTGGCCGTCTTCATCGACGCTCCGGGTGTAAGCCCACACGTTCTCGATCATGTTCGTTCTGTTTTCCGCCGGCCATAGATTAGCGATCGTGGCGGGGCCGGATTGGCTCTGGGGAAAACTTTCCAGCCCATGCGTGCGCACGGCCTGTTCCACCCAGTCTTCGGACCAGCCTTCACTTTTCACCTTGTTGCGCATCTCAGCTTCGCTCAGCCAATCCACGCGAAAGATCACGCGCGCCCTGGCCAGGTCGGTTGTTTCAGGCGGGAAAAAGATTTCTTCGTACGGTTTCAAGGCAATTGCCCGGGGATTATTCCGGGATTGGTAAGCCAGCGGCACCACCGCTTCGCCCTCCTCCCGAAAGTCTCTGGCCCACTTCTTCGCTTGCGAGAGGCTGGGAGCGATGAACTCATTCTCCTCCAACTGAGGCGAGGCCAGGCGCGCGTAAATGCCGTAGAGGCTCAACAGCAAGGGCGCGCTGAAATCGTCATTCCCCGGGTTAGCCAGCAGATCGGGCAGCGGCGCAAAGGACGGCTCATCCATTTCCGCGATCAAGGAAGCGATCTGGTTTTTTGTGACCGTCTCCATTCTCCGCGACACGACCCGTTCCCAAATGGTATGGACCACGGACCAGCCGAAGCTCTGGGCGTACTGGGCGCACAGTTCCACTTCCGTTTCCAAATCCGGCAACCCGCCGTGCCGCGCCCATTCCAGGGCCTTGGTCAGCGTCCCGGCCAGTTCCGCATCCCGCGCTTCGATCCCATCGGCGACGGGTTGCGCCCTGGCAAACGCGGAGACCAGCACATCGACATTATCGTTGATGATCTGGTCCGCCAGACGGATGCGCGTGTCGCTCGCGCCGTCGAACGGAAAGGCCTGTTTGTCTTCCTGGTCATGTTTCTTCCCGTCTTCATCCTGGCCTTCCCATTGCGCATAGCGCGTGTTTTCCGCCAGTTCTTTGCGCTGGCGCACGAGATCATTGAAATGAAAGGCGCTCCGGTGATATTCGCGCGCCAACTCGTCCAGGTTTGGTTCCAGTGAAGTTTTGGAAAGAAGATCGGTAGGGGTCATAAACAAGAATTGGAATTAGCGATATTACCTGTGACCATTGGCTTGGCTGGCCATGTTACCGGATGGCTGGTTGTGTTTAGAATACCGGTTCCAGATTGAAGAATAACATCCGAATCTCCAAACCGAAATATGACGGGCCACTCCATATCGTTTTCAAACCCACATCCCGGCATCAACTCGAAAACACAAGCACACCGAACCTCATCACAACTTCGCAGATGTTTCAGGAGTTTGCTTACAGGCACTTTAGCGACGACATTCATCTTTCAATAAGCGCCGCCCCCGACACAGATTGGCAATTTGGTGTCCACGTAACAAGCGTCCGCGCAGAGCAGATACCCGTCGCAGTCGATCACGTCTTTGGTCGCTTCGGTCATCCGGCCATCGGTGTTGGAGCAGGCTTTGTATTCTTGTAGCGCACAGATGGATTGATGGCAATCGTCCACTACATAAAACGCGGGCTGGTTCAGCGGGCCGAGCGGCTCTTCCATGTTCCAATCCAGCTTTTGGTTGAGCAATTGCACCCGCTGGTCTATTTTTAGGGCGAAGGGCCGCGTCCAATAGAGCGCGGGCAAGCCGCGCTCTTCTTCCTCCATCAAGCTGATCACGTTCACGGTGGCATCTCCGGAAGGCGCGGACAACGAGCCGAACCGCGGGTCGATGATGCGCTCGTAAATCTCCTCCGCTTCATCGTTCATCCACCGGCGGTTGGCCGCGTCATATTTCCAGCCTTCCGCTTCCAGGATGATGCGCTTGTATTCATCTATGCCCCGCCCTCCGCTGGCGCGTTGCGCGGGGCCAGCTTTGCCTTCCGCAGAACTGCCCGGCAGCGCCCACTCGCCGTAATTCTGAAAGTCCGGCCACTCGCGATAAATGTAGATCCTCCCCGCAGAATCAATCAGATACCATTTGATAAACCAGTTTTTGACTCCCGCCCCGTCCGCCACGCAATAGCGCGTGCCTTCCTTGGGCAAGGCTGATCGCGGTATGATATTGGCCGGGCCGAATTTCTGAAAGACGTTGCCTTGCGTTTTAGTCGCCAAACCATAGGCCCGCTCCAGAATTTCCACGGTGGTTTTGCCTTGGAGCATCCGGCACAACGCGGCGTAATCGTTGTAAGGGTTCTCGATGGAATGAAAGAATATGAGTGCGGCGTTGGGCCAGCGCGGCCCCGCTTTCATAATGTAGGGCACCTGGCCGCGCGGCAATCCGGGGTAGTGGTGCGCCGCGCCCGCCAACTCCGCCGGCTTGGACTTTAACACCACCGCCCCGTTCATAAATTCCGCCACCGTCGGGCTGTACCCTTGCGCGGGTGTGAACGTGAGAAGCAACTTCCCGTTTCTCGTGACCAGCCTGAATCTCAAAGTTTGTATCCATTCCACAGGGGCACTTTCATCGCACCAAGCCAGGTCCAGTTCTGCTCCTTCCACCACCGCGAGCTTTTGCGCATAGTTCTTGAACCAGGCTTGGGAACCGTTCGGGGCGACGAATGTATTGTTGGAAAACCCATTCTTCTGGGTATAGGAAATGTACGTGACCACGCCCGCCTTCTTGACGGTTTTCCATTCCAGCGGCAGATAATGCCAAACGAAAGGCTGCTGCATGGCAACGGAGTTGGATTCGGTGGTTTGCACCGCCCAGATGCGCGCGTGTTCCTTGCTCTCCATCCATTGCACCATCCGTTTTGAAGCGTAGGAAGTTTTGCTGGAATTATGATGGACCACCCCGGCGCACAGGTAATTGTGGTATCTAGGCACTTCAAAGTCCCAGACCCAATCCCGGCGCAGCGTCTTGATCTTGGCGATCTTCTTGAAGAATATCTTCGGGTCCAGTTTCAAGAGCCTGCGCCCGCGCGCTGGCACGGGCCAGAAAAGCATTGCGTCCGCCGGCAATTCACCGAGCGGAACGAATAATCCGCTCATGTCCAAAAGCCAATGGCTCTCCGAACAAACGAATGAAGTTCCGTCATCGAGCAGGATTTTCAAAAGTGTTTGCGGCTCCTTGCGGAACGGCTGGCGCGCCTCCGCCACAACCACCCGTCTCCCCGTCCAGGAGTGGACGTGAAAGTCGGACTGAATTTCCGACACCGGCAGCGATCGCTTGAGAACCGGATCGTAAATCTGGGTTTCTCCGCCCAGACACCTGTTCCCGCCCATGATGACGAGAATATCATTGTCCTTCATCAAGGCGTCGGCATCAGCCCAGCACGCCGGCTCGTATCCGTAATGCAAAGGATCTGACTTCTCCAGCTCGATCAATTCCTCCCGTTGGATCAGCCATTCTCGAAAACCGCCCAGCCCGCCCAGCGACATCATCAGGGCCTGCGCCTGCTCCTGGCTGGTGGGCAAGGGCAAAGACGGCCAGGGCGTGGGGGCCGTTTTTCTTCCTGCCTGCTCGGGGCGCGACGGCAGATCCGCTCTTTGTGCCCGTCCGTTGATCGGCGGGAGCCTGTCGGCAATTTCAGCAATCATGGCGCTGGGGGCGCCGCCGCGGGCGGGCGGCCTTTTCGCGCCTGCCACAATCCGGGTTCCTCAACCAGTTTCACGGCCCATATTTCCTGGTCCGATTTAATCGTCCCGGACTGGATTTTCACACGCACCAATTCCGGCAGCACGCTCCGGATTGGTTTCTCTCCCGGCGTCGTAGAGGGCGTTTCGACAATCACTCGGCCCAGCATGATATGGGGATTCGGGCAGGCCCTCAACAACTTGATCCGCGCCCATTGATCCACCTCCCTGTTCAGGGAACTCAACAACTTTTTCACCCCGCCGGGCGACCAGTAAACACCGTTGTATTCCTTCACCCAATCCACTCCCTTGAAGCATTGCTTGCGCATCTCACGGAACTTCGCATCAGGATACTCTTCCTCGCTGCGCTTGAGTTCGCGCCTTGCCTCCGCTTCGGTCAACCACCCGGCTTGCACCAGTTCCATCCACCTTGGCGTCGCCAGCCGTATCTCTGTTTGTGTCCCTGTCTCTGTTGTCATAATCGGAAATCCTACCCGCGCGCGTTTGAAATGTAAATATCCGCCCGGCCTACTCCGCCGGAGTTTTTTGTGCCCAGATCTCCCCCGTCGAAGAGTCCAGCGTCCCATCACCAAACGCCTTCACGAACGCTTTCTCCGCTGCGCCCCCAGGGGGAACAATCATCAGCCGCTTGCGGCGCGCGCGGTCAGACCGATACTCCGCCTCCTTCTGCCTCTTGTACGCCCTTCGGCTCATCTCCCGCATCAAATCCTCGTAAACCTTGCCGTTCAATATCAGCCAGCCGCCTTCCACCTTTTCAATCCTCCGACCGTCGAACGGTTGAGGCTCCAAACGCCGCGTGTCCGGGGCCGCCAAAATCTTCAACGCTTCCAATACTTCGGCTTCCGTCTTGTGCGCCCGTTGCCCAAGTGCAAACGCCGAAAACCTGACGATGTGTTCGCGGTCTTTCAATGCCAACATCGTAATGAAAATTTTTACCACGCAATCAGGCTCCGACCAAAGCGAACTGTCCACGATCCGAGAAAACAACGGCGACCACGATTCTGTCATGCGACTACCACTAAATCACCCCCAATTATAAATGTCAATATGGACATTCGTGGATGTTGCATGGACAACCCGTGGACCCCTGAGAAGGAGAAGGAGATTTAAGAGGGGGTACGGGGGAGATTCCCATTCCGTTCCATTCCTCCACCAAACCGCCCCAGTCCAAACTCAATTCGGGTGTATGTCCCCAATTGGGTGTATTCACCCAATGTTGGGTATATTCACCCACTCTTGTGCGTTTTGCCCATTTTTAAAAATTTCTCGCGGGATGATCGAATAGGTAAGTCTATGGTGCGTAGGCTTCAAGCGACCCCCTCCCCCCTCAATGAAACATAATCATCATTGTGCGAACAGACCTCGTAACGTTCCTATTTAGAACGGTTTACGGAAACACCTCGATTTTGAGGGGTGGTAAATTACGAATGTAATCTTCGATCTCCTTGTGAGTCAAAACTTGCTTCTTCACATGTTCAACGCGTTGCGTGGGTTCACCCCGGATGAGTGCTCCTTGGCGCAAAAACGTCTCCACTCCACTCGGAATCGTCCCGGGAACTACTTTTCCAGACTCGATAAGACACTGATACCGCGATAGTTGCATGTAAACGATACGAGATAACATTTTCTCATGCAAAAGTCGCTTCTGTTCGAGGGATAAGTTATCGTAATGCTGAAGCACCTCATCTCTGGTCATACCACAAATCTCTTGCATCTTTGGAAGTGTAAGTGCTTGCATAAAAACACGTAGAGCGACCTCTGGAATATCCATTAGTAAAACTTATACTGAGTGGAGGGGCGATTCAAGAAGAAAGGGGCGGCGAAAAACCTATTTCGGATCATGGTGTTGGTTTGGGTTTGGTCTGTGGCTCGGATGGAAACCGAGTGAGTGGAAAACCTGGACTGATTGGTGGACCCAACGCGCACCAAGATCCGTGAGTGCGGGCGGCACAACCGAAAGAAAACAATGAAAACAATGACAGCAATTAAAACCAAGCTCTTACAAGATGGTCGAAACTCTTTCGACAGTCTTCAAGTCGAATGTTCGCGCACCGTGCAGCGGACGGATGCCGATCTGCTTGCAGACCCCAACGATGGGGATGAACTTTTCGGGGTTGTGAACGACCCGGAAAACCGACGCGCGGAGTGTCGGAAACTCCAAGATCAACTCGACCGTCAAGGTCGAGAAGCGTTCGCAGCGGAATACGCTGCGACACACATCGGTAACTACAAGGTGTAAAAGCCGCGCAAGCGGCGGGGCGGAGTTCAAAGAACGCTTGCGCCAGATGGACGCATGACCAGTTGATCGAAGCGTCGCGGGAGGGCAGTTGCGCGTTGGAAGCCGTCCTTTACTTCGATCAAAAAGCAATCGAAACGGAACTGAACACGCGGGTTGATCCGTGGGAAATGTTGCGATGACCAAGCTACACAAAGCGGTGCGCCGAGTGACGAATACGGCGCTCGATGGTTCGTTCGGGCCGGACCGGAACAAACGAATCGTCATCACGATCATCCCCGGCAACGGCCAGGGAACAGGGGACAGGCTCGAACTGCGGCCAGAAAGAACACGGCGGGCGGAGGCGATCACGGTAGCCGACTGCTACCGCTACGCTCTGCGCTGCCGGGTGAACTCGGAGGTTCTGGCCAAGGCACGGGAACGAAAGGCAAAGAAAGCTCGGCGACTGGCCGCGCAGACGGCAATGATCTAGTCGGTAAACCAAAACAGAAGGAGAAACAAAATGAGAGTAATCATAGACACGGATGAACTGCCGGAGGTCCACTTCATCAGCGATGAGGAAGCGGGTGGCAGGTCGGTGGATGTTCCACCTGAAATGCTGGCCCGCTGGGAGGCAACATGGAGGGAATTCCGGGCAGTGCAAGACGAGATGGGGCGGGCAATAATTCAACACAGAAGGGAGCAACCATGCAACTAAACGCAGTTAGAGTCAGGCTGACGATCAGCCTGTTTCCCAACACGCGGACCGATGAAGATTTGTCCACCGCAATGAAGGAGCGGCACGCGCTGGGCCAGGACTCCGGGCGCTGGGTCAAGACCAAGCTGCCGGAGACATACCTGAAAGCGACAACCGCACACGCCGGATTCGTCCGGAAATGGAATGAAACGCTGACACTGCC
>ERZ1292623.1245-Hain-H51-01um-R1-1245-length-24961-cov-7_pt1 | contig 24961 bp, 22 predicted proteins | sample MGYA00564398_ERZ1292623 | MGnify/ENA primary metagenome ERZ1292623 (study PRJEB36523, sample SAMEA6512633) | groundwater metagenome | collected 2019-01-07 | study: AquaDiva: Metagenomics assemblies of 32 groundwater samples | reverse complement strand
AGCCAAGTGTTCAAACAATCCAAAAAATCGCCAAGTCGTTAGGCGTTCCTATGGAAGAACTTTTGAAATAATTTTTATGATCACAAAACAAGACATAATCAATGCAATTCAAAAAACCGCTAAAGAAAATGGTGGGAAACCTTTGGGTATGGGTAGGTTTGAAAAAGAGACAGGAATAAAACCTTATGACTGGCAGAGATATTGGACACAATTTAGTAAGGCACAACAAGAAGCGGGTTTCTCTCCGAATCAACTTCAAGTCGCTTATTCAGACGAATTTCTTTTTGAAAAAATTATTTCTCTTGCTCGAAAACTAAATAAATTTCCTACTACGAGAGAAATCCGTATAGAAAAAATCAGCAACCCAGAATTTCCAGATAATTCTGCTTTCAATCGTGCTTTTGGTTCCAAACAGCAGTTTTCCCTAAAACTATCAGAATATTGTCGAGGTAAAAATAGTTTTGAAGACATAATCGAATTATGTGAGGAAGTCGCTGGGAAAACTGGTGAACAGGAAGAATCTGGCGATAAGAGCAAGGAAATTTTGGGTGCAGTTTATCTTTTCAAGCACGGCAAATATTACAAGATTGGAAAAACTAACGACACGGTTCGCAGAGGAAACGAGCTTAAAATCCAGTTGCCTGAAAATTTGGATTTAATACACGAAATTAAAACCGATGACCCTAGCGGAATTGAAGCGTATTGGCATAGACGCTTTGAAGCAAAAAGAATGAATGGCGAATGGTTTGACCTAAATTCTGCCGACATAAGAGCATTTAAATGTTGGAGAAAAATAATTTAAGTATGGAAACAAAAAATGTAAAAATTGTTGTTTTTGTTCCACTTACTCACGCTGACGCTGTGCGCCAAGCCCTTGGCGAAGTCGGAGCGGGCAAAATCGGAAATTATGATTTCTGCTCGTTTTCTTCTCGTGGCACGGGTCGTTTTCGTGGAAATGAAAAGACAAATCCTACAATCGGGAAAGCTGGAAATTATGAGGAGGTAGAAGAAGAAAGAATTGAAGCAATTGTGCCACGAGAAATTTTGAAAGAAGTTATTGAAAAAGTAAAAAGCGTTCATCCATACGAAGAAGTCGCCTTTGATATTTATCCGCTAGAAACTATATGAAAATCACAAAATTTGGACATTGTTGCTTATTGATTGAAGAAAACGGAGTCAGAATTTTGACCGACCCAGGAACTTACTCAACGCAACAGAGCGAAGTAAAAAATATTGACTTTGTACTTATCACGCATGAACATGCAGACCATCTTCATATTGATTCGCTGAAAGCACTTTTAGAAAATAATCCGCAAGCAAAAATTATTACCAATGGAAGTGTCGGCACACTTCTAGAAAAAGATGGTATTGCTTTCAGTATAGTTGAAGATGGTCAAAATTCTGACGCAAATGGAGTTTTGATTGAGGGATTTGGAAAGGATCATGCCCTCATGCACACTTCTATTTCGCCAATTCAAAACACTGGCTATTTTATCGCCAACAAACTTTTTTATCCTGGCGATTCTTTCACAAATCCAGGAAAACAAGTTGAGGTTTTAGCCCTGCCTGTGGCAGGGCCTTGGATGAGATTGTTAGAGGCGATTGATTACGCGCTTGAGATAAAACCGAAAATTTGTTTTCCTGTGCATGAGGGCATTTTGAAACAGCCGGGCTCTACGCACGTTATACCGCCCAAAGTGCTAGAGCCGAAAGGTATAAAATTCGTGGTTCTTGAAATTGATAAGGAGCACGAATTTTAATAGCCGCCGAATTTCCGAAAACCCCCAGTCTGAAACCCGCCCGCATTCCTCCCCAGACCCCTCCTGCGGGCGGAAAATCAGCCGAGGCAGGGCGAATCCATTCCCCCAGACAAATTGTTTCGCCCTGCCGAGTCCATTTTATTAGTTTTAATCATTTGGATTTTGCTCGAAAAACATTCGAACTTTGTTTAATACACACCGCCATTCGGCTCGCTGTGAGTTGATTCATTAGTGCAGAAAAGTGCATCTAGATGCTTTTCACTGTGCGAATGATCGAAAATCCGAATCAGAGGGGAGAACAGTGCGGTGATAAAAAGTCTGTTGGGTATGTTGATTCGATGTCTGGGTTCCGTACGAGAGAATCCAAACATTGAAGCAATGACTGTCCTCTATCTAGCGAATGCGGTGCATTTCTTTTCCCGCATCCGTATGCAACAATACGGTGTTGCAGAAGACATCGAGAAACACTACGAGGGATGGCGGGAATCAGAACGAGAATACGCCAAGCACTACACACCCATCGACCCGAGGGAGTTTCTGGCCGGAAACGGCCCTCCCATCCATTTGCTAAAGCAAACAGAGGGTACAGTTACCCTGTTTGCCGAGCAATTCCCGCTCGAGTACTGGCTCTCCGCCTATCCGGAGTCAGCCAGCTGCCGTTGGGTGATTGCCCAATGACTACCCACCGGAGGGACTGTGGCTTCAAACCACGGTCCCTCCCCGACTCGCCAAACGGCGATTTTTTTGTTTAGAACTATTTTTTACTGACCTCATAGAGCGAAAATGTTTCGCCGTCTACTATTGATGGACCGAATGATTTTAATTTTGTGATTGAAAAATCACTATTTTCGTTCTTCAAATAAACATCAAGATTATCAGAGTTTAATATCACCAATACTTTGCTGTTTTTCAAAAGAGTAATTTTATCAGCCGATTGCAAAATATCAAGTTGATCGGCAAAATGACGCTTTTTATCCCAGATCACATAAGTTCCCCATCGCCCACTTTCGGGAAAGTAAATCTCTTTATTGGAATAGCCGATCACCGAAGCAGAGGTGAAATCCTCCGCTCCGACAAATTGGTCATTCTCTAAATTATTATTTTTAATATACTGCATCGTTTCCCTGCCGGCCGAAAAAGTGTTCGCATAATCCGTCTTGTAGGCAATATAAGCAGCATAAACATTAGCCGAAAAAAGTAAGGTGACAATTAAACTAAACCATATATTTTCCAATTTCAAATCTTCCTTGTTTAAAACCAGATATTTTTTGTAGATCCAAAGGCAAGCAAAAAGTATTAAAAACAAATTACCCTGATGGCGTAAGAATCCGGGAAATTTGGTGTAGAAAAATAGCATTACCGCCAGTGTTGAGAAAATATAGAAAATCATCAGGGTCGGCTTCCGGATCATAGTTAGACCGAAAATAATGAATAATATTATTGAATAAATGTATTGCCGGCCGGCATCAGTAACAAAATTGGTATTCCAAAAGTTAAGTTGATTGATTGGAATCGGGACATAGGCCCGCCAAATGATTGAGAAGGTGGTTTTCGCCTGATCAATATTCAAGATAGTATTCCAAGCGGTATAAACACCGCTGTCTGCCGGTACCTTCAGTTGAAGATAAGCGAGATAGAAACCGGTGCTTGCGATTAATACGGCAAGCATTATTTCAGGTACATTTTTATAGGAAACCCCTCCGTTATCGATTAACAATTCCAGCAGTAGGTACAAGAACAGGAAAAAAGCAATAATCAAACCGAACACCGATGTCTGGGCTAGGAAAAAGAGCGGCACTGTTAAAAACAAAATATTCTTTTTTGAGCTGAAAAGGAGGCAAAAAATAATGATGAATAACATGCCCAAAGAATAATTCCGGCTGATGATGCCGTATTCGTAGAGCGGGAAATAGCCGAAAGCAAAAAGCAACTTTTCCAGTTTGTTGAAAGGAGAAAATTTTGCCACCAAAAATACCGAGAGGCCGGCAATCAGAAGATGGGCAATCTGCATATAGAAGGGATTTCCGGAAAACCGGGTGATAATGAAAAGAAAAAAATACCACAGCCCCGGGTGACCCTCGTAGCGGATGTTTTTGAACAGCTCGAACAAGTTCCCGCTATTTTTGGCGATTAGAAATGATTGGAGCTCATCCCGCCACATTTCGTGGTGCAAGATGCCGTAAAATCCGACCAGCAAAAACAAAATACTAATTAAATAACCATAGTATTTCGAAAAGATTTCATTTAGTTTAAGCATAAAATCCCTATGTATTGTCATTCCCGCGAAAGCGGGAATCCAGTTACTATTCAAAGATCCCTGCCTTCGCAGGGATGACCCCGGAGTCATTTTTTCTCTTCGTGATACTCTTCTTCGGTATTTACAGCCCAAATATTATCTTTTTTGAGAACGCCGGCCGCAATGTTGTCCACCGCCGTCATTGCCGTCAACATCGAGTGATCCATATTATTGTATTTATGCATTCCGTTCCGGCCGATTAAAAACAAATTTTGAATATTATCCAAGAACTCTCTCACTTTCCCGAATTTATCGTAACTGCCAAAATATGCCGGATAAGTTTTTTTAACGCGGAAAACAACCGCGTCGATGACATCCTCTTTTTTGATTATATCAATTTTTTCCAGCTCTTTGGCGGCGAAATCAATAAATTTTTTGTCGCTCATTTTCCAGAGCCGGTCATTTTCAGAACAAACATACTCTAAGCCAACCCAAACCTTGCTTCTGTCCTTCAATAAATAGGGACTCCAGTTGTTGAAAATTTGGAGCCGGCACATTTTTACATCGCGCTCCTGAATATATATCCAAGTATCGGGAACTATATTGTTGACGGTCTTGATCCCCGTCTGATTCTTAATTATTAATTTATTCAAAAGCAAGCCGACTGTGATGAAATCGCGGTATTTCAAACCTGAAGCGATCTTCAATACTTCGGCCGGTTTTTTGTCCATTCCTTCGATTAAATCCTTAACCGGCATTGTCGAGAGGTAATGGTCGCCAGCAACCACTTTCTTCTTACCCTTCTTATCAATAATGATGGATGAAATCAGACCTTTCTTGGTTTTGATTTTGACTGCCTTTGAATTCAGATGGATTTTCCCGCCCTTTTTCCTGATCTCGTCGGCAACCATTTCCCAAAGTTCACCCGGACCCAATTTTGGGTAGAAAAAACTATCAATCAAACTGGTTTCAACTTGTTTCCGGCCAAGCGGTTTCTTGGGCAACATTTTGAAAAAAGCATGAATCAAAACTTTTGAGATTGAAACACCCTTGACCCTCTGCGCCCCCCAATCCGGTGCAATTTTGTCCGGATCAATTCCCCAGAGCTTTTTAGTGTAATTCTCAAAAAAGGTTTCGTACAACTCCCGCCCGAACCGGTTGGTATAAAAATCAGCCAGTGAATCCTCCGGTTTGATCGGCGACATCCTGATTTTAATGTATGAAACGATAATCTTCCCCATCCGGTAAAGACCGATGTTTTTAAAAGTATTTTTCGATAACGAAACCGGGTAACTAAAAAATTTCCGAAGATAAAAAATCCGCGAGAGCCGGTTTCTAACCAGCATCACCCGGTCGGTTTTTTCGGGATCGGGAGCACCCCGTTTTTTTGAGAGCTCAATTTTCCGATCCAATATCTTATCGTCGCTAGATGGTTTACCCTGCAAAGGCATAATATTAATCCAGAAATCCATCACCCGGTTTGATTTCGAAAAAAAACGGTGGCCGCCGATATCCATCCGGTAACCTTTGTATTTGGCGGTACGAGAAATGCCGCCGATGTATCCGGTTTCCTCATAAATTTCCGGAATTAGATCGGTTCTTTGCAGGAGTTCATATGCCGCGGTCAATCCGGCCGGCCCGGCGCCGATAATGATTGCTTTCTTTTTCATTACTTCCACAAATTAATATCACGATTCTCTTGTTCAAAAAACATATTATCGGTAATATTTTAAATACACAAGAACAAAGGAATTTATATGAGAAACAACGATGACTTGCCGGCAAACGCAAAAAAGGCCTTTTCGGGTGAACTTTTTGATGTCTGGCAGTGGGACCAGAAGATGTATGACGGCTCGACAAAAACCTTCGAACGAATCTCCCGGGCTGACGCGGTTGTTGTAATAGCGATTGTCAATGATAAGATTATGATTCTCAATCAGGAGCAACCTGACTATGCCAAGCCCTACATTTCGATGCCAGGCGGTAGAGTTGAGGATGGAGAAGATCCCCTTGAATCCGCCAAACGTGAGTTACTCGAGGAAACCGGGTACGAATCCTCTGATTGGGAATTCCTTCGAAAAGACCAGCCGATGCACAAGATAAATTGTCAGATCCACATCTTTATTGCCCGAAATTGCAAAAAAACTGGCGAACAAAATCTCGACTCCGGTGAAAAAATTGAAGTCAAATGGTATGATTTTGACCAATTTCTATCTCTTGCGAACGATGATGACAAGTTTCACTACCGGACCCTAGTCACTTACCTATTCCGCGCCCGGCTGGATGAAAACAAAATGAAAGAATTAAAAGAAAGGTTATTTTAAACAAGCAATTGACTTATTGCCAAACTGTATCACAAATCACGCGTACGTGAGAAAAATGATATAGTTTATCAACAAGTCTGGAACGATATCTTAAATATATATATTTTGAGAAACTATGAAAATTAATCATTATGGGGTGCGGACTTGGATTGAGGTCGAACGAAGCGTTCTAAAACACAATTTGTCCCAATTCCGGGAGTTAATCGCCCCTGAATGTAAAATAATGGCTGTCGCAAAGTCAAACGCCTACGGCCACGGATTATACGATTATTCCCTAGCGATGGATAAATTGGAAGTCGATTGGTTCGCCGTCGATTCCGTTACCGAAGCGCTCACTCTACGCAAAAAGGGGATAAAAAAACCGATTTTAATCCTGGGCCATACCCTCCCCGAACGGTTGGAAGAGGCGCTCTCGGCAAATATTTCTCTAACGGTTTCCAGTTTCGACGCCCTCCGGGAAATCGACCGGCTTAACTTTAAAAAGAAATTTAAGATTCATCTGAAAATCGACACCGGAATGCGCCGACAGGGATTTTTGCCCGAAGAAATTGATGAACTGACTGAAATTCTTCTGAAAATGGAAAATATTGAAGTTGAGGGCATCTACACCCACTTTGCCGAGGCGAAAGATCCGAAAGATACCGAGTTCACCACCTTGCAGACCGCAAGATTCATTGAGGCATTTTCAAAACTGGAAGCTTTGGGATTCAAACCAATCCGCCACGCTTGCGCCACGGCCGGTACTTTAATATACCCAAGCGCCCACTTCGACATGGTCCGGCTTGGAATTGGTCTTTACGGCTATTTCCCCTCCCTCAATTTGAAAAAACAATTTGAAAAGAGGATCGATCTTCGCCCCGCCCTCTCTTGGCGAGCGACTATCTCCGAGGTCAAAGCAATCAAAAAGGGAGAACGGATTAGCTACGATTTGACCGAGAAAATGCGAAGAAACGGCAAAATCGCCATTATCCCCGTCGGCTATTGGCAGGGATTTCCGAGGTCCCTCTCCTCGAAAGGCAAAGTCCTCATCAACGGTCAATACGCAAAAGTGTTGGGTCGTGTTACAATGGATATGATTATCGTTGATATCTCAAAAATTGACTGCAAAACCGGAAGTACTGCCACAATTATCGGTTCCGATTTGAACAAGCAAATAACCGCCTATGAGATCGCCGAGACAGCCGGTCAGAATTATTACGAATTTATAACCCGCCTGAATCCATTGATAAAGAAAATCTATACTTAGCTAGTCTACCATCTAACGGTATATGTAAAAGAAAGCGCCAAAAGCGCTTTCTTTTACGATTTTCGTTATAACTAGACCTCTGGTGTTACCGGCGGTGTTGTTGTGGTGTCGTCGCCGGCAGCATCATCTGCCTTTGGTATTACCTCTTCGGCACCAGCGTCAGAGGCCTGTCCGCCGCTAGGCACGGCTGGTGGCGTTGTCGGGGTGTTCCATGTTTGTGCTCCGGCATCACCGGCCTGTCCGCCGATAGGCGTGGCCGGTGTGGCTGGTGCATTTGCATCTGCCGGGGCTGCCCCTGGCATTCCCGTTGCACCAGTGGCTGCGTCGTCACCAGCCTGCCCGTCCGTAGGCGTGGTTGCCGGCGGCGGCGTCGTTGTATCTTCGTCTGGCATTTGATTCCTCCCAATTAATAATTTATTCCAACTTTATTCTATCTGTTAATCACATTGGAAAGCAACAGCCGTTTCTCCACAGAGGCAATCAATTTTCTGGTCGCAATCACCATATCGGGGCTGACCGAAACCGATGTCGTGCCGGCTTTGACCATCATTTCGGTAATTTCAGGGTAAACCGACGGCGCCTGACCGCAAATTGAACAAGCAACATTGCGTTTTCGACAGGTCTTGATCACATATTCGATCGAGAGCACCACCGATTCATCCCGTTCATCAAAAATCTTGGCCAATGTTTCGTTGTCTCGATCCGCTCCGAGAGTCAACTGGGTCAGATCGTTTGAACCGATTGAAACACCGTCAATGCCAAGGTCAAGAAATTTTTCAAGAAGAATAATATTCGAGGGCACCTCGACCATCATCCAGAGTTTGAAGTCAGGGGACTGGTGCAAACCGTTGTCGACAACCAGTTTCATCACCTGCCTCATCTCCTCGACCGTCCGGACAAACGGAATCATCAGCCAAAGATTTTTAAAATCGTATGAGTCGCGAACCTGCTTGATCGCCTCGATTTCGAGGGCAAATAAATCCGGTTCCTTGATATAGCGCGAAGCTCCCCTGTACCCTATCATCGGATTGCTCTCCTTAGGTTCGTATTTTTCCCCGCCCTTTAAGTTGCGGTATTCATTGGTTTTGAAATCTGTTGCCCGATAAACGACCGGCCGGGGCGCAAAAGCGCCGGCAATCGTCTTCATCCCCTCGGCCAGTTTGTTCACATATTCCCGGCCGCGGCCGTCTGCCACCATCGCCCGAGGATGCTCGCCCATTTCAGCGATGACAAATTCAGCCCGCATCAGCCCGACTCCGTCAACCGGCAGTTTTGCCGTTTGCTCGGCCAAATGCGGTTCGCCCAAATTAACGTAGACCTTGGTACCGGTAACCGGAATCTCTTCGACAATCGCTGACCCGGAAGTAGTCCTCTTTGCCGGATTGATCTCCTCCGGCGTCGCTTTGCTGGCCACCCTGCCTTTATAAACCAAGCCCTTGGCGCCATCAACGGTAATAATCTGACCGGTGGTTAAGGTCGAGGTCGCCTTGCCGGTGCCGACAACGCAGGGAATTCCTAATTCTCGGGAGACGATTGCCGCGTGGCAGGTCCGACCGCCGGTATCGGTTACAATCGCCACCGCCCGCCGCATGGCCGGAACATAGTCCGGCGTGGTCATCTCGGTGACCAAGACATCGCCTCTTTCAATTTTGTCGATTTCGGATGGTTTATGAATAATTTTAACCGGCCCAAAGGCGACACCCAAAGAAGCGGCCGCCCCTTTGAGAAGAACCTCGGCTCTGCCGGCCTCTAAATTCTTATCGTTATTGAATATCCCCGGGTCAGCCATCTGTTTAGTCGGGGGTACGGAGCTGGCAGTCTGGGGTGACACTCCCTCATCCCTCATCCCTCCTCCTGACTTACCAAGTGTGGTTATCGGCCGCGATTGGACAAAATAAACCTTGCCGTTATCAATCGCCCACTCCGTGTCCTGCGGTTTGCCATAATGTTTTTCGATCTCGACTCCCAATTTTGAGAGCTCCAGAATTTCCTCGTCGGTCAACTTCTGTGATTCCTGTAATTTTGCCGGCACAACCGCGTGACGATCCCCGCCTTTGGCATTGGTTACAATCTGCCAACTCTGCTTTTTAACCTCTTTGTTGATAATTTTTAAAGATGCCTTGTCAACCGTATATCTATCAGGATCAACCTCGCCCAAGACAACCGCTTCACCCAACCCCAGTCCGGCCTCAATTACCAATTGTTCTGGATTTTCAGTCACCGGATCGATCGTGAATAGAATGCCCGCCTTTTCGGAATCGATCTGTATCTGGACCGGCACCGAAAGACCGACTTTCATATGATCATATTTATTGATAATTCGATAATAGATTGCCCGCGCCTCAAACAATGAGGCGAAACATTTTTGAACCGCTTCCACCACCGCGCCAGGGCCGTGAATATTTAAAAATGTCATCTGTTGGCCGGCAAAGGAGGCGTCGGGCAGGTCCTCGGCTGTGGCCGAGGAGCGTACCGCCACCGCCAACCCGCCCAGTTTTCGGTAGGACTCGATGATTTGCTCTTCAAGATCGAGCGGCATCTTGGCAGAAACGATCGTCTTTTTGACCTCGGTGGCAACCTTATTTAGTTCTTTGGAGTTTTCAGGATCGACATTTTTAACTAATCTGGTGATTTTTGCGGTCAAGCCGGTTTTTTCCAAGAAATAATTGTAGGATTGAGCCGTAACGCAAAAACCGTTCGGCACCGGAATGCCGGCTTTTGTTAGTTCACCAAGATTTGCGCCCTTGCCGCCAACCAAGGGGATATCATCTTTGGATATTTCCGAGAACCACATAATATACGGCGCTTTTTTCCGCCTCGGCTCGCCGAGAGCGAGACGGGTTATCTTCTTTTTGAGCACTGTCCCTCCAGACATAGAATTACTAATTCCTAATTACTAATTTCTAATCAAATCCCAATATCCAATGTTTAAATTATTAATCATTAAACAATTAGACATTATTTAGAAATTAGAAATTCTTAATTAGAAATTTTATTATTATTTTCTAATACAGACCTTATTATTTCCCATCCGAACCCCCGACCGGCAAGATATCTGGCTAACTTGTCCCTTTTCTCTTCTTTTTTGATACTTTTCTTCCGGTTTAGCCACTTTTCGGCCGATTCCTTGGCCATCAACTTCTCCTCATCACTACCGTACTCCGACAAAGCCCGATCAATTATCTCGCCTGGCACTTTCAGGGTCAGAAGCCACATTTTTAACTTAAATTTCCCCTGCGGCTTTTGGTCTAACTGATACCTGATATAATTTCTGACGAATTTCTCGTCGTCGAGGAATTTTTTTTCTGTCAGGAAAGCCAAAACCTCCGAAATTTCCGTTTCCGAAAAACCCTTCCTTTCCATTTTCTGGCGAATCTCGCCCGAACTGCGATCCCGAATCTTCAGGAGGTACAAAGCGTACTCGATTGGTTTTTTTCGGTTCATTTTTTGGAAGCCAAAGTTAGAACAAGAGTCACGAGCCCGATTAGCAAGGCGCAAACGCCAGCCACCGACATTATCAGAATCAAAGTCGCCTTATCGCTGGTCATCGTCTCGGCCGTGTCGGCATTAATAAACGCGCTCGAGAATAAAAGCATTCCGGTGCCGAGGACCAGAAAGAAACTGCTAAACCGTATCTTCGATTTTCTCTTCATTATCTCCTCCTTTGGCTGCCTCGATTATTTTTTCTTTAATTTTATCCGCTATCTTTTTGTCTTTTTGTAGGAATACTCTAGCGCTGTCCTTGCCCTGACCCAGTTTCTCGCCCTCGTAGGAGACCCAGGAGCCGGCTTTCTCAATGATGTTGTATTTTATGCCAAGGTCCACCAATTCGCCCACATAATCGATTCCATCACCAAAGAGAAGGTCAAACTCGGCTGTTTTGAAGGGCGGGGCCACTTTGTTCTTGACCACTTTGACCATAACATGACTGCCGATGTCAACATCGCCTCTTTTCAAGGCCGCTTTCCTCCGGATATCAAGCCGAACCGAGGAGTAAAATTTTAAAGCGTTGCCGCCGGTGGTTGTCTCCGGATTTCCGAACATGATACCGATCTTCATTCTAATCTGGTTAATGAAAATTAATATAGTTTTTGATTTTGAAACGATTCCGGTTAATTTGCGCAGGGCTTGGCTCATCAACCTGGCTTGAACTCCCATCATGGAGTCGCCCATCTCTCCTTCAATCTCGGCGCGCGGCACCAGGGCGGCCACCGAATCGACGACGATTACATCGACGGCATTGGAACGCACCAATGTCTCGGTAATCTCCAAGGCCTGTTCGCCGGTATCCGGCTGGGAAATCAGGAGATTATTCAAATCCACTCCCAACTTAGCGGCGTGGTCCGGATCCAGAGCGTGCTCGGCGTCGATGAAAGCAACCGCTCCGCCCTTTTTTTGCGCCTGCGCAATCACATTCAAGGCCAAGGTCGTCTTGCCGGACGCCTCCGGTCCGTAAATCTCTACCACTCTTCCTCTCGGCAACCCGCCGACCCCCAGAGCCAAATCCAGGCCCAATGACCCGGTCGGGACGACATCAACCTTCATCCTCGAGTTCTCGCCCATACTCATGATCGCGCCCTTGCCGAACTGTTTTTCAATCGACGACAGCGCCGCTTTCAGCGCTTCCTTTTTCCCCTCATTTGCCCGTTCGCGTGTTTCTGACCCCTCCTGAATTTCAGTTTTCTTTAGCATTTTTCTCCTACTAATATTGCTTAAACTCATTATAGCCTTCCCCTCCTAATGTAGGAGGGGGTGGGGAGGTATAATTGTTTTAAATTTATTCTACTCCCGCTTACTCCCCCTACTCTAGTGGGAGAACCATCAGAAACTATTTTCTGATGTTGTCGCCTCGGCCGTCTTCGGCCGATACTCGACGGTGTAAACCTCCGAGCTTTCCTTTTTGGCCTTATTGATCGCCCTAACCTCAATTACATTCACCCCTTTGTGCAATTTATAGGAAAGCGAGAAGTGGCCGTCGTTCGTAACCGGAATTTTTTCGGTGTTAACAGTTACAAAGGAATCAATATCGGCCACACCGGTCAAGTCAATGGTATCATTCTCAACCGTAACATTGTTGTCCGGTGAGGTAATCCGTAAATTGGGACTGCCGGCAAAACCGAGCACCTGATAGAAGATATATGAAAACATTCCTAAAACGAAAACTCCCAGAGTGAAATAGGCCAAGGTCTTGGGAGTGACGCTCAATTTGTTTTCTTTAATCGGCCGACCGTATGAGAGTTCCGGCGATTCATCGTCCTTATATATACCGGCTTCCATATCAAACAGTTTTGAAATTTCCTCGATGTCCTGATTCAAAAATCTGGCGTAGGCCAAGACAAAACCTCTGGCATAAGCCGTCGAGGGAAGGTCAGACCAAACCCCCTTTTCAATCGCAATCAGATATTTTGCCCGAACTTTTGTGGCAATCTCGGCGTCGTAGATCTTGATTTCCTTTTTGCGCCTGGCGGTCTTTAAAATCTCTCCCAGCGAGAGCCGTTTGGCCATTTTTTTTGTAGAAAAGACTGGATTCATAATTTTAATCACTAGATATAAGATATAAGATACAAGACAAACGATAAACGATATATGCGAACCCCCACTTTTATCTTCTTAACTTTTATCTCATATCTATTTTAAAACCCGCCCTTATTGTATTGGTCCTCATTAAAATCATCTTCTCGCCGGTTGTTTCTGGGTTGGTAGCCGTCAGCGCTGATATTCGAGATTAAGACATCGCGAGGTTTTGCTCCGTCAGACGGTCCGATAACACCGTTCTCTTCTAATATATCGAGCAACCTTGCAGCTCTGGCATAACCGACTCGAAGACGTCTCTGTAAGAGCGAGGCCGAGGCCTTGCCGGCCTGCATAACCGTCTCAACGGCGTCATCGTAAAGGTCATCATCGCCCGAACCCTCTCCGCTCGAAAAACCGCCGCCTGATTTTGCTGATCTGAATGTTAGAATTGATTCATCATATTGGGCCAGACTTTTTGACCGGAGAAAGTTATTGAGCTCTTCAATCTCCCCGTCCGAAACAAAACAACCCTGAATCCGTCTTGGTTTGTCGATACCGTTTGAAATGTAGAGCATGTCGCCGTTGCCCAGTAGTTTCTCGGCGCCGGACATATCCAATATGGTTCGGGAATCGACTTGAGAGGCAGTCGCGAAAGCGATCCTGGTTGAAATATTAGCTTTAATCAGGCCGGTCAAGACATCAACCGAGGGCCGCTGGGTGGCGACGATTAGGTGAATACCGGTCGCTCGCGCCATTTGGGCGATTCGAACAATTGAACTTTCAACATCTTTGGAAGAAGTGGCCATCAGGTCGGCCAACTCATCGATTATGATTACGATATATGGCAAAGATCCTTCCTCAGTCGGTTCGGCATTGTAGGCAAGAATATTTCTTTTGCCAGATTTTGAAAATATTTCATAGCGTCTTTCCATTTCGGAAACCGCCCATTTTAATGCCGAAACGATCTTATCCACCTCGGTTACGACGGGGGTGAGCAGATGTGGAATACCGTTATAACCGGTCAGTTCGACTCTTTTCGGATCAACCAAAAGAAGTTTCAAATCTTCCGGAGAATTGTTGAATAGAAGAGCTATGATTATTGAGTTGATGCAGACCGATTTGCCAGATCCGGTGGCGCCGGCTACAAGAGCGTGAGGCATCTTTTCTAGGTCGACCGAAATCGGATCGCCGGCCACATCGCGGCCAAGAGCAATCGCTAATTTACTTTTGACAGATTTAAAATTGTTTGAATCCAAAACCTCTTTTAATGTCACTTTGGCGCCGATCTTGTTTGGAATCTCCAAACCGACCAAGTCCTTGCCCGGAATCGGCGCCTCAACTCTTAAGCTCTTAGCTGAAAGCGCCAAGGCCAGATCGTTTTGGCGGGCAACGATCTGATTTAATTTCACACCGGTATCCGGTTTCAAAGTATATTGAGTTACGGTCGGACCGACATTGACATCTTTCGTCGCCACTTTGATGCCGAAGTTCTCCAAGGTCTTTCTGATGATATCGGCGTTCTTCTCGATATTACCCGAGCTGGCAATGTCGTCCGACTCTTTCAAAATGTCGAGCGGCGGATACTCCCAAGCCATACCGCGGGTCGGTCGTTCCATTCGCTCCGGAGGCGCTACCTCAATGACCGGAGCGCGACCGCGGTTCGGGTTGCGACGCAAAAACTTTCTCTTCATCAGCTCAAAAACCGAAACCCTTTGGGGAACCGGATCGGAATTGCTGTTATTAATATTGACCTTGCTTCTTAGCTCTTCCTCCTCGTCACCGCCACGGAAGTACTTGGCCATTGAGACATTGAAAATCATTAATATTGAGACGAATATAGCCGCCACCACTGCCAGGAAGGACGGGAAGAGACCGATGCTATCTCGAAGCGGTGTGGTGATCATATAACCGACCGTTCCTCCGCCGCGGACAAGAGAGACGGCGTCTTTGGCGTCTTCTATCGGAATAAAAAGATGGAAGAAAGCCGGGAAAGAAGCCATAAATAGGAATATTCCGATAAAGCGCGAGGGAGCGTATGCCTTTTCGCCCTTTTGAGTCACGAGTAAAATGTATCCGAAATAGAAAAAGGCAATTACAAAGAAGTAAACACCGAGCGGCCCAAAGATTTTAGCAGCCGCCTCCGAAATTGAGGAACCGATTTGTCCGGCACTGCCAAAAAATCCCAGCACTATAACTGTTGCTGTGATGATTGATATCAGACCAAAAATCGCTCTCCATACCTCTCCCGACATACCGAGCCCAATATCAAAGACAAAATCACCCCAATCGTTCTCCTTTTGGTACCACTTCGGCTTGGTTTGTTTGTGCTTCGGATGTTTTCTTTTTCTGCCCACCTACCCTCCAATGATAGTATTATGTATCAAGTATTATGTATTATGGCTCGCAGCTGCCCCCTTCCAAACCCTTAATACTCAACACAAGATACTTGATACTTTTTAAGTTGGTTTATACACAAAAAAGTGCCCCTTTTGCTACATTATAGAATATTAACTATCAAGAAGCAAATGCCCAAATAAAAGGAAGTCTGGTGCCGGGGCTTTTTTGTTTTATAAACACAGAAAGCGGCCTGAAATAATCGAGAGCCGCTTTCTGTTATAGAAGAGGGGGGGAAGAGGGGTGAAATGGGACGGGAGGGGAGTTAGAATGGGACGGGAGGGGTTAGATGGGAGGAATAAGTAAAGTGGGATAAATCTGTTCCCTCTTCTCACCCCTTTAACCCTTTTCTCCCTTTTGGATAATTTTGCCGTCATTTGATTTTTCCAACCCCGCTTCGGCAAGAAGTTTTTCAAAAATATCCCTGTCATCATCCTTCTGATTTTTAAGAATCAGAGATTTTTCGCGCGAAGGGAGCGTTCCCTCTCTTTCCATTTTCAAATACAGGGATTTGCGCAGCTGATTTAGGAGAAAATCAAGCTCATTGCATTTATTTTCACAGAAGTCACGAGTAACTTCTGTGATTTTCTTGTCTAGGAAGAGATCCTTAATATCTTCTTTAATCTCGGCCAGAGAACCGAGAGAGAAACTTAAAAAATCGAAGTACTCTTTGGTCGTGGTCCGCTTCCAACCCTCGACAATATTTTGTTTAACGGAACGGGCGGAATCGATTAAGTGAACTTTACGCCGTCGCTCATCATAAGACAATTTGTCGGTCAACTTGACGATATTGAGTCTTAATTCATCGGATCTTTTGTAGACAAGAAGTTCGCGAAAACCATCGGGTTTATGTTGTCTCATTAACCTCCTTATTACATAAAGGGTTAAATGGGCGAAAAGGGATAGAGGGGAATCAAATATCCAGTTTTTATCAAGTCCTAACTAAACCGAGAAGATGGGTTAGATGGGTTAGATGGGTTAGATAAGCAGGGTGGGACAATTCCGTCCCCCTTTTCTCCCTTTTTGCCCCTCTCTCCCCTATACTTCTATAACTACCGGAATTACCATTGGTCTTCGTTCGGTTTCGGTATAGAGGAACTCGCCGACCTCATCGCGCAGTTTTTGCTTCAAGAGCGACCAGTCCACCTTCGGACCGTTCTTTTCCGGCGCGTGGTGAGAAAATATTTTTTTAATCTCGGCTCTGGCTTTGTGGACCAGCTCCTCGTTCTCGCGCATATAGATGAAACCGCGCGAAATGATATCGGGAGATGTTACAATATCGCCGTTCTCATGGTCGACCGTCATAATGATGACGAAGATACCGTCTTGGGCCATCGCTTTTCGGTCGCGTAGAACGATATTTCCGACATCGCCCACGCCTAAGCCGTCAACCAAGACATATGAGGCGGGGACTCGTTTATTTGTAACCTCGCCTTTGCCGCTGTGGAATTCAATGACCTGGCCGTCATCGGCGACCAAACAGTGGGCTTCATCGGCAATTCCCATATCTTGGGCAAATTGAGAGTGAAGCATCAGGCGGTGGCGTTCGCCGTGGATCGGGATGAAGTACTGCGGGCGGATCAGGGCCAGCATCAATTTCAAGTCCTCTTGGTTGGCGTGTCCGGAGGTGTGAACATCCATCAATTTTTGATAAACAACTTTGGCGCCTTCGCGGAACAGATTGTCCATCAAACCCGAAACTGATCGTTCGTTGCCTGGAATCGGCGAAGAGGACAGGATGACCAAATCGCCGTGTTTGATCTTGATCTGGCGGTGCTCGCCGGCGGCGATTCGGGTCAGAGCCGCCTTGTCCTCGCCCTGCGAACCGGTACAGACGATTACGATTTTGTCATCGGCATAATGCCCCATATCCTTTACATCAACAATTGTGTTTGGCGGAACGATTAGGGCATCCAATGAGATTGCAATCTCAACCGTGTTCAACATACTTCGTCCGACGAAGGTAACCTTGCGGCCCAATTTGTGGGAGACATTCAAAACCTGCTGGATTCGGGAAATGAGGGTCGAGAAAGTCGAGACGATAATTCTACCCTTGGCATATTCAACCAATTTGTGAAGCGAGTACTCGATTTCTCGTTCTGATATTGAGTTGCCCGGCTTCTCGACATTGGTTGAATCGGAGAATAAAGCTAGGGGTTTCTTGGCTCCAAGCATGGCCAAAGCCGAAAAATCAGCCGGGCGGCCGTCGGCTGGCGTATGGTCGAATTTCCAGTCAGTAGTGTAGACCAAGAGACCTTCCGGTGTCTCGATCGCAAAGCCCATCGCTTGAGGAATACTGTGAGTTAGACGAAATGTAGAAATCCTAAAAACGCCAAGTTGCAAAACATCCTCCCCGATCTTGATGCTTTCCAATTTCGCCTTGTCGGCCAAGCCGACTTCCTCCAACTTGCTTTTAATTAGTCCGATTGAGAGCGGCGCCGAATAGATTGTCGGCGAACCGATTTTTTCATAAACATAAGGTATGCCGCCAATGTGGTCCAAGTGGCCGTGGGTTACGATCAAACCTCGGATTTTGCTCTTGTTCTGCTCCAGATAAGTTACATCCGGGATAATGTAATCGACTCCCGGCATCGTTTCATCCGGAAAATCCAGACCCATATCAACGACAATAATATCGTTGCCGTATTCAATTACGGTCGTATTCTTGCCGCCGGTTTCCTCGACACCACCCAAAGGGATGATCCGAAGACGCGGACCGGTGAAGAACTTGCCGTTGTTGGGATCGACTCTTTGAGCCGTGAACCTCGGCTCCGATTTTGATTTTAAGGCAAGGGCGTCTTTCTGACGGTCGCCCTGGCGACGCTCGGCGTTTTTGATATCGCCGGCGGTTCTGGTCGCCTTGCCACTAGTAGAATAACTTCGTGTTGCCAAACTCGAAGTTCTAGGTATTCTTTTAGTTCTATTTTCCATTTCCTTCCTTTCTTAAAGGAGACTCTTAGTTCTATATCCCCTGTTTGTCATCTCGAGCTCCAAGAGGGGCACTTTGGGCTGATCCGAGAGATCTTTTAAAAGATTCCTCCGCTCCCCGACAAGTCGAGGTCGGTCAGAATGACATCAATCGTTAATATTAAAAAATTAGATTGCAGAGAACTATCGCTTATTAGTTAATTACACAATATCAGAGAATTTCCGATAAGTCAAGTTTTTTATTGCATTGCTTTAATTGAGAGACCGATCCGGCCCTTTTCCGGATCGACTTCCATAACTTTGGCGGTGACGACATCGCCAACCCGCAAGACATCGGATACCTTTTCAACTCTTTTCTCGGAAATCTGTGAGATGTGAACCATTCCATCCATTTTCGGTGTGATTTCAACGATGGCGCCGATCTCTTTGCCGGTCATCCGGTCTTTTTTGATTTCGATAATCTTTCCGGTGATAATCTCGCCCGGAACGATATCTCTTGTCATCGACTTTACGGTCTGGATCGCCTTTTCGCCCGCCGCTGAATCGAGGGATGAAATCATAACGGTGCCGTCATCCTCGATATCGATCGAGACCAACTCCTTGCCGCCGCAATCCTCGATAATCTTTTTAATGTTTTTGCCGCCCGGCCCGATCAATTCACCGATTTTATCAGGATTGATCTTAACCGCCTCGATTCTTGGGGCGTATTTAGATAAATCAGCCCGTGGTGTACTGATCGCTTCTTCGATCCGTCCCAAAATCTCCAAACGGCCTGTTTTGGCCTGCGTAAATGTATTTCTAATAATATCCATTGAAAGTCCGGCGATTTTGGTATCCATCTGAACCGCGGTCACACCGTCGCGGGTTCCGGCCACTTTGAAATCCATATCGCCGGCAAAATCTTCCACACCCTGAAGGTCGGAAAGAATTTTATAATCGCTTGCATCTTCATTCGTAACCAAGCCCATAGCAATTCCGGCCACCGGTTTTGTAATCGGAACACCGGCGTCCATTAAGGCCAAGGTCGCGCCGCAGGTGGCGGCCATCGAACTGGAACCGTTTGAGCTTAAAATCTCGGAAACCAATCTTATAGTATAGGGAAAATCTTCTTGTGAGGGGATAACCGGTTTTAGGGCCTTTTCGGCCAAATAACCGTGCCCGACCTCTCGGCGTCCGGCGCCGCGCATCGGTCGGACTTCACCGGTCGAAAATGGCGGGAAGTTGTAATGATGCATAAAACGCTTGGTCGATTCGCCCTCCATCGTGTCTATCAGCTGCTCCATTCCGGGCGAGGCCAAGGTGGCAACGGTCAGCGCCTGCGTCTGGCCGCGGGAAAAAAGGGCCGAGCCGTGGGTTCGAGGCAAGAGTCCGACTTCGATTCCGATCGGGCGAATTTCTTCGTTCTTTCGGCCGTCGGGGCGGACCCCCTCTTCTAGAATAATCCGTCTTACCTCTTTTTCAACTAATTTAGCAAAAGCGCCCCTGATATCGATTTGTTTATGGGTTCCCTCTAAACTTTGCAGAACTTCCGCTTCATAAGCGGCTAACTTGGCCTCTCTTGCCTCCTTGTCCATCTCGGCCAAGGCCTCTTTAATCTTGGAATCAGCCAAAGCTTTGACATCGGTATGAAGAGCCGAAACCTCATCCTCTTCGGTCGCGGCCGTTCTTTGGAAGTCCTCGGCGATTTTATGCTGGATATCGATAATCGGTTTGGCGATAGCGAAGGACTTTTCAATCGCTTCGACAATCTTTTCCTCCGAAACTTCCTTCGACTCGACTTCCAGCATCATCATCCGGTCTTTGGTCATCGCAATCGAAAGATTGAGGTCGGATTTCTCCAATTCCTCTTCAGTCGGGTTAAATACCAGTTCTCCGTCAACCATTCCAACGCCAAGAGCGGCAATCGGCTCCTTGAACGGAGCGCAGGTCTGCATCAGGGCGGCCGATGAGGCGACAATGGCCATAATGTCGGGGTCAACCGTTCCGTCGTATGACAAAACAGTGATAATTATTTGAATATCATTGCGAAAGTTCTTTGGGAACAGCGGGCGAAGAGGCCGGTCAATCTTTCTGGCGGCCAAAACGGCGGCTTCGGAAGGTCGGCTTTCTCTTTTTATAAAACGGGAACCGGAGATTTTGCCGGAAGCGTAAAATCTTTCCTCAAAATCTACCATCAGGGGAAAGAAATCGACACCTTCGCGAGGCTCTTTTCCAATTACAACCGTAGCTAAAACAACCGTTTCATTGCATCTGGCGACCATCGAACCGGTCGCAAACTCGGCCAATTTTCCGCTCTCCAAATAGAGAGTCTTGCCGGCAAAATCGACTTCGTACTTCTTGAGATCGAACTCTTTGTTCTTGATCATTAGTTTCCCAATCTCCTACGAAATTACGAATCAAACGAAATTACTAAACTACTAAATTACGAATATTAAATGCGCTTTTCGTAATTTAGTATTTTTGTTGAATTCGTACTTTCGTAGGGTTATTATTTATTTTCTTAAACCTAAATCAGTAATTAATTTACTGTACTTCTCTGCGTTTACTTTGTTCAGGTAATTTAGAAGTCGGCGTCTCTTGCCAACCATCATCAAAAGACCTCGGCGGGAATCAAAATCTTTCTTATGATTCTTCAAGTGTTTGGTCAAATCAGAGATCTTTTTAGTTAAAACCGCGATTTGGACTTCGGTTGAACCGGTATCATCCTTGTGGGTCTGATATTTGGTAATCAAATCAACTCTGGCAGCTTTTCCTGTATTCTGCCCCTGTACTGTCTTTGGCATATCTTCCTTTCGGCCGGCAATTCAAGAACAATTGTTCAATTGTTTCATTGTTTCATTGTTGAAACCGCAATGACAACTTACGCATCCCAACAATTTAGCAATTTAGCAATTTAGCAATGAACCTGAAACTGGTCACTAATTTCTATTACGTTTTTTATGATACTATAATTTATTGATTTTTACAAGTCTAAAATGAATTAGAGGCGCCCGATACAGGAGGGCGCCTCACGCTGTGCTGGAACAAACATGTTTCAGTCTGCTCCAAAAAATGGTCCCGGTCCATGGCTCCGGATCACGTGGGCAACAAGAATGCCGTTGCCCAGAACCGGGTCGTTGACCTTGCGGGACAATTCACACGCCTGCAAAGCAGGCACGTCCCGAACCGGTCCCAGCCGCTCCAAAATCGCCAAACCATGAACTGTGGCGTGGCATTCCAGTACCTGACGTTCATACAATTCTCGTTTCATTATTTCCTCCCCATCGGCGCCGGATATTTAATATTATTACCTTATATTGATAAAAAAACAACCGCTGGCGGGTTGTTTTTCTCAATACAAGAGAAACATTATTTACTATTTTAAATCCTATTGTTTTCTTTTAGATAGCTCTTAATTTTCCGGATGATTTCAATCGCCGCCGCCGAAAGGGTTTTGTCCGGCATCTGAAAAGCGGCCGCCATCATGTGACCGCCTCCGCCGAAGAGCTTGGCGATCTCGGCCACATCGATAGAGGGAACGGATGAACGCAAAGAACCGTGAACCTCACCGCTCTTTTCCGAAAGAAGGAGAGCAAAATTGGCGCCGGAGGCGGTTTTCAAAAGCTCGTCAATCAGGCCGCCCGATTCGTCCTCAGTCGCGGAAACCTCGGCAAAATCGCGCTTTCTAAGCTCGGACCAGACGAATTTGTAGGCCATTTCGTCGTGCAAGTTAGAAAGAGCCCGCCCCCACAGCCGCAAAGTGGAAAGGGTTTTGGTTTTATAGATATTTTTAATAATATCCTGCTGGCGCCCGCCTGATGCCACTAATTGGGCCGCCACCGTCAGGGATTTTGGAGTCGTGTTGGCATTTTGGAATGAGTTCGTATCGGCGATAATACCGGTTAGGAGAGAGGTGGCGATCGGTTCGTCGATGAATTTCGGATCGCCGGTCATAGCTTCAAAGACCGAGACCAGTATTTCAGAGGTTGATGTGGCCGTCATATCGATCAGATTAATCTTTCCAAAGTGGGTGTTGCCCGAATGATGGTCGATGTTTACTAGCGGTAATGAATAAAAGAGTTCGGCATTTTTTTCATAGACCTCGCCCAGTCGCTCCAAATCGGTCGAATCAAGACAGATCACGGCGTCGTAGCCAAATCCGCCCTCCGGAAAAGTGACCATATCCGGTTCAAACTGCCCCATTTTTGGTGAAATAATTATCTCGAGTTGGTTGTCTTTGACCTTATATAGAAGCTTGTCAGCTTTAATATCTGAAACATTCAAAGAGATCACAAAATCTTTTGTCGCCTTGAACTGGTCCTTGATCTCGGTAATTTCTTTTAAATAATTGAAGACGGCCGGCATCGAATCGTTGCAGACGGCCGTCACCTCTTTGCCCAGCTTTTTCATAGCCAAAACCACGGCCAAAGTGCTTCCGATCGCATCGCCGTCCGGTGATTTGTGAGTAAAAATAATAAACTTCTGTTTATTTCGTAAAATGTCGACGACTTGTTGTTTGGGTGTAAGTTCCATGAGACTTGCCTCATGCCTCGGCCTCGTTTCACTAGGTGAGACGGAACGGGCAGAATATTTTTTGAACTGACAAATATAGTCCTTTCGTACACGAATGTCAAATAGTTCTCCTCCTAATGTAGGAGGAGTCAGAGGAGGTATAATCCACTATTTACAGAGGTATAATCCACTATTTACATTGGAACGAGAATATGTTAAAGTGTCTATTGTATTCCAAGCGCATCATTCCACTTCGTGTCATCCCGACCGAAGTGGAGGGATCTTTTAAAAGATTTCTCGACTCGATAGATTCACTCACTCGAAATGACAAACTAATTAGAAATATAGGAATTACTGTTATGCCTCTAACAAAATCAGCAAAAAAGGCCCTTGCCGTCTCAAAACGAAGAAAATTGGAGAATGACAAGATTAGAGCCAGAGTAAAAGGCGCCACCAAAGGCGTTCGAATTGGTGTTAAATCCGGCGCAGCCGATAATGCCTTGAAGCTTCAGCTTGCCTACCGCGAGCTTGATATGGCCGCCAAGAAAAAAGTTATTCATAAGAACAAGGCCAGCCGGCTGAAATCCCGCCTTGCCAAGGCTGTCGCCGCCACTCCGGTGGTCGCCGAAGCCAAGCCGAAGAAAGCCAAGGCAGTCAAAAAAGCTAAATAGTTAGACACTGGACAACAGACAATAAAATGCCTCTCGGGAAACCGAAGGCATTTTTATTATTTACTTAATTGATGTCATCCCGAGCCCCAAAGGGGGCCCTTTGGGCCGGGTCGAGGGATCTTTTAAAAGATTCCTCCGCTCCCTGCGGTTGGTCGGAATGACAGCTACTATTAGTACTCAAATAGTATTGCAATATATCCTCATTGTGCTATAATTACTTTCGGCATCACACAAACACTTATCCAGGAAGGGGGGTGTTGGGTTTGAATTTTACATTGATGCTATCAGCAACCGGTTTAGCAATGTACCTGATTGTGTTCTGCTGGTACATGCGATTGGTTATTCGCGGAGGAATAAGCCCAAACGCCTCCACATGGCTGATATGGGCAGTTCTCGGCATACTGAATGCCGCATCTTATCAGACTCTTTCGGGAGACTGGGTAAAAGCGGCGGCGGCCTATGGTGCCTGTCTAACGAACGCGGCAACTTTCATTATCGCGCTAAAACTCGGAAGATTTTATCCTTTGAGTCGGCGTGATTGGTTGATCGCAATTGTCGGGCTAATTGCTGCGACACTCTGGGCATTGAACCCGAAGGCACCCTATGCCAATGGGTTAGTACTGAGCTGCATAGCCTTTTCGGCCATACCAACACTTGTAGGCGTTTGGATAGATCCCAGTAGAGAAAGACCTATCGTCTGGAATCTTCTCGCTGTGTCGTATATCTTTCAGCTGATTGTAATAGGGTTACGCTGGAAGAGTGGTTGGGACTTAATGTTCCCAATCACAGCAATGTCAGTGAACCTGAGTGTCGGTATCACCAGTGGCTTACGACGACGGTTTATTGGCTGATGAGGTCTCTTCTCATCCCATATGACCGGGGCAGCTATTCAGAATCTGAAACCCCGGTAATGACGAATAAGATGCTCAGAAAACCAAGCGCCTCCCTGTATTCAGGGAGGCGCGATTTTATTAAAGTGATAGCGACCGCATTCGGGGGTAGATGATGAAAAGGGCGTGGCCCAGGAAGAACCGCTTCTCAACCCCTCCGAAATAGCGGGAGTCATTTGAATTCGGCCGGTTGTCGCCCATCAGGAAGTATTCAACCGTCGAAAGGGTCCATTTGCCGTCCGGCTCACTGTTCACACCGTAGGGAATGTATAGTTCTTTCAATAATTTATTATTAATGTAGACCTTTCCACCCTTGGTCTCAACCGTCTCGCCGGGAAGGCCGACCACTCTTTTCACATATCGTTTTTTGGCCGGGTCGCCTGGATACTGAACCACCACCACATCGCCTCGGATTGGATTTTTTTGCTTCGTATAGGCATTCTTTTGGAGCAACACCAGCTCCCGGTCGTGTAGATTAGGTTGCATAGAGAGTACGTACAACAAAAA